>ENA-OQCV01000001-OQCV01000001.1-human-gut-metagenome-genome-assembly--contig:-NODE-1-length-129500-cov-3.686975_pt1 | contig 129500 bp, 123 predicted proteins | sample MGYA00242766_ERZ504592 | MGnify/ENA primary metagenome ERZ504592 (study PRJEB26092, sample SAMD00036315) | human gut metagenome | host: Homo sapiens | study: EMG produced TPA metagenomics assembly of...
GACGACACCATCGCCGGACTGGGCAAGGTCGAGGACATCAGGACCCCGGCCAACTGGGACACCCTGGTCCTCAAGCCCGGCGAATCCGTGACCGTGACCGGCACCCTCAAGGGCGTGACCGAGGGCGGCCACCACACCGACCGCGCCAAGGTCACCGGCACCCCGCTCGTCGAATGCCCCGTCACCGACCAGCTCGGCGACCAGTCCGGCAATACCGGGGCCGACCAGGCCGTCGACGGCGACGCCGGCAAGGCGGAAGGCCTCAAGCAGGTCACCGTCTCCGGCCGCACCCTGTGCGAGGACACCACGGTGGACTCCAACCCGGGACGACTGGAACGGCTACCGTCCCAAGCCGCTCGCCATCACCGGCGCGGGCATCGTCCCGATCGTCCTGGCCGTGCTCGTCGCGGTCGGCGGCGGCGCGGGCCTGCTGGCCGCGTCCCGCCGACGCGCGGCGAAGGCCCCGGCCGACACCGAGGGCTCGGAGGAGTGATCCGACGAACCTGACCCCGGGCCCGCGGCGGACCGTTCCCCATGATCCGCCGCACGGGCCCGGGGGCGCGCCCGGATCCCCTCCCTTCCCGGGCACGCGTCCAAGGCCCCACCGGCGAACGGTCGCGGGGCCTTTTCCATACCATCGTCCGAGCCTCCTCGGGTTCGTCGGGAACGTCCAAACCGGAGCCTTCTCGACGGCCATACCGTGGTCATGTCATTCAAAACAAGTCGAAAGGAAAACATCATGTACGGAACCACCATCGCGGCAGACAGCGGCAGCGTCGTCACCAGCGCGTTGCAGCTTTTCAGCCAGTTCGCCATCATCGGCGGAGGCCTGTGGGCCGTGTGGGGCGTGGTCACCCTGGCGGGCGGCCTGAAGGACCAGAACGGCCCCGCCACCCAGTCGGGCGTCTGGCAGGTCGTCGGCGGCGGCCTGATCATCGCGGCCGCGGCCCTGTTCTCCAACATCGCCCTGTAGACGGGAGGCCACGCATGGTCGATTTCATCGTCGGCATCCTCAACTCGATAGGGTCCGGCGTCGGCGACGACCTCGTGGCCGACCTGCTGAAGACCCCCGCCGAATACAACGCGGACATGTACCAGCTGAGCCTGACCGTCGCCCTCTCGGCGGTCAAACCTATAGCCAGCACGATACTGGCGATCATGTGCGTCCTGGAACTCGCCAGGGTCAGCACCCGGGCGGACGGCGACCGAGAGCTGGGCGTCAAGCTCGTCGCCATGGCGATGTTCAAGCTCACGCTCGTGTTCACCGCGGCCCAGCACAGCGAGCTCATGCTCCAGGCCATCGACGAGATTGGCGACAGCGTGCTCGGCGGCATCCAGTCGTCGGTGGACACCAGCGGCGCGTCGTCGGGCCTCGGCCTTGGCGACAGCATGCGCGACGCCATCGACTCCGCCGGCTGGATGGGCCAGATACCGTGCCTGATCCTGCTGCTCATCCCGTTCCTCGTCTCCAAGGGCGCGACCATCGTCGTCACCGTCGTCATCCTCCTGCGTTTCGTGCAGATATACATGCTCACCGCGTTCAACCCGCTGCCGATCGCGTTCATCGCCCAGGAGGAGACCCGCCAGTGGGGCATCAACTACTTCAAGCAGTACGCGTCGCTGGTGTTCCAGTGCGCGACCCTGTATCTGGCGATCCTCATGTACCGCACGCTCGTGGGCGGCACGCTCAACCCGAGCAAGTTCAAGGACGGCGACAGCCTCTCCGGCTGGGTGATGGGCAACTTCACCGGCCTGCTCCTGGCGAGCGTCATGCTCATCGGCGTCGTCATGGCGGCCAACTCCGTCGCCAAGAAGCTCTTCGGCGGCGAATGAAACACAACGCAATCCACGAAAGGAAGCAATCATCATGGCGTTGCAGATGCCCGTCTACAGGGAATTGACCACCATCGAATCGAAGGTGTTCATGGGAATGAGCTGGCGGCAGTGCCTCGCCGCCGTCATCCTCGCCGTCGTGTGCGGGGGAGGGTACATCGGCCTGTGGCTCGGGTTGGGCATGGACCCCAACCTCGCCATGTACCTGATCTTCCCGCCCGGCCTGCCCGTGGCCATATGGGGATGGGTGAGGCCAAAGGGCCTCATGCCCGAGAAATACCTGAAATACATCCTGCGCCACTACACGCAGCGCGAGGTCTACCTGCTCGACGGTCCGGGCAGACCATACCGCACCGGCGCGAAACCAACGATCAAGGAAAGGTGAGGAATGTTCGGAAAGAAGAAAGCTCCGGTGGCCGCGCCGGCCGAAGGCGGTGCCGAAGCCAGGGCGAAGGCGCGGAGAAAGAAGGCCGACGCGTCTGCCGGAAGGGCGTCAAGCAGCTCATCGGCTACGACGCGATGCTGCGCAACGGGACCGCCAGCCTGGGCGACGGGCGGTGGAGCGCCACCATCCTCTTCCAGGACATCAACTACCAGCTGAGCCCGGAATCCCATCAGATGGAGATCATCGACCGGTGGGCCAAGCTCATCAACAGCTTCGAGGCCGGGCAAAGCGTGCAGATCGCCTCCTACACGCGCTCACGCGGCGTGCGGGAGATCCTCGCCGACGTGATGATGGACGAGACCGGCGACAGCCTCGACCACTACAGGCTCGACTACAACCGCCTCGCCCAAGGCAAACTCGAATCCGTCAGCCGCAACACCAGCACCGTCAAGACCCTGACCGTCACCGTCCGCGAAAGCGACGAGCAGGCCGCCGTCGACGGCCTGGTCGCCCTGTGCAACAACCTCGTCAGCCAGATGCGCTCCATCGACGCATGCAAGGCCACCCGGCTCGACCGCGAGCACCGGCTGCGCCTCATGGCCGAGGTGCTCCGGCCCGGCGAGGAGTTCCGGTTCGACGAACGCCGTTTCGAGCATCAGCCCGGCAAACCCGACACCAAGGACCTCGTGTGCCCGTGGAGCATCGACGCGCGAAACCCGACCATGCTCGACATCGAATCCCTGGACTCGAAATACCTGCACCGCACCATGTGGGTGTCCGGCCTGCCGCCGGAACTGTCCGACCAGCTGGTCAACGACCTGACCGGACTGCGCGCCCGCGTCGACGTGAGCATCCACCTCGCGCCCATGGACCGCGGCGAAAGCATGACGCTCGTGCGCCGCAAGAACGCCGAGGTCAAGATGCAGATCATGGATCAGCGGCGCACGAACCGCAAGCAGGGCCTCGACCCCGACGACCTTCCCGACGACCTCGCCGACCAGCAGGAACAGCTCGGCCAACTGCGCGACGAGCTGCGCTCCACCAACCAGAGGCTCGTGGACTCGATCATCGTGATCGGAGTGTCCGCGGCAAGCCAGGAGGAGCTGGAGGTCGCGTGCAGGAACGTGAAGGCCAAGGTCAACGCGCAGTCCTGCACGGCCGAGAGCCTCAAGTTCATGCAGATGGAGGGGCTGACGGCCGAACTGCCGCTGGGCAACAACCCTCTGCCCATGAAACGCACCCTGACCACGAACAGCGCGGCCATCCTCATCCCGTTCACCACGCAGGAGGTGTTCGAGCCGCACGGCCTGTTCTACGGAAGCAACGCGAGGAGCGGCAACCCGATCCTCGCGGACCGGCGCAGCCACATGAACTCCAACGGATTCGTGCTCGGCACGTCCGGCGGCGGCAAATCCTTCACCGTCAAACAGGAGATCGCCGGCATGTTCCTCAACCGTGACGACGAGGTCATCGTCATCGACCCGGAACGCGAATACCTCGCCCTCGCGGCCGCGTTCGGCGGACAGATCATCCAGATCAGTGCCGGCACCGGCACGCGCGTCAACCCGATGGACATCGTCCTGGAGGATGATTCGGCCTCCGACCCCGTCAAGGACAAGACCAACAACGTGGTCTCCATGATCGGCGCGCTCATAGGCGGCATCGACGGCCTCGACCCGCTCCAGAAGGGACTCGTCGACCAGTGCGTCAGCAACCTGTACACGCGTTACCGCAACCAGGGCGGGGGAGTGGTCCAGCCCACATTGCAGGACCTGCACGACGAATTGCAGGCGGGCGGCGACCAGGTGAGCCGGTACCTTGCCGACGCGCTCAACCCGTACATCACCGGCTCCATGAGCGGCTTCAACGGGCAGACCAACGTGGACCTGTCCAACCGGTTCACCGTGTTCGACGTGTCCGGCCTGTCCGGCGAGCTGCGCACGTTCGGCATGATGGTCGTCATCGACCAGGTGTGGAACCGCGTCATCCGCAACAAGGCCAACGGGCGGCGCACCTGGCTGTACGTCGACGAGTTCCACCGCTTCTTCTCCAACCAGTACGCCGCCGCCCAGTTCAAGGACATCTACAAGCGTGCCCGCAAATACGGGCTCGGCGTCACCGGCATCACGCAGAACGTCGAGGAGATCCTCGACCTCCAGGACGCGCGCGAGATGCTGTCCAACAGCGATTTCCTCATGCTCCTGAGCCAGAACAGCACCGACGCGGACGCCCTGTGCGAGCTGCTGACCCTGAGCGAGGAGCAGCGCCAGTACTTCACCGGCGTGCTGCCCGGCCAGGGACTCATGAAGATCGGCAGCGCCTACGTGCCGTTCGACGGTCGCATCCCCGCGGGCGGCGACCTCTACCGTCTGTACTCCACGACCTTCCAGGAAGGAAAGTAAACGCATGAGCGGAACCCAAGCCCACCACGCCGGAGGCACACGCGCCCGCATCGGACGCGCGGCCACCGGCGTGGTGTCCAGCACCGCGCAGTTCGGCGCGGACCGGACCGACATCACCGATTCCATGGGTCACACCGCCGCCGAGATGGCGGGCCGCGCCGGCATGTACGGCATGTCCTCCACCATGCACGGCGTGGGCTGGACGGCCGGCAAGGCGCGGCGCATCATGAACCGCGGCAAACGCGCCCTGCGGTCAGGCAAGGGAATGCGCAAGACGGCCGGCAAACCCAAGGCGCTGTCCGAGGCGAAGCCCCAGCGATAAGATCGGCAGGTTCGCCGCGAAAGGCAAGGCGAGCAAGCGGATCGGCAAGCACATAGGCGCGGGCCTTGGAAAAGCCGGCCGGAGCGTCAAACGGATGGGATCCACCGGCATGGGCTGGATGGACGAAGCCGGCGCAAGGCTCACCACCGCCGACGACGACTTCGCGTCGAAGCTGGGAAGCACCACACGCGACCTGTCCTTCAAAGCGGCACGCGCGGGCGTGAAAGGCGTCAACTCGTCGGCCAAATTCATCTGGCGGCACCGCCGCGCGCCGGCCAAGGCGGTACGCGGAGCGAAAGCCACCGGACAGGCCGCCGTGCGCGCCGCCCGCGCCGCCGCGAACTTCGTGCGCATGGCCGCATCCCGCGTCATCGCAGGAGCCGCCTCCATCAGCCTTCCCATCATGCCCGTCATCACGGCCATGCTCGCGGTGCTCGGCGTGCTCCTGGCCGTCATGGGCGCGTTCCTGGGATCCAGCGCCAGCGAATCCACGGTCGCGGGCATGCCCGCGGAATACGAGGCCGACGTGATCCGCGCCGGATCCATCTGCCAGGTCGTCACGCCGAGCATCATCGCCGCCCAGATCGACCAGGAGTCCAATTGGAATCCGAATGCCGGCAGCTCCGCCGGAGCACGGGGCATCGCACAGTTCATGCCGTCCACATGGGCGTCCGCGGGCAAGGACGGCGACGGCGACGGCACGGCCGACATCTGGAACCCGCACGACGCGATCTGGAGCCAGGGCAACTACATGTGCGGCCTCGCCTCGCAGGTCGAGACGGCCAAGAAGTCCGGGAAACTGACCGGCGACACGCTCCAGCTGACCCTCGCCGCCTACAACGCCGGCCTTGGCAGCGTCCTGAAATACGGCGGCATACCGCCCTTCACGGAGACCACCAACTACGTGAAACGGATCGTCGACCTGGCCAGGACCAAGTACACCTCCTCGGGCGGTACCGGCGATTCGGGTCCGACCGTCGGCGCGCTGAGCCCGAAACTCGTCATGAGCGACAGCTGGCACGTGAACATCGAGGCCATGGGCCTGCACTACACGCGCTTCCCCGACTACGACACCTACCAGTGCACCTGGTGGGCCGCGATGCGACGCAACCAGATCGGCAAACCCGTCGACGCGCACATGGGCAACGGAGGCCAATGGAACGACACCGCAGCCCGCCTCGGATACAAGGTTGGCCGGAGCCCGAAGCCCGGCGACGTGATCTGCTTCGAGCCCGGCGTGCACGGCTCCAGCGGACACTACGGCCATGTCGCGGTCGTCGAACAGGTCAACTCCGACGGCTCGATCCTCATCAGCCAATCCGGCAAAGGCTGGATGGCGGTCGTCACCGAGACGATCAGCGCGTCCGACCTCAAGGCCATGGGCGGCGGCGTCAGCTTCATTCACTAGGAAGGAAAGGGAAATGGACGAGCGCAAAAGGAACATCCTCATCATCGCGGCCACGACCGCGGCCGTCGTGCTCATGGTCGTCGCGAACATCGCCTTCATCCTCATGCATCCGGCCGGCACGGAAAATCGGAACAAGCTCGCGGCATCCGACGTCAAGGCGGAGACGTCAACGTCCACGCCGGCCGCAAGACACCAGAAACCATTGGAGGTATGCGAGAAGCTCGCCCCGAAGGCCGCCGCCGCATACACCTCCAAGGCCGCCGACCGCGACCGGCTCATCAAACGATACTTCGCATCCGACGCGCAGGGCCTGAACATCCCCATCGACCGAATCGCCGACCAGCCCGACGTACAGGCATCCGGCGGCATGAACGCCGGCACCTCCACGACCGCGACGTGCAGCGTCTGGACCGGCCTCGAATCGCCATGGACCCTCACATGGCGATGGACCGCCGACAAGGGCTGGAAATGCACCGGCATCAGCGGGCCGCTCGAAGGCGCGTACACCGTCCTCGGCGACAAGGCGCCGGCGGAAGACAAGGACGACGAGAAATGATCAGGACCGACAGGAAGACGGGCGAGCCGATCCTCAGCCCCAAGCTCACTGCCGACCAGCTGCACGCCATGGCCAACGACCCCGGCTGGCGCCCGTGGATGCGCCTCATAGCCGAACACCCGCACGCATGGCCGGCACTCATCGACTGGTGGCACAACGCGCAGAGGCAGGGCTTCGACGCGGCTGGAGCGGCGCCGAAGCCTCCCGAATCCATGCGCCGTCGCCGCCGCGTCGCCATACCATCCGCGCCACTGCCGCCGGAAGACGAACCAGGACAGGAACCCGTGCCGGCATCTATGGAATCTGTGGATGAGACCCGGACCGCCGAACCGGAGCCATCCCGGTCGCAATCCTCCGTTTCCGGTTCTTCCCACGAACCGGAAACGGAACAGTCCCATCCCGACGATTCCGCGGAGAAGGCCCTGAAGGACGCCGACGGCGATTTCGCGGCACTCGAACAGGTCGCCGACCCGGAGCCAACCGCAATGAGCCTCCCGCCCATATCGGGACCGGAACCGGCGGAAACCGGGAAGACCGAGAGACCAGGAGGGCTGTCGGCGGCCGTCACCTACTCGGCCGACCTCGACGATCTGAAGGTTCGCCGCGTCTTCCCGGTCGGGAAAGCGCTCGTCGCGATCGTCATGGCCGCGAGCCTCATCGCCGTGTCCTGGACAGGACTGCAAATCAAAACCCGCCACGCCGCCGCCGTGCGGCAAGAGGCGCATGAGACCGCAATCAGCGCATGTGACTCGGCCGAAGCGACACGCAAGACCGTCCAGTCCGACCTGGACAGGACCACGGCCAAAGCCTCCAAACTACTGAAGGACACCAGTCGCGGCCAGGTCGCGGATCCCAAGACGCTTGACGCGTTGAATCGGCTCCTGGACGCAAAGACGACCACAATCAAGGGTTCCTGCGCGCCCGACGCCGCCGTATCAGACGTGGACAGGACCACTGAGGCGCTGCGCAGAACGACCAAAGAGCTCAAGAACCGTCTCACCGACCTCAAGACCGCAACCAAGGCCGTCACCGACAGCAAACTCGACAAGACCGTCGACGACGCGAACGCGCTGTACAAGGAGACGGACGGCAGGGTGGCGGACGACAAGACCCGGGAGATCCTGCTGAAGGCGGTCAAGGCCCGTGACACGGACGCCATCGCGAAGGCCGTGAAGGAGGTCAACGAATCGAAGGCGGCGAAGGAGAAGGCCGACGCGGAGGCGAAAGCCAAGGCCGAACAGGAAGCAGCCGCGGCTGCCGCCGCGCAGCAGCAGGCGCAGGCATCGCAATCCCAATCGGCTTCACAGCGGCAAACGCCCTCATATTCGGGAGGAAGCCAATCGCAATCCCAAGGAAGTTCCGGATCCGGTTCCGGAACCGGACGACGCCCGTCTTCGGGAGGCTCGTCGTCCTCCGCCAATACGGTCGGAGCCTCGCCGGGATGGTCCGTGCCCGCGCCATCAGACGAGGGCACCGGCTTGCCCGGAAGCGATCCGGGGTTGTGATTCGCGAAAAGAGGAGGTGCGTCCACCACGCCCACGCCATCGATGCCCTCCACGCCCTCCACGCCGACGCCCCAGCCGACGCCGTCGACCCCATCGAAGCCATCAGGCACCGACGGCGCGACCGTCGGCTGACGACATTCACGTGGCTAAACGCAGTCGGCTTGTACTGCCGGCTGCGTTTAGCCGTTTTTCGTTTTTTTTACGGAGGCGGTTGCCATCGGTATATACCGAAATGCCGATATACCGAAATGTTACATAAGGGTGTAAAATATTCCATTAGGAATTTATGACGCGAAAAAGGAGCGGCCGTGTATTATCCTCCGGAACAGTTCAAGATGCTGGACGAGGCCCATGCCCTCACCGACTCATTGCAGGACCTCGCCCCGAAGCTGTACGAAACGCTGAACGCGGCACGGGCCGATCTGTTGGATCGTTATCCGTCGGATCTGTTCTGGGACAATCAGAACAATATGAATATGCCGCGTCTGATCAACCAGCGATGCGCAAGGATCTGGAACGATGACAGCTGGGTGCTTTCCGACAAATGCGGATACCTTCACCTAAGAGAGGGCTCGTCCGGGCTGCGCGCGATCCTGCGCCGCGTGGATCCGGTGACGGGCAAGCTGCCTAAGACGAATGCCACCAAAGCGTCCCGCGCATACTACATGCAGGAGACCTGCAAATGGGGCCGGGGCCCTCAGAGACTTTCGCAGGACGATCTGTTCGCGCCCGATGGCGAGGTATCCCCGGATTTGAGCGACACCAGACTGATTCTGGCGTGGCAGGAAACGGATAAGGCCATTTCGGTCACGGCATACCGGCCGTTGGAAGTCGTGCCGTACGCGTACTCGGGATCGGCTAGGAAATACGATTTCAGTCTGGATCTGCTTGACAGGCCGGTGGAGGTAAAGGACTTCACCCCGATCGAGGACAACGACGACAACCTGCTACCCAACCTCGTCTTCGACGACACAAACGAAAACGAGAGCACTGAGATTCAGGCGGAACGATAGAATGGGCTTCCCTCATCGCTCCGTCGCTGATAGGAGATGAAAGCCATGACGGAATACCACGCCGAAAGAATCGCGCAGGCGCGGCACCTGGAAGGCATGACCCAAAGGGAATTGTCCGAGCGTTCGCACATTTCCCAATCGAAACTCAGCAAGTTGCAGAACGGCTTTATCGTCTTCAAAGAAAACGAGGCCAGGTCGATCGCCGCGGCGCTGGGCTTCCCGGTATCGTATTTCACGCGCGAGGATCCCATACTGCCCATGACGGCGGTCACGTATCGCAAGACCAGCAAATCCAGCATGGGAGAGCTGTCTGCCGTATCGATCGAGTATTCCGAACTATGCGCCACGGTGTCGCGACTGTCCGGTCTTCTGGGCATGACTGCCGGCAAGACCGCTTGGATCCGGAAGATCGCCCCGCGTACACCGGAGCTTTCCGTCTCCGAAATCGACCGTATTGCCAATCAGGCGAGAACATGCATGGGGTTGGAACCCGTTGGTCCGATTGGAAACCTGACCCGCAGCCTGGAAAGGCAGGGCATTGTGGTGGCTCCGATGAAGTCCACCGGTGGCAGCGATGATGGGAAGACGAGGCTGACGAGCGAAGGCATCACATATCCGCAATGCGAGGGAATGCCATGCATCGGATACTCCGCCGGCAAACGCATCGGCGGCGACCGACAGCGCTTCACCAAGGCGCATGAACTGGGACATCTTATACTGCATCGGTTCCGCAGGCCCGATACACCGCAGCAGATGGAGCGTGAGGCGCATCTGTTCGCGGGAGCGTTGCTGCTGCCCGCCGAGGATATGTCGCGCACCGTCCAGAGGAACGCCACGTTAAGCGACTTCCTCAAAATCAAATCGGGCTGGGGCGCCTCCATCGCCGCGTCAATCAGCCGTGCTCGCGCGCTGGGCATCATCAGCTCCGAAACGCTATCGTTCCTTGCAGATCCAATTGTCCAGCCGGGGATGGCGCAAACAGGAACCCGTCAATGTGGGGGAGGAGCATCCGCTGCTGCTCAAGCAGATGATCCAGGCCGTTTTCGGAGTCGGCTCAAGCATCGGTGGCGAGCAGGCGATTAAGTCCTTCGACGCGGCCGGCAAGCTCGCAATCCCGTTCCGCTATCTTGACTGCTGGTCCGACGGTCTCGTCGAAGAAGGCGTGGAATTCGGCTTCGTCGAGGATCGAATCAATTCGGTCGCCAGCGACCGTGTCCGTCATGATGTGGAACGGGAACGCATTCCCGTCGGCTGAGGCCTAGCCTGGTTGGGGCTCGCGGCGGACTTCCCAAAATGCGGGGACACGACTAATATGGCGGATAACAGCAGCTCCCTAAGCCTACTCGCAGTGCTCAAACCAGGGGGCTCTTTCCATATCGGGACGGAATCCAGGCTGGCCGTGAAGACGGACTTACCTCGCGTTCAGGGTTCGTGCGCCCGCATGACGATGGGAGTGAACAGTGAGCGATTTCAGCGAACACGACGGGCAGCTGCTGGCATTGTTCGGCATGACCGAGGAGCAGGTGCGCGAGGCCGAGATGATCGCCGAATCCGAGACCATCCCGGATGGTCTCGTGGGGCCGGTCTATTACGGGCGTCACCATACTGATGCTTCTCGGCTTGGTTCATGACGGGATTTTTCTCTGAATTCGGTGTTCTTTTCTCTGAATTTAGAGAAGATTCAGAGATTCAGGGTCGCCGTCAGACGGGCCGGGGCATAGGCCCCTAATCCACTGAATGGTGTGAAAAAATGCAGGAAATGGCTCGTTCCAACGGTTTTCGGGTGTGAAAATGGAGCGAAGAATGCAAATACTGCAAAAATGGACAATTCCAACGATTTGAGGAGCATCCGCCACCAAATTGGGCTTCCATGAGTGTTCCTTTTCCGCCAGCCCCGTCTTCGAGGGCGGGGACTATACTGGCTATCGGATATTTGTTATTCATCGGGTTGACGCCGTTGCAGCGGCGTCAACCCTTTTTTATGAAGATGCAGGCTTCCGGATCAAGCCGTTCGTCCTTCGCATGGCATTATGATGGCTGTGTCGGGCTTGAAGAATCGCAGCACCTGCCATGCCTTGCGGATGGCGTCCAATGTCTTGTCGGGCAGCCGGACATCGGCGGTCTGTAGCTGTCGGATCTGGCTGGTGAGCATACGTCCGCGTATCGCGGCACGCTGATATGCACTGCCGTTCATGACTGGTTCGGTTCCGCCGGGCATATTGCGCATGCTGTCGCCCAGGTTCAGGATCGAGCGGAGGTTCTCCTCAAGACCGAGGACCGTGGCGATCACCGAGGTCGGAGCATCGTTCCGTGGCTCCCTGGGGAGCGTGAATTCCTCTATCACCTGTCGCGCGGTCCTCCCTTGGAAAGCGCCGGAGCGGGCTGGAAGGTAGGGCTGGTCGCAGTCGCAGAGCAGCTGGATGGGGCTGATGGCGGGCACTTCGGCGAAGTGGGCGAGCTCGGGAATCGTGATGGCGGTCTTCCGTTCCGCCTCGATGTTGAAGACGACGGTTGCGGAGATGGCGTCGTCCGGATATCTGGAATTGACCTCATGGGCGAGTTCCTGGGCGGTCAGTCCCGCGAGCTTCCTGTACCTGCGCAGCAGTTGCCCGGTCGACGCAGCTTCAATGGCGGATGGTTCGCTGGTCATGCGGCCTTCCTCCATCCTTCGGAGTGTTTGAGTGTGGATTTCGGTTTGGTGATGGTGGTTCCCGGCCATGCCTTGCGGCTGAGGAACGGGTGGAGTCCACGCAGGTTGTAGATGCATTTGTCGTTGTCCAATTGGGCGAGCTCGTCGGGCGTGAGGAGTTCGCGTCCGGTACGCTGGTAGTTGGTGGTGTGGCTGCCGGACACGCCCTTCGAATCGCTGGTGGTGCGGATGTCGATGGTCTCCTTGCCGAGCAGCTTGCTGAGCCATTCGGTGGTGGACTGCTCGTTGCCGCCGAGGAACAGCACCGAATCACAGTTGCCCACGATGGTCTCCCACGAGTCCTTGTACATCGTCTTGAGCTGGGCGATGGTCTGGAGGATGATGCTGACGCTGACCTTGCGCGAGCGGATTGTGGCGATGAGCTTGTCGAAGTTGGGGATGCGTCCCACGTTGGCGAACTCGTCGAGGAAGCAGTGCAATGGCGTGGCGAGGCATTCGCCGGGGTAGGTGCGGCAGCGGCGGATGATGCTGTCGAACAGGCATTGGTAGAAGATCGCGGCCAAAAATGTTGAAGGTCGGGTCCTCGTCGGGCAGGGCGAGGAATATGGCCGTCTTTTTGTTGGGATGCTGGTATCCGCCCTTGCGCTCGTCCTGGTATCCGCCGATCCGGTCGATGCCGAGGTTGTCGTCGGAGAGGATCTCCCGGACCGGACCTACTGTCAATGGGGCGAGGCGCACGCCGAGGCTGATGATGATGCCCTTCTTGGTCTCTCCCGCGCCCTGGGTGAAGGGCCGGTACTGGCGGGCCGCGAACTTCAGGCCCTGGGCGAGACGCCATGCCTCGCGCAGGTCCGGGTCGTCGTGGTCCGCGTCCTCGCGCTCCCATTCGGCGCGGGTCTCCTCGTAGATCTCCGTGGCGGTCCGGGCGACGGCGTCGACCTGGCTTTCCTTGGTCTCGTCCTGTTCGCTGGCCTCGAGCAGATCGCGCATGTCGGCCACGGCGTTGAGGGTCTGGCCGGCGTCGATGCGCAGACAGTCCTTGAGGATGTCGTCGGGCAGGTAGTAGACGAACGCGGTGATCGCGGTCAGCAGGCTGCGTTCGGATTTGGTCCAGAAGTCGTCGGTCTGGTGCTCCTTGGGTGTGGAGCCGTTGGTGTTGTCCATGATGTTGGTGACCAGGCGCATGATCGCCACGTCGGGCTTGTCGGGGTCGATGTAGCGCATGGGGTTGAATTTCGTCTCGCTGGTCAGGTCCACCAGGTCGAGCTGTTTGACCGTGTAGCCCATTTTCTCCAAGTCTCCGCCGGTCTTCGCGTAGAGCTCGCCCTTCGGGTCGGTGCAGGCGTAGTTCATGCTGCCCTTGAGTATGTTTGGGGGATGACGTGCGTGGCGGTCTTGCCTGAACCGGATCCGCCGATCACGGTGGTGTTGAGGTTGCGTCTCGTGGCCTGGGCGTCGAGGCTCAGGCCCTCGGTGGCCGTCATCTGGAGGTTCTGCCTGGTATCGCCGTCGGTGTATGGGGCCATCTCCCGGCTGGTGGACCAGCGGGCTGACCCGTACTCCTCGCCGTCCCTCCAGTTGCGTCTCATGCTCCACCGGTAGAGGTGGAACAGGCCGACTGCGCACGCGCCGCCCAGTCCGCACAGGAGACTGGTCCGGTCGAATCCCAGGGCGTTCGGGTGCTGGAGCATGGTCGTCATGCCGTCCATGATCCGTTCCATGTCTTCGCCGGCGGCGATGCCGGCCTGGATGCGGGCGGCTGCGAGGTCGGCGAGCCAGAATCCCGCGAGGATGGTCAGCGTCTTGACGACGATTCCCCTTGCTCGTTCCATGATGGTTCCTTTCTATTGTTCTCTTTCGTTGAGGTTCTCGTTGAGCTTGGCGCGGAACCGCTCGTACAGCGTCTTCCTGCTGGTGATCCGCCCTTCGTCCGGGTCCGTTCCGGTCTTGGAGTCGTTCCCGCCGGCCGCTTCCGTGTCCGGACCGCCTGCCGGGGGTGGGAGGGGCGTGACGATGGTCATGCCGGCCGGGTCGGCGTCAATGCTGAATGGTCGGCCGCCGGCCATGATCGTGGACATGAGCCGGCCGACATGGCCGTTGATGTCGATCCATTCGCCGGTGCCGGTCTTGTCCGGTCTGATGCCGCTGACGGTGGTCCGTGTCATTGCTCCCCGTCCGGCTCGTCGTGGCTGGGGTCGAATGCGAGGCTTGTGGCCTCGATATCGATGCCGGAGCCCTCGTCTCCGGCCGGTACCTTTGACCATGAGGCGAGATGCCCCTGTGCGCGTTGTCGCGGATGTTCGCCGAGTGATCCTCGCCGCTGGCATGGATGGTGATCTTCGGCCCGTCGGCGTCGGCCAGTGTCTCGAGCAGCCAGTCGTCCTGTCCTCCGTGCGGCTGCGGATCCCTGATGAGAGTACCCTCGAACCAGATGACGGGTTCCGGCTGGTCGTTTGCTTCTGTTGTCATGTGTGTCTTCTGTTCCTTCGTGCGGAATGAATGCGGGGCGGCGCGGAAGCGCGCCGCCCCGTGGCTGGAGAGGATCTACAGTCTTGGCCCGCGACGCTTTGTCGTGGATTCTGTCTGTGCGGGCGCTTCGCGATCCGGTTCCAGCCGGTCGCGGTCCAGGCTCTGGGCCGGCTGGGGCTCCTTCAGCTGGTCGAGCTGGTGGAGCGTCCACGTGGACAGTTCGCCGTCGTATGAGGCGCGGGCGAGGATCTCGTCGCGGTTGTCCCAGACGAGCTGGTCGGCCTGCTGCTGGGTGACGCCCGTCCAGTCGCCCTGCTCGTTGGTGCGCATGAGCGGGTCCGTCCGCGGATCCCATCCGCCCATCTCGCGTTTCTCCGCGATGTCCGCTTCGGTGAGACCGTCGCCGGCGAGCTGGATCGCCTTGTCTGACGGGTAGGCGGCGATGTCGTTCTCGGGGTCGTGCGCGTTGACCTCGCTCACGATGCTGTGCAGGATTCTGACGGCGGCCGGGTCGGGGGATTCGTATCGTTCCAGGATGTGGCTCGCGCGCATGCAGGATGCCTTGCGGTGCTGCTCGTAGAGTATGGTCGGATCCTCCTCGACCTTCGTCACGAGATATCCGGCGTCCTCCCTCGCCTTCATCGCCTGGTCGCGGTCGAAGGCGGTGCTCAGGTATGCGATGTGCCTGTCGGGGTCCCCGGGTTTCCGCCACCGGTAGGCGTATTCCTCCGGCGGCTGGTGCGCGGCCAGGTGGCTCGGCTCGGATGCGCGGGCCTTGTGGAGGCCGCCCGCGCGTTCCCATTCGGCCACCGCCTTGCCGAGCTCCTGTAGCGCGTCGGGTTCGGCGGGGTCGATGACGGTGTGTTCGCGGTCGGCCAGATCGTTGTCGTCGTATTGCCATTCCGTCTGTGGCCGGTTGGCGTAGGATACCTCGATCCGGCCGGCCAGACGGTCCGTGTCCTTCCATGCGGGGTTGTCGTGGAGGTCGATCTGCATGGCGCGGCCGTCCGTGAGCCGGGCTTCGAGGTAGTGTCCCATGGCGTTGCCGCCCTGGGTGATGCCGTCGATATTGGGGTCCTGTTCGAGCAGTCGTCTGATGTCTTCCCGTGTCAATGGCATGCGTGCGCTCCTTTCCGTTTTTGTGGTTTCCTGGTCTCTACTTTCCGTCTCCCGGGGTTCGTCGGGTTTGGACGTCAGCCGTTCGAGTTCGGCTTGTTTTTGCCGGTATTCGTCCTCGTGGGCGAATGGTTCGGCCAGTGTCTCCTGTGCGGCGGCGAGCTGCCCTTTCGGCGTCGGCCAGGCCGTTCCGCGAGCTTGCCCGGGGTCGGTGGCCATGTTCCTGACGAGCGGTCGAGCTGGCTGACGATGCTGGATGGTCCGGTCAGGTATGGACCGGGCATCTCGCTGCCGGATTCGTGTTCGTGGACCGCCTTGACGGCCAGGGTGATCCGTCCGGTGGTGTCGGCGCGGCGTGCGATGACGGGCAGGCCGTCGTATTCGGCTATCGTGTCCCCGTCGTGCGCCTGGTGGGCGGCCTGGTGGAGGAGCCTGCATGCGGTCTGCCGGTCGCCGACCGGCTGTCCGTTGATGGTCATGCCCTCCCATCGGCCGTTCATGCGGGCGGTCTGGTGGATGCCCAGGGCCTTGGAGGCGAGCGGCTTGTCGTCGGCCTTCTCGCGGATCGACTGGCGCAGGAGTTCGACGCGTGGCTGGAGCTGCTGGCCGATGTCCCTGCGGGTGTCGGCTTTCTGCTGCGCCCATGAGGCGCGCAGGAGCTTCAGCTGGTTGATCTCGTTCTCCAATGTCATGCGGCGTTGGATGTCGGGGTCTCCGGTGGCCAGCGCCTTGATGTTGGCGAGAGTCACCACGTCGGCGTCGAGGTCCGCGGCCTCGCGTGCGGGGCTCTTCGAGCTCATGAGCTGGCTGATGAACCTTTGCTTGCGTTCCACGGTCTGGTAGCTGTACGCGTCGAACGTGCCTTCGGTCACGTACCGGTAGTCGCGCACGTGGCCGTACGTGTTGCCCTGGCGTTGGATGCGGCCGAGGCGCTGTTCCAGGTCGGCGGGACGCCAGGGGCAGTCGAGGTCGTGGATCGCGGCGAGGCGTTCCTGCACGTTGGTGCCGGTGCCGAGCTTCTGGGTGCTTCCCATCAGCACGCGGATCTCGCCGGACCTGACCTTGGCGAACAGCTGCTCGCGTTTGGCGGGGTTGTCGCCCGCGTCGTGCACGAACGCTATCTGCTCGGCCGGCACGCCCAACGCCACGAGCCGGTCCTTGAGGTCCTGGTAGGCGTTCCATCCGCCCGATGCGGGCGTGCTCGAGTCGCAGAAGACGAGCTGCGTGCCCAGGCGCGGCGTCTCCTCTTGCCAGATCCGGGCGACGTTCTCGGCGCATGCCTGGATCTTGCCGTTCTCCAACGGCCGGTCGTTTTCGTGGCCTTTGAGGAGTTTGGGGTCGAGGGCGATCTTGCGTCCGTCGCCCGTGATCTTGAGGAGGTTGTCGTCCTCCGGTGGCACGTCGCCGTCGCGCACGCGGTCCGCCCTGTCGGACAGTTCCTCCATCTCCTCCTTCTGCCGGTCGGTGATGGGTACCGGCACGGGCACCTGTTCCAGTTCGGGCAGGGGCAGCTGGATGTCGTCGTTGGTGATCATGTCGGTGAACTGCTTCACCGCGTTCATCAGTTCGGGCAGGTTCTGGAACCGCGCGAACCTTTGCTTGACCTGGAAGCCGTTGCCTTCGGGTTTCAGTTCCACGGTGGGCACGACCTGGCCGTAGGTGCCCGCCCATGCGGCGAACGTGTCCAGCCCTGCGCCTTGAGGGTTCCGGGCGCGAGGTAGCGCTGCATGTTGTACAGCTCGCTCATGGAGTTGGATACCGGCGTTCCGGTCATGAACGCGATGTTGCCGCCGTGCCCGGCCTCGCGCAGCCATTCGCATTTGTCGAGCAGGTCCTCGCATTTCGCGGCGGACGACAATTGCATGCCCAGGTCCGCGGATGCGACGGGCACGCCGAGGTTCTTGAAGTGGTGGGCCTCGTCGACGATGAGCATGTCCACGCCCAGCGATTCGAACTCGATGCCCGCCAGCGCCTTGTCGTCGCGCGACTCCTTGCCGTCGCGCAGCCTGTTCATGGCGGTCTCGGCGCTTTTGCGCGCCGCCTCCAGCCGTTTGACGGTCGGGTCCTTGTCGTCGCCCCTGGCCTTGGCGGCGGCCTCGACGGCATGGGCGAACTCATCGACGCGGGCGCGCATGTTCCTCAGCCGGCGTTCCTTGCTGACGTGCAGTTGGCTGAACCGGCTTTCCGGCACGATCACCGCGTCCCAGTCGCCGGTGGCGACCCGTCCCCAGAATCGGCGCACCGATTCGGGGTTGCGTTGCGCGTCCTTGTCCATGACGAGGATACGGCCGGCCGGGTAGAGCCTGAGCACGTCGCCGGCCCACTGGTCCACGAGGTGGTTGGGGACCACGAGCATCGGCTTGGACGCCTTGCCGAGGCGTTTCGCCTCGTGGGAGAGGGCGACGCCCTCGAACGTCTTGCCGGCTCCGACGACGTGGGCGATGAGGGTTCCCTCGTCGCTGCGCAGGGCGCGGGCCACCGCGTCCTTCTGGTGGGGGCGGAGCCGGACGCCGTGGGCGATGCCGGGCGTGGTCAGGTAGGATCCGCCGACGTGGCGGGGGCGCATGCTGTTGAATCTGCGGTTGTACAGGGCGGTGAGCCTTCGCGCGCGGTCGGGGTCCCTGAACACCCATTGGTTCCATGCGTCGCGGATCGCGTTGGCCTTCTCGATGGCGGCCATCGTGGCCTTCTGGTCCTTGACGCGTTTGGGTTTGCCGGATGCCGTGGTCTCCGTGGGGGAGTCCTTGGTGACGGTGATCTGCGCGTTGTTCAGGCATGCCTCCAGCAGTTGGAACGGGTTGCGGTCCTCGGTGCCGTACGTCTTCGCGGCCTTGTAGTCGATGTCGCCGCCGCCCGAGTAGCCGACGCGCCATTGTCCGAGCTGGGGAATCCAGTCGACCGAGTATTGGGCGAGCTTGCCGGGCGTGAGCCCGTGGCCGCGCACGTTGAACGTCTCCATCATGAAGTCGTGGACGTCCCTGGCGGGGATCCACGGGGCTCCCAACGGCGCCTTGATCTGCTCGGCCTCCAATGGGGTGGGCTGTACGCGTTCCAGCAGGCCGGCCACGTGTTCGAGCCGTTCCGCGTCCGCCTGGTCGGCGCGCGCGGCCTCGGCGTGCTCCGGCAGTTCCCGCCATTGCTTGATTTGTTCCTCGCGGCGTGTGTGGAAACGCCTGGTAGTCGTCGGGGCGTGCGTCGACGACGCGTGGCGGGACGCCGTAGGCGTTGTGCTTCTGCCCTTGGCGCAGGTCTTCGGGCATGTCGCGGGCGATGCCCCAGATCCATTCGCTGAGGGACATGTCGGTGGCGAGCCGTTCGGCGAGCCGCGTGTGATCGTCGGTGTCGGGCATGAGAGTGCGTGCCATTCCGCCGATGGTCGTGTCCGTCCAGACGGGCCGGCCGTTCGCGTCGTCGGCGCGCCAGCTTTCGAACAGGTTGGAGAGGATCGCTGTCTTGTCGGCGGTGTCGAGCCGGTCGGTGTGGGCGATCTTGTGGACGAAGAGGGCGAGGTCCCTGACGGGCATGTCCCGGTCCGCGAGGATCGGCGCGTAGTTCTGCGGGGCGTCGCCGTCGCGCCATGTCCAGCACAATGCGTCCCACAGCGGGCTGGTGCCGTGCGATTGGTGCCATGCCGGCGCTTGCCACGGCTTCCTCTCTCCGGTGTCGGACCGTTCGAGGGTGACGCGCGCGTGCTGTTCGGGAAGTTCCTCCACCGCCCGCCAGGCGAGGGCGAGGACGAGTTCCGGGTTGCGGCTCCAGCCCATGGTCCATGCGTCCCGGCCGTTGATGCGTTCGATGACCGGTGCCGGATCCCTGTAGGATTCGGCGGAGTACGGGTCCTTGAGGCTGCGCCACACGTCCGCGCCCGCCTCGCTGATCCATTCGCTTGCCCGCTCCGTGGCGGGCATGTCCTCCGGCGTCGCGTAGGTGGATGCCGTGAACTCGGTCATGGCCTCGGTGCCGGCGCGGCGTCTCAGATGTTCGGCCATGGCCGTGACGTGGTCGAGTCTCGTTCCCACGTCGCCGGTGAGGTAGTCCTCGGCGGGCATGACCGTGCCGGTGTCGGGGTCGCGTATGATTCGGTCGCCCAGGCCGGCCTCGGCCTCCTCGACGGTGGTGTCGGCGAGGCGCGCGATGAGTTCCAGGTCGACCCTGCCGGCGCGGTCGAGGCTGATGTTCAGCGCGTCGTCCAGGCTGTCCGCATGGTCGGGCATGGGCGGTACGGGGCTGATGGTCCGCTGCGAGAGGCATTTCGCCTTGCCGACGAACCTTCCTTTTTCGTCGGTCTCCTCCAACGCCATGACGAGGTGGCGGCCGGATTCCTCACTGTCGTAGGCGCGGAGGTTGGCGCGGTCGTTCAGGCGTCCGAACTCGCCGGTGAACCGGTCGTATGCCTGGTCGAGTTCCTTGCGTTTGGCCTCCACGGCGGGGTCGTCCACGCGGGCGGGGTCGAGTTCGAGGCGTTGGAGTTCGCGCGCCAGGTCGCGCAGGCGGATCATGCCGCGCAGTCGGCGCGCCTCGTCTCCCTGACCGTGGGCGGCCTCGGTGACGGTGGCGCCGTCGCCGTACCAGACCACGCCGCGAGGGTCGACCGAGTATTCGAACGGGGTCACATGGTCCGGGCGGACGATGACCTCCGCGCGTTCGGCCGGTTCCATCTCGCCCAGCTGCAACGGCGGCCTGCCGTGGGCGATCTGCATGGAGAGCATCGTCCGGAGCCGTTCGCCGATCTGTTCCGCGGCGCCCTGGAAGACGACGTCGAAGTCGCCGCCGAACCGGCCGATCACTGGTCTGATGTCGCCCACCGCGTGCGTGGGCATGTCGTTGGCGACCGCCTGGTTGACGTTGACGGTCACGTCCTGGTAGCCGGGCACGGCGATCGGTGTGGAGTGGATCCATGCCTCGTCGGGCGTGCGGTCGAGCGTCCGTTCGCGTCTGCGCAGCACAAGCACGTCGGTGACGGCCTCGGTGCCGGCCTGGCGGGCGAACGTCGAGGACGGCAGACGCACCACGCCGATGAGCTCGGCTTTCCTCGCGAGGTCGGCGCGCATGGTCTCGGAGCGTTTGTCGAGCGTGTACCTGCTGGTCAGCAGCATCGCGACGCCGCCGGGGCGCAGCGCGTCCACCGAGCGTTCGATGAAGTAGTCGTGCAGGGGGGAGGCGGGACGTGCCGCCGTCCGTGGTCCGGTAGTCGAGGCTGATGTCGCCCGAGTAGGGCACGTTGCCGATGGCGAGGTCGAACGATCCCTGTTGGATGGTGCAGTCCGCGAGGTCCGCGTTGAGGATCGTGGCGTACGGGTTCAGCGCGGCGGCGATGCGCGCGCTGATCGGGTCGAGTTCCACGCCCGACACGTGCGCCGCGACGTCGTCGGGGATGCCGGCCATGAAGTTGCCGGTGCCGCATCCGGGCTCCAGCACCTGGATGGGTGTGGGGCCGATGTCGAGCGCGTCCCACATGGCCTTGACCACCGGGCCGGCGTGTAGTAGGCGGTCAGTGTGGAGGCGCGCGCCTGCGCGTACTCTTCCGGGGTGAGGGCCTGTTCTATCGCGTCGCGGATCGTCCGCCATTCAGGCTTGTCCGAGAACGCGTCCGCGCATCCGCCCCAGCCGGAATATCCGCGCAGCGTATCCATTTGCTTCGCTGAGGGCCGGCCGCCGTTGTCTCCGCCGAGTTTCTTGAGGGTCTGGATGGCGGCGATGTTCGCTTCGGCGCGTTCGCGGGGCGAACGCGCGCGCTGCGCGTCGAGGGATGCTAGAAGCTCTCCACGACCTCGTGGATCGCCATGCTCATCGACTCCGACTGGGCCTCGTTCATCCCGTTGAGCCGGTCCAGGTCGGTCAGCTGTGGTGCCGCCTTCAGGCAGTCCGTCCGGTTGAGCAGGTGCCTGGACTCCATCAGCTGGTCCATGATCTGCGCCTGGCGTTCCCTCGTGCGCGTCTCGATGTCCCGCAGATGCTCCTCGAGCACGTTGGCCATCATCATCTCCCTGAACCACTGGGGATGGTGCTCCTTGAGCCAGATGAGACGCATCCGCTGGATGCCGTGGACGCTGTTCGTCGTGAACACCTTGTACGGCAGCGCGTCCTCGGAATACAGGTTCGGCAGCGTCTCCTTCAGGTGTTCCAGCTTCCTGCTGTTCTCCTCGTAGCGTGCCTTGAGCTGCGGGTCGGTCCATGTCATCTCGTCCATTGTTGTTCCTTTCTTCAGTGTTGTTTTCCGTGCCGGAGAATTGTGTAAAACGTTTTACCACAGGTTGCGGCGTGGTTTCGCCGGGAGTGGCGGCGCCGACCCCGAGCTTGTTCTCGGCGGCGATCCGCGCGTCCCGCCGGCCGAGTCCGCGGAGCCGGTTCTCCCGGTATTCGGCCGCCACGGCGGCTATCGTCTCGTCGTCCGCTCCGCGCACGCGGAGCCGTTGCACCGCGACGTGGCCCACCGTTATCTCGTATCCGCGCACCTGCTCCGCTATCCTGTCGGCCTGTCTTTGTTCCTCTTCGAGAAGGCTGAACAGGTCGATCTGCTCGTATTCGGCCGGGGCCGTCTGCTTCGCGTATAGGCGTTTTCTCGCCATGGTTCGCCCCTTTCTTATAGTGTTTTCCGTTGGCCGTGGTTCCGGTCGATGCCGGGTGCCGGCGTGGCTGTGTTGAGTCCGTCGAGGTTCTCCCTGAGCTTGGTATGGAACCGGTCGAGCGTTGACTTCAGGTCCGTGTGCCGTCGCTCCGGATCGTCGCGGCGCGTCGTCTCCGGCGGTTCGGCTTTCGCTCCCGGGTCGGCGGCCGGCGAGCCGGCTTCGTCGTGGTCCCGTCCCTGTTCCGTCTCCTTGGTCGGTTCCGTTTTCCGTGGCGTGTCCGTCGCCTCCGCGTCCTGTTCGATGGTTGGCCGGGTCGGCGTTTTGCCTCTGTCCTGCATCGGTTCCTGTGCGCCGGCGAGTTCCCGGATGAGGAGCCTGGCGGCCTGACGGCGTTGGCGGTTGGTCCAGCGTCCTTCGTCCCCTCCGGCGGTCCGGTCGACGAGTCGGCGCGCCCATTTCAATGCGACGGCCGGCTTGTACGTGCCAGCGCGCCGGTATTCCGTGAACCGGCCCTGCATGCGGCTGATTTGCGGCCAGGATTCCTCCACGGTCTTCGAGGCGAGTTCCACCGATGCCGTGTCGAGCGTCTCCTCGGCGTCTCGGCTGCGCTTCTGCGCGTCGATGATTGCCTGGACGAGCGTCTGCGGGTCGACCTGCACGGTGCGGCGTTCCGCGCCGCGGCCGGTGAACAGTTCGACCGGGGTGCCGGGTCTGAATCTGAGGTTGACGGCCCGTCCCTCGTTCTTCTGACTCTGGTTCTTGCCGCTCATGAACATGTCGGTGGCCCAGCCGGTCAGGTCCTGTCCGTCGATGACGGTGCCGCGGGGGAGTCCGACGATCATCTTCGGCCAGTCGCGTCCGTCCTTCGCATGCAATATATAGGTGTGCGCGAGCCTGTTCGCCACCCACGCGTTCGGCCAGACCTGTCTCGTGGCCGTGGTCGCGTGCGCCGGTTCCTGCCGTTCCGGCGTCTCGTCCGCGGGATCGGCGGACCGTCCGGTCCGCTCCTGCTGGGGGAGTGCTGGCGTCGGTGAGACGGGGCGGCCCTGGAGGATCGAGATGGCGGCCTGGTCGGTGAACTCGTCCCAGTCCGGGGCGCGCCGGCCGTCGTTCAGGTTCAGCAGCGGCTTCTGCTCCAGTCCCGGTTTGAGCAGTCCGCTGCGCATGACGCGGCCGGTCATGCCGTGGGCGACGGGTCCGCCGTCGTGTTCGCGCCAGAACTGGTATTCGTCCCGGTAGACGCGGCTTTGGGTGAGCAGTTCGCCGTCGCTCATGGTCTTGGCGGGGAAGGATTCCCTCATGTCCTCGCTGTGGCTGATGGTCGTGACCTGCATACTCAGGTCGTCGTATTGCAGGTGTTTGAATGTCATCGCGTCGAACAGTCCCTGCTGGTTTTGATGCCAGGAGAAGACCATGAGGTCGTAGCCGTTGTCCTCCAGGAAGAACACGCAGGGGCGCGGCTCGTGCTCGACCGCGTTCTGCATGAGGCTGGCCTGGAGCAGGTCGGGGTCGAGCCGGCCTGCCGCGGACGCGGCCACGGCGAGGCTGTCGCTCCATCCCATCGGGAGCGGTCGGCCGGTCGTCGGATCCGTCATGCGGTACTCGCCCGGTGTGGTCACGGTGTCCCACTGGTCGGGGTGGCGGTGGTCCCACTGTTCGATACCCGCGAGCATCGCGTCCATCGGGCTCTGTCCGCTCTCCGGTCTGATGGCGAAGGATTCGGTGGCGCGGGTGGTGTCGCCGGCGATTGTGTTCCGGTGGGCGATGGTTTCGCCGGGAGCGTAGATCATGCCCACCGAGTCCTCGCCGGCAGTCCTTGCCGTGCCGGCCGTCCATATCGTGTCGCCGGACGTGGCCCACATGGTCACCGGCCATGGGGTCGGGTCGTTGGTCCCGTTGATGGTGTCCTGGAAGATCGCGGCGCGTTTCGTCGCCTGTTCCTGCTGGTTCATTGTGGTTTTTCCTTTCAGCGGCCCTTGCGGGGCGTGCGGTCCCTGTTCTGGGTGGGTGGCATGTGGTTCTTCTGTTCGGCGAGGTTCTCGTTGAGTCGGGTCTTGAAGCGTTCAAGCAGTGCCTTCTTCGATCGGATCGGCTTCGGTTTTTGCTCTTTGCCGGCCGGCCTGGGATTGTCTGCTCTGGCCTGTGTCTGCTGTCGCGTGGCCGGTGTCCGGGCTTCGTCCGGTGCGGGTTCCGGTTCGCTTTCCGGCTTCGATGTCGGCGTCTTCCGGTTCGGCTCGGTCGTCTGCTTGCGTGTCTGCTCCTGGGTTTGCGCGCCCTGCCCGTAGTCGTCGCGCAGGATGTCGTCGAGCTCGTCGCGCAGGCTCGGGTCGGCGGCGGCCTTGCCGATGATCCGGTCCGCGAAGTTGCGGCCGGCCTGCTCGTCGCATGTTGTGTCGCCCATGAGCTTGTCCCATGAGAGTTCGGGGTGGCGGGCGGTGAGGCTGTTCGCGGCCATCTCCATGACCTCCGGGTCCACGAAGTCCCAGGCGATGCGCTGCGTCGGCATGGGCTTCGTGGCCGGTTCGGCCGGGGTCTCCCGCGCCGGGGGTTCTGGCTCGTTTCGGGTCTGTTCCGTCTGCTCGACGGTGAAGTCGTCGTCGGTGACGTCCAGGCCCATGCCTTTGAACGCGCGTTGCACGGCGTGGCGGATATGGTCTTCGTCCCTGCCGGCGAAGTGCAGGATGAACTGGCCTTGGTCGGCGCGTTCGAGGTGGTAGTCGATGCCGGCGGTCTTGAGGCTGTGCTGCACTTCGCGCATGGTCGAGTCGTCGAGTTGCAGCTCGTGCAGGTCGCCGTCCTTCTTTTTCTGCAATCGTTTCTCGGACATCTCGCCGCTGTCGATCTTGTTCTTGACGGCCTCGCCCGCGGCGCGTACGCCGGTCTTGGTGAGCTTCATGCCGGAGCGGAGCATCGCCATGGCCACGCCCTTGGGGATTCTGAGCATGAGCTTCGCGCCTCCGGTGATGATGGTCTGGACGGCGTTCTGGATCTTCTCCTCAGCCTGTTCCTCGATTGGCATTGCGGTTCCCTTTCTGTTGTCGGTTGGTGTTTCCTGGGACGGTTCAGATGGACCGTCCACGCTTGTGCTGCTGCTGTTCGCGCTGCTCGGTCTCCGTTTGCTCGCGGTCGCGGGTCGTGTGGATTTCCCGTTCGATGGCGGACAGCTCTCCCTCATACCGGTCGCACAGGGCCTCGCGGCGTTCCATCTCGCCGCGCGTCTCGGCCACGAGGTCGGGGTCGCCACGTTGGATCGCGTCGTGCAACGCGATGACGGCGGACTGGAGCTCGTCGTGCGATTCGCGGACTTTCCCGCGCAGCAGTCTGAGTCCCTTGGCGCTGTCGCCGCCCGCGAGGCGGGTCCATCGGATCGCCGCGTTCAGCGCCTTCGCCTCGCCGGCGAGGCGGTCGAGGCGTCTTGCCTGCGCCTGGTAGTACCGCTGTTGGGCGGGGCTCACCCCGTATCTGAGAGGCAGCCGCTCGGGCGTGGTCTGCGGTTCGAGTCGGCTCGCGGGCTCGCCGAACCACTGGTAGAGGCCGGGCGTCGGGGTCTTGCCGGCGTACCGGTTGGACGGGTCGAGGATGATCTGGTCGCGGTCGCGGGGGAGGAACGCGCGCAGCGTGGAGCCGCCGTCGTCCACGAGGCGCTTCGCGTCGAACGTGATCTTCTTCTTCCGGTGGGTGCCTGGCAGCCACACGGTGATCGTCTTCCTGGTCTGTTTGGCGACGAGTCTGCGGTTGAACGTGATGGGGATGACGGGCGTGCTTTGCAGACCGGCCATGATGTTCGTCATGTCGTATGCCTGGCCGAGTTTCGCGTCGCGGACCTTGAAGCCGGTGTCCTTGAGCGTGTACGTGAGGTGCTGGCCGCGGATCGTCACGTCCACGCCTCGGATGTCGAGCATGTCCTTCCAGTCCTCGAAGTTCTCCGCCGTGGACGAGGTCAGGTCGATCAGCATGCGGATCCGGTCCTTGGTTCCCATGCCCTTCGCGGACGCGTAGATCTCCTCCATCGACATGCCGTACCGGCGCTCCAACGGCTCCCCGCCCGAGGCCTTCCGCGCCGTCGCCTCCGGTTCGTTCACGCTCCGCACGGGTGCTTCATCGACGTATTTGGGGTCGCGCGCCGGCGACGTTCCGGCGTCGCCTCCGGCTGTCGCACCGTCCCGCATCTTGCGCGTCTGTTCTTCCACGACGGGGTTGAACACGACGCTCAGCCCCTCGCGGCGGCATATCTCGTCGCTGACCGCGCGCCACTGTTCGATGATGTCCTTGGGCAGCTCGGCCTTCAGATGCTTCCCGTACCGGGAGGCGGCGCACACCATGATGTGGTCGTGCAGGTGGTGCCGGTCGGTGTGCGTGGCGACCACGAACTTGTATTCATCGCTGGTGATGCGGTGTGCGAACTCCACACCGAGCTCGTGCACCTTCTCCGGTGTCACGGGGTCGTCGGGACTGAAGCTCAGCTTGATGTGGTACGCCAGACGGCTGTTCTTTCGGATGCCTTTGGGTGAGTTCTCGTTGTCTTCGAGCATTGGATCGGTCAGCGCGTCGTAGTCCGTTCCGGTTCGCTCGTAGTTGGAGCTGACTAGTCTTCCGCCGTCGGTCTTGGCGGGATCGATGATGTACGCCATCGCCCCGTTGGAGCCGCCGAGATTCGATTTCACGGGCCTGCCGAGCTTGACCACGGCCATGCTCACACGTCCTTCCGGGCTTCGCGTTTGTCGGCGAACAGGTCGCCGAGCAGGCGCTCGATGCGGGCGAACGACGCGCGGAGCTCGGCCACCTGCTCGGCGGTGATGTGCTCGTTCGCGTTGGCCCAGTGGGCTATCTGGTTGACGTTCACACCGATGCGGCCGATCTCGCGCGCGATCGGCTCCGGGTCCGTCAGCGGCCTGATCTCGGTGACGTGGATGCGCCGTTCGGACAGCATCCTGCGGGCATAGGAGCTGAACGACCGGTGCTCCGGCGCGTACCTGGTCAGCTCCTCATACAGCTTCCGCACCCGCTCCCACTCGTCCGGCGTGAACCTGATGATCTTCTCGACGCAGTGCGTCCTGTTCTCGGCCCGGCTCATTCCACGCCTCCGTGTGAGGTGTGGGGACGGGTTTTCTGTGATGCCGCGCGAGCGGTCTGGAGGCTCCGCCGACCATGGGGCACGGGTCTTCCCGGCAAGCCGATTCGCATCGCGAATCGAGTGATTGGATATCCAATCACGTCGCTTGCTGCTCCCATATCCATTTCATGGATTGGGAGCGATTTCGCACGGCATGATTGCGGAATGCCGTGAAGGATGATCGCGTTCACTCCTCGCTCCTTTCGCTCATGGCCTTGAGGGGAAGGCCGGTGTCTTACGCCAATCGTCCGTCGCGGGAACGGCGATGGGTTTGGACACTTGGAGCGCGGGAAATGAAAAGGCCTCGCGAAAAAAGCGCGGGGTCGGCGGCGCGTCATGTCCGTCATGCATGCAGACATGAAAAAAATGCCCCGGCCGTCTTGGTGACGGTCGGGGCAGGGGCGCGCGGGCTCCTAGATGATTTGCATGTCGGAGCGGACGCGTTCCGCGGCGATGTCGATGTCCCCGGGCCATGAGGGCACGCCGAACGTGAGTCGCACGCGGCCGAACGTCTGCGTGTCCTTGAGCGGTTTGAACATGCCGCGTTCGACGTATCGGGACATGTCGAAGATTCCGGTCGCCCCGTCGGAACAGGTGACCTTGAGCTTGTAGCCGGGCATGGGTTCGCATTGGGTCACTTTGATTGAATAGTCGATGGTCATGTCCGTCGCCTCCTGGCTTTCGTTGTATTCCATTCTAGGATATTGGAGTCCAGAGGACGGTAGCTGTCCTCTGGCCGCTGGAGGCGCCGCCCGCGTCGTGCGGGCGGCATCGTTCCCGGCCGTCACTCGGCCGGGAACGGCTCGTCGTCAAACCACCAGTCCCTGATGGTGAGCATCCGGTCGTGCTTGTCGAGCTCGAGGTCGACGGGCGTGATGATGTCGGCGGTGTGGTTCACCCACACGAACGGTTCGATGCTGCACGGCTCCCATCCGTCGTCCCCGCCCCTGACGGCGTAGCGGTGCCACCCGTCCGGAACATCTTGGCCGTTGAGGCGCAGACTGCTCCACATCGCCTCGACGCGCCCCGCCTCCTCGGTCTCGAACACGACGTGCTGAAGGTCGGTTGATTTCTTTTCCATGGTTCCTCCTTGGTTCCGCCGGCGTTTCCTTTCGCCGGACATGGGGCAGCCTTGCGGCGCCGCCGCGCGGCGGAGGACGCGTGGGCCGTGCCCGTCGAGGGAGAATCGGGCGAAGCCCTTCCCGAGACGAAGCATGGAACACGCAGGCCCGAAGACACGGGCGCAGGGCTGCGATGATGAACCATGGCCGGCCGACCGTTCCCTTCCAGGCGTCGACGCCTGGAAATCCAGGAAGGGTCGGCGATGACCGCGCACGGACCCCAGGGCCGCGCTCCGTTTCCGGCGAAGCCAGGATCACGCGCGTGTGATCCTTGGCGGAGCTCGACTGTCCAAACCGGCGCGCATCCGATCGCGCGAACATGGTTCCAGCCGGATCGAAACCGGGAACCGATGAGAACAAGACTGGAAAGGAACACGACCATGGCATCCGATTACGTGGACGACTTCCTGCGCGACGAACGCGAGTCGTTCAAGCGCAAGGAGGCGGCGGCGAAGAAGTTCGACAGCCGTCTCGACAATTTCCGCAAAAGCGCGCAGGCGCTGCGCGACGCGGCGAGGCAATTCGAGGAGGCATTCCCCGGCATGAGCCGGACGATGATCGCGGACAAGCTGGCGATGACCGGAACGGAGAAGAACGTCGCGTTCGATGCTAAGGGCGAGCTCGTCGCCGCGCCGGCCGGAAGGAAAACCCCGCCCGCCGAACCCGAACCGGAAACCGTCGCCGAATCGGATCCGGAGACGACCGGATCCGACGTCCAGGCGGCGGACGACGAGACCGCCCCGCAGGAGCCCACCGCCGAACCCGACACCTCGGACGACGGACGGCCCGCATGGGCGTCCGGCAACTACTGATGATCGGACGTGATGCGGGATGCGACTGATCATCGCCGAGAAGCATTCGGTCGGCCAGGCGATCGCCCATGCGGTCGGCGGGCACGCGGAAAAACACGACGGCTACATCCAGGTCGGCGGCGACCTGGTCACCTGGGCGCAGGGCCACCTCGTCGACCTGGCCGCGCCCGACGAATACAAGAATCACGATTGGGGAAAGTGGAGCCTCGACACGCTGCCCATCGACCCGACACCCGACTGGCAATGGAAGGTCAGCCGGGACAAGGGCGCGGACCGCCAGTACAAGGTCGTCGCGGGACTGATGCGCCGCGGCGATATCGACATGCTTGTCGACGCGTGCGATCCCGACCGCGAGGGCGAGGCCATCTTCCGCAGGATCGTGGCGCATGTAGGCGTCTCCAGGCCGATGCGACGCCTGTGGGTCGCGAGTCTGGAAGAGGACGCCATCCGCGGCGCCCTCGCGTCCATGAAGGACGAGACGGAATACCAGGGACTCGCCGATTCGGCGATGATCCGCGCGAAGGCCGACTGGCTGATCGGGATGAACGCGTCGCGCGCCTATTCGCTCGTCTACAACGTGAGGTTCACAGTCGGCCGTGTGCAGACGCCCACACTCGCGATGATCGTGGACCGCGACCGGCAAATCGCCGACCATGTGGCCCGACCGTACTGGAAGGTCGTCGCCCCGATGGGCGGATGGAAGCTGGCCGGCGAACGTTTGGACAAGCGGGAGGACGCCGAGACGCTGCTGCGGATCGTCGACTCGGACGATTTCACCTTCCATATCCTCAAGGCCGACCGCAAACAGCGGCACGACGCGCCGCCCCGCCTGTACGACCTGACCGGATTGCAGAAGGACATGAGCAGACTGTACGGCCTGACCGCCGCCCGCACCCTGGCCGCCTTGCAATCCCTGTATGAGAAAAAAACTGGCCGACGTATCCCCGTACCGACTCGCAGTACATCACGCACGACGACCTGGACACGCTGCGCGCCCTCACCGAAGGCGACCGGCTCGTCACCGGGCTTCATCGACCCGCCCGCGAAAACCTGCACGGCCGCGACTCGAACTGACCGTGAACGACGCGAAGGTCGCCGGACACACCGCCATCCTTCCCACCATGCAGGCCGACAAGGCGACGCTCGACGAACTCGGCGGCGACGAACGCCTCGTGCTGACGCGCGTGGCCCGCCGCATGTGGGAGGCCGTGGGCGACCACTATGTGCACGACGTGACGAGCGTCGTCGCGAACATCGACCCCGCCTGGACCGAACGGCATCCAACGGACGGCGCGACGCTCGACGAATCACAGACCAGGTTCACCAGCCGTTCCGACCAGCCCGTATCCCTCGGCTGGCACGTCATCGAACACGACAGACCGCAGGAGGACCACGACGATGGCGATGAGACCGCGGGCAATATCATCCCCGCGAACCTCGCCGTCGGGGTCTCCATCGCGCTCGTCCCGCAATGCGGCGCGGCATTGTCCGAGGGAAAGACGAAGCCGCCGAAGCCGTTCAGCGAGGCGACGCTGCTCGCCGCGATGGAACACGCCAGCCGCTGGTTGGAGGACAAGGACCTCAAGGCCGCATTGGACGACGACGAATCCCATTCCGGCGGCATCGGCACCCCGGCCACACGCGCCGACGTGATCGAGAAACTGATCCGCACCGGATACGTGGAACGCAAGGGCAAACAGCTCCGCTCCACCGAACAGGGCCGATCCCTGATCGACGTGGTCGCCCCGAAGCTCAAGGACGTGGCGTTGACCGCCGGCATGGAACGACGCCTCTCGGAAGTCGAACACGGGCAGACGGACGCCGCGAAGGTCGAAACGGAGTTCCGCGACCTCGCCGCCGGCATCCCGGCCGCCGCCCAGGCCTCCGTCCGGCAGGACCATGTGCGGACGAGAAAAGCGGAACACGGAATCGTTCGGCCCATGCCCACGATGCGGCAAAGCCCGTCGTCAAAACCGGCAAGGTGTTCCAATGTTCCACCAACCGGCGCGAGAAACAACCCGACGGCACATGGAGGACCACGGAGGGCATGCGGCTGGAGCGCCTGGACGACCGTGGCCGGCAAAACCGTCACCGACACGACCATGCGCAGGCTGCTCGCTGGACAGAAGGTCAGCGTGAAGGGCTTCACCTCGAAGAAGGGCAGCAAATTCGACGCCATGCTCATCATCGACAAAGACAAGGGCATCGCATTCGACTTCAACGACAACAAGGAAAGGAAAAGGACATGGCCCAGAAACAGTACACGGCCCAGACCAACAGCGTGCTGATCCAGCAGCAGATGCTCGACGAGCAGCGCAAGACCGCCGCCGATGTCGATCCGTCGCCGGCCCAGACCGAGTGAAGCAACTCGGCGCGGGCAAGTCAGAGCGCCGCGCCGAGGCAAAACACCGGGTCCGCCCTGTCGCAAAACCTTGATTATACTAAAGGTATAATCATGGTTCGCGCAGGCGGACCCAGGCATTTTTATATCCAGGAGGTATCCGGGACGGGATCATGGCGGAAAGGGGATTGGAGCGAGTCCAAGGCGTGGATGCGCGCGACGCGCGAACGCATCGGCATGACCCAGCACGACGTGGCCGTGCTCGCGAACCTCACCGTGGACATGATCAAGAAATACGAGTCGGAGAAATACCGTCTTCAGCCTTCGGAAAAAACTGAGGGCCATGCTCGGACACTATCTCGCCGAACACAGGCGTGCCGTCGTGGCCATCGTGGAACGCCACAGGGGAGAGGAGCGGGCCACGCTCTCGTTCTCGCGCGTCTCCAACCTGCCCGACGACCTGCCCGACTGGATCAAGGCCGAGGCGTCCGCGAAACGGCGCGCCGCCGCCGTGCGTGAGGCCGCCGTGCTGCTCGAGGCGGAGGGCGTCGCCGTCGACTACACCTACCTGCCCGAAGAAACGGACTAGAAAAGAGAGAAGGAAGGACCGATCATGTTCGGACTCTATATGCTCGCGATATACCTGGGCGTCGCCATCATCGGTGCGGGCATCGTCGCACTGCTCGTCGTCGTCGCGCTGGCGGTGGGGTTGGTCACGCATCCCATCCGCACGCTCGCCCTTGTGTTCCACAAGCTCGCCGCCCTGGCCGCCGGCCTGGCATTGATCCTCGCTTTGATCGCCTGGTTCTGGACCGACCACTCTAAATCGGACTTCGTCCCGTGCTTCTGGGGATCCATCGGCGTGATCGTCGCATCCATCATCATCCGTATGCTCGCCGAGTGGATTCTCGAGCGGCCAACCAGGGCCGAACGCCGAGCCATGAAACGGGCCGCCGCACCCACGTTCGATTCTCGCCTGTAGAATTTATTTTCTGAAACGCCGAGTCAGAAAGGAAGGGGGAGCATGCCACGCAAGCTGATCATGTGCGGGGACCATCCGGTCCTTGCGTTCGAATACGATCCCGAGTCCGGTCGCGCGTGCTCCTCGGGCGAGGTCCTTGACCATGATCGTCTGCCCCTGGAGTTCACCACGCACGGCAAGAGCGCGCTGTATGCCAAGAGGATCGACGAATGGTGGAGGTCCCGCGCCATTCCCTCCACCCGAGACGGTATCCGCCGTGTGCTCGAATCGCTTGGCGCGGCATCGACCGACGAACTGCTCGACAGGACCTACGGGCTGAGCCTGTCGGACCAGTACTGGGTCAGACGCGAGGACGATCCGGTCGAATGGAAGGACGTCAACTTCTTCGACAATCCCTTCGACGAGGCGCTGGGCGAGATCCTGCTCACCTCGTACTCGTCGTCCCGTGACATCAGCCTCAACGCTCCCGACGTGTCCACTGGCGGCGATCTTCCCAAACGCTGGACGATCGACAAGAACACCGGCAGGAGGCTGCTCGTCAAGTCGGGCCGTACTGGCCAGGAGCCGATGAACGAGGTCATCGCCTCGAAGCTCTGCGTGCGGCTGGGCGTTCCCGCCGTCCCGTATTCGCCGGCGCGCAGCGGCAACCGCTTGGTCTGCACGTGCGAGGACATGCTCACCAGCCATGAGGAGCTGGTCTCCGCCTGGCAGGTGCTCCAATCCGTCAAAACCACCAATGGACTCAACTCGCATGACCAGTGGATCCACGCCGCAGTCGGCTTCGGAGTCGGCGAACGGGAGATCCGTGACGCCACGGACGATTGGCTTGTGGTCGACTACCTCATGCGCAACACCGACCGGCACTACAACAATTTCGGTCTGATCCGCGACATCGAGACGCTCGAGGTCCGTCCGGCCCCGATCTACGACACGGGAGCGAGCCTGTGGAGCGGCGAGCTCGACGTGGATGGCCGGGACTGGTTCGCCAAGCCGTTCTACACCGCGACCGGCAAGCCCTCGGCTTTGCGGCAGCTCAGACTTGTGGAGGACTGGAGCCGGTTCGACCTGGACGCCCTGTCGGACTGGCCCGACGAGGCGGCGCACGAACTGTCACGCATGCGCATGTTCGCGCCCGAACGCCTCGACGCCATCCGGGACCAGCTTGTCAAGCGCATCGGAACGATGCGCAGGATCAGGGAGGGCAAGTCCCTTCGCACGTCCGGTCCGATCCGCAACAGGGCGGATCTGCTGGACAGATTCGGCGACACGCTGCGGAAGAACCTCGACCGGCAAGACGGGGATGACAAGAGCGCCGGGATTGGATTACAAAGGTCCTAGGCACCATATGGGTCATTAGACTGAAGGCCCTGGGCCACGAAATGAGAATCAGGGAGAAAGGGAGTGGCGTGATGTTCGGAACTGAAACTATATCTGAATTCGAGATGCGACGCCGCGCGGAGAACTTTTCTGTTCCGCCCGCGCAGCCATACTAAGGGATAACCTCCCGCCCGCGGAAGGGATGCTGGGGATTCCGGTGTTCGTTGTAGCCCTTGAGCCCGCGGCGCTTCTTGTCGTTCTTTTCGGAAACCAATGTTCCCTCTCCTTTCAGGGATTCCTGTCTTGCGGGTCGCCCCGGCGGTGCCGCCGGGGCGGGACGTGGGGAACGCGTGTTCCCCCGGTCCGCCGTGGGGCGGGCCCGTCCGGATGTTCCACGCGGGCGGGCGCCGATAACATGCGATATCGGGCGCGTCCGGTGCACGCACGACCATGGAACCACCGTCCGGGGGGCGTCGGTTTGGACATCCGCCGGGGATGGGAAGGGCCCCGCGACGGATGCCGCGGGGCCCTGAAAGAGGAGAGGGGATGGGAGGGGGATCAGCCGATGGGGCAGAAGCCTCCGGAAGCGCATGATTCGTTTGTAGTGACTCGGTCTTCCCAGTCGTAGTGGATGCTGTCTCCGGTGGAACCCGAGGAAGATGCCCCGGGCGAGCCGCCACTCGGTGTGGACGTGTTGCCGGAATAACCGTTGCCGGTGTAGCCGGTGTGGCCTGAACCGGACGAGGGCCATGACTGCCGCGCCTGCGCCTGCCGCGCGGCGGCAGCGGCCGCCGCCGCGGCCTCCTGTTCGGCCCTGGCCTTCGCCTCCGCGTCGGCCTTCTCCTTCGCCGCCTTCGATTCGTTGACCTCCTTCACGGCCTTCGCGATGGCGTCCGCGTCGCGTTTTCTGATGGCGTCCATCAGGCTTGCGCGGGTCTTGTCGTCCGCCACCCTGCCGTCCGTCTCCTTGTACAGCGTGTTCGCGTCGTCCACGGTCTTGTCGAGTTTGGACGTTTCGACCGCGTTCACCAGCCCGTTCAGGGACTTCGTGTGGGCCTTGTACCATGAAGCGTTCGCGGTGACGCCCTTCGTGGCATCCTGCACGCCGGGCCTCGAATCCGCTTTGCAGGACACGGTCTTCGGCGTGGACGCCTTCATGGCCTTGGACAGGACGTCAAGGGCCTTCGCGTCCTTCACGCTTTTCACGTCGGTCTTCGCCATGCTGGCGGCCTTGCCGTCCAATAGCGCGTCGTACGCGGTCGTCGCGACGCGGAGACGTTCGCTCTCGGCCGCGCAGTCCGCCCTGGCCTCGGCCATGAGGCGGTCCTCGTGCGCCCTCCAGGCGACGCCCCCCGCCGCAAGCAGCGCGAGTGCGGCGACGGTGATGACGACGATCCTTCCGCGATGCGGCTTTTTCTTTTCCGCGGGCCCGGTCGGAAGTTCGATGGTCCCGTCTTCGATGGCCTTTTCCTTCTCTGTCATGTGTTCTCCTTGTCCATAGGTTCACAGCTTATTCCAGGCCCAGGTACGTTTCGAGGGCGGCATCGACCACTTCCTGGATGCGCATGTCATGCTCGGCGGCCCAGGCCTTGAGCCGGCGTCGGGTCGAGGCGCGAAGGCTCACGCTGGTCTTCACCCAGCCCTCCGCGTCGTTCGGTTTCACGGCCCTCCGGTTTTTCGGTATCTCGGTTTTTAGGTAAAACGGTTTCCCGGTTTTCACCGGTTCCGGTATTTTGGCATGCGTCATACTTCCGGCTTCGTCGGGGATTCGGCTCGCGCCAGGCGTTGGCCTGTGATAGTGGCGGCGCGGATGACGGCGAGCCGCTCAGTCTGTGGCTTCAACCGTTATATCCCCTGCGGCGTTAATTTCTTCTTCGGTCGGTTCGGACATGTCGAGTGTTTCATTCTTGATGAACATGCGTATGGCGTTTCTTGATATGACAATGGTCGAGGCGATATCGACGCCTCCGCCGATCAGGCCGCCGGCGATGGGTACCAGCTTGCCGAGGTTGATCACGCCCTTTTCTCCGAATTTGGTGAGGAAACGGAAGCCCATTTTTTGATTGATTTTCGTGAGCACGGCTCCGGGAATTTTCTTGATTGCCGCGGTGAGGGACTTCTCGCCGATCTGAATGCCGGTCTCTTTGACGATATCGGCGATCGTCGTTCCGGTGAGGCACATGTACACCAGTGTCTGCACCTGGTCCGAGTTCACATCGTATCCACCCATCTTCGCGATGGCCGCTATCATCCGCATCTGCACGTACATGACGCTGCCGATGTTCGCTGGAATGGTGGCGGGGAGGGTGACGATGCCGCCTAGCCCGCTGAGGAATCCCGACATGCCGCATTTGGCGACCTGCCATCGAGTCAGGCTTCGCGCGGCGGCTTCCGGCGTGTCGTGATGGGATAGGTAGTCGTCGGCGATTTCATCTACCGAACGGCTCACCATGGGGATGCCGTTCAAGGTTTTTTCCATAGACCGCGTCAAGAATCTTTCCCGCTTTGGCTTCACTGAGCGGTTCTTCCTGCTCCTGTGCCTCAACCATTATTGCTCCCTTTTCTGCTTCTGGGCCAAGTCTGCTCTCGGTGTGGAAACACTATGTCTTCTATAATCAGTGTTGTCGGCGACGATGGTGCCGCTTTAAGGGAAAAGGATGAGAGTTATGGATAACGGACATGCAGGTTACATGGGCGCGGTCAGATGGGTGAGCTTCAGCCATCACGGCGATCCCGAGTCGGGCGAGGTCCGGACCATGGACGACGGGAGCGTGTGGGCGCGTATCTCCGACCTGGATCCGCGGGGTGATGACGACCGGTGGGTGCTGCTGCTGGATCCGGCCGGCGTCGAAGCGCCCGGCGTGAGCGAAGTGCGGTTCCATGACGTGACCATATGGATTCCGAGGGTTGAAACTGATTCCGTTATTTCGGTATTTCGGTATTTACCGGTTTCGGTACCAAGCTGGTTGAAGGTATTGCCTCGTGCTGTGGTCGGTGTTTAAGCGTTGTGGTTATATGCACCGCAACGCTTAAATGGGATTGCCTGTGGCATGGCTCATTGGTTCCGGTATTCCGGTCTGTATCATTTTTTGGTTATTCAATATTTCGGTTTCCGCCGGTTCCGGTATCGCGGTATCCATCCTCACCCGTCTAAGTGTTGTCGTTATGGATGTTGCAACGCTTAGACGCGTGAGGTCTGTTCCGTTTGATGCCGGTCTTTACAGGTTTTGGTTTTTCAATATTTCGGTTTTTCGGTTTTGTGGGTATGCCTATCCGGCCTGGTTTCGTTCCCTTCCGCCGTCTTCGAGCTCTTCCAGTCTTCTCCGGAGTCCGGCGACGGTCTGCCGCAGCTGGTCGATTTCCTCCTCCTTCCGGGCTATCTGCGCCTTGATGCCGGCCGGATCCCCGGCGGGGAGGTATTCGAGCGCCAGTCTCTCGGCGACGTCGCGACGATGTTCATGATCCAGGGCCGAACGCCGCGCCATTAAAGGGGCCGCCGTGCAGTTCTCCGGCAAAACGACGATGTATATGCCGGTATCGGAAGGGGTGGCTATGGCCCTTGACGCGGACTGGAACGAATGGCATGGCGCCTGACACGACATGCGTGAGGAGCGGAATCAGGCGCGGCTCTGTCTAAGGGCTGTCGGTTTTGCTAGAATTTAAGGAGAAAGGGAGGCACGATGTTCGGAACGATATCTGAATCCGAGATGCGCCGCCGCACGGAGAACGTCGGGCTGTCGGTGCAGTCCGTGCGGTTGGAAGGCGGCGACGTGACGAGGGCCTTCATGCGCGATGCCGGAGAATATGCGCGGGGAACAATCGATGGCACCGAACTTCTTGCCCGCACCCGTCGCCGTTACGGACTGGAGTGATGATGGAGCGTGTCTTCGATCCCTACCTGATTCCGGGAACGAACGTGCTGCGGAACCTTGTGGGCGCCACGGACGAGGATGCGTTGGCGGCTGCGGAGAACGATCTCTGCTCCGCCCGTGCCGCCATTCTGAGAGAGGATCTCCCTCCTGCGGAAGGGACGCTGGAACAGCTTCGCCGCATACACCGGTTCCTCTTCCGGGACGTGTACGACTGGGCGGGGGAGGTGCGAACCATCGACATGGGCAAGGGCGAGGGACTTCCCTTCCAGCCATTGGAGCTGTTCAGCATAGGGGTTCGCTACTCCGAGGAGGTGCTTCGCGCCGACGATCTTTTCAAAGGTCTCGGCCATGAAGAATTCGTGAAGCGTCTGAGCGTCAGCTACAACAACTTCAACATCCTTCACCCGTTCCGTGAGGGCAACGGACGGACGCAACGCATTTTCTGGGAGATCATCGCGCGCGAGGCCGGCTGGCATTTCGACTGGGGGCTCATCGACAAAAGGACGAACGATCAAGCCTCGATCGCGGGGATGCAGCGAAACGACCTGCGTCCTCTCGAGGATATGTTCAGAAGAATCGTCAAGCCGTTGTCAGAACCGTTAACCATGTCGAATGATCTGGCCCATCTTGGTGAATATGCGCAACCGGCGAACACGGCATACGGCATGTCTTTCGAGCAGCGCCGTCACGTGTACGAGCATTACTCCTACCAGCGCACCGTCGTCTCCCCAGGGCAAGGAAAGCCGGAACGCGGGCACAGGGCAAGATGACTTTCGGATGCGTCGGGCCGGGATCCATTGCCTTGGTATCTGGTTTTCGGTATTTTGTTCTTTCAGTATTCCGGTATTTCGTTTTTTCGGTATCTCGGTAAACCGGTGTCCCGGTATTTACCGGTTCCGGTTTCTTGGTATGTGTCGTCAGTTCTTTTCCTGTAGGATCTTCCTGAGTCTGTCCACCTCGCTGCGGAGCTTGTCGATCTGGCGTTCCTTCTGATCGATGACCGTGCGGATCACGGTCGGATAGTTCGAGGGCATGTACCGGTAAGCGAGGAGTTCCACGGTGTCGCGGTGGTGTTCCCTGACTATGCGCTGGTAGCTGTCCACCGCGACGGTGAGGCTGGTGTGTCCGAGGTCGTCCATCGTCTCGCGCATGGTCCCGCCCTCGAGGACGAGCATGGTGGCGTGCGTGGCGCGCAACGAGTGGAAGGTGATGTCGGGTCGTCCGATCTTTTCACGGGCCATGCGGAATGTTCGTTCGATGGTCGTGGGCGGGAGCAGCCAGTCGTCCAGCATGGTCGAGTGGAACAGCATGGTGTCGGGTTTGCGGTCCTTGCAGAACCGGCTGATATGGTCCTCGATGAGTGGGGCGAGCGGTTTCGGGATGGGTACGACCCTTTTGCTGCTTTTGGTCTTGGGCTCGCACAACCGGTATTTGCCCCTGTCGTCGGGGCCGCGGTTGACGGAGTGTCGGACGTGGAGTTGCAGGTTCTCCAGGTCGATGTCCCTGAGTTGCAGTGCGCATACCTCGCCGATGCGCAGTCCGCCTACCAGGAGGGAGAGCCAGAGCGCGAGCCGTTGGTAGTCGGGGAAGAGCGTGGACAGCCTGTTGATCTCGTCGGCGGTGACCGGCGGCTGGTCACGTCGTTTGGATTGCGGTTTGATGACGCGGTACCGGCACGGGCTCGCGGGGATGAGCGGCGGGGTGCCGTCCGCCTGCTCGGTCGCGGCGGCGAGCATGACCCGTTTGAGCGTTCGCGCCGCCTGCTCGAACGTCCATGCCGTCAGCTCGTCCCTGGCGTTCACGTACCATTCGTCGACCATCTGGCGGGTGATGCGGTCGAGCGGTGTGTCGCCGAACGCCTCGTTGAGCCGGCGTAGCACGATCTCGTTGCACCGGTTGGACCGGCCGGATAGCTTGCTGCCGTCCGGTTTGCGGTATCCGTCGAAATAGTCTTTGGAGTATTCCCTGAATGTGGGCATTGTGCCCGCGCCTCGCTGCGATGGGTGAACCCATTGGCGGATGCCTTTGTTGTGGAGCGTGACGAGGTAGCGCTCCTCGTCGAGCCACTTATAGGCCTCCGTCTCGTATTCCAGACCGAAGTTCCGGCCGACCTTCTTGGGCGGATCGAGCGGGTTGACGTATCGCGCCTGGAAACTGGTCGGGTTGCCGTCCGTGTCCCTGCGGACGATCACCGATCCCCATTTCCTGCGTTTTCTCGATGGTGGCCTGTTCTCCGTGTCCTTCATTGACTTTCCCCTTTTAGGAAATTGTTTGGGTTGACTGCGACTCGGCGGTTGATGCCTAGCTTCGCGGCCTCTTCATATAGCTCTTTGCTATCAATCATGCCAAGTGCAACGTAGCTGATGTCATTATCGCCAGCCCCATAGTATTCGGGCGAATGAATATGATAAGTTGTATGAACAAATTACGTGATATAGGTAAATACAGGCTTATTACCAACGGGGATTTTGATCTCTGTGAGGCTGATGTGTTTCTATTAGACTCATTGGTTTTGATTGATATTAGGAATTTTTATTTTGATGGGCTGAATCCGAATTCGGCGTCGGGGCTCCATCAGCTTCTTGTAACTATGTCGCCCAATAAGCAAGTGCGTCCAGACGTTGTATTTGGTTTTGCTTTAGCAGAGACTTGTTTTCGGCAAGAGGGGTTCGACCGTTTACGTTGTCGGCGTATCTACCGTGCGGTACAAACAGTTGTGAATTGGAATCAGGAGAAGATTGATAAGGCTTTCGATAGCAGACATCCCCCTGTTAAGCGGGATAAACAGTGGGAGAAAGGAAAAGTCTCAATTCCTTCGCCATCAATGTTGGGGATGGACGATGGAGATCCTCGTTCGTTCATTATGCCTGCATATGGCGCTTTACTTCATTTGCTTAAACTGGTGCAAGGAGCCAATAGACATAATGGTGTCGAAAAGTTTCAGGAGCATTGCGAATGGGTCCGTGAGGAGCTTGGATGTGTTTCTGCATACGCAAGAGTGATAGCGGCTGCTCTTCTCCTAGGAGATGAAGCAAGCAAGGGGAAAGCACGCTCACTTCTTAAAGTCGATCATACGAGGAAAAGTCTAGGACAAAAAGCATGGAATGCCGCATGGGATGCATGGTTTATTCAGGCTCTTGATGGATATCGACTTGGTATGTTAGTCCCTCCAGCTAGACTCGAGCATCAGAGCAATTATGTTGGAGCGAACGCAGTTTTAGTGACGGCAAAGACCAAGTATGGCTGGATTCCATTACAGATTTCTCTGTTGCTTTCAGTCCCTCCGCCCAGAAGGAAATCAGTTACCCCCTAATTTGTTCAACAGTTACAATGCGTAATCAGGAAGCGGAAAAATGTCTCGAGGAGGAACTTCGGCGTGATAAGCTTAGTTTTCCTGAGCATATTCGTAATGGTGATTTGATAGGCAAAATGAGCAGGGCGATTAACAATCTAGAGAATGAGCTGAACTTGCCTGTTCGCTCTTTTGATGTCGATTAGTCTGTGTGTCCTTGACCTTCGTATAGGTGACTGTTTTGGTTTTGACGGTATGTCCAGTTATGGCTGACCGTCGGGGTGGGAATCAGTCGAGATTATGCTTGGGTGCCTGTAGGTGCCTCGTGGAAGACGAGGGTAATCGGCAGGTTTCCCAAAAATTGAAAGCCTTGGAACAAAGCCAAAAACAGCTGACCACGATTATCATCGGAGGTGCGCATGATGATGGTAGTCATGGTCCCAAGTGTCTCATGGGCTTGAGACCGGGCGGTGATGCCAATCAAGCGGACTGTATGCGAGCGGCTTGTGATGTGTGTCTATATTGCATATAATTTACATAATTATTATGTAACCTATTGAGGGGATGGGAGGCTGCTATGGCTGTGAAGGAACGGACGACCATTGCATTGGATCCGGAGGTCAAGCGCGAGGCGACGGACGTGCTTGAGCGGATGGGTTTGAGCTTGAGCTCGTTCACGGAGATCTGCCTGCGGCAGGCGGTCCGTGACAGGGGCATGCCGTTCACGCCGAGTCTGAGGCCGGTCCGATCCGACGGGTATCCGGTTCCTCCGGCTCACGACGCGTATCGTTTCGAGCGTTCGAAGAGCACGGGCAATATCGTGCTGCCTCAGGAGTGGGACGATCCGGCGGATGACATCTACGATCATGCGTGAGCCGGAAGTGTACGACGTGTGGCTGATGCGCGTCGAGTTCCCCGATCATCCCGGCGTGGGCAAGGTCAGACCCGTCATCGTCACCAGGGTCGAGGAGGATCGGGTCTCGGGCATCGTCGTCAAGGTGACCAGCGTGACGACATGGAACGGTCCGGGTGACGTTCCGTTGCTTGACTGGCGTCAGGAGGGTCTGTACAAGCCATCCGTGGCGAGATGCTCGCAGCGTTTCTGGTTCGGCAATGGTGACTTGCTGAAGTATTTCGGCAGGCTGTCGTTGCGTGACGCGAACGACCTTGATGCCGGTCTTGATGCTACGGGCGACGTCCCGCCCCACCGCCAGTCGCATTCATGATGATGGCGGGGCCAACGGTTTTTCTCCCTGGATATTATCTGCATGTCGATGTTTGTGTTCGATGAACGAAATGGATTGTTGGTTGTCGGCGTATTCTGCGCAACGCGTTTTCCGACGGTGTCGTCACGGGCGTGATGCCGCGCAATGCGAGGATGGTGGGTGATTTTGGGGACTGGCGAAGATGCCAGGCTCCGGCGGGGACGGTGGAGTGCTCCCGGATTATTTTCGGGTGCCTGTAGGCGCCTCGTGGAGAACGAGGCTGATCGGTAGGTTTCCCGAAATCGGAAAACCTTGGAATAGAGCTGAAAACGACCACGTGCGATTATCATGCGAGGTGCGCATGATGATGGCAGTCATGGTCCCAAGTGTCTCATGGGCTTGAGACCGGGCATTGCTGTTTGATTGCGGGGAATGGCGTAGCGGGCCCGTGGACTGGCCACGGCCGGTAGCCGGGCCGCCGGGCTATAACGTGGAACGTCATACGAATTGGTTCACTATGATCAGCGCACCGGCAGCGACAGCCATGAGTGGCTCCTGCTCTGTATTCTGATGCTCCTATACATTGTCAAGCGTTTGGACCCGTTGTTTGAGTTCGGGCAGGTTCCGTGCTCCGCGTTCGACTTCGTTGATGCGGCTTGACGGCACGTACAGCGCCTCGCCGACCTGCTGTTGAAGAAGGAGCTCGTGTAACCGGAACCGCTACACCACGATCGAGCGACTGAGGCGCGACCTCAACGACTACGTGTGGTAATTCGACGACCAGCGGCTCCGTTCCATCCTCGGATACCGGAGTGCGAAGGAATTCATCGAACGAGGATCGTCCTCTAAGGACCTATCCAACACGCTGTTGCCAATCCGATTGGCATCATGGAGTTATAATTTTTCTGTGATTTAGGTATGTAATGTAGCCCTAATCATAAGTTGTGAACGTCTTACTCGCGTATGTTCGTAGACACTGAAAGTCAACGGACATACTTATCCCAGTTCCTACGTGAACCAACTCCCGGGGAGATCAACATGACTCGATTCCGCAATACATACACAACCCTCACAACCTTCGTGTCGGCCGCTGTTCTCCTTATCTCGACCACTGTGCCGGCATCCGCATCGCCCATGGCAAGTGATCCATTGTCTTCGTCCACCACAACAGCCGTGCGTGCACAGGTAACAGCCCTTGGTGCAAATCGTACCTACACTTACGTTCCGACCAATAACACAAGCGTCGGCGACCCCATCGTCACAGCCTACTGGACTCCAGAACGCATGAAGAGTGCCATTCCCGCTGATACACCAACAAGCACGACCGAGGTAAACCGACAGATTGACGAGCTCGAACAACCGGCTCTGGCAGACGAACCAGTTACTGACGGATCGTCCCCCGTGACGGCAATCTTGAACGCAATCACGCCACAGGCTGTGACGCCAGTCACGAATTTCTCAAAGACCAACGGAAAAGTTTTCTTCCGCAATCAGACCGACGGCAAGGATTACGTATGCTCTGGAGCCTCCGTCAATAGCCGTTCCAAACGTCTGGTCGTTACTGCTGGCCACTGTGTCCATGGCGGCCCAGGAAAAGATTGGCATACCAATTGGATATTCGCACCGGGTTACAGCAACGGTGCCACGTATGGCACTTACCAAGCTGCCACGCTCCGAACGCTCAATGACTGGATCAACTATGGTGAATCCGGGCGAGGATTCAATTCAGACGTTGCCTTTGTTACCACCTATAGTGGCAGCACTTCCCGGGGATACTGTTGTAAACGCGGTTGGTGGTCACGGGTTTAGGTGGGGCGGAGGTACTGGTTTCGACGTCAGTATTTTCGGCTATCCAACGAACCTCAGCGGAGGCCAAAGCATGTGGGCCTGCTGGGGCTCTAGTCAAACTGGTTGGAATGGCCTTTACAAGTTCAACCATATTACTGGTTGCGATTTCGGCGGTGGTTCGTCCGGTGGACCTTGGCTCGACGAATACAGCAATACCACTGGTCTCGGATATGTACGCAGCGTAACCTCGAACGGCCCCGCAGACAATTCCTATCTTCGAGGCCCATACTTCAACAGCCGCGTCAACGACTTGTTCGTTGCAGCAAACAAGGACTGGTGAAACAACATCATGGCCAGTTGGATTCGCTTCCGCAGCCGTTTTGTTGCTGCGCTTCTGGTATTTGCTTTGACCAGTATCACGGTAATGGGATGCGCAACTAACGGGAGCGAATCCAGCCCCAGCTCACCAGGTACAGATGCAGGATACGATTCCGCAGCAGAGGCACCGGAGCAATCCTCCAACGACGTACAGCAACGAACCGACCTCAGCAACGAACATATATCCTCATGGAACCGATACGAAGTGGTCTCGGACACCTCCGTGCGCATTTTCTTCTCCATGGGAAATCCCAAATGTCATGGTGTACGGGCCACCGTCGACGAAGACTCCTCCGCAGTGCTAATCACCCTCTATGAGGGAACACTCCCCAACGCACCAACCGAATGCGCCGAGATCGCAGTCAATGCATCCCTTCTGCTTACCACACGCAATCCCATCGGAACCCGTTCCGTAATTACCGGATAAATGGTCCAGACCTTTGGAACTAAACACGTAATTCCACCGGCGTCGCCATACACATGCTTGGGACCGGTAAACTAGTGCAGCCCAAACAACCACGTAGATCGTTCGGGCATTAATCGAAATCAAACAACGGTATGTCGCCGCCGAACCGTCCGTGATCCTCGCGATTTCTTTCATCGAACCGGCGTGCCGGACACCATCCACGAACGGCCACGTCGAGCAGATGGTTCTGCGCGACGGAGACATTGAAGGCCTCGTGCCCGGCGTGCCTGTTGTCCGACACGGAGATGTACTGCTGGGCGAACGCTTTTGGGCATCGCCCATGCTGAACATCATGAAACCACAAGGCGGATCGTTCTTTTTCCGTGCCGGTCGGCGAAGACGTTGAGCGCCGGCAGGACGGTGGAATGTCACCGGATTGTTCTCGCGTGCCTGTAGATGCCTCGGCGAAAACGAGGCTGATCGGCAGGCCTCCCAAAAAACGAAAACCTTGGAATAAAGCCGAAAACGACCACGTGCGATTATCATGCGAGGCACGCATGATGATCGTACTCATAGCGGTCAAGTCCTGCAGAACGCCCCGACGCGGCCGGCCGCATCGCCGCGCCCGTAAGCGGGGCACGTCACCGTCAGCGCGCGTACACCGTGGGAGAGCCGCTCAGACGCGACATCGCCGACTGGGGGAATGTCATGGACACGCCCCAGAACGGCGTCCAACGTCGACGAGACGGCATGCGGCGCCCGGCGATCGCTGCAATCCGTCCAGGAGGGTCGTTCCATCGGGGACGTCATGGCCGTCCGACCATCCGCGCCGGCCTCCATGTCATACTCCCGGCGACCGTATCGCCAGAGAGTCGCATTGCTGTTGCGAACCACCCGCGCCAAAGCCGGGCGACGTCTACGCTGAAGGAAGAACATGCCTGCCTCGATCCCGTATGGGCGCCGTACCTCTGATGTCCGGCGCCGGTCGATATTCATCGTGCCACCATCGGCGATCCCGCCAATCGATGACACTATCGATTACACACCGGATCGTGCCGTCATGCCCTCGTCCGAAAGGGTGATTTTCCGCACGCCCGTCATCCCCGGGGCCGTCCGGCATTGCAAAGGTCACGCGGAACCGGCAGCGGACGGGCGGAAGACTTAGACGATCGCTGGAACGAACCCGGCTACTGCATCTTGCGCAGGCGTGGCACGGCGGAATCCTTCGCGCCGGTGACGCGGTACACGTCGAACACGCCGTCGATCTTGCGCACGGCAGCGAGCAGACGGTTCAGATGCTGCGGGTCGGCCATCTCGAAGCTGAACTGGCTGATCGCTACGCGATCGGAGCCGGTCGCCTGGGAGCCGGACAGGATGTTCACGCCGTGGTCGGCCAGCACGCGGGTCACATCGGACAGCAGATGCTGGCGGTCCAGCGCCTCGACCTGAATCCTGACCATGAACAGGCCCTTGGTGCTGGTCCATGCCACATCCACGACGCGCTCGGGCTGACGGCGCTGCAGGTCGATCATGTTCTGACAGTCGGCGCGGTGCACCGACACGCCCTGATTGCGCGTGATGAAGCCGACGATCCTGTCGCCGGGAACCGGCATGCAGCAGCGCGCCAGCTTGACCCACACATCGTCTACGCCCTTGACGGACACGCCGAGGGAGCCGGTCTTCTTCTTGGCGTTCTCGACCGCGCGCAGCGGCAGCGCCTCCTGCTCAACCTCCTCATCGACCTCGTCGCTGCCCGCGTCCTTGACCAGATGCGCGATGACGTTCTGCGTGGAGATCTGCCCGTCGCCGATCGCCGCGAACACGGCGTCGGGGTTGGGGAAATTCAGCTCGTCGGCGACGCCGACCAGCGCCTGAGTGGTCAGCAGCGTGCCGATCGGCAGGTTACGCTTGCGCATCGCGCGGGTCAGCTCGTCGCGGCCCTCCTCGATGGCCTCGGTGCGGCGCTCCTTGGAGAACCACTGGCGGATCTTGTTGCGGGCCTTGGGGCTCTTGACGAAGCTCAGCCAGTCGCGGGAGGGGCCGGCGTTGTCGGATTTCGAGGTCAGCACCTCGACGGTGTCGCCGTTCTCAAGCTTGGTGTCGAGCGGCACCAGACGGCCGTTGACGCGCGCGCCCATCGTCCTGTGCCCGACTTCGGTGTGCACGGCGTAGGCGAAGTCCACCGGCGTGGCATTGGCCGGCAGCGAGACGATCTTGCCCTTCGGGGTGAACACGTAGACCTCGGCCGCGCCCAGATCCTCCTTGAGCGAGCCAAGGAACTCGTTCGAGTCCGGGGTCTCGCTGGTCCAATCGGCGAGCTGCTGGATCCATTTGAGGTTGTCGGCCTCGCTCAGCTCCTGGTTGTCGTCGGAACCGCGTTTGAGATCGGATTTGTCGGGCGTGCTCAGGGCGCGGCCCGCCTGCCCGTTCTCCTTGTACTTCCAGTGCGCGGCGATGCCGAATTCCGCGCGCCGGTGCATGTCCCAGGTGCGGATCTGGATCTCGACCGGCTTGCCGCCCGGCCCCACGACCGTCGTGTGCAACGACTGGTACATGTTGAGCTTGGGCATGGCGATGTAGTCCTTGAAGCGCCCGGGCACGGGGCTCCAACGCGCGTGCACGGCGCCGAGCGCCGCATAGCAGTCGCGGATCGTGTCGACGATGATGCGCACGCCGACCAGATCGTAGATGTTGGCGAAATCATGGCCCCGCACGATCATCTTCTGATAGATCGAGAAGTAGTCCTTCGGGCGGCCGGTCACGTACGCCTTGATGTGCTGCGCGTCAAGATCCTCGTTGATCTCGGCGAGGATCTGCGCGAGATACACGTCGCGCTGGCCGGCACGCCGCGCGACCAGCACCACGATCTCGTTGTAGATCTTCGGGTACAGCACCTTGAAGCTCAGTTCCTCAAGCTCGGTCTTGATGGCGTTCATACCGAGCCTGTTGGCGAGCGGCGCGTACACGTCAAGGGTTTCGCGCGCCTTCTTCTGGGCGCTGGACGACTTGACGTACCGCCATGTGCGGGCATTGTGGACACGGTCGGACAACTTGACGACGAGCACGCGCACGTCGCGGCTCATCGCGACGACCATCTTGCGGATGGTCTCGGCCTGAGCGGAATCGCCGTATTCCATCTTGGAGAGCTTGGTGACACCGTCCACCAGACCGGTCACCGTGTCGCCGAATTCCGCGCGGCACTCGTCCAGCGTGTAGTCGGTGTCCTCGACGGTGTCGTGCAGCAGACCGGCGGCGACCACCAGCGGCCCCATGCCCAGGTCGGCGAGAATCTGCGCCACCGCAAGCGGGTGGATGATGTACGGCTCGCCGGATTTGCGGCGCTGTGAGGAATGCTGGATGACCGCCCGACGATAGGCACGCTCCAGAATGCTCAGATCCTCGTCGGGGTGATGGTTCCTGCACGCTTGCATGATCGGCAGCAGCGGGTTCAGCGGGTCGTCGCTGATCTCGCAGCCGAGCATGCGGGCGGCATTATGCTCGGCTTCATCGTTGGCCATGTCTGCCTCCCTCTCAGGTATTTGGTATCACATCCTACCCGCCGCGAATGAAAAAGCATACGCGGCATCTTCCGCCGTGAACGGTCTCCCGCATGCCTTGGCTTGCGGGCCGTGACGGCCGTGTTCGCACCGTCGGTCAGGATCGTCCGTCAGGATGACACGCCGGTGGAGCCGAAACCGCGTTCCGCACGGTCGGAACCCGGCAGGGTGCTCGCCGGGACGAACCTCGCCTCGACGTAACGCTGGATGACCAGCTGCGCGATGCGGTCTCCGCGATGGAACTCCATCGTATGCTCCGGATCGAGGTTGATCAGAGGGACCTTCACTTCGCCGCGGTACCCGGCGTCGATGGTGCCGGGCGCGTTCAGCACGGTCACGCCGTACTTGACGGCGAGTCCGGACCTCGGATGCACCAGCGCCACGTATCCGGCGGGCAGGGCGATCGCCATGCCGGTCGGCACCAGGGCGCGCTGGAACGGCTTGAGCGTCACGTCCTCGGCGGCGACCAGATCGGCGCCCGCGTCCCCGGCGTGGGCGTACCGCAGCTCGACCGGATGGCCGGGATCAAGCGATTTGACCAGGACTTCGGTGTATTCGGGCTCGTCATATGTCTCGTCGAACGCCATCAGGCCGCGCATTCCTCGCACACCGGCTGGCCGTCGTCGGTGACGTATGCCAGCTGGCTGCGATGTTTGACCAGGAAGCACTCCGAGCAGATGAACTCGTCATTCTGCATGGGGATGACGGTCACGGAGGCGTCCTCGTTGCTCAGATCGGCACCGGGCAGTTCGTAATCCTCGGCGATGGCGTTCTCGTCGTCGTCCATATCGGTTGAAGAGCTGCGCGAGCCCTTGCCCAACTCCTGCAGCGATTCCTCATCCTCGTCCTTATTGCGGGGGGAAATCATAATCCTGAGCCATCTGAATCCTTTCATCATGGTGGCACGTTCTGCGCCATAGAATACATGACTTTTACTCGGCATAGGATACACGATTTGAAATACTCGTAAAATACGACACGTGGGGCACAATAGAAGAAGTTGTAATTTTCTGAGGAAAGTGGTGTGAACATGCCTGAGAACCCGCTCACACAAGCCCGGTTCGACCACGTCGACGACACGGGTCGTCTCGTGTTCGCGTCAGGCGACGAGCGTTTCTTCGTCGATGTGGACGAAACGCTGGAACGCGCCATTCTGGAAGCGAAACAGATCCGCGAGGAGTCCCGGTCGGCTCCCAGCGCATCCAGCTCGGCTACGCTACCGATCTCGCAGATTCAGGCGCTTATCCGGGCCGGCGCGGATCCCGCGCGGGTGGCGGAACGATACCGTCTCAGCGAGGCGCTGGTGCGGCGTTTCTCGTCCGCCGTCGAGGTCGAGAAGCAGTACGCCATCGAGCAGTTCCTCACCGTGCCGGCCCCCAAGGAGAGCCGTGGGCGGACCACCGCCGACGTGGTGGAGCGCGCGCTGGCGCTGTCTGGCATCGGCATGGAATCGGTGACGTGGAAGGCGACACGCCGGGGACTCGAACCGTGGAAGATCACCGCGACGTTCGACGCCGCGGGGCGCACCGCCAGGGCGGAATGGTCCTGGAACATGCACGACAACGCGGTGGCATGCCTGAACTCCACGGCGAAGAAGCTGCTGGGAACGGCGACGGGCGCGCGCGGCGACGGGACCGAGGGCACGCCCTCCGAGATGCTGCCTGCGACGCTGCCCGGGGATTCGGTACGCTCGGCGAGGATAGAGCGCACCGTGTCGGCGTGGAACACCCCTGCCCCGACACTGCCTGCGGCTCGCCCCGAAGCGCGGATGCCACGTTCGGCGTCCCCGTTGGACGTGCGCACCGAGCCTGCGCCATCCGAGGAAGGCCCCTCAATCGACATCCCGCGCACCGGCGCGCTTCCGGCGAAGGCCGGCGAGGCCGCGCTCGGCGCCGCCGAGTCGAAACCGCCGCGGCCGACACCGGATTCGGGCACGTCCGCTTCCGCGGCTCAGACGGCGCCCGAGATCGAATCCGAATCCGGCAAGACGTCTGCCGAACGCTCCGACCGGCAGACGCCGCCTGCGAAACGCCGTTCGGGTCGCTCCGCCGTGCCCAGCTGGGACGAGATTCTCTTCGGCGAGTAGGATCGTCTGGCCCGCCGTCGCTGTCCAGCGAGACACGTCAATCCTTTTTTACGGAAAAACGCGACAGGCCGTCCGGATAATGAGACATCGGCGTGACACGTTCGGCATCGAAACGGTCACGCCACGTCAATCAGGCAGGGAATGTCCATTTCCAGCGCCGTCTGCGAGCCATGCACACCCGGCAGACGCGTCGCCTTGTCGGTCTGGATGCGCGAATCCACGAAGGTCGCCCTCCCGGCCGCCGATACCAGCACGTCACCGAGCATCGGCCTGACACGCGGCTCGACGACACCGAACATGCCCTGATCGATCGCCTCATCCCGGGTACGCACCAGGGCGGCGTCACCCAGCCGATCGCGCCATCGACGCGCGATGTCATTCGGGTCGCAATCCGGCTCGGCATACAGCATCAGAGACCTGGGCTCCCCGCCGACCAGGGCCACGCCCCGGGCGAGCTCGGGATTCTCGGCGACATCGACGCGCTGGTCCGGATCCGAACCGACCATGCCATGATCAGCCACGATGACGATGAGCGTGCCCCTCGGCGCAAGCCTGTGCAATTGCGCCAGCTGTTCGTCAACCCGCTCGAACACGGCCGTCCACTGCTCGGACTCCCAGCCGTAGGCGTGCCCCACCTTGTCGGCGTCGCGGATGTACAGGTACGTCAGCCCCGGCGTCTTCGAGGCCTCGCACGCGGCTCTCACGCGGCCGAGCGGCCGCATATCGCCCTTGTAGTCCGCACCGCGCAACGCGGCCTTCGTCAGCGGGGAGTCGGCGAACTTCGGCAGTCCGCAGCTGGTGACCCGCACGCCGGCGGCCCGCAGGGTCTCGAACACCGTGGGCTCCCTCTGCAGGTCCAGAGGCGCGATCGCGTTGTCGAACTGGATCAGCTGCGACAGCTGCCCCCGTTTGGGTGTTGCGCTGCGTGTAGCCCGCCATCCCCGTCAGGCCCGGGCACGTGCCGGTGCCGAAAGCCGCCATCGCGGCGACGGTGGTGCTCGGCGCGCATGTGGCGATGGGCCTGTCGTTGGACTCGTCGCGCAGCAATGCGCGCAGATACGGACTGTGTCCGACGCGCATCCGAAGGTTCCAGTAACCAAGGCCGTCAACCAGCGCCACGATCACACTGTCGGCCTTGGGAACCCCCAGGGCGACGCGCAAGGCCTCCGGATCATGGTGGATCCGCGTGGCGACCGGATGCCCTATCGCCGCGCTGACCGCCGGCAGCACGGCGGACAGGTGCAGCGCCCCGCCGCGTACGGCGTCGCGCCGCCAGTCGCCATACCGAACGGTCGGTATCGTCTGCAGCAATTCGTCCATGCTCGCGATTTCAGCGTTCATGTTTTCCATTCAAGCACCGTCCGTCGGAAAAGGACACGGCTGGGCGGGATTCTTGGCATGATTGTTCGCTATCATGGACGATTGGATTTTTCAACGGCACCATTTCGGCCATTCGCGCCATGCGGATGGCCGAAGCACAGATTGGGGAATGGCACCTATGGCACATCGCACCACGACTCATCAGGCCTATGACCCGCGTCAGGTCCAAGAGCATATCGTGGAAACGCCGTTGAACGAGGAAATGAGCAAGTCGTTCCTCGAATACGCGTATTCGGTGATCTACGCGCGAGCCCTGCCTGACGCGCGCGACGGCCTCAAGCCCGTGCAGCGCCGCATCATCTACCAGATGGGCGAGATGAACCTGACGCCCGACCGCCCGTACATGAAATCGGCCCGCGTGGTGGGCGAGGTGATGGGCAAGCTCCACCCCCACGGCGATTCGGCCATCTACGAGGCGATGGTGCGTCTCGCGCAGCCGTTCGCGATGCGTCTCGCGCTGGTGGACGGCCATGGCAATTTCGGCTCGCTGGACGACGGCCCGGCCGCCTCCCGATACACCGAGGCCCGTCTGGCGCCCGCGGCGCTGGGCATGAACGCCGACATCGACGAGGACACCGTCGATTTCACGCCGAACTACGACAACAAGCTCAAGGAGCCGACCGTGCTGCCGGCCGCGATCCCCAACCTGCTGGTCAACGGCGGTTCGGGCATCGCTGTCGGCATGGCCACGAACATGGCGACCCACAATCTCGGCGAGGTCGTCGCGGCCGCGAAGCACCTGATGGCGCATCCCGACGCCACGCTGGAGGAGCTCATGCGCTACGTGCCGGGCCCCGATTGGCCGGGTGGCGGCATCATCATCGGGCGAAACGGCATCCGCGAAGCGTACGAGACCGGCCGCGGCACACTCACCACGCGGTCGATGACGCATTTCGAGAACGTGACGGCGCGCAAGAAGGCCATCGTGGTCACCGAGCTGCCGTTCATGGTCGGCCCCGAACGGGTGCTGGAACGCATTTCCGAAGGGGTGAAGAACCGCAAGCTGGAGGGAATCTCCGGCGCCATCGACCTGACCGACCGCCATAACGGCACCAGGCTGGTCATCGAGATCAAGACCGGTTTCGACCCGAACGCCGTGCTCGCGCAGCTGTTCCGACACACGCCGCTGCAGGACAATTTCACGATGAACAACGTCGCGCTGGTGGATGGCCGGCCCCACACCATGGGTCTCAAGGAGATGCTGCAGGTGTGGATCGACCACCGCCGCATCGTGGTGCGCCGGCGCAGCGAATTCCGCCGCCGGAAGGCGCTGGAGCGCCTGCACCTGGTCGAGGGCCTGCTGCTGGCCATGATCGACATCGACGAGGTCATCCAGGTCATCCGCACCTCGGATGACGCCGACGCCGCGAAGTCGCGGCTGATCGCGGTCTTCGACCTTGACGACGTGCAGGCGCAGTACATCCTTGACCTGCGCCTTCGCCGGCTCACACGCATGAGCCGCATCGAGCTGGAGGCGGAGCGCGACGACCTCAAGCGGCGTATCGAGGAGCTGGAGCGTATACTGGCCTCCGCGCAGGAACTGGACCGCGTGGTCGTCGACGAAATGGATCAGGCGGTTGCCGAATACGGGACGCCTCGCCGTACCGTGCTGCTGGACGAGGCCGAGGACGGCACGCTGACGCCGGTGACCCCTCATGGAGACGACAGCGTGAACGCGGCCGCGATGAAGGCCGCCGCAGCCGCGGCCACCCTGTCGTCGGCCGAAGCGGACGTGGCCGCCGCGGCCGCGGCCAGGAAGGCCGGCGAGGATGCCGCGGCAGTCGCGGCGCTGCAAATCGACGACGAGCCGTGCACGGTGATGCTCGGCGCGTCCGGCACGATAGCGCGTTCCACCCCGGCCGCATTGGATGCTTGGGAGTCGCGGTCGACGAGTGACGAACGTACGAAGGACGACCACATCGTGTCCATCTTCCGCACCACCACACGGTCCTCGTACGGACTGGTCACGTCCGCCGGGCGTCTGGTGCTGGCCCATGTGGTCGAATTGCCCGTGCTCGCCGCATCGCCGCAGACGAACGTCGCCGGCGGCATACCGGCCGACGAGCTGATCGGCATGACCGAAAGCACCGATCCGATTCCCGGCGAGCATGTCGTCGCCGCCATCCCCATGGATCAGCGCGACGACGACGGCCCTACCCCCGCTCCCCTGGCCATCGGCACACGGGCCGGCGTGGTGAAACGCTGGAACCGCGAGGCCCCCACCACGATGGACTCCTGGAGTGTCATCGACCTCAAGGACGGCGACTCCGTGCTGTTCGCCGCCGACGCGGCGGACGAAGACCGCCTCGTGTTCATCGCGTCCGACTCCTCGCTGCTGACGTTCGATGCCGGGAACGTGCGCCCGCAGGGTCGCACCGCCGGCGGCATGGCGGGAATCCGTCTGGCTGAGGGATGCACGGCGATCACGTTCAACGTGGTGCCCGCAGGCAAGATCGCGTGGACGTACGAAGAGGGCGACAACGGCATGTTCTCCGCGTCCGGAGCCGTCGTGCTGACGGTCGCCGGAGACAAGGACGCGCTGCCCGGCACCGGAAAACGGCGCGGCCAAGGTGACGCCGTTGGAGATGTACCCGACCAAGGGTCGCGGCACCGGCGGAGTGAGGTCGCAGCGTTTCCTCAAGGGCCAGAACACCCTGATCTTCGCCCGCGTCGGCATGTACCCGCTGCACGCCTCCACCGAGGGAGGCTCGCCGGTGGAGCTGCCCAAGCCCGACATGCGCCGCGACGCATCCGGTGTCGATCTGGCCGCGCCTGTCGCCTTCTGCGGATGAGGCTGTTTCGGGGCCGGTGCCTTCAGCGAGCATCGCCCCACACACACCTGTGGGGCGTAGGGGGGGTTGCCGTCCACGTTTCGGCAGACGCGCAGTTCCTGCAGGCGCGCAATATCAGATGGCACGCCGTGTCGGATGATGCGCAATGCCGGATGGCGTACCTCACGCGTAGATACGCCGGTGACCTGGCGCTGACGGCGGAACATATCGGAGACCGGCGGCGGCTGTCAGCAGTAGAGCTTCATGCCTTGGGGTACGGGGACGAATCCCGCGACGTGCAATATGCGCGACCACTCGCATCGCTCAGTCAATGGCTCGTTGTTGGCATCACAGAAGGTGACACCCCCGCGAATACCCCCGTCACGCAGGTTTCGCTGCAATGCGTAGGCGAGCTCGTTGCAGGCCTGCTGCAATGCGGGATCCGCATCCTGCGCGAGCAACAGATGATGGCTTCGGGGCACCGCGTATGCCAGCAATCGTCCGCCCCGGAGCACGACCGATGCGCCGGAGCGCCGTGCCGGCCTGATCGAAAACCCGCCTATCGTTCGTGGCCATGCGATGACGCTTCCGTACAGGTTGGCGGGGTCGGTGGCGTCCAACACGACCGCGGAGGGTTCCGCCGCGCATGCCCGCAGCGCATCCACGGTCTGACGCGACGCGAACTGTGCGGCACCGCATCCGCTGACGAACATGCCGCGCATCAATGCGCCATGCTCTTCCATGCGTCTGAGCACCGGATACAGGCCCGAGAATCCGCCGTCCAGACGTTCCTTGTCGATCATGGGCGGAGCTATGACGCCGTAACGGTCCAGCAACGCCTCAACCCGCGCGATGGCGACCCGCTCCGCGGACGCCTCCTGCATATCTGCATGAGGCACGGCGGACCATAGTCCCGTCATGTTCGCCGGGACACTGACCCTGACCCGCACCCTGCGCCGTGATGCACGGGCTGGGGCCTTCACCGCATGGGATGACGCTCCGAGGGATCTCAGCGGATCGAACGAGCTGTTGGTGACCTTCCCCTGCCAGACCAGCGACCATAGGGCCTCCTCGAACTGGGAGTCGGACCATGGGTGGGGCAATATCTCGCCGGTGGATTCGTCCACGCATTCCGACGACGCGTCCCATGCCGCGCGCGTCAGCCCTGCGAGCTGATTCGCATGATATGCCCCGCCCGGTGCCAGCACGGCCATCACCGCATCCGGCAGCGTGACCGGCTCCCCGGGGGCTTCGCCGTTCTTCTCCCCATCCTGCACTGTCAGAAGCAGGGAGTCCGCCGGATGCAATGCGACGAGTCCTGGTTCCTTCGCCTTGCTGCCGGTGGTCTTGGAACCCACCCAGACGATCTCGCCGGAGGAGAGCAGGCCGTCGAGCATCGCCGGACGATAGTCGCGCACCCGTGCCGGCAATACGGACGATTCCCATACCGAGGGAGGCAGGGCGATGCCTTCCAGCTGCTCGATGACACGCATCACCCCGTCTTCGCCGTCATATCGTTCGCCGCCCACCGGCCCGACACCTTGCACCCCGATAAGGAATGTCTGGTATTCGCTCAATTCGACGGGCTTGGTCTCGGCTCGGGCCTTGGCCAGCGACTTGGCCCGGATGCGTCGGAACACCTCCTTGTGCAGCCATGCCTTTCCTCCGTCCTCGGCGGCGATGCCGTCAAGGATCTCTCCTCGTGCTTTGAGCATGTCCAAGGCGTGCACCGCGCCGGCCGCGTCGATCGACAGGTCCGTCATCATCCGTTCGACGGTGAAAGGCCCATGCGTCTTGGCGTATCTTGCGACCCGGCCATCGATGTCATCGTCCGGCAGCTCGTTCCAGAACGTCCTGCGCCCCAGCTCCTCCTCGACCTCATGCACGGCCCGAGGATCCATGATCGCCGAGAAATCGGCCTGCCCCAGCAGCCGTTCCAGCACATCGGGATCGATCGACAGCAGTTGCGCCGATCGTTCCGCCTGAGGCACGTCGTACTGGTACATGACGGTGCCCACATAGCCGAACAGCAGGTTCTCGGCGAATGGGGACGCAATGTCGGTCGTCACATCGACCAGACCGATGTTTCCCGACTGAATGTCCGTCATGATGCGACGCAACGCGGGCATGTCGTAATCGTCCTGCAGGCATTCGCGGGCGGTTTCCAGCAGCAGCGGGAAATTGCGTTTCAGCCGCGCGGCGTTCAACAGTTGCGTGGCACGCAGTCTCTGCTGCCATAGCGGCACGCGCCTGCCGGGATCAGTTCTGGGGAGGAACAGCGAGCGTGCGGCGCATTCCCTGAACCGGGCCGCGAACAGCACCGTCTCCCCCACCTGCGTCTCGATCATGCGCTGCATGTCGTCAGGGTCGAACCTGATGAGATCCGGGACATCGATGTCATGCTCCTGGGCGGGAAGCCTCAGGACGATGCCGTCATCGGCGGCGTATGCCTGGCCGTCGAATCCATAACGCTGCTTGAGACGCGCGGTGATTGCCATCGCCCATGGCTCATGCACGCGACGGCCATATCGGGAATGGATGATGACCCGCCAGTCCCCCTCGTCGTCGGGGCAACGTTCGATCACCATGCGGCGGTCATCCGGCACGACGCCGGTGGCCTTCCTCTGCTCCGCCAGCAGTCGGGCGAGGTTTTCCACGGCGTTGTCGTCCAGCCCGTCATCGTGCAGGCGGTCTGCCGTGGCGGTGTCGAACCGTGGATGGCCCGCTTCTGCGGCATCCGTCAGCCCCGTGCAGACCTGCCGGATGAAAGCGCCTTCGGCCGTACCGAACCCGCAGTCCCTGCCGCTGCCGTCCCCATGCCAGAACGGCAGACGGGCCGTCCTGCCCGGTGCCGGGGTGACGATCACGCGGTCGCGGGTGATCTCCTGAATCTGCCATGTGGATGTACCCAGGGTGATGATGTCGCCGACACGGGACTCGTACACCATTTCCTCGTCGAGTTACCCCCACTCTTCGAGGCCCTTTGACCCCCCATCCGTCTCGGGCAGCACCACGGTGTACAGTCCGCGATCTGGAATCGTGCCGCCGCTGGTCACGGCGAGCCGCTGCGCCCCGGGGCGGGCGGAGATCAGGTCCTCATCATGGTTCCACATCAGGCAGGGGCGGAAGGCGGAGAAGTCCTCGCTGTCGTAGGCCCCCGTCATCATGCCCATCACCGAGTCGAACGTGCCGCGGTCGAGGTCGCGGAAGGGTGCCGACCTGCATACCGTCGCATACCAGTCGTCCGGCCTGAGGTCCTCCATCGATGCGGCCGCGACGGTCTGTTGGGCGAGCACATCCAGCGGGTTGCGGATCACCGATATCGGTTCGATGTCGCCGGCACGCATGCTTTCCACGCTCGCCGCCGCCCCGATGATCTGCTCCCGGGTCAGAGGGTAGATCAGCGCGTGGGACACCCCTCCGACACGATGATCCGCGCGTCCGACGCGCTGCAATCCTGACGATACCGACAACGGAGGCGATATCTGTATCACCAGATCCACCGACCCCATGTCGATGCCCAATTCCAGGCTGCTGGTGGCCACCACGCAACGCAGCAGGCCATGTTTGAGCTGTTCCTCGATCCGCTTGCGCCGCTCCTTGGACACCGACCCGTGATGGGCCATCGCGATGACGTCCCCGTCATCGTGAGACCGAACCAGCATCGTCGTGGAGCCGACCACGGGATCGTAATGCCGGGAAAACCCACTGCGCCCCTCCGGTGACTGCGCCTGCACGGCATCGGTGCCATGATCCTGTGCATACAGGTCGTTGAGCCTGGCGGTGAGCTTCTCCGCCAGGCCCCTCGAATTCACGAACACCAGCGTGGTGCGGTGGGAGAGCACCTGATCCAGCACGTCCCGCTCGATCACCGGCCATATGGATCCGCCCGCCCGATCCCCCGCGGCGCCGGTGATCGCCTGCGAATCGTATTGCGAATCCTCCGGCGAAACCAGAACCGACCGTCGATCCGGCGACACTGGCAGGCCACGCCGTTGGGCGAGCCGTCTCATGGCCGGGGTCACGCCGCTGATATGCGGGGCCGATGCCGCCGACGCGCCGACGCCTCCCGCACGGCCGGGCACATTGGCTGATTGGAGGTCCCTCATGTTCTCCAGCGGCTCGACGACGCGCAGATCCATCGCGGGCCTCTCCTGCGGATTGATGACGGTCACGGGATGGATCCCGCCGACGAATCTCGCGACCTCGTCGACAGGGCCTTACCGTGGCGGACAACCCTATGCGCTGCGTCGCATGCCCGGCGAGCGCATCCAGCCGTTCCAGGCTCACGGCCAGGTGCGCGCCCCGTTTGGTGCCGGCGACGGCATGGACCTCATCGAGTATCACCGTTTCGACGTCGCGCAGGATGACGCGCGCCTTGGACGTCAGCAGCAGATACAGCGATTCCGGCGTCGTGACGAGGATGTCCGGCGGATGGGAGGCGATGGCGCGTCTCTCCCGTGTCGTCGTGTCACCGCTGCGTATGGCGATGCCGATATCGGGAGCGGCAAGGCCGGACGCCTCGCATTCGGCGGCGATGCCGTCGAGCGGAGCGCGGAGGTTCTTCGCGACATCGACGGCCAGCGCCTTCAGCGGCGAGACGTACAGCACCTTGACACGCCGAGTCCGACGCCGCTCTCCGGAAACGTCAGCCGCGCCCTTCGGAGCGATCATGGCACCGGAGCCGTTCAGACGATCCGCCTCTCCCGTCATCAGGCGGTCGATGGCCGAGAGGAACGCGCATAATGTCTTGCCCGAGCCGGTGGGCGCGACCACCAGAGCATTGCCCCCGGCATGGATGACCGGCCATGCCTGGCTCTGCGCCGCAGTAGGTACATCAAACGCATGTTTGAACCATGCCCTTGTAGGACCCGAGAACAGATTCAAACATTCGTACATATATTCGATTATGCGATTCAGCCTAGACCCACGACACACCGCTCGAAGACGGGCGACCTACTCCTCGACCCACTCCAGCACATCGCCCGGCTGGCACTCCAGCGCCTCGCAGATGCCGTCAAGCGTGGAGAAGCGTATGGCCTTGGCCCGCCCGTTCTTCAGCACCGAGACATTCGCCGGCGTGATGCCGACACGTTCCGCCAGCTGCCCCCACCGACATTTTTGCGTTTGGCGAGCATCACGTCGAGGTTCACTCGGATCGCCATGTCAGATCACCGCCTCCAGCTCGTCGTGCTGGGCGATGGCGGCCAGCACGACGAGCGCATGACCAGCATCAGCAGCACGAACGCCGCGAGCAGCAGCAGGCCGACCGCGCCCAGCAGGACCACGCCCGGAGCCCCCAGCGCGACATCCACATAGGCACCCGACGCCGGGTCGCGGTATTCGGCATGGGCGAGATCTCCGTACAGCGTCACGAACAACACCAGCGCCGCCTCCACCGCCGCGCATGCGATGATCGCATCGACCCAGCGAACCGCGCGGCTGGAGAACACGTCAAGCCGGCCCACCAACGTCAGCAGATTCCACAGCGGCACCATCGCCTCCTCGACGCACGCCACGCCCAGTATGCCCGCGACGGCATACACCCAACGCGACGGAGCGAATTTCGGGTCGGCCTGCACGACGTCGCCCGACACCACGACCATGGCGCATTGCCCCGCCGCGGACGCCCCCCCCCAACATGCAGTGCAGCCAGCTCATGTGACGACTCGCGTAATGGATCGCCACGCAGTTGTTCAGCGCCGCATCGACGCCGCCTGCGCCCAATCCGCAGGGGACGGCGAGCAGCAAATTGGCCATGATTCTCCCGGTATTATCCAGGGGTATGTACGTTCGCACACATGCTAGGCGAACCGCAGGATATCCGTTCTCGCAGGCCGAACGAGCGCGCCGGTCCGCCGCGCTCCGGACCCGTTCACGGGCGCATGGTCATTCGCGCTCAGCGCAACCATAGCGTTTCTCGAATAAAAACGAGATGATTGACCCGGAAAACCTGAACGAGAAAAGGCGGCAACATGGTCGGCAATGACACGATACACACGGTCACGCGTAAGGAGCACGACTGCATCGGCTACATGGATGTGCCGAAAGACGTGTATTGGGGCATCCATACGCAGCGGGCGCTCGGTAACTTCACCGTCTCTCGAATCGCGGACTCCACCCATCCCCAGCTGATGCGGGCCTATGCGACCGTCAAACGTGCCTGTGCCGAAGCCAACGACGAGCTCGGACTGATCGACCACGACAAGGCACGACATCATCGGGGATTACGGCCGCATGCCACGACGTCGAGAACGGCGAGCTCGCCGACCAGTTCCCGGTCGACGTGCTGCAGGGCGGCGCCGGCACATCGACGAACATGAACATGAACGAGGTCATCGCCAATCGGGCGTTGGAGCTCGGCGGGCATCCCAAAGGCGATTATGGGTTCATCCACCCGAACGACGACGTGAACCATTCGCAATCGACCAACGACACCTACCCCGCGGCCTGCAAGCTCGCGCTGATCGACGCCATCGGGCCGCTCGCGGAAGAGACGAAGAAACTCACGCGGGCGTTCCACGACCTCGCCGACAAGCACACGAACGACGTCACCATCGGACGCACCCAGCTGCAGGATGCGGTGCCGATGACCTACGGTCAGGAATTCCACGCATTCGCAAGCTTCCTGAAAAGCGACCTCCTGGCCCTCGAACACGTCGTCCCGCAACTGACCACGCTGAACCTCGGCGCCACCGCCATCGGCACCGGCATCTGCGCCGACCTGCGGTTCCGCACGACCGCCACACGCCATCTGGCCGCCATCACCGGGCTGCCCATCACCGCGGCGTCGGATCCCGTGGCGGCCATGACCGATATGAGCGGATACATCGCCACGTCGCAGACGGTCAAGAACCTCGCCATACACCTGAAAAAGGCCGCCGACGACCTGCGACTGCTCAATTCCGGCCCGCATACCGGATTCGACGACCTCAACGTGCCGGCACGGCAGGCGGGCAGCAGCATCATGCCCGGCAAGGTGAACCCGGTCATCCCCGAATGCGTGAACCAATGCTGCTTCATGGTGTTCGGCATGGACACGACCGTCACATGGGCCGCATCCGAAGGGCAATTGCAGCTCAACGCCTTCGACCCGGTGATCATCCACGAACTGCTCAACGGCATCGAGCTGCTGACCCGCGCGATGGCGATGTTCCGCGAGCGCTGCGTGTCCGGCATCACCATCAACGCCTCGATGGGGCGCCGCTACGCCGAATACTCCCCGTCGATCGCCGCCGCACTGAACGGCGCCATCGGATACGAACACGCGGCCGACATCGCCCAGGAAGCGGCCAACGACAATCGCACCGTGCGCGATGTCGCCGGCGAGCGCACCGACCTGCCCGCGTCGACGCTCGACGAGCTGCTCGACCCGATCGCCCTGTCGCGCCGCCTCGGCCAGACCTGCCGGGAGCATCAGTAGACGGATATCGGCTCGGGCCGCCGCCGGCCTGATACAAGCCGACGGCGGCCCGGGCAGTGCACAGCCGGCAGAAAGCCGGATCAGGTGTCGATCTTGGAGCGGTCGAAATCGTCGGCGTTGTCGACGATGAACGCCTTGCGCGGCGGCACATCGTCGCCCATGAGCAGGCTGAATATCTCGGACGCCTGTGCCGCATCCTCCATGCGGATGCGCCGCAGCATGCGCGTACGCGGATCCATCGTCGTGTCCGCGAGCTGGTCGGCGTCCATCTCACCCAGACCCTTGTAGCGCTGGATGTCGGGATTGTACGAGATGTGTCGCCGTTCGAGATCCGCCAGACGGCCGGCGAGCTCGTCATCGGAGTACGTGTAGATGAACTCGCCCTTGTGCGAGCCGGCGAGCGCGATGCGATGCAGCGGCGGCACGGCGGCGTAGACGTACCCGTGCTCGATGAGCGGGCGCATGTACCGGTAGAACAGCGTGAGCAGCAGGATGCGGATATGGGCGCCGTCCACGTCGGCATCGGTCATCATGATGACCTTGTGGTAGCGGGACTGCTCGATGTCGAAACCGGCGCCGGATCCCGCACCGACCACCTGGATGATCGCGGCGCATTCCTTGTTGTTGAGCATCTGGCTCAACGATGCCTTCTGCACGTTGAGTATCTTGCCTCGGATCGGCAGCAGCGCCTGGAATCCGGAATTGCGCGCAGCCTTGGCCGTGCCGAGCGCGGAGTCGCCCTCGACGATGAACAGCTCGGCCACATCGTCGTTGCCCGGCTGGCAGTCGGACAGTTTCGACGGCATGGCGGCGGATTCGAGCGCGTTCTTGCGGCGCGTGACCTCCTTGGTCTTGCGCGCCTGGATGCGGGCGTGCATCTCGCCGACAATCTTCTCCAGCACACGACCGGACTGCTCCTTGTAGCCGCGTTTGGAGCCCGTGATCATCTCGCCGAACTGCTTGTCGGTCATCCTGGTGACGATGGGCTTGACGGGAGCGGTGCCGAGCACGTCCTTGGTCTGCCCCTGGAACTGCGGCTCGGCGATGCGCACGGTGACGACGGCCACGAGTCCGGCCAGGATGTCGTCGCGCTCGACGCGCATGTTCGAGTCCTTGAGGTTCACCTTGAGTTTGCGGGCGTTGTCTTCAACGGCCTTGCGGATCTGCTTGGTGAGCCCCATGAGGAAACCGTCGACGTGCATGCCGCCGCCGGGCGTCTCGACCACGTTGACGAAGCTGCGCATCGTCGTGTCGTACCCGTTGGTCCACCGCATTGCGATGTCGACGCCGCATTTGCGGGTGACTTTCTGGGCGTGCAGTTCGCCGCCCTCGCCGACCGCCTGGGTCTCCTCCTCGTAGGTGTCCTCGCCGGTGATGCGCCAGATGTCGGATACCGCCTCTCCCGCGGACAGGAAATCGACGAAGTCCTTGACACCGCCGGTGTGGCGGAATTCCTCGACGCGGGCGTGCGTGTGGCGGGCCGCGTCCACCTTCGCCGTCTCGGCCGCGGCGGAGACTGCGGCAGATCGCGCTTCGGCTTCACCCGCTTCAACGGTATCTTCGACGGCCGTGTCGGCCGCAGAGACGATGTCGGCAGCGTCCATCAGGCCGGTTCCATCGTCGGCGGGCGTCTGTGCGGCGTCGACTTCCATCATCTCGTCGACGCTGTCGTCGCCGGTTTCCGGCACGTTCTCGTCGATGACGGTGATCCGCAGTCCCGGCACCAGGAAACTGGTCTGGCGCACACGGTCGATGAGCTGCTCGTAGCTGAATTCGGCGGTGTCGTTGAAGATTTCGGGATCGGCCCAGTACCGGATGCGCGTGCCCGTGGTCTTCGGGCTGACCTTGCCGATGATCTCCAGCTCGGTCGGGCGGTTCTTGCGGGTGCGCTTGAACGGCGCGTCCGGGGACGGATGCTCGGGATCGGTGTCGGAATATACGCCTGGATGACCCTGGTGGAAGGCCATGTGATGGGTTTTGCCGTCGCGGTCGACCTCGACGTCCAGACGCGAGCTCAGCGCGTTGACGACGGACGAGCCGACGCCGTGCAGGCCGCCGGCCGCGTTATAGGACGCGTTGCCGAACTTCGCGCCGGCATGCAGCTTGGTCAGCACGACCTCGACGCCGGTGAGCTTGGTCTTCGGCTCGACGTCGACGGGGATGCCACGGCCGTTGTCGGCCACTTCCACGGAGCCGTCGTCGTGCAGGGTCACCGTGATATGGTCGCAGGCGCCCGCAAGCGCCTCGTCCACCGCGTTGTCGATGATCTCCCACAGGCAGTGCATCAGACCCTGGCTGTCGGTGGTGCCGATGTACATGCCGGGGCGCTTGCGCACCGCGTCCAAGCCTTCGAGCACGGTAAGGCTGTCGGCACCGTATTCCTGTTGGCATACAAATCCTATTTTCTGTATAACTCGCGGCTCTCCTCATCGAGGGGAGCTATCAACGGATGGCTCCGTCGGGGGGGGGAACATCCACTGGACCGGCCCCTCCTCGCGTGATCGCGCTGCCGAGCGGCGCGATCACTGATCAAGGAAGTCGCGCAGGGTCTGGGAGCGCGACGGGTGGCGCAGCTTCGACATCGTCTTGGACTCTATCTGGCGGATACGCTCACGGGTCACGCCGTACACGCGGCCGATATCGTCCAGCGTCTTGGGCTGGCCGTCCTCCAAACCGTAACGCATCTTGATGACGCCGGCCTCGCGGGGGCTCAGAGTCTCCAGCACCTGCTTGAACTGCTCCTGCAGCAGCGAGAACGCGACCGCGTCGGACGGCGCGATGGCGTCGGTGTCCTCGATGAGGTCGCCGAACTCGGAATCGCCGTCCTCGCCCAGCGGCGTGTGCAGCGAGATCGGCTCGCGGCCGTACTTCTGCACCTCCTGCACCTTCTCGACCGGCATGTCGAGCTCGCGGGCCAGCTCGTCCGGCGTGGGCTCTCGGCCCAGGTCCTGCAGCATCTGGCGCTGGACGCGCGACAGCTTGTTGATGACCTCGACCATGTGCACGGGCACGCGGATGGTGCGTGCCTGATCGGCCATGGCGCGGGTGATGGCCTGACGGATCCACCACGTGGCATAGGTGGAGAACTTGAAGCCCTTCTTCCAGTCGAACTTCTCGACGGCTCGGATGAGGCCCAGGTTGCCTTCCTGAATCAGGTCGAGGAAGAGCATGCCACGACCGGTGTAGCGCTTGGCCAGCGACACCACGAGTCGCAGGTTCGCCTCCAGCAGGTGGTCCTTGGCCTTCTTGCCGTCGTTCGCCGCCCACTTGAGCTCGCGCTTGCGCTTGAAGTCCATGCCGTCGCTCTCGGTATCGAGCAGATGCTGGGCGTACAGGCCGGCCTCGATGCGCTCGGAGAGGTCCACCTCCTGCTCGGCGTTCAGCAGGCTGACACGGCCAATCTGCTTGAGATAGTCCTTGACCGGATCCGCTGTGGCGCCCGCAGCGATGACGCGGCGCTTCGGATTGCCCGACGGGGTCAGGTTCTCGTCGTCGTCATCGTCGCGCACCACGAACGCGCCCTTCTCCTTGGGCTGTTCAGGCTCCTTGCGCCCGGGTTCAGTCCCCTCGTCGTCCTCTTCGTCCTCGGGAACGTCGTCATCCTCACCGGATTCGTCATCGATGTCATCATCGTCGCCATCCAGACCGCCGTCATCGACATCGTCGAGATCGTCGTCAAGGCTCTCCAGACCATCCTCATCGACCTGGACGTCGTCGAGATCGTCCGAGGAATCCTCGTTGGCGAGTTCCTCGGTCTTCGCCATTTCCTCGGTCTCGTCCTTGACGGCCTTCGCCGACTTGGACGCGGCGCGCTTGCGGGTGGGCTTCGCGGGCGCGGCTGCCTTCGCCGAGGACTTGCGTGCCGTGGACTTGGACGCGGCGGACCTCGACGAGGTCTTCTTGCCCGCGGCGGATTTCCTGCCCGCTGCGGTCTTCTTGTCTGCCGTAGAGGCCGTACGCGCGGCGGTTCCCTTCTTCTCGGATTTCGTCTTGGCGTCCGTATCGTCCGGGACTGTCGTCGCCATCGTATCCTTCGTGGCCAAACTCATCCTCCTGCATCATCATGCCAAGCGTGCTTATACCACATCGGGCGCACTTCTGGCAAGAGCAAATCGTCAACTATGTGAGTTAACCATCTTCCAAGGACGATTATTCCCACGGCTCGTTGCGGCGTGGAACCGATGGTCTCCCGCGAGCCGTCATGCGGCGTCGTGATGCGGGCCGGCACCCATCCACGCCGGCATCACGCCGCGCTGGTACGCCGAGCACACGATCGCCGCCAGCGAACAGTCCTCATCCAGCATCAGGCAGCGCAACGCGAACGCCACCGCTCGACTGTCGCCCATCCACCACATCACATACGCCAGCACGGCCAGCGGCTGCACGCTGAAGCTCTCCGGAACGCGATCGGCCATGGCCACGAGCATGTCGGTGCCGGCCCGGCATCTCGGTTCGTCGGGCCGACGTCGCTCGTCGGAAAAACGCGCCCTGCAGCTCCCTGCACATGCGGCTCTGCACATCCGGCGCATGCGAGCGCGACGCGAAATCCATCATCGTGCGCTTGTCGGCGCAGGTGTCCCCGGCCACCAATGACATGATCAGGGCGTCCCTGATCGACAACGTCACCGTCATTCCCACCACCAGCGCGGCGATCGAGGCGTCATCGATGGCCCGCGGCTGCGCCGACAGGCCCGCCAGCCAATGGTCGAACGGCTCATCGGCCCATTGCGCGTCCGCCGCCACGGTGCCGCTGAGCTTGCGGCGCTCGCAGTATTCATTGCGCATGCGTCTGAGATCGTCCTCGCGCAGCATGTCATCGTCCGCGACCGCCTCCGCATACCGGACGGCCTGCGTGTTCGTCTCCTGTCCCATATCGTGGTCCCCCTTACCGGTCTCATCCACCGCCGGCGCACGATGCCGGCGACCGCCGCCCCGCGACGGGATACCATCAACTATGCCGTATCGGGCCGGTTTTCAGGGCGAAATCCAACCTATGTGGTCGAAGGCTTGTCAGGCTTGCAAATCCGCAGTTCTTGTATTCGTAAAACCCTGTGGATAACCTCTTGGTATGACTGTTTCATCTGACTTTGGCCCTGATCGAGTCCCGCATCGCCGACGCGGTGGACCGTTTCATGGCACTCGACGCCGACGACACCATCGAAGGCCCGTGCCTGACCATATCCCGCGAGGTCGCGCGTCAGGCCCTGGTCTCCAGCGAAGGCGGCAAGCGGCTCAGGGCGTTGCTGGCCCTCCACGCCTTCGACGCGACCGACCCGCAGGGGCATGACGACGATGACGCCCATGCCCGCGGACGCGACGCGGTGCTCGACCTGGCCTGCGCGATAGAGGTCTTCCAGACCGCCGCGCTCGTCCATGACGACATCATCGACGACTCCGACCTGCGACGGGGCAAACCCGCGGCCCACAAGGCGCTCGGCACGACGTCGCACAGCGCGTCGCTCGGCCGGGGACTGGGCATCATGCTGGGAGACCTGCTCGCCACCGCCAGCGTCGACATCGCCCATGCCGCGGCGCAACGGATGCCCCGGCCCGACATGATCGTCTCGACGTTCCTGCGCATGCACCGCGAGGTGGAGATCGGGCAGGTGCTCGACCTCGCAGTTGAGTTGTCTCCATTGGACGAGCCGGAACGGCTCGCACGGGAATCCATGAACGTGTTCCGATGGAAGACCGCCAGCTACACGACCATCGCGCCCCTCGAATTCGCGCTTCTCGCCTCCGGCCGAGACCCCAGGCGGGCACATGCCGACGCCATGGCCATCGGACTGCCGCTCGGCCAGGCGTTCCAGCTCGCCGACGACCTGCTGGACGTCATCGGATCCAGCAGATCCACCGGCAAGCCCGTGGGAGGCGACATCAGGGAGGGCAAGCGCACCGTGCTGCTCGCGGACGCGATCAGCGGCGCCGACCAGAGGCAGCGCCGCACACTGATCGACATGTTCTCGTCGCAGTCGCGGGGCGACGACGACGTACGCCGGTGCATCGAGCTGTTCGAAGGTACCGGCGCCATCGACCGATCCCGCCGGCGCATCCGCGCACTGTGGCAGGGCACGCTTCATGCCATAGGGGACCTGCGGCTCCCACCGCAGGACGAGCGCACGCTCACCGAGGCATGCATGAGGTTCATCCCGATCATCAAAGCGTAGAGTTTTCGCCAACGTATGTATTGGAAATGCCGTTTTCCAGCAGAAAGAACCTTACGATACAACCATGAGTGAAGTCGCAGCCACGTCGCAAGAGCCGCAGGGACGAATGATAGAGGGGCGGTACCGCGTCATACGCAAAATCGCCGAAGGCGGCATGGCGACCGTGTACGAGGCGGAGGATACCAGGCTCGAACGCCGCGTCGCCATCAAGATCATGCACATGCAGCTGGCGCAGGGAGCGCACCGCGAGCAGTTCGTGGAACGGTTCCACCGCGAGGCCAAGTCCGCCGCGGCGATCGCGAACCCACATATCGTGCAGGTGTATGACACCGGAGAGTTCAATGGGCTGGACTATCTGGTCATGGAATACGTGCATGGCGTGAACCTGCGTCACGACATGAATCTGCAGGGCACGTTCAGCGTGCGCGAGATGCTGCGCGTCATCTCCGAGACGCTGGACGGACTGGCAGCGGCGCACCGCGTGGGCGTCGTCCACCGCGACATCAAGCCCGAGAACATCCTGATCAACGACCGCGGGCACGTGCAGATCACCGATTTCGGTCTGGCGAAGGCCGCGTCACAGGCGACACTGTCGACCACCGGCATGCTGCTCGGCACCGCCGCGTATCTGGCGCCTGAAATGATCGAGGACAACAAGGCGACCATGCAGGGGGACCTGTATTCCGTGGGAATCATGGCTTGGGAGATGCTCGCCGGCGACGTGCCGTTCACATCGGACAATCCCGTCACCATGGTGTTCAAGCACGTGCATGAGGACGTGCCGTCCCTGACCTCGACCTGCACGGGCATCAACCAGCAGGTCGCCGATTTCGTCTCGCATTTGACCGCCCGCGCCGTCGAGGCACGGCCCGCCGACGCATCCGACGCCCTGCATGAGCTGCAACAGCTGACCGCGAACCTGCCGATGGACGCATGGCAGTACCGCAAGCCCGCCGACGTAGGCACCGGCGGCGATACCGAGGAGCCGACGCCCCCGCGTGGTGGGTGCCATCCCGGCCCCCGCCCGCGCCGCCGCTGTTCGATTCGCGCACGGCACCGCCCCGCAGACCGGCACCGACCCTGCCACGGCCCGTACTTCGGTGATGCCTGAAGGCACCGCACCCCAGGACGTCTCCGCCACCCAGGTAATCACGCCGCAGGATTCCACACTCACCATCGGGCTGATGGACGCGCGCCCGCTCGATGACCAAGGCTCGGAGCCCGCCAAGCGCAAGCGCTCGAAGAAACCCTTGATCATCACGCTCGTGGTGGTGCTCGTCGTGGCGCTCGTCGCCGGCGCAGGCGGCTCATGGTGGTATTTCCTCGGTCCGGGCAGCTACTGGACGCTGCCGCAGCCCACCGACATCTCCTGCAAGGAGAACACCGAATGCTCCATCGTCGGGGCGAAGTGGAGCGATTACCAGAGCACGCTGAACGTGGCGAACATCCCGTTCACCTTCTCCGAGGCGTACAGCGACACCGTCGCCAAGGGGAACATCATCTCCGCCGACCCGCAGAACGTCGGCACCCATATCAGCAAGCGCCACAACGGACGCATCACGGTGACGGTGTCGCTTGGCGTCAAGCAGGCGACCATCCCCAGCGACATCGCGGATCCGACGTCGGCCGATGGCAAGGATCCGATCAAAGCGCTTGAGAACGCCGGATTCACCAACATCAAACGCGATGACTCCTCAGCCGAATATTCGATGACGCTGCCGGAGGGAGCCCTGCAAAGCATTTCCGAGACGCCCGGCTCGACCCTGGACCACAACGCCGAGATCACCGTGGTACTGTCCAAGGGACTCATGCCGGTCACCATGCCGGACATCGTCGGCAAGACCAAGGACGAGGCCATGACCGCCCTCGACAACGCGAAGCTCAAGACCACCGTTTCGGAGGAGTACAGCGACAGCGTCAAGTCCGGCAGTGTCATCTCCGCCTCGCCCGACTCCGGTACCGAACTGCATTGGGGCGACTCCGTGAAGCTGACCGTATCCAAGGGGCCCGAGACCGCGGACGTGCCGAACCTCGTCGGCAAGAGCAAGAGCGACGCCATCAAGACGCTGGAATCCCTCGGTTTCGAAGTCAAGACCGGCGGCTTGAACATCCTCGGCCTGGTGCAGCAGCAGAGCGCCACCGGCAAGACGAGGCTGCGCGACACGAACGGCAACAAGACCGTCATCACGCTCACCGTCGTGTGACGGCGGCGCGCCGGCATATACCGGCATATACGCGAAGCGGCTCCCCTCTATCAGTTTGAGATGGGGGAGCCGCTTCGTTCGCGTTCGGGATCGTCGGTCAGTGGCCTTCGCCGGCGGTTGCGGCTTCGGCCTCCTGCCGGGCCTTGAGCTCCGCCTTGACCTTCTGGGCGTACTCGTCCACGTATTCCTGTCCGCTGAGCTTTCGGATCTCGCTGACGAGATGGTCGGTGAGCGCCCGCACCTCCTCATGGGTGATCTCGTCGGCGTCCTTGCGATCCACCGGGATGGGCTTGCCGTATATCACCTTCGTCTTGCCCTTCGACGGGATGACCTGACCGGGATGCTGTATCTCGCGCGTTCCCACCAACGCGGTCGGCACCAGCGGGCAGCCGGTCTCCAGAGCAAGGCGCGCGGCACCGGTGTGGCCCCGGTACAGTCGCCCGTCAGGACTGCGCGTGCCCTCCACGTGGATGCCGAACAGGTGGCCTTCCTCAAGGATCTCACGGGCGTGGGCCAACGCGCCCAGCGACTTCGAGCCGCCGGAACGGTCCACGGGGAACACTCCCACCGACGTGAACCACCATTTCTTGAACCGGCCCTTGATGCCCTTGCCTTCGAAATACTCGGCCTTGCCCATGAAATGCACCATGCGCGGCAGGTGATGGGTATCAGCGCATCGTCGATGACCGCCAGATGGTTCGCGGCGATGATGGCACCGCCTTCACGCGGCACGTTCTCCAGTCCGATCGCCGTCGGTCCCATACGACGACGGGCAATCCAACCGAAACCTTTGACAAAGAACCAGTACAGCACGATGACACCTCCCAAGTTTGGCCGTCCGCCTGATTACAGTAGGACGGTATGACCGATCATCACGATAGCAACCACAACGATACCAACGCGGGTGAAGAACATCCAAACACCACGCCGCGCGCCGGACATGACGGGCATGACACAGGCTCCAATGCCGGCGATGATCTCGACTGGGCCGCCTTCGCCGCGGAGCATGCCAACGACCTGCAGGACGTCGAGCGCTCGCGCAACGCGCGGCGCTTCGAGAAGCATGCGCAGCGCAAGGAGAAGGAGGCGCTGCTGTCGGTCGACGATCTGGACGCCGGCACGTTCACCGATGACAAGGTGCCGCTGCACCAGCGCGGCCCCCAGCGACCATGGCGGCCGCAGCTGGCTCGATACCGATGACGTCATGGACGAGTACGGCGATGACTTCGTGCCGCCGAACCCGAAAATCGGCCGCGTGATCGCCTCGAAGCTGGTGTTCTGGATCCTGCTGGTCGCAGGCGTCGCGGGTATCATCGCATCCGTGTTCGTGCCCGCCCTGGCGACGTTCCTGGGCTCCATATTCGGTCTGTGCGCGCTGGTCGGCGGCGCCGGCCTCATCCTCCAACACAAGGGGCACACCGAGACGCGCACCGACATGTTCGACGACGGCGCGCGGGTGTGACGATGGTGCCCGTCCTCATCGGACGGGCACCGCAATGGTCAGGCCTTGGACTTGGCGGTCTCGATCCACTTGCCGAACAGGGCCGCGGCCTTGCCGGAATCGACGGTGTTCTCGGCGAGCGCATACGCCTCACGGAACCGCTCGGCGAGTGTGCCGTCGCCGACCAGGTTGCCGTCTGCCACGATGGCGGACGCAGCGTTGAGCAACGCGGTGGTGCGTGACGGGATGTCCTTGCCGGCCAAGAAGTCCGTGAACGCGGCGGCGTTCACATCGGGTTCGCCGCCCTTGAGCTGCTCGACGGAGATCTTGGCAAGACCCAGATCCACGGTCGGGTCGAAATCGGTTTCGGTGACCTTGCCGTCGCGAATCTCCCACACGGAGATCGGGCCGGTGGGAGCAAGCTCGTCGAGGCCCTCGTGCGAGGTGTAGACCAGGCCGGACTGGCCGCGGCTGGCGTACACGGCGGCCATGATCGGACTCACCTTGCGGTTGGTGCAGCCGATGGCCACGTGCGCCGGATTGGCCGGGTTGGTCAACGGTCCCAGGATGTTGAACACGCACGGGATGCCGAGCACGGCGCGAATCGGGCCAACAAAGCGCATGGCCGGGTGGAAGGTGCGGGCGAACGCAAAGGTGATGCCTACCTCGTCGCCGATCTCCCCGACCGCCTCGGGCTTCAGATCCATCGGCAGGCCGAGATCCTCGAGCACGTCGGCGGCTCCGCACTTCGAGGAGGCGGCGCGGTTGCCATGCTTGACGATCTTCACGCCCGCCGCAGCTGCGGCCACGGAACCCATCGTGGATAGGTTCACGGTGGCGAAGCCGTCACCGCCGGTTCCGACGATGTCGGTGGTCTCACCGGACACGTTGAGCGGCACGGCGTGGGAGACCATGGCCTTTGCGGCGCCACACACCTCGTCGGCGGTCAGTCCCAGCTGCTCCTGCATGGCGAGCGCGGCGCCCACGGCGGCCGGATCGGCGTTGCTCTGCATCAGGTCGTCGACGAACCACTCCGATTCCTCAGCGCTCAGGTGGTCTCCCCCGACCAGCTTGGTGAGAATCGACTTCCATGTGATCTCGGCCATGATGCCCTCCTTGGCGTTTCGTCACGCCGTGTGATATGTATTCGTCGCCTCATTGTAATGGCTTGTCGTTTCGTCGCCCGTGATCTTCCATATTGCAAAACATCATCGGCTCCCGTCAGCGGGAGCCACTTACTTGTCCAGCCCGGACAGCGTGCCGACAATCAGGGCAGGCAACGCGGCAGGCACTCCACGATGCCGCTACGGGAGTCCCGACTGAAACGTTATGCAGTATCCCAAGGCTTTGCCGGGCAATGGATCGGACTCGCTGCAGGGTCAATGAGATCGCCGCGTGCGTACCAGGCCTTTGCACTGATGGGCACAGAATATGGCGGACAACGCACGCGTATATCGATTGATGCGCGCGTTGTCCTGAGACGATATCGGGAACCTCAGATAGCGGCATTTTACAAACGGCAGAATTCCAACGATTCCGCGATTTGCGTCGTGGGACAACGCACGCGTCAACCGATTGATGCACGCGTTGTCCTGCGGTATCGCTGTACAACACGCGCGAATCCATCAAAATCGTGCGTTGTACAGCGAATGAGGCTCGGCGAACCTCGATTCCGCGGCCCCGCGAATAATCGACGGGCTCAACCCGCGGACAAGCCCTTACCCCCCCCGAAAACGCAAGTGGCTCCCCTCACATCGAGGGGAGCCACTTACTCGTCTAGTCCGGAGAGCTTATATCACTCTTCGTTCTGGCCGTGGCACATCTTGTACTTGCGACCGGAACCACACGGGCACTGCGCGTTCTTGGACGTGCCGGGGGAACGTACGGCCGTCGGACCACGGGGTCTTCAGCTCCTCGTTCTTCGGGCGCTTGTTGGCGGGCACCTTGCCTTCGGCATGGCTGATCGGAGCCGGGCCGGTGATCGGCGCGGTGGCCTCGCCTGCTGCGGATTCCTTGGCGGACTGGGCGATGGCGACCTTCTCGGCGGATTCCTCCGCAGTCTCAGCCTCATCGGCGTCCTCGGCCTTGTCGACTTCGGAGCTCGCGGCACCGACGGCCTCTTCGGCCTCATCAACGGCGGCGTCATCGGACTCGATGCCGGCTTCCTCGCTCCTGGACACCTGCTGCACGTCGACGTGGAAGAGCAGCTGGACGGACTCCTCCTTGATCGCCTCGATCATGGAGTTGTACATCTGGTAACCTTCGCGCTGGTACTCGACCAGCGGGTCGCGCTGACCCATGCCGCGCAGGCCGATGCCATCCTTGAGGTAGTCCATCTCGTACAGGTGCTCACGCCACTTGCGGTCAAGCACGGCGAGGACCACGCGGCGTTCCAGCTGGCGCAGGCCTTCCTCACCGACCTTCTCCTCAAGTTCGGCGTACTCCTCCCTGGCCTGATCGACGAGGGAGTCGCGCACGGCCGCAACGGCCTTGTCGCCCTTGAGCTTGTCGGCGGCGTTCTTGGCGGCGTCCTGGTCAAGCTCGAACGGGAACACGGTCTTGAGGGCCTTGAACAGGCCGTCCCAATCCCAGTCGGAGGGCTTGCTGGAACCCTTCTGGGCACCCTTGATGTAGCTGTCGATGGTATCGGCGATGAAGCGCTCGATATCACCGTGAATGTCCTCACCCTTAAGCACCGCCTGACGCTCGGAGTAGATGACGGTACGTTGCTTGTTCATCACGTCGTCGTACTTGAGGACGTTCTTACGGATTTCGAAGTTGCGCGCCTCGACGGTCTTCTGCGCGGTGCGCACACCCTTCGACACGCTTTTCGCCTCGATCGGCTCGCCTTCCGGCATGCCCTTGGCCATGACGCGGGCGACGAGCTGCGTGTTGAACAGACGCATCAGGTCATCTTCCAGCGACAGGTAGAAGCGGGACTCGCCAGGATCGCCCTGACGGCCGGAACGGCCGCGCAGCTGGTTGTCGATACGGCGGGATTCGTGGCGCTCGGTGCCGAGCACGTACAGACCGCCAAGCTCGACGACCTCCTCATGCTCGTCCTTGACCTGCTCCTTGACCTCGGCCAAGGTGCCCGGCCAGCGCTTCTCGTACTCGTCCGGCGTGTCCTCGGGAGAATAGCCCTCGGACTTGAGCTTCTGATCGGCCAGGAACTCGACGTTGCCGCCGAGCATGATATCGGTACCACGACCGGCCATATTGGTGGCGACGGTGACGGCGCCCTTGCGGCCGGCGACCGCGACGACCTTGGCCTCGCTGGCGTGCTGCTTCGCGTTGAGCACCTGATGGTCGATGCCCGCCACGTCGAGCAGCGAGGAGACGACCTCGGAGGACTCGACGGATGCGGTACCCAGCAGCACCGGCTGGCCCTTGGCGTGGCGCTTGGCGACGTCCTTGACGATGGCGGCCAGCTTCTCCTTCTTGGTGCGGAAGATGAGGTCGTCCTGGTCCTTGCGGATCATCGGCTTGTTCGTCGGGATCGGCAGCACGCCCAGCTTGTAGGTGCCCATGAACTCGGCGGCCTCGGTCTCGGCGGTACCGGTCATGCCGGCGAGCTTGTCGTACATGCGGAAGTAGTTCTGCAGGGTGATCGTGGCGAAGGTCTGGTTCTCGGCCTTGATCTCCACGTTCTCCTTGGCTTCCAGCGCCTGGTGCAGACCCTCGTTGTAACGGCGGCCCGGCAGGATACGGCCGGTGTGCTCGTCGACGATCAGAACCTCGCCGTGGGTGACGACGTAGTCGCGGTCACGCAGGAAGAGTTCCTTGGCCTTGATGGCGTTGTTGAGGTAGCCGATGAGTGCGGTGTTGCTCGGCTCGTACAGGTTGTCGATGCCGAGGAAGTCCTCGACCTTGGTGATGCCCGGGTCGAGCACGCCGACGACCTTCTTCTTCTCGTCGACCTCATAGTCCTCGTCGCGGGTCAGCTTCGGCACGAGACGCGCGAACTGGCGGTACCAACGGGTCACGTCGCCCTCGGCCGGGCCGGAGATGATCAGAGGGGTACGGGCCTCATCGATGAGGATGGAGTCGACCTCATCGACGATGGCGTAATGGTGGCCGCGCTGCACCAGATCGGCCTTCTCCCACGCCATGTTGTCGCGCAGGTAGTCGAAGCCGAACTCGTTGTTGGTGCCGTAAGTGATGTCAGCGTTGTACTGCTTGCGGCGCTCCGCCGGCTTCTGGTCGGTGATGATGCAGCCGACGTTCATGCCGAGGAAGCGGTAGATACGACCCATCAGCTCGCTCTGGTAGCTTGCCAGGTAGTCGTTGACCGTGACCACGTGCACGCCCTTGCCTTCGAGTGCGTTCAGGTAGCTCGGGAGCGTCGCGACCAGGGTCTTGCCTTCACCGGTCTTCATTTCGGCGATATTGCCCCAGTGCAGGGCCGCGCCACCCATGAGCTGCACATCGAAGTGACGCTGTCCCAGAGTGCGCTTCGACACCTCACGGACGGTGGCGAACGCTTCGGGCATCAACTTGTCAAGGTTCTCACCGTTGTCCAGTCGCTGCTTGAACTTGGCGGTCTGACCTTTGAGTTCCTCGTCGGACAGAGCGGAAATCTCGTCCTCAAGGGCATTCACGGCCTTGGCCACGTTCTCCAGTTTCTTGAGCTGGTGCCCTTCTCCCATGCGGAGGGCTTTGTCAACGATATCTACCACATTCGCTCCCTGTTTAAGCTTTCGTACGTCAACGAGCATAGCCTGATGCCCGACATCAGGCACAAACTCCATCCATGATATGCGAACACTCGGATTTTTGCCGTTCCGACCCGCTGGACACGCCCATCGATACTTGTTTCGTCGTGTGCCGACACGCAAATATGGCCTGCCTGGATATGCCGGGCAGGCCATGTATCACGTGGCGGAACACTTACTTGTTCTTGATGTTCTCCGGGGTGTCGATCTCGAACACGCCGTAGCTCCAACCGTGGCGGTGGTAAACGACGGACGGGCGGCCGGTCTCCTTGTTGACGAACAGGAAGAAGTCGTGACCGATCAGTTCCATCTCGTACAGCGCCTCGTCGATGCTCATCGGCTCGGCGATGTGCAGCTTGCGGCGAATCACGATCGGCGTGTCACCGACCTGGACCTCCACCGACTCGCCCGGACCGAGGTCGGAGCGACGGCGGCTTCGGGGCTGTTGTTCGGCTCTTCCGGCTCCGGGCTCCTCTTCCGGTTCCGGCGGAGCGACCGCTCCCAGATCGACGGGCCGTCGGGTTGGATGTACCCGCGGCGATGATCCTTGCGGCGGTCACGGGTGCGGCGCAGGCGCAGCGTCAGCTTGTCGAGCGCCATGTCCAGAGCACTGAACTCATCGGTGCTGGAAGCCTCGGCGCGCACCACGGTGCTGCCTGCGATCACGGTGATCTCCACACGCTTCGCGGTGTCGGCCTGACGCGGATTCCCCCTCATGCGTCAGCACGATCTGAGCTCGTTGCGCATCCGGCGCGATAGCGGTCACACGATTCATCTTGCTTTCGACGACATCACGGAACTTCTGCTTGACTTGCGTATGACGTCCGGTAACGACGATTTCCATGTGGACCTCCCTATACTCAAGCGGTGTCACCCGCTATATGTGTGCCGAATGGCGTCATCACCACCCGGGTAAGTTTCATTGTAGCCGAACAGAGGGTAAACGGCGGGGAACTCGCCCAGAGAAATACGTTTCTTTTTCACAGGTTCCCGTAACGTTGCTGTGCTTATACTGTGCGGCTTACTTTCCTTGAAGGAAACTGTTATACTTTTTGGTCTGGCGACACAGATTGTTGCGCTGCTGGTATTGCTGGCGCTGAGCCGCAGCATCACATCAATGGAGGTCTTGCTCTGGATGGTCGTCATAGAGGTCGTGTGGTCCGTGTACTTCGTCGTCACCGAATGCTGGCACGACAAGCTTGCCAGCAAGGCAATGCTGACGGTCTAAGACCATTCGGGCAGAATCGAGCATGCAAGCAAGGCCAGCGACATAACGGTATGGAATGTTCGGGAGGTGCCTGTGCCAGTCGAGCCACGATTCGATCCTGTGATCCATGAGCCGATGCGGCTGCGGATCTGCGGCATCCTGTCGGCGGCCGACTGTGGGGTGGTCACCACCCGCCGGCGCCACGCGCCACCTCCCGCCAGCGGGAGGATGACCACGACCCCACCGACAGCAATTCGTCATTCGGCGTTCATCGTCTCGCCCGGTGCGCCGGCCCACCCTGATTCTCCTGCGTAAATCCCTGGCCTGCCGTATAGTAGCTGATTCGAGACCCCCAGATGGCCGCGGCCGCGTCATTCATTTGGCAAGGCTGAGGAACTTCCGGGCTCCGCAGAGCACGATGGCGGATAACGTCCGCCCAGGGTGACCTGAGAGATAGCGCAGCAGAGAACAGACCGCCCGCGCAAGCGGGTAAGGGTGAAACGGCGGTGTAAGAGACCACCGGTCCGCTGGTAACAGTCGGTCGCATGGCAAGCCTCATCGGGAGCAAGGCCAAGCAGAAGACGGCAAGGGCTGCTCGCCCGTGTCTTCGGGTAGGCCGCTAGAGCCTGGCGGCAACGTCAGGTCGAGATGGATGGCCATCCGCGTGGCGACACGCGACAGAACCCGGGGTATCGGGGGTCTCGCTTTTCTTTACCCCCGAATCCGCATACCTCCCGCCAACACATTCCTCCCACCAATATGAGGGCGCGCGAACGAAACAACGCAATGCCGGCAGCCTCGTTCCCTCCCGCTGGCGGGAGATGGCGCGAAGCGTCGGAGGGTGTTCTCACGCCGGCAATGCGGTAAGACCACCGGATCGACAAACCACCGGACCGGTAACCCGCCACCCCGCCAAGCCACCGGGGCATCTCCCCCGCTTGCCCCGCGCTGTATCTCAGCTAAGAGATAGTTCATTGAGATAGTTCATTCTAATCAAATAGTTCATGGGCTACGGCACGCAGGGTTTCGGCGTCGTGCCCCTTGCGCCCGCCCGAGGACCAGAACCGGCGCTTGCGCACTTTCGGGTCCATGCCCTGTGTCTTGGCGGCGCTGCGCCGCCCCAACTCCCATGCGGCGTCCTCGAAGACACCGCTCATGCGGGCCTCGTCGCAGACCCGCTCCGCCAGCGAGCGGTCGACCCCCTTGCGAGCCAGTTCCATAACCGCACCGCGGTATCCCATCAGACGGCCGGCGCAGTAGCGCACGGCGGATTGCGCGTACGACTCATCATCGACCAGACCAACCTCGATCAGCCTGTTGACCACTGCGGCGACCGTCTCATCGTCATACCCTTTGTCGATCAGGCGGTCTCGCAAGGCGCCCGATGGACGATCCGCCGCATCCAGCAGGCGCAATGCGGACTCCCGACACGCATCGACATCGCAGGGATCCTCCGGCTCCCGCCCAGGCCGCGACATGCTCCGCGCAGAGCGCCGAGCCGGGCGGTTCCCCGACGTGACCATGTTCCGCGTCGCGGGGAGTCGACGACCGGTTCGACAACCGGCGTCTCACATGTTCCATGAGCGGCGAGGAACGCTTCTGCGCTGATCATGCGGCAGGCGATGCGGCGGCAACGGGCGCGCCATCCTCCGGCGCCGTTTCAGGGGCATCCCCGTCCGTCGCGGACTCACCGTCGGCCAGCTGATCGGGCACTTCGATGAGACCGAATTCCGCCTTGACCTTGTTGCCGATCTCCTCGGTGATCTGCGGATTGTCCTTGAGGAACTTGCGCACGTTCTCACGGCCCTGGCCGAGCTGGTCCCCGTCATACGTGAACCATGAGCCGGACTTCTTGACCACGTTGCACTGCAATGCCATGTCCAGGACGGATCCCTCCTTGGAGATGCCCTCGCCATACAGCACATCGAACTCGGCGGACTTGAACGGCGGAGCCATCTTGTTCTTGACGACCTTGACCTTGGTGCGGTTGCCCACGGCCTCCTCGCCGTTCTTGATGGTCTGGATGCGGCGGATATCCAGACGCACCGACGCATAGAATTTCAGCGCCTTGCCACCGGTCGTGGTTTCGGGGTTGCCAAAAGAACACGCCGATCTTCTCTCGCAGCTGGTTGATGAAGATGGCCGTGGTGCCGGCCTGTGCCAGAGCGCCGGTCATCTTCCTGAGCGCCTGGCTCATCAGACGGGCCTGCAGACCGACATGGCTGTCACCCATATCGCCTTCGATCTCCGCCTTGGGAACCAGGGCCGCGACCGAATCGATGACGATGACGTCAAGGGCACCCGACCGGATGAGCATGTCCGCGATCTCCAGCGCCTGCTCGCCGTTGTCCGGCTGCGAGACGATCAGGGAATCGGTGTCGACACCCAGATGCCGGGCATAGACCGGATCCAGCGCGTGCTCGGCATCGATGAATGCCGCCACCCCGCCGTTCTTCTGCGCGTTGGCGACCACATGTAGCGCCAGCGTCGTCTTGCCGGACGATTCAGGGCCATAGATCTCGACGATGCGCCCCTTCGGCAGACCGCCGATACCCAGGGCCAGATCCAACGCCAGCGATCCGGTGGGAATCACCTCGACGTTCTGCTCGGGCTTGTCGCCCAAGCGCATCGCGGATCCCTTGCCGAAGCTTTTCTCCACTTGCTCCAGAGCGGAGTCCAAAGCCGCCTTGCGTCGGGGATCGATGCCGTCCCCCACCGGCCCATTGCTTGCGGCCTCACGAACAGAGGCCTTCGACGCGGCCTTGCCCGCCCCACCCTTCGAGGTCGTACGCTGTGCCATGTCAATCTCCTTACGTTGTCATCCATATGCGCCATATGCCACATGCATCAACCGTACGGAACATACGAACCCCGGCGCAAACGAATCCGGCCAATGTGGTCGAAGGCTCCCCGGCATCCATCGATCCGCACCGACTCCCCCTTACTGTCGCAAGGAATTCGTCGGCGTGTCGAACCGTGCGGCGCACTACGTCATATCATCGTGCACTGTGGATAACTATACCCCAATAGGCGAACACCTGTTCGATATCACCCGTTCCGCGTGTCTCGTCAGCGGACCGGCATCGGAGGCGCGTTGTGATCGGAGCCCCAACGCTGGGGATCGGGAACGTCCATATGGTCGCACAGCACGTTCCATACCACGCGCGGCTGCTCCCCCGCAGACAGCGCCTGCGCCGCGGTAAGTCCCGCGAGCGCGTCAAGATGCTGATCCTGGACCAGGCTCCGGCCATACCCATGACCGAACACCTCATCCACCAGTTCCCAGAATTCCCGTTCTCGCATGTCTCCCAGTCTAACCCGGCCCCGCCGCTGCGAATGCCGGCATACCAATCGACGCCACACCCCCGAACACGACGAAACCGCCCGCCGGGCCTCAAGCCCATGCGGACGGTTCCTCTCATGCACACGATACGACGATATGCATATGCACGCGGCATCCGGCGCCGCAAATCGCTATTCGCCGATCGAATCCAGATAATCGGCGACGAGCCGCAGCATCTGCGCAGTGCTTACACCCAGTGATCCCGCGATGGAGCTCAGCAATTCGGAGCTTGCCTCCTTCTGCCCGCGCTCCACCTCGGACAGATAGCCCAGCGACACGCCGGCCTTCTCACTCACCTCACGCAACGTCTTGTTGTCGCGGGTGCGAAGATCGCGCAGCACATGGCCGATGGCCTCGCGCAGCGACACATCCTTTCCCTCGGGCAGCGCCTCGACGCCACGCGAGACCGCGCGCTGACGCGGTTCGAAGGAATCCTCCTCCATACGCATACGATTCAGTTCCGCCTGCCGTTCATCCTTGGCCTTCTTCGCCGCACGCGCCCGCAGCACCTGCTGCTGGGCAAACAACACGGCACGCCGCTGCGCCGGCGTGAGATCACGCATCCTGGCCGTACCCGGCTGCACCTGCTTGACCGGGATGCCAGCCGTTTCCATCCGCTCGCCCGTCGGGTCATCGTTTCCATGAGACCCTCCTTTCATATCGTCCAAGTGCTTCCACTGTGTTCAACACCGCCGGCGGCGGTTTATTCCTGCATATCTCCTGTGAAATGGCTCACGATTTGCACAAGGCTGAATACGGCACCGCGACGGACCTCCTCGCGCCCACCCGTCAGATGAAGCTCGTGGGCGGTCACGGACGGCACGCCGTCAGGGCTTATGGCGGCTGGAATCCGCACTCCCACATACACCAGTCCCGCGGGCTTGTCTCCATCCGGTCCGGGCCCCGCCACGCCGGTGGTCGACAATCCGATGACACGGTCAGCGTATTCGGGCTGCCCGTACAGCCCGGCGACCGACGCCGCCATCTGTCGGGCCACTTCGGGATGCACGGCCCCTTCGCGTTCCAACAAACCGCGATCGACCCCCAGAATCGACGCCTTGGCACGAATGTCGTAGGTGACCGCCGACCCGAGAAACACGCGGGATGCGCCCGGCACGCGCACGAACGCATCGGCCAGCAGCCCGCCGGTCAACGACTCCGCCGCAACTATCTTCACGTCATGCGCCTCGCAAAACCGCAGAATCCGCGCGGCCATGTCGTCGCAACGGCACGAATCGGCATCATTCATCGCAATCCCCCCTCCATCAAACGCCATCAAACAAAAATCGCCGCCGTGCGCAGGCACGACGGCGTCCACTCGCTCAGTCCTTGCGGCTCCCGAACGTGTTGATCAGATATATCGCCCCCGAATACAGGCACAGCATCAGCGCGATGTATATCAGGGCGTACGTCAGCGTGTAATATCCCGTCATCCACACCGGCGCGGTCTGGGCCGGATTGAACACCCACACGGGCAGCAGCAGCATCGACAGGCCGATGCACTGGAACAGCGTCTTGAGCTTGCCCGGCCAGGCGGCGGCGATCACCTTGCCGCCCTTGTCGATGACGAAGAAGCGCATGACGGTGATGCCCACCTCACGCAGCAGAAACAGCGCGACGATGATCCAGCCGAGCCAGACGGGACCGAGCTCGCCGAACACCGCGGCCACGATCAGCGTGGCGCAGGTGAGCAGCTTGTCGGCTATGGGATCCATCAGCTTGCCGAGTTCGGTGACCTGGTTGTACTTGCGGGCCATCCACCCGTCCACCTTGTCGGTGGACGCGGCGACGATGAACAGCACGGCTGCGGCCCATCGCATGGGGATGTTGTTCTCGCCCCACGAGCCTGCGGCGATGTACAGGCCGAGGAATATCACGACCAGCACGATGCGCGAATACGTGACGAGGTTCGGCGGTGCGTTCCAGCCGTCCAGCAGCGACTTCTTGGCGGTCGCCGAGCGTTCCGTTGTATCGTTTTGCATATCGTTTTCCATAGTGTTCACGATACCCCCACACTCCTACCTTGGATGAATATGCGGTTCGAGTTCTCTGGGAATCCCGTCAGATATGGCTGCATCATGGCCGGGTCAGGCCTGCCGGTCAGGCCGACTTGGCACCCACTACGCCAATTCGCCCTGCTGCGCGGCCGCGGCGGGCGCAGAGGCCTGCATCGCATCGGTCTCGCCACGAATGAACGCGAGCACCGCAGGCAGATCCTGGGGCTGGACGAGCACCTGACGGGCCTTCGAGCCTTCGGACGGGCCGACAACGCCACGCGACTCCAGCAAATCCATGAGTCGGCCGGCCTTGGCGAAGCCGACGCGCAGCTTGCGCTGCAGCATCGATGTGGAAACCGAACTGCGTGGTGACCACCAGCTCGGCCGCCTGCAGCAACACGTCCATATCGTCGCCGATGTCCTCATCCGGCTCGACGGCCTTCTTCTCGGCCTCCTGCGCCATCTGCTCGATGTCCTCGCGGTAGTGCGGCTTGCGCTGTGTGCGCACGAACTCGACGGCCTTGCGGATCTCGGACTCGTTCACCCACGATCCCTGCACGCGGATGGGTTTCATCGAGCCCATAGGCAGGAACAGGGCGTCGCCCTGGCCGATCAGCGTCTCGGCGCCCACCGAATCGAGGATGACTCGCGAATCGGTGGCGGAGGATGTGGCGAATGCCAGTCGGGACGGGATGTTCGCCTTGATCAGGCCGGTGACCACGTCGACCGACGGGCGCTGCGTGGCGAGCACCAGGTGCACGCCCGCGGCACGCGCCAGCTGTGTGATGCGCTGGATCGAGCTTTCGACGTCGTTCTTGGCGACCATCATCAGGTCGGCCATCTCGTCTACGACGACGAGCAGGTACGGGTACGGGGCGACCTTGCGGTTCGAACCGGCTGGCGCATGCACCTTGCCCGCGCGCACGGCTTCGTTGAAGTCCTTGACGTGGCGGAATCCGAAGAACTGCAGGTCGTCGTAGCGCGCGTCCATCTCCTTGACCACCCATTCGAGCGCCTGTGCGGCCTTCTTCGGATCGGTGATGATCGGTGTGAGCAGGTGCGGGATGCCCGCATACGCGCTCAACTCCACGCGCTTGGGATCGACCATGATCAGGCGCACCTGCTCGGGCGTGGAACGCATGATGATCGACATGAGCATCGAATTGATGAAGCTCGACTTTCCGGAACCGGTGGCGCCCGCCACCAGCAGGTGCGGCATCTTGGTCAGGTCGGCGGTGACGAAATGGCCCTCCACGTCCTTGCCGACGCCGGCGAGCATGGGGTTCGGGTCATTCATCGCCTTGTCGGAGCGCAGCACGTCGCCGAGGTGGACGATCTCGCGGTCATCGTTCGGGATTTCGATGCCGATCGCCGATTTTCCGGGGATCGGCGAGAGGATGCGCACATCGGAGCTGGCCACCGCGTAGGCGATGTTGCGCTGCAGGTTCGTGACCTTCTCGACCTTGACGCCCGCGCCGAGCTCGACCTCGTACTGGGTGACGGACGGGCCGCGCAGGAAGCCGACGACTTTCGCGTCGACGTTGAACTGCTGGAACGTGGAGGTCAGCGCGCGGATCACGCGGTCATTGGCCGGCGTGCGCACGGCATGAGGCTGGCCGTGCGACAGCATGTTCAGGTCGGGCAGTTGGTACGGGGCGTCCGGCGCCGCAAGCGCAGGGTCGTCCACATTGGGATTCATGTTCTCGCCCGCACCGGCCGATGCGCCCGAGGAGGCATCCGGGGACATGGGGGAAATCGCACCGGCAGCGCCCGCGGCGGGCATCGCCGCCCACGGATCGGATGTGCCGGCAACCGTCGATGAGACCAACCTCGCACTCCCGGCCGCCCCGTCGGGATCCGTCGCATACGCCGGTACGCCTGAGGTACCGGAAGATGCGGCACCGGGGTGTGCGGCGGCCATGCCGGATGTCATCGTCGCGACGGCATCGGCGGCGTGGGCCGCCGCCACGCCCCCGGACATGGCGCCGGCAGCTGCTCCGGCCATCGCGCCCATGGTGGAGGACACCGTGCGGGGCATGACATTGCCGCGTGCGTCCAGTGATGTCTCGGCGGCCTGCCCATGCCGACTCGCCGCGTGGGAGAACGGGTCATCCCCGCATACCGGTCAAGTGACGCGTCATCCGTCTCTCCGCGGACTTGCGCCGGAACAGACGGGAGAACCATCCGCCCTTCGCGTCCCCGGAGTCCGACTCAGTTTCGTCCGTACCGTCATGGGCGGGGACGCCCTCGGCGAACGCCAGAGTCTCATCGCCGTCACCCACACGCACCTCGTTGGGGAACTGATCCTGTTGCGCGGCCGAATCCGGCTCCTGCCGAGGATGCAGGGAACGCTGCGAGATCATGGCAGCGATGGTGCGGACGCGATCCGGCACCTGAGTGACGTGGGTGCGGGTGATCATCAGTAGCGAGAACAAGCCGACCACTACGAAGACGATGACGGCGAACACCTTCGACAATCCCCATGCCAAAGGCGAGCCCAGCACGAAACCAAGCAGTCCGCCGGCCCTTTGCAGTAGGCCGATGTCGAACGAACGCGCGTCGGCGGCCACGATCACGTCGATGATCGAGCAGACGGACCACAACAGTATCGCCCAGCCGCTCACCACGCGGGGGTTGTCGGAATTCTTGCCGCTGTTGCGCATCAGACGGATGGCCACGATCACCAGCAGCACCGGCAACACGACGCTCATCACGCCCAGCACGCCGGCCGAGAACGCATGCAGCACCCGGCCGATGATCCCGTTCACGCGGAACCATTCGGAAGCGCAGAAGAATACGGCGAGCACGATCAGCAGGAAGCACAGGCCATCCCGGCGATACACGGGGTCGAATTCGCCCACTCCGGCAACCGACCGAACCAGTGAGCCGAAGCCGCGCGGAACCGCGAGAATGATCCGCTTCCACAGCGGCTCCTCGACCGGGGTGCGGGCATCGTCCCCCATGCCGCCACGCCCGCCGGAAGCTCTCTTCCCGGTCTCGCCGCCGCGCGACGAAGCACGCTGCGTGCGGGTGCCACGCGGCGAGTCGTTGGAAGGACCATTGCCTGATGAGGATGTTGTTCGTGCCATAGCGTCTTCAGATTCTACCCATCACCCGTTATTTTCCCGATCAATTCGCGTCAAAACCCGCGCGAGGGGCATCGGCGCATGTACCATCTAACTATGACTCCAGCAGAACGTGCGAGCGCAGTCGCATTTGCACTCAAAAACTGCGCATTGGAAGCGATGACGCCGGGCGATGCGACGATGCGCGCCGCGGCGGGATACGAGCGGGGCGACAACGACGTATCCGCTCTGATCGACGCCGCGGACCGGGAGACCTCCGGGATCGTCAGCGGCAGGCTCGCCGACGGGAGCCTTGACGATCATGCCACCGACCACGCCAGCAGCGTGTTCGCCCGAACGGTGCTGTTGGCTGAACGCCGTTGGAATCCGAGCGGCGACCTTGCCGAGCTCGTCGCCATCCACCGGGGACTGTTCGACGGCGTGTTCTCCGACGCCGGACAGCTGCGCACCTCGAACGTCACCCGCGAGGTCACCGACAAGCGGCATCAGGCCAAGAACCCCGAGGCGTTCTTTCCCGCGCAATTGATCGAGACCGGCGCCTTGAACATCTCGACCGAGCTTGCCGACAAGCGCAACCTGGACAACCTCGACCGGGGCGTGTTCGTCCGGGAGCTCGCCCACGTCTACGACGAACTGGGCTACCTGCACCCATTCAAGGGAGGCAACGCCATGACGCTTCGCATCTTCGCGTCCCGTCTCGCGCATGACGCCGGGTGGGATCTCGACTGGGGAGGCGTGACGCGCGAGTCATACAAGCAGGCGAAACACGCCGCATATCGAGGTGACATCAACGTCTTCAGCCAGATGTTCGCCGACATCGTGCGCCCCGCGAACCCCACGCGGGTCTTCCTGATCGCCGGCTGGGAGCAGGGGCCCGCCCACTGACCGAAGCCGCGGCGACTCTGTTGCCGGTCGCCACGGGGTACCGGTCGCCACGGGCCGCTCTGCCATTACTGCAGGTCGCCCAGATGATGTTGCGTATACTCGTCCGCCTGCGCATCGATCAGGTCGTAATCGCCCGCGTCGGCATGGTCGATAACGGCCATCGCGTTATCCACCAGTCGCGGATTGAGCGCATGGAGCCAATGGATGCGCAGGGTCACGCCCGAACCATCCCATCTGCTTGCGGGCGAGCCGTTTGGTCTTCTGCGCGATGTCTCGGAACGTGTCCATCCAGATCGCACAGCCCGTCCAGGTAATCGATGACCTGCTGATAGCCAGCCGCCCGCCCGGCGGTCGCTCCCAGACTGGGGGCGGATCCGCTCCACCTCTTCGATGAAACCACCCTCCAACATCTGCTTGGTGCGGATGTCGATGCGCTGGTCCAGCTCCTCGCGGGGCAGGTCCAGACCGATCTGCACTGAGGCGATGACGTACCGGTAGCGGGGCAGGCTGGCGGAATACGGACGCCCGGTCACTTCGATGACCTCCAACGCGCGGATGGTACGACGCGGGTTGTGGGGGTCCATGCGCGACGCGGCCTGAGGGTCCTTCGCCCGCAACTCGTCGAACAGCGCTCCGGCCCCCTCGCTGCGCTCACGTTCCTCCAGCCGCCTGCGCACATCAGGATCGGTGCCGGGGAACGAGATGTCGTCGATGGCGGCCCGCGCATACAGGCCGGACCCGCCGACGAGAATGGGGCGGATTCCGCGTGATTGCAGGTCATGGATGGCGGCTCGCGCTACCTGCTGGAATCTGGCGACCGACATGGCCTCGTCCGGATCGATGATGTCGAGCAGATGATGCGGAACCGCCGCCTGCTCGTCCGCGGTCGGTTTGGCCGTGCCGATGTCCATGCCGCGGTACATCTGGTAGGCGTCCGCGTTCACTATCTCGGCCCGCTCCCCCCGTTCCGCCAGCGCCCGGGCGACGGCGATGCCGAGGCCGGTCTTGCCGGACGCGGTCGGCCCGACGATGCTGACGACCCTCGGCATCGCCACGGACGGGTTTGCTGACCGACCTTCGGAGCCTGACGAGGCCGGGCCGGTCACGTTCGACGCCATGTCATTATTCGTCAATTTATCGGTCATGGTCTCGTTCATGGTCTCACTCATGATGTCGTCTCGCTTATATCGCGGTGTCTGTCCCGCTCACCGGCGGACCGCATACATCTGGCCGGCGTTGACATCCGGGTCGGCGATGAGGTTGTGGCGACCGGCATGGGTGACGGTCGCGGTCACGAAATCACCGATCTGCGGCATCGGCTCGCCGTCCGGCACGCCGATATGCACCAGCACGCCGGTCCGTTCACGACCGGTGACGCGATGCGTCGCGGAATCCTTCTTGCCTTGGGCCCCGGTAATCATCACTTCGACGTCACGGCCCTCGAACTTGGCGAGCTCCTCTTCCGTGATCTGCTCCTGAAGCTTCACCAGCCGGTCGAACCGTTCCTGCACGACCTCATGCGGGACCTGCTCCATTTCGGCCGCGGGGGTTCCGGGACGCGGCGAGTATTCGAATGTGAACGCCGACTGGAACCTCGCCTGACGCACCACATCCATCGTCGCCTCGAAATCCTCGTCCGTCTCGCCAGGGAATCCGACGATGACATCGGTGCTGATCTGCGCGTCCGGCATCGCCTCGCGCACCTTGCGCAGGATATCCAGGAACTTGGCGGAACGGTAGGAGCGACGCATCGCACGCAGGATCTTGTCGGAGCCCGACTGCAACGGCATGTGCAGCTGGTGCATGACGTTCGGCGTCTCGGCCATCGCCGCGATCACGTCGTCGGTGAACGCCGCCGGATGAGGCGACGTGAAACGCACACGCTCCAATCCCTCGATGTCTCCGCAGGCCCGCAGCAGCTTGGAGAACGCATACCGGTCGCCGATGCCGTAACCGAACGAGTTGACGTTCTGGCCGAGCAGCGTGACCTCCTTGGCGCCTTCATCCACGCATCGGCGAATCTCCGCGAGGATGTCGCCGGGACGGCGGTCATGCTCCTTGCCACGCGTGGTGGGCACGATGCAGAACGTGCACGTGTTGTTGCAGCCGATCGAGATGGATACCCAGCTCGACACCTTCGAAGCGCGGGCGACCGGCAGCTGACTGGGGAAATAGTCCAGCTTGTCGGCCACTTCGACCTGGCAGGTCCCCGCCATGCGGGCCTGATCCAGCAGGCGCGGCAGCGAGCCGATGTTCTTCGTGCCGAACACCGCATCCACCCACGGCGCCTTCTGTGCGATCCTCTTGCGGTCAAGCTGGGCCATGCATCCGCCGATCGCGATCTGCATGTTCGGATGCGTGCGCTTGAGGTCCGCCCACAGGCCGATGGTGCCGTACATGCGTTCCGCGGCGTTCTCCCGCACCGCGCACGTGTTCATGACGATCAGGTCGACGTCCTTGTCCGCCGCCTGTTCCTCGGTCGCCGGCATGTATCCGTCATCTTCGAGCACACCGGCGATTCGCTCGGAATCATGCACGTTCATCTGGCATCCCAGCGTGTGCACGTAGAATACGCCCTTGCCGCGCCCCGTTGTGGCGCCAAGGGTCGGGTCCGTCAATGTGGAGGTGCGCTCCGACTCGGTCATCATGTCTTCGTTCATAGTCAACCATCGTAACGATTGCCCAAGCCAGCACCAGCGTGCTGCGATTTTTCAGTTCCTCCGCAAGAGTTCGGCTATGATGATGAACCGTGATACTTGACCGACAAAGCCGCATCAACACGAATGACCTGAAAACCCGACTCGATGCCGTGGGCATGGACCGGGGGTCTTTTTCGCCGGAAGAACTCACCGAATTCGTGAATCTCATGCAAGTCTACGAAGGCGCGATGTATGAGATAAGCACCAAACTGGAGATCCTTGATTCGGAGTTCCAGGTGCGGTTCTCGCATGATCCCATCCATCACATGGAACGCCGTCTCAAGTCGGTGAACTCGATCCTCGGCAAGCTCAAGCGCAAGACGCTGCCGGTGACCGTGTCGTCGATCAAGGACAACCTGTTCGATGTGGCAGGCATCCGCGTGATCTGCAACTACCGCGACGACGTGTACTCCGTGTCGAACTATCTGTCGGCGCAGAACGACATCTCCGTGCTGCGGGTCAAGGACTACATCAAGAACCCCAAACAGAACGGCTATCGGTCGCTGCACGTCATCTATGCGGTGCCCGTGTTCCTCTCATCCGGCGCCCACTACACCCCGGTGGAGGTCCAGTTCCGCACCATCGCGATGGATTACTGGGCGAGTCTGGAGCATGCCCTGCGCTACAAGACCGATCTGCCGGACGCAAAGCTCGCCGAGCACTCGCAGACGCTGCTTGATTGCGCGCGGAGCCTGCAGAACATCGAGACCCAGATGCAGAACATCCACCGCGACATCAACGGCGCGCCGCAGGTCGAGGAGACACCGAAAGCCGACTAAGCCGGTCGAATCGGCCCCCGTCAGACGCATCCTCCGCCCTCGCTGACGGGAACGGATCCGTCTGACGGCCGATCAGCGGGATTCTGTCTTTCTTGTTTTCCGGTCGCATTCCCCGATCGCGTTCACTGATCCCGTTTTCCGGTCTTGTTCACCGCCAATCGTCTGCGGCCGACACCGGGCATCTGCGCGAGCACGATACCCGCGAAGATCAGCGCACAGCCGAGGTATCCACGTACCGTCATCGTCTCGCCCAACAGCAATGCGCCGCCGATGACCGAGAACACCGATTCCAGCGACATGATGAGCGATGCGCGGGTCGGCGGCACCCACTGTTGGCCTACAGCCTGCAACGTGTAGGCGACGCCGACTGACCCGATTCCCGCATACAGCACGGCGATCCACGCCTGCCCTGCCCCGTTCCAGTCCATGGAGCCTTCGATCAGCGTGCCGGCCCAGCTGAGTGCCGCGGTCGTCACGAATTGGATGAATGACAGTGTCAGCGCGTCGACGCGCGCTCCCAGCGTATCGATCGACAGGATATGAGCGGCGAACAGGACCGCGGTGAACAGCAGCAGGCAGTCGGCCAGCGTCAGGGAACCGAAGCCGTCCGTGATGCACAGCAGGTAGAATCCGGCCACGGCCACGCCCACCGCCATCCAAGTCATCATGCGCACTGCGCGGCGAAGGACGAGATACGCCAGCAACGGCACCATGACGATGTAGAGCGCGGTGATGAATCCGGCGCGGCCGGCCGAACGGCCGAACATGATGCCGTACTGCTGCAGCGTGCTCGCCGCGAACAGGAACACACCGCATATCATTCCGACGATGAGCGGGTTCGACAGTGCGCTGCCGACGATCATGTCATGTTCGTCATCGCCGGCCTCACGGTTCCCCGCGCCAACCGTCTTCCCCGATTCCCGGCATCGTCGCAAACGCTTCCACAGCAGCAACGGGATCAGCGAAATCGCCCCCAAGGTGAACCGCGTGGCGTTGAAGAACAACGGCGACATCGATGCCATGCCCTGCACCTGGGAGACGAACGCGAATCCCCAAATCAGCGAGGTCAACACAAGACATGCCATCCCGGCCATTTCCCGCTGCTTCATGAGCATTCACGCTAGCGTATCGCCGTGACCGGCCCCGAACGATGATGGAATGGTCTCGCTGATTCGCGCGATGGGCATCTGAACGATGATGGCCCATCCCGCGGCTGCGGGATGGGCCATCGCATCTGCCGTCGTGACAATATCCGTATTGGCGGAATCGGCTATGACGGTACCGTTCCAGTGATATCAGTCTCGGCTGCCGAACAGTTGAAGGATGTACAGGAACATGTTCACGAAGTCGAGATACAGGTTCAGCGCGCAGATGATGGAGATCTTCTTGATCATCTCCGGCCCCTGGGCCTCATAGGCGCTGAACAGCGCACGGGTCTGCTGAGCGTCGTACAGGGTCATGCCGGCGAACAGTATCAGGCCGAAGGCGCAGATGATACGCATCCCGGTCGTGCTGCCCGGAACGAACATGAGCACGATCTGGGAGATGATCAGCACCACCAGGCCCACCATGAGGATGGGGCCGGCCTTGAGCATGTCGAATTTCGTGGTCAACGAGAACATGGTGAGCACGAAGAAGAACGCCGCGCACAGGACCAGGGCCACGCCGATGTCGGAGATGCTGTACACCAGGAAGATGGAGCTGAGAGTGAATCCCATCAGCGCCGCGTACACGTAGAACATGACACGGGCGGTCGATGCCTTGATCTTCATGATGCGGGCGCCCAGCGCCACGGCCAGCACAACCTGTACGATCGCGAATCCGAAGAAGCCGATCAGGCCGGTTGACTCGATGAAGGAGACATATGCGCCGGTCATCTGCGCGACGACCGCGACGACGGCCGTGATGATAAGGCCGAGCGTCATCTCGCCGTATGCCCTGGTGACGGATGCCCGTTGGGCCGCCTGCACCTGCTCACGGCTGTAGATGGTCTGGGCGTTGATCGCCGCAGTGCCGTTGGGCGCGTATGAATACTGTGATTGTCCGTATTGCTGCTGCCCATATGCGGGCTGCTGCTGATTGCCGCCGTAATAGGGATCGCCGTTGCCTGGCTGCTGTCCAAAATGTCATGCTGGCTCCTTTGTTTGCTTACGCTTCATCGTAACGGAGAAGGCTGAACAAATCATTAATGTTCAGCCTTGAGCATCACACCCGCAACGCCTGCCTATTCGTCTATTTCAGGTCGAACGTGTGCACGACCTTCCGGGAGTCATCGATGGAGAACAGGTCGGTCACGTCGACGGTGATGGTCGACTCGTCCTTCAACACGTATCCCAGGGTCACCTTTCCCGTCGCTCCGGGCTGGATCTCCGCGGTATATGAATTCATGTCATATCCGGTCGGCTGGTCAAGATAGACGGCGGTGTCCAGGGCCTGTCCGTTCTGGAACACCTGGGGATGCGCCAGCGCGGCGAAGGAGTTGTTCTTGCCTGAATTGTTCTTCCATTCGTACGTGACCATCACCGTAGGCTTGTCTTCATAGTCATTGCCCGATTTCGCCGTGGAGACGATCGTGACATGGAGGTTCTTGAGATCACCCTCCTGGTCCTGCTCCCCCGATGCCTTGGTCGTATCGGTGGAGTCATTGTTCGTCGGATCGTTGTTCGCGGAACCGTCGTTGGAGGAATCGTCGCCGCTCTTTTTCGCGTCGGACGACTTGCTCTGTGACGTGCCGGAACCGTTAATGGCCTTATCAATGGCCTTGCTGGCTGCGGACTGCATGGCCAGAGTGATGACGATAGCGAGCACCGACAGCACCGCCGCGACGATGGAAAGTATCTTGCCCGCCTTCTTGCCGCGGAACGTCCCCACCATGGCTATGATCGCCAGCACCACGCCGATGGCGCCTAGGATGGCCGCTATATTGTTCACGATCGGGATAAAGCTGAGGACCAGCCCCAAAGCGCCAAAGACGACGCCTACGATACCGCAGATCGTGGTTCTTTTGGGGGTACCCTGTGCGGACGTCTCCCCCTTGATACCGTGCGACATAGCATTCTCCTTCTTGATCTCGGTGAGTTATGCACCATCCACGCTATCGGAGTTCGCACGTTTGCATCAGTGGACGAACGTTCATTTCCGATTGCCCTTTCGGGCAGATAAGAATGAACCCGCGTTCGATGGCGCGGAAAGAGCTGACCCCGTAGAGTGGATGCCATGAATGATTTCTCGCCCCACCCCCGCGCGGGAGGACCGCTCCCGGCGACGACGTCCGACGAGGACACCGTCGCCGTGCGCACGCGCGTATGGTGCACCGCAGTGATGATCACCGTTTCCGCGTTCATGTGCCTGGTGCAGACTTCATTCGCAGCCACCCGGTACATCAATAATCCGGTCAACGCCATGTACGTCTGGTTCATCGCGAGTTCCCTACTGGCCTTCGCGTTCCCGTTCCGGCTGCTTGCACGCGACAAGCACCCGGAACCGGTGTTCTGGATCTGCTGCGCCGTCGTATTGATCTTTCCCTATGATCCGATGCTGATGCTGATGGCGCTCACATCGCTGATCGCAAGACGCCGCGGCAGGCAGCGCATCATCCGCGCCATCGTCGCGGCGACGCTGGTCGGGGTCTGGGGGCAGATGCGCGACACGTTGCGCCCGTTCAGCTCCTCGATGTGGCAATCGGCCATCTTCATCAAGCCGGATTCGGATGTCGCCTCGGGCCATGCCGTGATGCTTGCCGGGAGGCCGACCATCATAGCCACAGCCGTTGTGGTGGAGCTGATAGCCATCCTCATCGCCATTCTGGCGGGACTGTATATCCGTTCACGAGTGCAATTGGACGAGGCCGCTGCCAAGACCCAGGCCATCAGCGACCATGCGGCGAGCCTGCAGCGCAATCTCACCGATCAGCAGCTGGCCGACGCCATCGCAACCGAAGCCCACGACACGCTCGCTCATTCCTTGTCCCTCATCGCCTTGAACGCCAGTGCCCTGCAGGGCGAGGCACGGGCGTTCATCCAGCTTGCCGATGCGACGAACCCACATGAGACGGGGCAGACGCTGACCCCCGAATTGCGGAATCAGGCTTCGCTTATCGAGGAGAAATCCGAGGAGATTCGACGGCAATCCGCAGGAGCCTTGGATGAGGCGCATTCCATCATCGGCATGCTCCGTCACCCCCAACAGGCACGTCAGCAGCTCGCTCCCGCCCCGCAAACGTCAATGACACGCCAGTCATTGGACGCCCTGATCAACGATGCGCGCTCCGCCGGCATGCGCATCAACACCTGGATAGACATCCAGCAACTCTCCGACCTCGATGAGGGCACAGGGAAAATCGCATACCGAGCCATCCAAGAGGGGCTGACCAATGCCCGCAGACACGCCGAGGGTGAGTCGGTGTCCGTGGAAGTCACGATGAACCCCGGCAACGGCATCCGCATCCACATCAGCAATCCCATGAAGCGTGGTCTCTCCGCCCCGAACGAGCGCGAGGTCCCATCCGCAACGGACGGCAACGGACTTGCCGGCCTGACGGCACGGGTGCAGACGGCCGGCGGGACATGCCGATACGGGCACGACGACCACCATGTCTTCCATCTCGACGTGGCAATGCCGTGGATCGCCCGTCAAGCCGATAGAATGAAGCCGTGAACGATTCCGAACAGCACATCATCACCGTGAGCGTCATAGACGACGATCCGCTGGTGTGCCAGGCGATGAGTATGATTCTCCGCGATTACTCGCAGGGGCGTGTCTCTGTCGTCTCCACATCAACCGACGGAGCCACCGCCGTGCGAAACGCCGACAGCGAGCACCCGGACGTCGTTCTCATGGATGTGGCGATGCCCGGCATCGACGGCATCGAGACCACCCGTCGTCTTCGCGCGCTTCGCAATCCTCCTCACGTGCTGATCCTCACATCCTTGAACCCGTCCAACACGGTGGAACGCTCCGTGGAGGCCGGCGCCGAGGGATTCGTATCCAAGACCGACGCGCCGGAGGACATCATCCGCCGCATAGTCGGCATATGCAAGGGGACCCCGCAGTTCAATCCGGCCAGCCAGAGACAGCTCATCAATGATCTGAGCATGCAGCGGCCCCAGTCCAGGCGTGACGAGGCTCGGGCCCTGCTGGACACGCTGCCCTCCCGGGAGCGCGAAGCCGTGCTGCTCGCCGCCGAAGGCTGCACCAACGCCGAGATCGCAGGACGCATGTTCATATCGGAACGCACCGCGAAAGCGCATCTCTCCAGCGCCGCGGACAAACTCGACATGGGGCGCGTGCAGATGGCACGGCTTGTCGAACGAGCGGACCTGTAACGGCGCCGTCACGCAAGTCGACGCCAGCGCATCCATACCGACCCGCTGGTACGCTGATGCTCAGCAGCTACCGATGAGGGGGCGTCATGGCAATCAACGCGACGGAAAAACCACTGGGCAAGGTGTTCACTCCGGACTATCAGTTGTCCATCCCATCCTTCCAGCGCGCCTATATCTGGAAACCGGAGAACATCCTGCAGCTCATCAGCGACCTTGAGGAGGCGTGCAAATCACCGGAGACGCCGTATTTCCTCGGTTCTCTGATTCTCGTGCGGGAAGGCGACACCAGCTTCTCGGTCATCGACGGCCAGCAGCGTCTGGTCTCGCTGTCAATCATCATCGCCGCGCTGCGCGACCTCGAACATGACGAGGAATGGATGCGTCTGCTGGACGCTCTGATCGTCGAGCCCGGAGACAAGCTGCGCGGCATCACCTCGCAGCCCCGGCTGACGCTTCGTGAACGCGACGCCGCATTTTTCCGCGAATACGTTCAGGAAGGCAATCTGGAGGCGCTGTTCGACATGAACGATGAGGACTGCTCCTCGAACGCGCAGCGCAACATCATCGCCAACACAAAGCAGGCATACGATGCATTGGCACAGCTTGACGAGGAGGAACGCCACCGGTTCGCATCCTATCTGGTCAATTCGGTGACCTTGGTCATCGTCACCACCGATGACCTTGATGGAGCGCATCGTATTTTCGACGTCATGAACATGCGCGGCCTCCCCCTGACGCCATCGGATGTGTTCAAGGCCCGGGCGATGTCAGGACTGCCCGCCGCCGCGGTGGACGCGTACGCCTCCCGTTGGGATGACATCATGGATCCGCTGGGCGATGACGCCGCCCGCGTGGAGGAGTTCTTCCGGTATCTGCATCTCATCCTCACGCACAAGCCCGCGACGGGCAAACTGATCGAGGACTTCCTTTCCGACGTGCTGAACCAGTATCTCGCCGGTCATTCCATTGAGGCGTTCATCGACGGTGTTCTCGCCCCGTATGCCATGGCGTGGCGCATTCTTGAGCGCCCGTCGGATACCGTGCTGCCGGATGATGTTCGAGGCAGGCTGGAGGCGCTGAACGACTATCGGCATCATGAGTGGAAAGCCGTGGCGATGTGGGCGCTGACGCATTCGTTCAGGAACCTCGGCGACCCCGAGGTCTCGTTCTTCGCCCAACGTGGTTCGCATTCGGCACGGGACGGCGGCAGGACGGCCGACCCGTTGGGGGCGCATGACCGACAGCGCTTGGGCGAGATTCTGTGCGCTTTGGAACAGGTGGCCGGTGTCGATATGCTGAATCGTCGGAGTGCCATTGACCGTCGTGGGCACACCGCAGCTGCGATCCGCGATCTGGATAAGGGATTCCCTGTTCGCTTGGTACGCGGACTGTCCGTCAGCGCCGTCGACCGGGCAGGTGCCCTGATCAGGCTGCACGGCGAGTTGCAGGGAGACCCTGATCTGGTGCGTCTGCTGTTGGTTCGGGCCAACGAGCAGCGTGCCGGGGCTCGCATTCCGCGCCCGCGTGCGCTGGCGGTCGTACCGATCATGCCTCTGGATATCGCGTCGGCGGCATCGTTCTCTTCCTGGACGGCGGACCTGCATGACTATTGGATGTATCGTCTGGGCAATATGGTGCTGATGCAAGGCAAGGAGGGGCAGATCGACCGGCTCACGGAGTACGGGCGCCGTCGCGACCGCGTGCTGCTGCGTGCAGACTCCTGCCGTTTCCCGCTGACCAAGCAGATTGCCGACTTCAACGAATGCACGCCGGCGATGCTGGAATACCGGCAGAAGGAGACGATTCGCCTGCTTGCCGAATACTGGGACATCCGTTATGACGAGAGCCATGCCGATCTGACGAGCAAACCCCCGGGAGCAGCTTTCCGGCGACGCAGGCTCCCGGCAGACGCGCAGTTTCACAGCGTGTCACCATCAAGCAGGTCGTCGCCGCCGGTCTGCTGATTCCCGGCGAGACCTTGGTATGGGAGCGACCGCGCAAGGGCGAACGTTGGCTGGTGACCGTGACTCAGGAGGGACGCTTCCGTCTTGAGGACGGCTCGGAATATGCGTCGCCCACGGCCGCGGCACGCGCGGCAGGCGGTCGCAGCGCCGGATTGGATGTGTGGAAGCGTACGTCGAACGGCGAAAAAGCTCAGCGATATCTGGAAAGCCTACCGTCTGCGCACCCGCTAGACGCCTGGCTGCCAGTCCACGACCACGGCACTTCGACAAGTCCGCCATTCCCATATCCCTCACCCGGCCATGGTCCCACATCAGACGACATAAATGGGACTGTGGGCGGATGGAAGATGATGCGTATACCGAAAAAGTCCCATCGCAGGGCATGCGGATGGGACTCTGTCTGGATAAGGGGCGCATAAAACAGCGGCAACAACCAACGGCAACGGTCTGGCAGTCAGATGTGCCGCTCGGCGGTCACTCCGTGATGCCGTATTCGGAGGCGATGACCCGCCACAGGTCCTCCGCCGCCTTATCGACATCATCATTGACGATGGTGACGTCGAATTCGTTTTCGGCGGAGAGTTCGACATGAGCGGTTTCCAGACGCTTGGCGACTTCCTCGGGAGTTTCGGTGCCGCGTCCCTTGAGCCGGCGAACGAGCTCGTCGAAGCTGGGCGGGGCGATGAACACATAGACGACTTCGAGACCGAGCTCCTTGGCACGCTGCTTGACGCGTCGGGCACCTTGCAGGTCGATCTCAAGAATGGTGGGGACGCCTTCGGCGAGGTGTTCCTGAACGGGCTTGAGGGGCGTGCCGTAGCGGGCCAGGCCGTGGACCGTGGCGGTTTCGAGAAAATCGCCGGCCTCTTCCTTGTCGGTGAACTGCTGGTCGTCGAGGAACCAGTAGTTGACACCATTGATCTCGCCGGGCCGCGGCTTGCGGGTGGTGGCGGACACGGAGACCCAAACGCCGGGATGGTTCTTGCGCAGGATGTTCTCGACGGTTCCCTTACCCACACCGGCGGGGCCGGTGAGGACGACGAGGCGCTTGCGAGGTGTGCCATCATCGTCGGGAGTGGCCGCCGGCTCGGCCGGGGTCTGCTGCAGTGATGCGGTAATGGTTCCCATGCCGTCTTTCTCCTTGTCCTCGCCTTCTTTCATGGCTTCGTAGAGCGCCTGCCGGACGTCGATGGCGATGGCCTCGGTGGCTTGGGCAAGCGCGGAAATATCGGGCCCATGGGCGGCGATGAAACGGGATACGGTCACCAGAACGTTGCCCTTGGTGCCTTTGAAGACGGTTTTGAGGTCCTTGGCCTCGGCGCCCTGCCAGCCGTAGCCCGGGGAAAGGATGGGACCGGTGAATTTCGCCGGGTCGACACCGCTGTCGGCGATCCACTGGCCTATGGTGGCGCCGATGATGAGCCCAACCGAGCCCATACCGTCGATGTCGTCATTGAACTTCTGGGCAGTGCTGGCGATGCCGAACGCCACGGTTTTGCCCTTGAAGTCGCCGCTCTGGCGGATGGCCGTCTGCATGCTGGCGCCTTCCTGATTGGAGGTCAGGGAGGCGATGAAGACGCCGCGACCGTTGTTGAGGGCCTCATTGGTGAGGCCCCGCAGCGAGCGTGCGCCATAGTACGGCAGCAGGGTGATGGCGTCGGCCAGCAGAGGGGCGCCCGGCTTGAAGTATGCGTCCGCGATGGCGGAGATGGTGGTGGACAGGCCTCCATGGAGGCAGTCCACGATGGTGATGATACCCATTTGACGAGCGGCGTAGAGCACTCGTTCGAGCGCCGCGAATCCCTTGGACCCGTAGCGCTCGAACATGGGCTCCTGGAATTTGACAGCGGCGGCGCGGTCTCGCATGGCCTGAAGCATGCGCATGGAGAACAGCTCCGCGCCTTCCGCGTCGACGTTATAGCCCCCAGTCAGTGAGGGTTTTTCCTGTGCGGGTCGATGCCGACGCACAAGGGGCCGTACTTGGCCATCGAACTGCTGAGGCGCAGTCCGAAATCCGACCGCATGGCCTTGATTTCTTCCTCACTGCTGGCGTGTGTCATGATTGCTCCTGGCCTAACTTATTCCTGGCTCTCCAACTCGAACAGCTGCTTGGCGTGCTCCTGGATGCTCATGATCTGGTAATCGTTGTGCTTGACGGCTTCGATGGCCATCAGCACGGCGGAGAACTCGGTCATGGTGGTGAACTGGGGCAGGTCGGCCGCGATGGCCGCAGCGCGGATGGAATATCCGTCGGAACGCGATCCCCGGGAATTCGGTGTGTTGAGGATCATGTCGATCTTGCCTTCTTCGATGAGATCGACCACGTTCTTTCCGATGCCACCGACGGCGTGCTCGACCTTGACGGCCGCATCCGGGTCAGAGTCGACGCGGGTGCTGATCTTGTCGACGATCTTCGAGTCGATGCCGTAACGGCGCAGCACGGACGCGGTGCCCTCCGTGGCCCAGATGGAAAATCCGAGCTCGACCAGACGGACGGCCATCAGCGGCAGCTGCCGCTTGTCGGTGTCGTTGACGGAGATGAAGACGTTGCCGCTGGTGGGTAGTCCGCCGTCGTATGCGGCGAGCTGGCTCTTGGCGAAGGCGTGCGGGAAGTCACGGTCGAAGCCCATGACCTCGCCGGTGGAGCGCATCTCGGGTCCGAGCAGGATGTCGACGGTCTTGCCGACGGGCGTGCGGAAGCGCTTGAACGGCAGCACGGACTCCTTGATGGCGACCTGCTGGCCACGGTGGATGTCACCGCCGTCGCCCTTGGGCAGCAGCAGGCCGTTGGCCCGCTGATCGGCGATGGTCTCCCCCGCCATGATGCGGGCGGCCGCCTTGGCCAGGGCCACGCCGGTAGCCTTGGATGCGAACGGCACGGTGCGGGAGGCACGCGGGTTGGCTTCGATGACGTACAGCGTGTTGGCCATGAAGGCGTACTGCACGTTGATCAGGCCCTTGACACCGCAGCCCTTGGAGATGGCGTAGGTGCCTTCGCGAAGGCGACGGATCTGGTCGTCGGACAGCGTGCTCGGCGGCAGCGTGCATGCGGCGTCGCCGGAGTGCACGCCGGCCTCTTCGATGTGCTCCATGATGCCGCCGATGTACAGCTCTTCGCCGTCGAACAGGGCATCCACGTCGATTTCGATGGCGTCCTGCAGGAACTTGTCGATGAGCAGCGGGGAGGGCAGGCGTCCGGACACGACCGTGTCGGCCTTGGCCTCGTCGAGCGCACGGTTGACGTACTTGGTCAACTGGGCGTCGTCGTAGACGATTTCCATGCCGCGTCCGCCGAGGACGTAACTGGGGCGCACGAGCACCGGATAGCCGATGTTGTGGGCGGCCTCGCAGGCCTCTTCGAGCGACAACGCGGTGCCGTAGCGCGGCGCGTTCATGTGCTCGCGGCGCAGCACCTCACCGAACAGCTCGCGGTTCTCGGCCAGGTCGATGGACTCCGGGGTGGTGCCCAGGATCGGCACGCCGGCGGCCTTGAGTCGCGCGGCCAGCGACAGCGGCGTCTGGCCGCCGAGCTGGACGATGACGCCCTTGACCGGGCCCATCTTCTTCTCGGCCTCATAGATCTCCAGCACGTCCTCGAAGGTGAGCGGCTCGAAGTACAGCCGGTTCGACATGTCGTAGTCGGTGGAGACGGTCTCGGGGTTGCAGTTGACCATGATCGTGTCATAGTCCTTGCCGAGCTCCTGCACCGCGTGCACGCAGGTGTAGTCGAACTCGATGCCCTGACCGATGCGGTTCGGGCCGGAGCCGAGGATGATGACGGCCTCGCGGTCGCGCTTGCGCAGCTCGGTCTCGTCGGCGTAGCAGGAGTAGTAGTACGGCGTGACCGCGTCGAACTCGGCGGCGCAGGTGTCGACGGTCTTGTAGACCGGGCGCAGGCCGTAGGTCCAGCGCAGCTCGCGAATCGTGTTCTCGCCCTCGTCACCGAGATTGCGCAGGTGGGCGATTTGCAGGTCGGACAGGCCGGCGAGCTTCGCCTTCTTCAGCAGCTTGGCGGTGAGTTTCTCGGCGTCTCGCACTTCCATCGCGGTCTGGTTGATGAGGGCCAGCTGCTTGACGAACCACGGGTCGATTTTGGTGGCGTCGAAGATCTGCCGTTCGGTGGCGCCGCCCCACAGAGCGCGCTGAATCTGCAGATAGCGGTGCTCGGTCGGCACGGTGATGGCCTTGAGCAGTTCGGCGACCTCGGCCTCGTCCGGCTTGTCACCATCCCAGCTGAAGCCCATGTGGCGCTTGTCGATGGAGCGCATGGCCTTGCCCAGCGACTCCTGGAAGTTGCCGCCGAGTGCCATGGCCTCGCCGACGGACTTCATCGACGTGGTCAGACGCGGGTCGGCGCCGGGGAACTTCTCGAACGCGAAGCGCGGCACCTTGGTGACCACGTAGTCGATGGTCGGCTCGAAGCTGGCCGGAGTGGACTGCGTGATATCGTTCTGGATTTCGTCGAGCGTGTAGCCAAGAGCCAGCTTGGTGGCGATCTTCGCGATCGGGAAGCCGGTTGCCTTGGATGCCAGGGCGGAGGAACGGCTCACGCGCGGGTTCATCTCGATGACGGATGATGCGGCCGGTGTCGGGGTGCACGGCGAACTGGATGTGCAGCCGCCGTGTCGACGCCCACGCCGCGAATGATGGCGATGCCGATGTCACGCAGCTTCTGGTATTCGCGATCGGTCAGGGTGAAGCAGGGGGCCACGGTGATGGAGTCACCGGTGTGCACGCCGACCGGGTCGACGTTCTCGATCGGGCAGACGACCACGACGTTGTCGTTGCGGTCGCGCATCAGTTCGAGCTCGAATTCCTTCCAGCCTTCGATGCCCTCCTCCAGCAGCACCTCGTCGGTCGGCGAGTAATGCAGGCCGGCGCCGGCGATGCGGTGCAGCTCCTCCTCGTCGTGCGCGATGCCGGAGCCGAGGCCTCCCATGGTGAAGCTCGGGCGCACCACCAACGGGTATCCGAGTTCGGCGGCGACGGCGTCCACTTCCTTCATGGAGTGGGCAACTTCGGAGCGCGCGGATTCGGCGCCCGCCTCGTCGACGACCTTCTTGAACAGCTCGCGGTCCTCGCCGCGGTCGATGGCGTCAAGGGAGGCGCCGATCAGCTCGACGTTGTACTTCTTGAGCACACCGGCCTCGCCGAGCGCCATCGCGGCGTTCAGTGCGGTCTGGCCACCCAGGGTGGGCAGCAGGGCGTCGGGGCGTTCCTTGGCGATGATCTGCTCAAGGATGGGCGTGGCGATCGGCTCGATGTAGGTGGCGTCGGCCATCTCCGGGTCGGTCATGATCGTGGCCGGGTTGGAGTTCACGAGGATGACGCGGATGCCCTCTTCGCGCAGCACGCGGCACGCCTGGGTGCCGGAGTAGTCGAACTCGGCCGCCTGCCCGATCACGATCGGGCCGGAGCCGATGACCATCACTGACTTGATGTCGGTGCGTTTAGGCATTGCGGTTTCCTCCTTGGACGTCTTCATCAGATCGACGAAACGGTCAAACAGATATGCGGCGTCGTGCGGGCCGGCCGCCGCCTCGGGATGGTACTGCACGGAGAACGCGGGGATGTCCACGCACTGCAGGCCTTCGACCACGTCGTCGTTCAGATCGATGTGGCTGACGAACACCTTGCCGAAGTGCCCGTTGTCGAACGGGGCGTCGACGGTCTCGCCGATGGGCGCGTCAACCGCGAAGCCGTGGTTGTGCGCGGTGACCTCCACCTTGCCAGTGGTCAGGTCCTTGACGGGCTGGTTGATGCCGCGATGGCCGAACTTGAGCTTGTAGGTGCCGAAGCCGAGTGCGCGGCCGAGCAGCTGATTGCCGAAGCAGATGCCGAAGAACGGGTAGCCGGCGTCCAGGACCTTGCGCAGCAGCTCGACCTCGGGGTCGGCCTGCTCCGGGTCGCCGGGGCCGTTGGAGAAGAACACGCCGTCCGGGTTCAGCGCGGTGAGTTCCTCGAAAGTGGTGGTGGACGGCACGACGTGCACGCGGCAGCCGCGCTCGGCCATGCGATGCGGGGTCATGCCCTTGACTCCGAGATCCACGGCGGCGACGGTGTAGAGCGGCTCCTTGCCCTCGTACTCGCCACACGGCTCGACCGTATACGTCTCCTTGGTGCTGACCTCGTCGTACAGGCTCAGACCCTTCATCTGCGGGGTGGCCTTGACCTCGTCGATGAGCGCGGCGACGGTCTTCAGGCGCCCTTCGTCGTCGAGCAGTGCGTCACCGGAGAAGATTCCGGCACGCATGACGCCCGCGGAGCGCAGATGGCGCACCAGCTTGCGGGTGTCGATGTGGCTGATGCCGACGATGTGCTCGGCGACGAGATCGTCGTCAAGGCTGCCCGTGGCCCGCCAGTTGCTGACGGTGGGGCTGGGATCGCGAACCACGTATCCGGCCACCCAGATACGGGAGGATTCCGGATCCTCCCGGTTGATTCCCGTGTCCCCGATGTGCGGGAACGTCTGCACCACGATCTGCCGATCGTAACTGGGATCGGTCAAAGTCTCCTGATAACCGGTCATGCCGGTCGCGAACACGATCTCGCCAGTGGTCTTGCCGATCGCGCCGTAAGAGTCACCCACATACACTTGCCCGTCCTCAAGTACAAGCACGGCGTCATCAGGGGCAAAACTCACGGTTTCGGAATCAATCTGGTTCACCAAAACCCCCTTATTTTCTCAGGATATTCGTACCAACCTTAACTGTCGGCGGGGACGCGCCCCACCGGCAATTCGGCTGGTTTCTCGTCATTTACTTGTGGACTCGCCGTCCTGCTGGCCGGCTTGTGGATCGGCCGTCTGCTCGGATGCAGCTTCGGCAACGTCATCGGATACATCGTCGAACGTCATGTCGTCGAAATCGACGCCGTCGGCGATGTCATCGTCCTCGGACGCTTCGGAATCGCCGGTTTCGGCTTCCGCATGCGACGCTTCAGCGGCAGGCTCACCAAGCTCTTGACCGTCGTCGCTCGGCTGTGCGTCGGGCTCGTCGTTTTCGGGGTGGAGAATGGCCTCGCGTCCTTCGGTGTCATCGCAAAATCGCGCTGAGCAGGCCGTGGATGAACGCCGGGGAGTCGCCGTCGCTCAACGTCTTGGCCAGGCCGAGCGCCTCGTCGATGGCCACGCGATCGGGCACGTCGTCGTTGAAGATGATCTCCCATGCGGCGATGCGCAGGATATTGCGATCCACGACGGCCATGCGGCGAACCTTCCACCCGGTGGAATGCTCGTTGAGCATGTAGTCGATCTCACGCCGGTGATCGGCGACGCCGCGCACGATCTCGATGGCGTAGTCGGGAAGCGGGGTCTGCGCACCAGGCTCTTCGATGCGCTCAGCAAGAAGGGACAGGAAATCCTGTCCCTTCTCGTCCGCCTCATACAACGTGTTCAGAGCCCTTTTGCGAGCGGTGGAACGTGCCATGGAAGCCTGTTGTCCTTACTCTCAGTTCTCGCGGCCGAGGTAGGAGCCGTCGCGGGTGTCGACCTTGACCTTCTCGCCTTCGCCCACGAACAGCGGGACCTGGATCTCGGCGCCGGTCTCGACGGTGGCGGGCTTGGTGCCGGCGTTGGAGCGGTTGCCCTGCAGGCCGGGCTCGGTGTGGGTGATGGTCAGGATCACGGAGGCCGGCAGTTCGACGCTCAGCGGGGTGCCGTCGTGGAACGACACGACGCAGTCGGTGCCTTCCAGCAGGAACTTGGCCTGATCGCCGACGAGGGTCTTGGGGATGTAGACCTGATCGTAGGTGGTCATGTCCATGAAGACGAAGTTGTCGCCGTCCTCGTAGGAGTACTGCAGGTTGCGGTTGTCAACGGTCTCGAACTCCATCTTCATGCCCGCGTTGAAGGTCTTGTCGACGATCTTGCCGCTCAGCACGTTCTTGATGGTGGTACGCACGAAAGCTGGGCCCTTGCCCGGCTTGACGTGCTGGAACTTCGTGACGGTCCACAGCTGGCCGTCCAGGTTCAGGACGGATCCGTTCTTGATGTCATTGGTAGTCTGTGCCACAGTAACTCACCTTTTCATGTTTTCAATTTCGGCAAAGCTCAAGAATAGCCTTGTCTATTATGCCATACCGTCTATACAGCGCGTCGCGGCCGAACAATCCCCCAATGGCATCTTCCGGCTGCATCAGCTGTTCCTCATGCAATTGAAACGGAACAAGCAATAGTGGTTAACGACAATTCACCTAATGACTTAGTAGCTGAATAACGAACATAATAATGACAATGACGACATGTCGGCTGAACCGATAGGAGACAACCGACATGACACCATTCTCACGTAATCAATCGATGCAGTTTATAGTGTTGATGCAAAGAACGGAATCAAGCATGTGGTCTGAAACACGAACCTGCGGCGCGAAGATACGCGTCGCGCGCTCATTGACGTCTGGCAGTAATTCTATGCACAGGCAATGCTTCGCCTCAACATATCCTTCCTGTCTAGTCGACTTACTTGGTAACGTCTCGACTTCGGTATCCATAATCATTCGCCTCCTTTCACTAACAGTTGCCGCATTTATTACACCGCTGTGAACGATATATATATATGATTCGTTACATCAGCATCAGAGAGAAACATCTTCATTCCCTTTCTCGTTTATGGTAGGAGCTATTCACTATTCAGGAGGTGCTGCTCTTGTTGGTCAATTTAGAATCACATGGCACCAGATCCGTAGAAATCAAAGGGCATTTCGCCTTTGTCCATTTTACAGGCAACCAGTTTCCGGCCTTCTTCTGGAAGTTACATGTCTCGCTTCCTCCTCGCGACTACGAAAGACACATTCAATCAATAGTTGACTTCCTGGTGATGAGAAAAGTCGATTTCAAATTGCCGGATATGACGTTCCCTCAAATACTATTCAACAGCAATTGGAATCGTGCATACAATATCTGACGTTCAAAGGGGAAGCCCTCATCCCCTATGGGTGGAACGATACAGCAGAGCATCCTGTATATGGAGATGACGTCAACAGTCTCTTCGATGTAATCGAACTATTCATATCAACAGAAAGAAGAAAAAACCGTGACTGAAAAACGTCAGGAAAAAGAATCAACAATCTCACCATGGAGGGTGAGGGATTACCGGTCCTGGTTCGTGGCTGACACTGCGTCAGCACTGGGAACCACAATCGGCGGATTTGCGTTCACGCTGGTGGCATATGCGGTAAGCCATGATGTAACTACGGCAGGTATGGTCGGCACCGTGTTCGCACTGTGCGAAGGTTTGGGAACACTTCCAGGCGGGCACCTGTCGGATAGAATCGATCGCAAGAAACTCATGATTGTTTTCGGTCTTATATCGGCTGCAACACTGTGTGTGATGACATTGGCCCTGGTTGCGAAAATGATGTCGGCCCCTTTGCTACTCCTGTTTGCCATTGTACGGGGACTCACTTCCGGTGTGTTTTCCAATGTGTCCAATATCATCTTGCCTCAAATCGTCACCGGGAATCAGCTGGTGCAAGCCTATTCCGCGAATGAATCGCGCGATGCATGCATCCAATTGTTCTCCAAACCGCTGTCAGGGTTCCTGTACGGATTAGGCCCCGAGATTCCATTCCTGATCAGCGCCGTCCTGTATGCGCTGATGTCCGTTGCGACTCCGCTGATTCGTTCGGATCTACGGCCTAAGAACGACGCCTCCCCATCGGATTCCGATGATTCCACGAAGAAAACACCACGAAACCACATTGGCGGCAGTTCATCGCATTCATCGTTGATCGAAGGCTTTGCATGGTACACGCGATGGCCACAAGCAGTATCCGTATTCAGCAGTGTGCTCTTGTTGAATTGTGTCCTCACCCTGATGGTCAGCATTGTGATTCTGAATCAACAGATGCTGAACATTCCCGGCTGGCAGATTGGGCTCATCTCAACCGGAAGCGGTGTCGGACTGCTGAGCGGGTCGTTTCTGACCACTCCCCTTGCCAACCGTCTGACGGGAGGCAGAACAGTACAAGTCTCCTTCATCATCATCCTGGTAGGATGCGCTTTACAGCCATTCACCCAGAATACATATCTACTGGCCGGATGCATGGCGATCATGAATCTCATGGTCGTTCCCGCCAATTCCGTCCTTGGTGCCTACGCGTCGCTGATCATTCCGAATGATTTGCGTGGCCGCGTGTTCTCAGTGTTCTCCTTGTTTAACATCACTCTTGCCTCATTGGCGTCCGGTATTGCGGGAATCATGCTTTCCTCTCTGGGGTACATGATTGCGGCGGCGACCACCGCCGTAATCATGACAGGTACCGTATTACTGGCCTTCATGAGTAACGGTATTCGTGAAATACCTGACAAGGCGGCTTTCTCGAACCTTGAACCGTGGCGCTGACTACTCTCGCGATATCCGCAGCCGCCTACCCGCAATGAGGACGAGCCCCGACGTGAGAGTCACAGCCGCGAGCATGAAGACCGCCGTCACGGCCGCGCCCGTGTGAGCCAGCCGGACGGTCGATCCGCCGAGACCCGCACCTGAAGGCCTCTGAATAGTTGCACCATGCTGCTGCCCATCGCCGTTGCTCGGGTCGGCGACAAACACTGACCGGTCGATCTGCACGTTGACGATTCGCGTCGTCTCTGTGGTGTCGAAGTTGTTGTCGGTGAGCAGGCTCAGATCGAGCCGGCCATTGTCGTTCGCATGGGTGATGACCAGATCCTCGAAGTTGTCGAGCAGCGGGTTGGCGTCCGTGTATTGCGCATTCGGCTTGAACTGGGCGCCAAGGGTCAGCTTGCCGCCGAAATCGGCGAGTTCCGTGACCGGCAGGAACGACGAGTCGGCGCTCTTCGACAGCGACGCGACATCGGAGACGTCCGGGGCGGCCGCGATGCCGTGCGCATACGCAAGCTTTATGCCGTACCCATGGGTCTGGTCCCAGGAGCGTTCCAGCACCAGGAATCCGTCCTCGCCAATCGCCGCGAACTCGGTGATGCCCATGTTCGCGTCGGCGGCCTTGAACGCCACCTGCTTGACGAGCTTCCACTGTCCCTTGGCGCCTTTCACGTCGTCACGGTAGACCAGCGCGCGGCGGGCTGTGGTGGCGATGTCCTTGCCGCTGGGCGAATCGTTCTTGAGGGCGTACTCGTTGCCGACCACGATCTGATGGCCGGATGGCGATACCGTCAGCGCTTCCAGGCTCTTGTTGTGCACGGCCTGTCCCCTGCAGTTGATGTCGAACAGTTCAGGCACGGGCAACTCGTCCTTCTGACGGCCGTCGATGCCGAAGATACGGATCTTCGGCTGCTCATGCTCGCCTTCTGCCGCGTTCGGATGGCCTTCGGAGGTGAGCAGGAAGTCGCCGTTCGGCAGCACGCCGAGCCCCTCATCATCAGTGGTTTCGCCGTTGTATGGCGTACCGTTCTCATCGGTCAGGACGATGCTGCCGGTCGGAGCCGCCTTGTCGAGATCGTTGCCCAGCAGCCATAGGCGAGCGACATCGGTACCATGATTGTCCATTGCGGACACATATTGTCCGAGCTTCCTGTTGTACGCCGTCGAGGACAGTCCGCCGAACGCTATCGGCTCCGACGTGCCGGTGCCGTCGCTGAAGCCGTTAGCCGACCAGTAGTCAAGGCGATCGTTTCTGCCGAGTGCCGTGACGTACTGTGACAGGCGACCGCTTGCCGAGTCGTCGAATCCTGCCGCCGTCTTCTGGAACGGTTCCGCTTCGACGTCGAGGATGCGCGTGGTCTGGGTGGCGCTGTAGTTGTCGTCGCTGATGATGGAGATAGCGGCCTTGTATTCGCCGTCACCGCGATGCCACGAGGCATCGGGAGTGGCGAGCTGGTCGAGGTTCGTGATGACGAGCCCTTCGTAGTTATCCATCAGAGGGTTCGCCTGATGAGCGCCGGGTTTCGCGGAGGCGCCCAGCTCCGGCAGCTTGTCCAGCTCACCGATCTGGCGGGATTTCACGAACTCGGATGCATTCTTCGGGTCGTTGAGGTTCGCCACACCGGAAACATCCGGCGCGCCATTCAGCCCGGAGACGTACGAGAGCGCCACCTTGTTGCCGGTCTCGCTGTTCCATGAACGTTGCAGGACGTACAGGGAGTCTTCGGAATCGAGGACGATATCGGAGATGTCCAGTCCCGGTACCGTGTGGAAGCCCACCTGTTTGACGAGCGTCCACTGGCCGGCCTTGCCCGTCACGTCGTCACGGTATACGAGGAAGCGCCGCGCGTCGCTCCGGTTCTGGTAGACGTCAGACTTGAGCGTGCCTTCCATGGCCGATACGAGTTCGTGCCCTGTCGGAGACAGGCTCAATCCTTCCAGCGTAAGGTTATGCGACGCCTGACCCTTGGGCGTGTTGATGTCGAACAGCTGCGGAACCTCAAGCTCCCCCTTCTGCCGCCCATTGGCGTCGAAGATCCTGATTGTCGGGTGTTCGGCCTGATTCCTGCCCGCAGGGGGAATGCCTTCCGAGCTGATGGCGAAATCGCCGTCGGGCAGCACCGCTATGCCCTCGTTGTCCGTCGTGTTGCCGTTATAGGGCGTCCCGTTAACATCGGTAAACGTCACCGGATCACGCGTGATGGACGGGTTGTGCAGGTCCTTGCCGAGGAACCACACCCGGGATTCGTCACTCCCATGGTTGTCGGATTGCGCCACATATGAATCCGCGGTTTTGTCCCACGTGAGACCCGACAGTCCCCCGACTCGAATCCCCTTGTAATCGAGCTTGTCCAACGCATCGCTGTAGGCAACGGCCTTGACCTGATTCTGTGCGCCAATATCAGTCGTACCCTCGGCTGATACCGCTGGAATCATGACGGATGCGAACAGCATGCATGTCGTCGCCGTCACTACGGCTATTCTCTTGTTCATGGTTTTCCCTTCCGAACGTTACCGTTCACATGGCCATGCTGGCTCTGCAAGGTATCGGGAAGGGGAATAATCACGCATCTGCAGATGAACCATACCTGAAAAGACGGCGACATCGTTGTCCACCTGTATGGAATTCGCCTGTATGGGTCCCTGGAATACGAAAGCGGGTCCTGAAACCTCAAGCAAGGTTTCAGGACCCACTCAGAACGCTAGTTCAAGCGTGTCGAGTTCTTCGCTGATGGGAATCAGGCGAGGATCTTGGTGACACGGCCCGAGCCGACGGTGTGGCCGCCTTCACGCACAGCGAAGGTCAGGCCCTCCTCCATAGCGATGGGCTGAATCAGCTCAACGGTGAAGGTCGCGTGGTCGCCAGGCTGAACCATCTCGACGCCTTCCGGCAGCTCGATGACGCCGGTGACGTCGGTGGTGCGGAAGTAGAACTGCGGACGGTAGTTGGAGAAGAACGGCGAGTGACGGCCGCCCTCGTCCTTGGTCAGCACGTAGACTTCGCCCTCGAACTTGGTGTGCGGGGTGACGGAGCCCGGCTTGGCCACAACCTGACCACGCTCGACGTCCGTACGGTTGATGCCGCGGAGCAGCAGACCGGTGTTGTCGCCAGCCTCGCAGGCGTCCATGGTCTTGTGGAACGTCTCGATGGAGGTAACGGTGGTGGTCTGGGTCGGGCGGATGCCGACGATCTCGACCGGGGTGTTGACGGCCAGCTGGCCACGCTCAACACGACCGGTGACGACGGTACCACGGCCGGAGATGGTGAAGACGTCCTCGATAGGCATCAGGAACGGCTTGTCCAGGTCGTGAACCGGGGTCGGGATGTACTCGTCGACGGCGTCCATCAGGTCCTTGACGGTCTGGACCCACTTGTCGTGGTCCGGAGCGTCATCGTGCAGAGCGCCGTAGGCGGAGGTACGGATGACCGGGCAGTCGCGGTCGAAGCCGTTCTCGTCGAGGAGGTCACGGACCTCTTCCTCAACGAGCTCGATGAGCTCCTCGTCCTCGACCATGTCGCACTTGTTCAGGGCGACGAGGATACGCGGGACACCCACCTGACGGGCGAGCAGAACGTGCTCGCGGGTCTGGGCCATCGGGCCGTCGGTGGCGGCCACAACGAGGATGGCGCCATCCATCTGGGCAGCACCGGTGATCATGTTCTTCACGAAGTCGGCGTGGCCCGGGCAGTCCACGTGAGCGTAGTGACGCTTCGCGGTCTGGTACTCGATGTGGGCGATGTTGATGGTGATACCACGCTGCTGCTCTTCGGGAGCGGCGTCGATCTGGTTGAAGTCGTACTCAGGGGTTCAGATCCGGGTACTCTTCGTGCAGCACCTTGGAGATGGCCGCGGTCAGGGTCGTCTTACCGTGATCGACGTGGCCGATGGTACCAATGTTAACGTGCGGCTTAGTACGCTCGTACTTTTCCTTTGCCATGTAATTGTCCTCCTGGACGTCTCGTGTAGTTGGCTTGCGCTTGCGGCACAAGACACTCGCTACATTGTACTGGGTTTCTGGGTTTCTTGCCACTTTGGAGCCAGAACCCAGTCAGCGGTATATGATTTTACCGCTGACTGGAGACACTTACGGCTTCAAAACAGCTGCGCGTGTCACTCCCCGCGCTGGGCCTTGATGATCTCGTCCGAGACCGACTTCGGCACCTCGGCGTAAGAGTCCATCTGCATGGTGAACATGGCGCGGCCCTGGGTCTTGGAACGAAGGTCGCCGATGTAGCCGAACATCTCGGACAGCGGGACCTTGGCGTCGATGACCTTGACGCCGGTGGCATCGGTCATGGACTGGATGTTACCACGACGCTGGTTCAGATCGCCGATGACGTCGCCCATGTACTCCTCCGGAGTACGGACTTCGACGGCCATGATCGGTTCCAGGATGACGGGCTTCGCCTTGGGAGCGGCTTCCTTGAACGCCATCGAACCGGCGATTTTGAAGGCCATTTCCGAGGAGTCGACCGGGTGCATCTGGCCGTCGTAGACCGTGGCCTTGACGCCGACCACCGGGAAGCCGGCGAGCACGCCGGATTCCATGGCTTCCTTGACACCGGCCTCGATGGGTCCGATGAACTCGGCGCTGATGTGGCCACCAGTAACCTTGTTCTCGAACTCGAAGGTCTCGCCGGCCTCGGTGTCGAGGGGCTCGAAGTTCATGAACACCTTTGCGAACTGGCCGGAACCACCGGTCTGCTTCTTGTGGGTGTAGACCTCGTTGAGCACGGGCTTGCGGATGGTCTCGCGGTAGGCAACCTGCGGCTTGCCGACGTTGCACTCGACCTTGAACTCGCGGCGCATACGGTCGACGATGATGTCGAGCTGGAGCTCGCCCATACCTGCGATCAGGGTCTGGCCGGACTCTTCGTCGGTGGTGACCTGGAAGGTCGGATCCTCGTCGGAGAGCTTCGCGAGGGCGATGCCCATCTTCTCCTGGTCGGCCTTGGTCTTCGGCTCCACGGCCACCTGGATGACGGGATCCGGGAAGGTCATGGATTCAAGGGAGATCGGGGCCTTCTCGTCGCACAGGGTGTCACCGGTGGACACGTTCTTCAGACCGACGAACGTGTAGATGTTGCCGGCTTCGGCGGCGTCGACCGGGTTCTCCTTGTCGGCGTGCATCTGGAAGATCTTGCCGATGCGCTCCTTCTTGCCCTTGGTGGAGTCGAGCACGTTGTCGCCGGGCTTGACGGCACCGGAGTAGACGCGCACGAACACGAGCTTGCCGTAGAACGGGTGGGTCGAGATCTTGAAGACCAGGGCCGCGAACGGGTCGGAGGTCAGCGGCTTGCGGTCGATCTCGACGGACTCGTCGCCAGGCTTGAAGCCCTTGATGGACGGAACGTCCTTGGGAGACGGCAGGAAGTCGATGACGGCATCGAGCATCGGCTGCACGCCCTTGTCCTTGAACGCGGAACCACACAGAACCGGGTATGCCTTGCGCTCGATGGTGAGCTTGCGGATACCGGCGCGGATCTCGTCCTCGGTCAGTTCGCCGGACTCAAGGTACTTCTCGGTCAGCTCGTCGCTGGCCTCGGCGACGTCGTCCAGCAGCTGAGCGCGGTATTCCTCGGCCTTGTCCTGCAGGTCGGCGGGGATGTCGACGGTGTCGTAGTGGGCACCCTGATCGGTGGAGACGTCGTTCCAGACGTACGCCTTCATGCGGATCAAGTCGACGACGCCGGCGAAGTCGTTCTCAGCGCCGATCGGCAGCTGCACGACGAGCGGCTTGGCGCCGAGCTTGTCCTTGATGGTCTGCACCGAGAAGTAGAAGTCGGCACCGAGCTTGTCCATCTTGTTGATGAAGCAGATGCGCGGCACGCCGTACTTGTCGGCCTGACGCCACACGGTCTCGGACTGGGGCTCCACGCCTTCCTTGCCGTCGAAGACAGCGACGGCGCCATCGAGCACGCGCAGGGAGCGCTCAACCTCGGCCGTGAAGTCCACGTGGCCGGGGGTGTCGATGATGTTGATCTGGAACTTTTCCTTGGTGTCGTGGGACTGACGGTTCCAGAAGCAGGTGGTGGCGGCGGACTGGATGGTGATGCCGCGCTCCTGCTCCTGAGCCATGAAGTCCATCGTCGAAGCGCCGTCGTGGGTCTCACCGATCTTGTAGTTCTTGCCGGTGTAGAAGAGGATGCGCTCGGTGGTGGTGGTCTTACCGGCATCGATGTGTGCCATGATGCCGATGTTGCGGATCATGCGCAGATCCGTAAGCACGTCTAGTGCCATTGCTGTTCCTTGCTCTTGATCTCGAAATTACCAGCGGTAGTGAGCGAAGGCCTTGTTGGCCTCTGCCATCTTATGAGTATCCTCGCGGCGCTTGACAGAAGCACCGAGGCCGTTGGAGGCGTCGAGGATCTCGTTGGCGAGACGCTCGGCCATCGTCTTCTCGCGACGGGCGCGGGAGAAGTCGGTCAGCCAGCGCAGCGACAGCGTGTTGGCGCGGGCGGGCTTGACCTCGACCGGCACCTGGTAGGTGGCGCCACCGACACGGCGGGAACGCACCTCGAGGGACGGACGGATGTTGTCAAGAGCGCGCTTGAGAACGGCGACCGGCTCCTGGTCGGTCTTCTCCTTGACCATGTCGAGCGCGGAGTACACGATGTCCTCGGCGATCGACTTCTTGCCGTCAAGCAGAATCTTGTTGATGAGCTGGGCCACGACGGTCGAGCCGTAGATCGGATCGGGCAGCAGCTGGTGCTTCTTAGCAGGTCCTTTACGTGACATTTCTCTTACTTCGCCTTCTTTGCTCCGTACAGGGAACGACCCTGCTTGCGGTCCTTGACACCCTGGGTATCGAGCGCGCCACGCACGATGTGGTAACGCACACCCGGCAGATCCTTGACACGGCCGCCGCGCACGAGCACGATGGAGTGCTCCTGCAGATTGTGGCCTTCGCCCGGGATGTAGGCGGTGACTTCGATGCCCGAGGACAGGCGCACACGAGCGACCTTACGCAGAGCCGAGTTCGGCTTCTTCGGGGTGGTGGTGTAGACACGGGTGCACACGCCGCGGCGCAGCGGGCTGCCCTTCAGAGCCAAAGTCTTCGACTTCTTCGGCTTTGCCTGACGTCCCTTACGGACGAGCTGTTCAATAGTAGGCAACTTGAATTCTCCGATTCAGTGGTTTCTTCCTTTTCGTGAAGCCGTCGCACTGCAGCCCACGCCCACGACCATGAATCGTCATAAGCAGCCACAGTCCACCGGCCCGATGGCCCGTATCTCTTTCACAGTCCGCATTGCTGCGCGCGATCCAATCAAGATCCGGGATATCCCAGCGCATGCTCCTATCACATAAGGCGCACCACTGGCACACACAAATATCTATAATACTTCCACCACGGACAACGACACGCTTGTCGTGACGGCAGACAAGACAGGCAGATAAACGAAAACCCTCCGCATGGGAGGGTTTTCAGTGGGGTGGATAACGCGGCTTGAACGCGCGACCTTCTGAACCACAATCAGATGCTCTACCAACTGAGCTATATCCACCATGTGAGTCGTTCCAGCGAACTGGATTAACGCAACAGAGGGATACTATACACGAAATATCAAGCCGCGTCACCGCGGCGTGTCGCGCAGCCGCCCAGTATCATTCACTGCGCGATTTTGTGCGTTTCCACCTCGACAGACGGGCGATATGTTCACTTCTGTGCGATTTTTTCGGGCACATGAAAACACCTGCAAACATTATGTTTTTTACGGCCCTCAAACTTGAATATGTTCGTTTCTATAGGTACAATGAAACACGAAGGCCGGAGTTGTTATCATCAGGGGAATCCTGTTGATTGCAATGAAGCGCACAAAGCAGTAGCGCAACGTCTTCACGATAATTAAATAATTGAATACCGAGGCAAGCAGAAACAATGCAGCACGCAAGCGAAGCAGTGCGAAGCGACACGATGATGAGTACGCCATCAGAAGACATCGCCATACGGCAACGACATCATCGTTCGGCGACACAGTGTGGAGCGTATTACGCTGAGCAGCTCAGCCTGAGATATCCGCGGTAGTTGTGAGCCGCAGACGGGAAGAGTACAACAGCGAAGAGGCAGAGAATCCGCAGAGCCGGCAACGCAGCTACGGCCGCAGTTGACGAGGAAGCGGCACAATGCCGGCTCTGCTGCAACGTGACCACATCTTTCATAACAGAAGAGACTCCTTTCGCAAGGGCGCCGGATGCTGATCCACATCCGGCGCCTTTGTTTATGGCGCGCGGTCTGCGGAACGCGGCCTGCGTCACGCGGCCGTACATGACCCATGCGCGGTACACTCGCTACATACCCTGATGCATCCACACCACGACACAGCGCGACAAGGAGCCGACATGCTGTCTTTCGAAAACGATTATTCCTATGGGGCCTGCCCCAGATCCTCGACCGTCTCGCGCGGACCAACGACACGGCGTTTCCCCGGATACGGCAGCGACGCGGCCTGCGAAGATGCCAAGCGCAGGATCCGCGAAGCATGCGAGACGCCCGACGCCGACGTGTGGTTCCTCGTCGGCGGCACGCAGACCAACCAGACCGTGATCGACACCATGCTCGCCCCGTACGAGGGCGTCGTCACCGTTGATTCCGGCCATCCGAACGTGCACGAGGCCGGCGCCATCGAGTCGACCGGCCACAAGGTGATCACGCTCCCCCATCACGCGGGCAAGCTCGACGCCGCCGAGCTCAACGACTATTGCGCCACCTTCTATGCCGACGACAACCACGAGCACATGGTGTTCCCCGGACTGGTCTACATCTCGCACCCCACCGAGTACGGCACGATCTACGGCAAGGCCGAGCTTGAGGCCATCGCCGAGACCGCCCACCGGCACGGCATGCCGCTGTTCGTGGACGGCGCACGACTCGGCTACGGACTGACCGCCGCCGGCACCGACGTGACGCTGCCGGACCTCGCCCGCATCGCCGACGTGTTCTACATCGGAGGCACCAAGGTCGGCGCGCTGTTCGGCGAGGCCGTCGTCTTCACCAAGGGCAATACGCCGAAGCATTTTCTCACGCAGATCAAGCAGCACGGCGCATTGCTGGCCAAAGGTTGGCTGCTCGGGCTTCAGTTCGGCACGCTGTTCACCGATGACCTGTACCTGCGCATCGCAGCCAACGCGGACCGGCAGGCGGACCGGATCCGCGAGGCGCTGCGCGAGCGCGGCTACACACTGACCTTCGAGGCGCCGACGAACCAGGTCTTCGTCACCTTGGACCATCCGACCATCGAACGGCTGCAGGCCCATGTACGCATGGGCTTCATGGAGAAGGCCGACAACGAGCATACGGTGATGCGCCTGTGCACCAGCTGGGCGACGACCGACGAGCAGGTTGACCAGCTCATCGCGTTGCTGTGAACAGCCGCGAGGCCGACGCCGGGCCTAGGCCTTCGCGTCGGCGATGGCCTCACGCTCCATGGCGACGAACTTCGCGACCGACGCCTCGACCGAATAATCGGCCTTCGCGTGTTCGGCGTACCGTCCGCCCCAAACGGCCAGCTCGTGCGGATGATCGATCCACCAATCGATGCGCCGGGCGAGCATCGCCACGTCGCGAGCCGGGAACAGGGACTCGTCCAACAACGCGAACTGGCTCGCCGCGCTCAACTCGGCGGATGCGATCACGGGCACGAGCCCCGACGCCATGCCCTCGATGACGCTCAACGATTCGATGTCCACGATCGACGGATGCACGAACAGGTCACATGAGCGCAGCAGCGCCGGCATCTCGGCGTTCTTGTGGAACCCGATTTGCGCCTTGTGCTCCAGAAGCCGGTCGGCGCGGAACCGCAGGTAATGCTGCAACGGCCCGGTTCCGCAGATGATCAGTTCGATGTCCTTCGCGTGACGGCAGCGAGAAATCGCCTTGATCAACGTGATCTGGTCCTTCTCATGGGAAAGACGCCCCGAGGCGACGATGCGGAACGGCACCGGCGCGGGGCTCCGTCCGAACGCTGCCGTTTGGGGTGAACCGCGGCACGTAGCCGTTTGATATCACGTGCAGCTTCGCCTTGTACCCGTGCGCGCGCAACTGTCCGGCGATCATTTCGGTGGGCGCGTGGATATGGCCGATGCGCCGGTACAGCCAGAAGCGGAACAGGGCGTACAGAAAACCCGACATCCCAGGCAGGTATTTCAGCGGACCGGCCGAATACATGACATTCTCCGGCTGGAGGTGGAATCCCGCGGTCACGGGAATACCCATGCTCCGCGCGACCTTGTACGCGCACCGCCCGAACTTGAACGGCAGATACAGATGCACGACATCCGCTCCGGCGAATGCCGTGCGGAACAGCGTATCGCTTGGCTTGGCGAACTGCATCTGTTGTTTGGCGGCCACCCAGGAGACCAGCGGCACCTTGTTGACCCGTGCCGGATATTCGGGGGCGCCGATGCCGACGAGTCTGACATAGTGACCCTGCCGCTCCAATTCGTGCGCATACTGCAATGCGGAGTTCGACGTGCCGTTGCCCTTGTTGCCGATGGTGTCCATGACCAGCACGATGGTCAGGGGGCGATCCAAGGCCGACCTGTCCTGGAGGCGCGGTTCTTCGTTCTTGTTGTCTCGCATTGTTTCATCCTATCTCGCAGTCTCGCGAATCACGACGGGAAATCCATGACCGCCTATCATGACGAATGATGCCGACGTCCGGAGGATGTCCGGAACGTCGGCATCATTTACCGGCACGCCGTTCCTCGAGCCGTGCGATACGTGCCCGGGGAACGGTTTGCCGTCAGGACTCGCGCCTCTTGCGCCACGTCAGCGCGCAGCCGGCGGCCATCATCGAGACCGCGAGCACGCCGACCGGCACGATCGAGGCGCCGGTCGCGGCGATGGACTGGTTCTTGTCCTTGCCGGCGTTCTTGTCGTCATCCTTGTCGGTGTTCGGCTTCTGGCCGTCGCCCGGAGTCGTCGTACCCGGCTCGTCGCCCGGACCCGGATTCGGGTTGGGATCCGGGTCAGGATCAGGCTTCGGCGTCGGGTCAGGATCCGGGTCGGGATCAGGCTTCGGGTCGGGATCAGGATCAGGCTTCGGATCCGGGTCGGGATCGGCTTTCTCCGTCACCGTGACCGTCACCGAGGCCGTCACCGACGGCACCGCGACGGATGCGACGGTGACTGTGGCCGTACCGGCCTTCAGCGCCTTCACCGTGCCGTCCTCGCCGACGCTGACCGCGTCACCTGCGACCGTCCACGTGACCGACTGGTCGACGGCATCCTCGGGGGTGACCGTGACACCGAGACCAACGCTCTGGCCGACGGTCATGTCCAGCTTGCCGTCCTTGACTCCCTCGCCGGTGACGGCAAGGCCGGTGACCTGAGGCGCCTCCGGCATCTCAACGCCGACGAACCGGGCGTCCGCCCAATCCGCGTGATCGCCCCACGTCTCGCTGCCCGCGCCGACGGCCAGCGTGATGGTCTTGGCGCCTTCGGGGATGTCGACGGAGACCTTCGCCATCGGCGTGTCGTGCTGCATCGCCGTCTTCTCGAAGACGACCTCACCATCGATCATCACCTGGAAGTCGACGTTTGCGTGGTCGCGGTCGACGCCGGTCAGCTCGCGGTCCACGCCGACGTACGCCTCGAAGCGGCTCGCCCCGAGACCGGACACGTCGTACACGATGCGCGAGGCCGCATGGGTGCCGATGCCCTTGTCGAACGTCTGCTCCTTCTCGCCGTTCCACAGCGTGATCGTGTTGTTGCCGCAGCTCTTGTCCTTGCGCACCGGGTTGGTGTTGGGGTCGCCGGACGTGGCCGACTCCCACGCCAGATCGGAGGCGTAGACGCTGTCCGTGCCGGTCACGGCCACCTTATAGGAGACGGTGCTGCCGCCGGACGTGACGTCCAGCTCGAACGTGTTGTCGCCCTGGTATACGGTGACGTCCCGGGTGAGGCCTCCCTGCTGCGCATCGCCGACTGGGACCCTCTTCGAGCCGTTCACCCGCATCAGCTGCAATGTGGCCGTCGGATCGAAGGACGAGGCGACGACCTGCGTCTTGGGAGCGCATCGTCGACGCCGTATACTGCAGGCGTCCGTGCTCCACCGAGATGGCGTTGCCACCGACCGACAGCGCTGCCAGACCCGTGTCAACGCCGCCAATGCGGTCGATCACGAAACGGTAGGTGTTGGCGGTGATGCCGTCGGCCGCGGTGACCGTGGCTTCGATGACGTTGCGGCCACGCGCCAGCTTCACGTCGGCGCCCGCGGCGTCGATGGCCTTGCCGTTCAACGTCGCCTTGACGCTGGCATCGGCATCCGTCGCCTTGAACGCCGCGCGTGCGGTGAGGGCCGAGTCCGCGCCGAAGTAGTACAGCGTACCCGGCTTGAAGTCGAACGACTTGGACAGGCCGTCGATGGTGGCGGACGACAGCGTGGCCACCGAGGACGGGTGCCCGTCCAGCGGGTCGGCGGACGTGCCGGGGGTCGGCGCCGTGGCGGTCGAGGCGCTCACCCGTACGTTGACGACGGAGCCGGGCATGCGCCGGGCGCCGGCGATGACGTAGGTGCGGACCGTTGTCTCGCCTTCGCCGACCGCGGTGATCGTGCCGTCCTGATCGACCGAGGCGACCGCCGCGTCGTCGGACACGTACGCGATGCTGCCGGTGACGGGGACGAGACCGTCCGCGCCGACCTTGGCCGAATCGTCGCTGACGTTCACCTCGGAGGCACCCATATTGGCCAGGTCGATACCGGCCTTGACGCCGACGTCGTACGTGTTGCCGCCGAACACGACCTGCTTGCATCCGTTGAGACGGAACAGGCGCGATCCCGACACCTGGCTCACCGACGCGGTCGCATCGATTCGGCGGGTGTCTCCGACGGCGAGCGCCACGTCCGCGTCGCCGCCCAGCGTGACCGTATCGTCGGGGTTCTCACGGTAGATCTTGTTGTCGCGGAAGGTCAGGTCGCTGACGCTCTTCGCGTTGAGCACCCGGTTGCCATTGACGTAGAAGGTGTTGCCTTCGATCGTCATGTTCTTGTGCACGGTGTCGGTGGTGGACACGGTCGGGTTCGTCGGCTCCACCAGGATCGCGTCGGATCCGCTGCGGCGGAACGTGTTGCCGCGGATCGTCACGTCGCGGGTCAGGCCGGATTCGTACCAGCTCTGCGCATCGTTGGAGATGTAGATGCCGGCCATGCCCATGCCGTCAAACAGGTTGTTCTCGATGGTCACCTTCTTGCGGGTGGTGACCAGGATGCCGCGGGTCGGCGTCTCCTTGAAGACATTGTCGTGGATGTTGACCTCGGGCGTGTACGTGATGTTCTCCACCACGTGGCTGTTGACCGCGACGGCGGAGGGGATGGCGCTGTCGAGCGTGAGGACGATGTCGGTCAGGCTGCCCGACCCCGCGCCCATGTCACCGCCCTGGCCGTCGGGCCCGTCGACGGCGGTGACGGTGCGCACGGAGTCGGAGACCGGGATCATGTTGCCTTTGGTCATGAACTCGACCTGGTCGCCGACGAAGAACGACGGGAATCCGGCGGTCTCGTTGTGCATGTAGCGCACCTTGATCTTGGTGTCGGAGATCTTCTCCACCACCTGCAGGAAGGTGCCATGCACGTTGATCGGGTCGTCATGCGGGTTGGAGAAGCTGGAGTTCACGACGGTGATGACGCCCTTGCAGCCCGACATCTGCACGAAGTCGGCGTATCCTGCGGTGCTGCGGCCGGTGCCTTCGCCGGTGCCGAAGTTCAGCCCGTCCATCGTGATGGTGTCGGTCGACTGGCCGACCACGCCGAAGCCGTGCAGGAAGCGGAAGTCGATGCCCTTGAGCGTGACGTCCTTGTCCTTCCACAGGAACACGCCCGGGTGGTCTCGCGTGGTCTGTCGCATCTGATAGCTGATGCCCGTGGCGTTGGCGAGCTTGTCGCTCATCGACGAGTACGAGAAGACCAGCCGGTGGTTGCCGGCGTCGGTGATGCCGGTGACGTTCTGGAATATGGGGTTGGTCCATACGTCGCCGCGCACGGTCAGGCCGGTCTTCGTGTCATAGAGCTGCACGTACGGCAGGGCGTTGCTTGCCGTCCAGTACGTGGCGCCGGTGTACGGGCTGGAATCGGAATACCATTCGATGTTCGAGCCCGACAGCCTGTAGTTGTATTCCTCGGGCACGTACACGGTCGCGGTCTTGGCGCCCGCATCCACCTTTTGCGACGGTCAGGTCGATGACCGTCGGCACCTGGAAGTCCACGCTGAAGTTCTTGAACGTCACGTTCCGGCTGTTGATGGCCGCGAACGTCGTCATCTTGCCGTGGAACACGAAATCCGAACCCTGGCCGTCGACGGTGATGTTCTTCGTGTCCTCAAGCAGGATGCCGATCTTCTTGTCCTTGTAGGACGAGTTCGTGCCGACGGTGTTCGATACGTACAGGGTGCGCCGCTCGGCCTTGTCGGGATAGATGTCGTAGCGCCCCTTGGGGAACGCGATGGTGACGTTCTTACCTTCGGCGGCGAGTTCCTTGGCCTTGTCGACCGCCTTGATGATTGCGGGGGCGCTGTCTTCGCCGCTGTCGGCGGCGGCCCCGTAATCGGCGACCGAGACGACGTCTCCTCCGGCCGCCTGCGCGGTGTTCGTGGAGAACAACGGCGCCAGGCATATGAGAGCCGCCACTAAGGCCGCCATCAACCCCCCCCCGGCCGCTCTCCTATACGCTCTCCTATAATATCCAGCACGACTCATGGTGCTTCCTTCCCTCAGGGGTTGTCGATTATGACAGGCGCGGCAAGGAAGGCGACCTCTATGCCGTCCTCACGCCGCAGACGGAACCGCACAGGTATCATCCATGATTTTTACGGCTCCTGATTATGTAAACTATATTGGCATTACATTAAGACACGGCGTCGAAATGTCGAAATACGGTATCCCCCGGTGGCACAATGAGACCATGACTGAAACCAGCGCTTTTGCAAGTTCCCTCCCCTCCCATCGCCCGCTGGGCACGCCGCTGGGGGCACATCCCACCCGCGTGCTGTTCCTCGGCTCGGGCGAGCTCGGCAAGGAGGTCACCATCGAGCTGATGCGTCTCGGCGCATGGGTGTGCGCGGCCGACTCGTACGCCGGTGCGCCCGCCCAGCAGGTGGCGAACGAGGCACGCGTGCTGGATATGGCCGACGCGGCCCGGCTGCGCGCGCTGTTCGACGAGGTGCGCCCCGACATCATCGTGCCAGAGGTCGAGGCGATCGCGACCGGCGAGCTGTCGGATGCCGCGGCGCGCGGCGTCCAGGTGGTGCCAAGCGCCGAAATCGCCGCCATCTGCATGGACCGCGAGCGGCTGCGCGTGCTCGCGCACGAGGATCTGGGGCTGCCGACCACGCCGTACCGTTTCGCCGGGTCGTTGGAGGAGCTGCGCGCCGGGGCGCGGGAGGTCGGGTACCCATGCGTGGTCAAGCCGGTGATGAGCTCGTCCGGGCATGGGCAGTCGGTCGTGCGCAGGGCGGACGCGATCGACGCCGCATGGGTCGAGGCGCAGGAGGGTCGGCGCGCCGCCGACGAGGGCGACGTGTCGCGCGTGATCGTCGAGGCGTTGGCGCCGCTGGATTATGAGCTGACGGTGCTGACGGTGAGCTCGTCGGCCGGCGTGGTCACGTGCGCGCCTATCGGGCAGAGGCAGGAAAGCGGTGACTACCGGGAATCCTGGCAGCCCGCGGCGGCCGATGGCGAGGTGCTGGAAAGGGCGCGTGCCATCGCCTGTGCCGCGGTGCAGGGGCTGGTCGACAAGGCCACGGCATCGGGCGAAACCGGATGGGGCGTGTTCGGCGTGGAGCTGTTCGTACTGACCGATGGATCGATCCTGTTCAACGAGGTCTCCCCCCGCCCGCATGACACGGGCATGGTGACGCTGATCTCCCAGAGGCTGAGCGAGTTCGCGCTGCACGCGCGGGCGATCCTCGGCCTGCCCGTCACCGAAGGGCATGTGGCGCTGGCGATGGGCGACGGGCAGACCGCCGCGAGCCACGCCATCGTGGTCGCCGGCGACGGCGAGGCGGAATTCACCGGAGTGGAGAACGCGCTGGCCGAACCCGGCACCGACCTGCGGATCTTCGCCAAGCCGCGAGTGCATGGACACCGCCGCATGGCCGTGTCGCTGGCCATCGGGACGGACGCCGGTGACGCGCGGCGCAAGGCCGCCGATGTCGCCGATGCGCTGACCATCACCGTGCGCTAGCGCCACACGAAGACCGCGGCACATCTTTCATCTCTATCCGGCGAAAGTCCCATCCGGGCCGACTCCAATGGGACTTTCGCCGGATAACACGCGCTGAACACACAGCAAAACGCGCAATCAAACACGCGACCAAGTACACAGCCATAGGCCTCCTTCATCCCGCCAAAGTCCCGTTTCGGACGGTACAGGTGGGATCATCCGCGGATAGCAGCCGCAGCGAGCGTGTTAGCGCTGCGCATGTAGCCGCCCATTGGTATTCTTTTACCGTTAGTTCACCCAGAAATTCCGCTCCTCAAGCATGATTTGGAAGGCGATTATGGAGAAATTGGAAAAGCTCTACGAGGGCAAAGCCAAGCAGCTGTACGCGACCGACGACCCGGAGGTCCTGTGGGTCGAATACAAGAACACCGCCACGGCCGGCGACGGCGAGAAGAAGGAGGACTTCACCGGCAAGGGCCGACTGAACAACCTCATCACCACGATCATCTTCGACCTGCTCAAGAAGCGCGGCATCGACAGCCACCTGATCAAGCGCGTGAACGCGACCGGCCAGCTGGTGCGCAAGGTGAACATGTTCCCGCTGGAGATCGTACTGCGCAACGTCGCGGCCGGCCACTTCTGCTCCCGTCTAGGCGTGGAGGAAGGTCTGCCCCTCAAGGAGCCGGTGCTCGAATACTTCATTAAGAACGATGACCTGCATGATCCGTTCGTCAACGACGACGATCTGGTCGCCCTGGGCGTGTGCACCCGCCAGGACCTCGCCGAGATCGCGCCGCTCGCCCGCAAGATCAACGAGGCCCTGATCGAGATCTTCGCCAAGATCGACGTCAAGCTGGTGGACTTCAAGATCGAGATGGGCCGCGCGTCCGACGGCACGCTGCTGCTCGCTGACGAAATCACCCCGGATTCCTGCCGCCTGTGGGATCAGAAGGATCACTCCGGCAAGGTCGAGCACCTTGACAAGGACCTGTTCCGCCGCGGCCTGGGCAGCATCATCCCCGCCTACGAGGAGATCGAGGAGCGGCTTGCCGAGCTCGCCAAGTCCGAGGGCATCGAGGTCACCGAGTAATTCATCCAAGCGCAAGTAGCAGAACATAATGTTGGCTCCCCTCCAGAGGGGAGCCAAAGTTCTTTCACCACGCCTCTTCATTTTTTGAATAACTTCTTAAGAAAGGATTCCCCATGGTTTTTCGCGTGTACGTGGAGAAGAAGCCCGGCTTCGACGTGGAAGCCCAGCAGCTCGGCACCGAACTGAAGACCATCCTCGGCATCGATGGCCTGCGCAAGGTGCGCATCGTCAACCGCTATGACGTCGAGGGCATCTCCCAGGAGCTCTTCGAACAGGCCACGCCTACCGTGTTCAGCGAGCCGCAGGTGGATGACGCCTCCGCGGACCTGCCTGACTTCGGCGACGCGACGGTGTTCGCCACCGAGTTCCTGCCCGGACAGTTCGACCAGCGCGCCGACTCCGCCGCAGAGTGCATCCAGCTGATCTCGCAGGGTGAGCGTCCGACCGTGCGCTCCGCCAAGGTGTACGCGCTCGAAGGCACGCTCAGCAAGGCCGACGTCGATGCCATCAAGCATTACGTGATCAACCCTGTCGAGGCCCGCGAGGCGTCGCTGGAAGCCAAGACCACGCTGAAGACCCAGGTGCCCGCCCCCGGCAAGGTCGAGACCATCGCCGGCTTCAACGAGATGGACGCCGCTGCCGGCCAGAAGTTCATCGACGAGCGCGGACTCGCCATGGATCTGGCCGATCTTGAGTTCTGCCAGAAGTACTTCTCCGAAGAGGGACGCGAGCCCACGATCACCGAGATCCAAGGTGATCGATACCTACTGGTCCGACCACTGCCGCCACACCACGTTCGGCACCGAACTGGACAAGGTCGACATCGACGACGCCGCGGTCAAGGCCGCTTTCGAACGCTATCTGGAGATGCGTCACGAGCTCGGCCGCGACGCCAAGCCCGTGTGCCTGATGGATATGGGCACGATCGGCGCGAAGTGGCTCAAGAAGAACGGCATCCTCACCGGTCTCGACGAGTCCGAGGAGATCAACGCCTGCACCGTCAAGGTGAAGGTCGACGTCAACGGAGAGGACGAGGACTGGCTGTTCCTGTTCAAGAACGAGACGCACAACCACCCCACAGAAATCGAGCCGTTCGGTGGCGCGGCCACCTGCATCGGCGGATGCATCCGCGACCCCCTGTCGGGCCGCTCCTACGTGTATCAGGCGATGCGCGTCACCGGTGCCGCCGATCCGACCGTGCCGGTCTCCGAAACACTTGAAGGCAAGCTGCCCCAGCGCAAGCTCGTGACCACCGCGGCCTCCGGCTACAGCTCGTACGGCAACCAGATCGGGCTCGCCACCGGCCAGGTCGACGAGATCTACCACCCCGGCTATGTGGCCAAGCGCATGGAGGTGGGCGCGGTCGTGGCCGCCACCCCGGCCGACCATGTGCGCCGTGAGACCCCGGCCCCCGGCGACAGGATCATCCTGCTCGGCGGTCGCACCGGCCGTGACGGCATCGGCGGCGCCACCGGCTCGTCGAAGGCTCACAACGTGGAGTCGCTGGAACTCGACGGCGCCGAAGTGCAGAAGGGCAACGCGCCCGTCGAGCGCAAGCTGCAGCGCCTGTTCCGCCGCGGCGACGCCTGCCGACTCATCAAGCGCTGCAACGACTTCGGTGCCGGCGGCGTGTCCGTGGCGGTCGGCGAGCTGGCCGACGGTCTGTACGTGGACCTCAACACCGTTCCGAAGAAGTACGAGGGACTTGACGGCACCGAGCTGGCGATTTCCGAATCGCAGGAGCGCATGGCCGTGGACGTGGCAGCCAAGGATGTCGACGAGTTCCTGGGGTACGCCCGCGAGGAGAACCTCGAAGCCACGGTGATCGCCACCGTGACCGAGGACCCGCGCATGGTGATGACCTGGAACGGCGACAAGATCGTGAACCTGAGCCGCGAGTTCCTGGCGTCCAACGGCGCCTCCAAGCATCAGGTCGTGCGCGTCGAGGAGCAGGAGGCGTACGAGGTGCCCGCCTCGTGGCGCGAAGGCTCGCTGGCCGACCGCATGAACGCGGTCGTCACCGACCTCAACGTGGCATCGAACAAGGGTCTGTCCGAACGTTTCGATTCGACGATCGGAGCCGGAACCGTGCTCATGCCGTTCGGTGGACGCAAGCAGCTCACCCCGAACGAGGCCATGGTCGCCAAGCTCCCTGTGTTCGGCGAGACCACGACCGCTTCGGCCATGGCGTGGGGCTTCAACCCGTACATCATGTCGAAGAACCAGTTCACCGGCGCATACCTGTCGGTCATCGAGTCGCTGTCGAAGCTGGTCGCGGCCGGTTTCGAACACGAGAAGGCGTACCTGAGCTTCCAGGAGTACTTCGAGAAGCTGCGCGACGAGCCGGAACGCTGGGGCAAGCCAACGGCCGCCGTGCTTGGTGCGCTGATGGCGCAGGTCGACCTCGGCGCCGGCGCGATCGGCGGCAAGGATTCCATGTCCGGTTCGTTCGAGAACCTCGACGTGCCTCCGACGCTGATCTCCTTCGCCGTGGCCGTAGGCAGCATGAAGCGCGCCACCTCCCCCGAGTTCAAGGGTGCCGGCCATCGCATCGTGCGTATCGCGCCGCGTTACTTGGCCGACGGCCTGACCCCGGACAAGAATGCGCTGCTTGAGGCGTTCTCGCTGGTCGAGGAGCTTACCGACCCGTCGCATCACATCGCGTTGGCCGTCTCCACGCCGGGCTACGGCGCGACTGCCGAGGCGCTGTTCAAGATGACGCTCGGTAACCGCATCGGCCTGACACTCAACGAGAGCATCGCCGCGGACGACCTGTTCAAGCCTGCATACGGCTCGTTCATCATCGAGCTGGCGGACAACGAGAAAATCCCGGCGGCCTCCAACCTGGTCGAGGTCGGCGAGATCGGCACCACCACCGCCGAGTACGTGTTCAAGGCGGCGGGCGAGACGCTGGATCTGGCGAACGTGCAGGAGGCGTGGGAGTCCGGCATCGAATCCGTGTTCCCATACCGTTCCAAGAGCGACGAAGCCGGCAAGAGCGTCGAAACCATTACATTCGACGCGCCGAAGAAGACCGTGTACACGGGCGCCGGCGTCGCCAAGCCGCACGTCGTGATTCCGGTGTTCCCCGGCAACAACTGCGAGTATGATTCCGCCGCCGCCTTCGAGCGTGCGGGCGCGGACGTGACCACGCTGATCGTCAACAACCTGACGCCGGCCGCCGTCGCCGAATCAACGCAGGCGCTGGTGGACGAGATCAACAAGAGCCAGATCGTGATGATCCCCGGCGGATTCTCGGGCGGCGACGAGCCGGACGGCTCCGCGAAGTTCATCACCGCGTTCTTCCGCGCGCCCGCGGTCACCGAGGCCGTGCGCGACCTGCTCAAGAACCGCGATGGCCTGATGCTCGGCATCTGCAACGGCTTCCAGGCGCTCGTCAAGCTGGGTCTGGTTCCGTATGGCGACATCGTGCCGATGACCGCCGAATGCCCGACGCTGACGTTCAACACGATCGGCCGTCACCAGAGCCGTCTGGTACGCACTCGTGTCGCGTCGAACCTGTCGCCGTGGCTGTCGCGCACGGCCGTGGGCGACGTGCACACCGTGGCCATCTCGCATGGTGAAGGCCGCTTCGTCGCCGCCGAACCGGTGCTTGACCTGCTCAAGGCCAACGGACAGATCGCCACGCAGTACGTGGACGAGGCCGGCGTGCCCGGCATGGACCTGACCGTGAACCCAAACGGCTCGCTGCTCGCCATCGAGGGCATCACCAGCCCGGACGGCCGCGTCTTCGGCAAGATGGGTCACTCGGAGCGCTCCGGCAACGGCCTGTACGTCAATGTGCCCGGCGACAAGTACCAGCCGATCTTCGAGGCCGGCGTCGAGTACTTCGCCGCGTGACGGTGATGACTGACTGATAACAGACTGGGGCGGGAACCCGATGAACTGCGCCCCGATTGTTGGACGCTGTTTATTAGGATACAGGCTCAGACCACGGTGGACGCTCTCCGGAATTCCTCCGGGGTGCGTCCACCGAGTCGTATCTGGCGTCGTTTGGTGTTCCAGTG
>ENA-OQCV01000002-OQCV01000002.1-human-gut-metagenome-genome-assembly--contig:-NODE-2-length-111331-cov-4.204975_pt1 | contig 111331 bp, 98 predicted proteins | sample MGYA00242766_ERZ504592 | MGnify/ENA primary metagenome ERZ504592 (study PRJEB26092, sample SAMD00036315) | human gut metagenome | host: Homo sapiens | study: EMG produced TPA metagenomics assembly of...
GATCGCGACGGCGGCGGCAGCGCACATCGCGCACGTGACCGCCAGTATTGCGATTGTCGGCATCGCAGGCGTCGACAGCAGCAGTATATAAGCGGCGAGCAACAGCACGGCGACGGACAGCAGCGCAATCGCAAAAATCCGTGCCGTTGCGCCGGCCCAAAGCGGTCATCCATGTGTGCTTGCCGTGCGTGCGGTCGGTTTCGACGTCGCGTAGGTTGTTGACGCACAGGACCGCGGCGGCGATGAGGCCGACGTTGGCGCCGCCGAGCATGCCTTCGGTCGAGATTGTGCCGGCCAGGGCGAACATCGTGCCGCAGGCGGCGACGAGCCCGAAAAAGATGAAAACGAATATCTCACCCAAATAGTGGTAGCCATAGGGGTGTTTGCCGCCGACGTAGCACCAGCCGGCCACGAGACAGGCGATACCGACCAGGATGAACCACCAGTAGCCGGTCAATGTAACGACAGCCAGACCGCACAGGCAGGCGATCAGCGCGTTGATTCCGGCCGCGGCAAGTACTTTCTTTGGACTCACGCCGGACGCGACGAGACGGGCGGGGCCATGCTGGGGCTGCGATGCCGGAAGCATTTCCGGAGTCGAAGTCGATTCCGCGGATGGTGTTTTTGCAAATGACCGTGCGGAATCGACGGCACGCCCCTCGTCGGTGCCACGTATGCCGTCGGAATAGTCGTTCGCGAAATTCGCGGCGACCTGCAGGAACAACGCCACGCAACCGCACAGTACCGCCACCAAGATGAACCAGCCTGCGGAACGCTGGCATTCGCCAACCAGCGAGCCGAATTTCATCTTCCCCAAGTCATGCTGCCCGCCGAAGAACGGACACGGCTCATGCCATATATCGCCACCCTGCGAGTAAAGAAACACGCCCCGCCACGACAGCGCGGCCCGATAACCACTGGGGCGATCGCCAGCGGCAGGGTTTTCAGGCGAGCGCCGCGAATCCAAGTCGATATTTCCATGAATCTCATGTTAGATGTTGGGTGTGCGAGAGTGTGCGAGGGTATGCAAAAGGGGCGCTCCCGTATTGGGAAACGCCCTTTAGTAATTGCTCTTTATTTTTTAAAGGATGGCTCCGGCGGCACGGAAGCCCACAGGGCTTCCTCTTCGGCCGCCTCGCGTGAAGCCGAATATTGAACTGAGGCTCCGCCTCAGTTCAGCGGCTTCACAAGCGGGAAGGTGATGGTCTCGCGGATCGTGGCACCGGTCAGGGCGATGAGCAGTCGGTCGATGCCCATTCCCATGCCACCTGCCGGAGGCATGCCCACGCCGAGGGCCTCCAAGAAGTCCTCGTCGATGTCGCAGGCCTCCTCGTCGCCGGCCAGCGCGTCCTTGGCCTGGGCCACGAAACGCTCGCGCTGCACGATCGGGTCGTTGAGCTCGGAGTAGCCGGTGGCCAGCTCGAAGCCGCGCACGTAGAGGTCCCACTTCTCCACCACGCCGGCCTTGTTGCGGTGGCCCTTGACCAGCGGGGAGGTCTCGACCGGGAAGTCGCGCACGAAGGTCGGCTCGTATAGCTTGTCCTCGTAGAAGTGCTCCCACAGGTGCTCGACGAGCTTGCCGTGGTTCTCAACGTCGTCACGCTCCACGCCGAGCTTGTCGGCGATCTCGCCCAGATGCTCCACGGAAGTGCCGGGGTTGTCCGCCCCGCCGTTCGGCACGATCTCTTCGCCGAGCGCCTCGGAGAGCGAATCATACATGCTGATGGTCTTCCAGTTGCCGCCGAAATCGTATTCGGCGCCGTCGAGCAGCGTGACCTTATGGGAGCCGAACACGTCCATCGCGGTCTTCTGCACGAGCTCCTTGACCAGCTGACCGATGGTGTCGTAGGTGCCGTACGCCTGGTAGGCCTCGACCATCGTGAACTCGGGGGCATGCGTGGCGTCGACGGCCCCTCGTTGCGGAAGTCGCGGTTGATCTCGAACACGCGGTCGATGCCGCCCACGAGGCAGCGCTTGAGGAACAGTTCCGGCGCGATGCGCAGATAAAGGTCCAGGTCGAAGGCGTTCATGTGCGTGGTGAACGGACGGGCGGCGGCACCGCCGTGGATAGTCTGCAGCATCGGCGTCTCGACCTCAAGGAAGTCGTGGTCATCGAACGTGCGGCGCAGCGAGGCGACGGCCTTGGACCGGTTGCGCACCATGTTGCGCACCTTCTCATCGGCGATCATGCCGATGTACGGCTTGCGCGTGCGCGTGTCGTCGTTCAGGTCCTTGTGCAGGGCGGGCAGCGGCTGCAGCGCCTTGGACGCGATGGCCCATTCGGTGGCGAACACCGACAGCTCGCCGGTCTTGGACGCGATCACGCGGCCGCGCAGGTACAGGTGGTCGCCGAGGTCCACAAGCTGCTTGAACTGCTTGAGCGAGTCAGCGCCGATCTCCTTCTTGGAGATCATGCCCTGGATCTTCGTGCCGTCGCCGGCCGACAGCTGCACGAAGCACAGGCCGCCGCCGTTGCGCAGAAACAGGACGCGCCCGGCGATGCCGACCACGTCCTCGGTCTCCTGACCGGCTTCAAGCTTGCCGTCATACTTGGCGCGCACGGCCTCGATGGTGTCGGTCACGTCGAGGTGCACCGGGTAGGGCTGCATGCCGGCCTCAAGCATCATCGCGCGCTTGGCGACGCGCATCTGCACCTGCTCGGGGTGCGCGAGCGGGCCGAACTCCTTGTTGGAGGGATCGACGGCCTCGTCCAAAGTTGCGCCGGCGCCGATGCGGTCGCGGATGGCTGCGTCCTGTCGCAGCAGCATCTCGGCACGTTCGACCGTGGTCATGACGGGAACAGCGGGGCGCCGTCTCGTCGTCGTTCAGGGATTCGGGGGTTTCTTGCGTCTGACTCATAATGTCACAGTGTAATGAGATGGCGATACACGCCGAGAGTCCGTTGATATTCCGCGGTTTTCGGGATGCCACGCCACGCCGGTTTGGCTTGTCCGGGATTTCGTTGTATTATAGCCTGCGTTGCCAAAACGGGCTGTAGCGCAGCTTGGTAGCGCGCTTCGTTCGGGACGAAGAGGCCGCGGGTTCAAATCCCGCCAGCCCGACAACATGAAGGCCAGATCGCGTCAGCGGTCTGGCCTTCTTCTTACCGGTGGCTTGGCAGCTCCCGCAGTCTCACACTGCGGGACCACCACAACCATCAGCGACAATCACAACAAACGACACCCACGCGCGGGCACGCCCGCGAGATGTGATGAAGAGGGAACCATGAAGAAAAGCCTGCTTGCCTTGGCTTCCGGCGCGTTCATCCTCGGCGCGGCCGAATTCGTGATGATGGGCATCCTGCCCCAGACCGCCGAGGCGATGCACGTCGATATCCCGACCGCCGGCCACTTCATTTCCGCCTATGCGATCGGCGTGTGCATCGGCACGCTGATTCTGGTGTTCGGGCGCAAGATCCCGCCGAAGCAGCTGATCATCATGTTCATGGTGATCGCCTTCGTCGGCAACGCCCTGTCGGCGTTCTCCGTCAATGCGCCCATGCTGCTGGCTGCCCGTTTCATCTCGGGACTGCCCCACGGCGCGTTCTTCGGCACTGCCACGCTGATCGCCAAGACCGTGGCCGACAAGGGCAAGGAGGCGCAGGCCGTCTCCGCCATGGTCACCGGTCAGACCGTCGCCAACATGATCGGCGTGCCGGCCGGCACGCTGATGTCGGAGTTCCTGTCATGGAGGCTTGCGTTCATCGTGCTCAGCGTCTGGGCCGCGATGACCGTGTTCCTCGTGCTTGCCTGGGTCCCCGCCATCGCGCCGGTGAAGGACGTCGGTCTGGCCGGCCAGTTCAGGTTCCTCCGAAAGCCTGGACCGTGGCTGATTCTGGGCGCGGTGTTCACCGGCAACGCCGGCGTGTTCTGCTGGTGGAGCTACGTGTCGCCGTGGCTGCAGAAGACCGGCGGATACGACAGCGACATGGTGCCGTTCCTGATGATGCTCGCCGGATTCGGCATGGTGGTCGGCGGCATCATCGGCGGGCGTATCACCGACAACTGGCGTCACGCGGGAACCGCAGCCCTCGGGCAGGCGATCTCCGGCGTCGGCCTGCTGCTGGTGTTCCTGGTGCCCGGCAACCATGTGAGCGCCGCCATCTTCACGTTCTGGATCGCGTTCGGCCTGTTCTTCATCTCCGCCCCACAGCAGCTGCTGATGACCGAATCCGGCAAGGGCGGCGGCGAGCTGCTGGCCGGCGCGGCCGTGCAGGTGGCGTTCAACTTCGGCAACGCGGTCGGCTCGATGGTCGGTGGCGGCATGCTGAACTTGTCAGGCATGAACTACCACTTCACCGCATTGGGCGGCGTGCCGTTGGCGGTCATCGCGGTGGCGCTGCTGACCATATACTCCATGCGTCACGAGACGCACACCGACGCGCTGGAGCGTATGCGCGAGATCACGGTGTGAGTTTCGCGGGATATAGGCTCTCAAAACTCGCAGATACAAGTGGAATTTCGCTGAATCACCGGTATATCTGCGAGTTTTGAGAGCGGGGGTTTGTTATATAACTCACATCACACGCCGAAAACGTCATCACCAAGGCTTCCTAGACTGGTAGAAACCGGTTTCATGGCAAGGAGATGGCATGGACGATGATGCACTGATGGCGAAGCTGATGGCCGCGTTCGACGATGACGCGGCACCGGACCAAGCCGGGGACGAGCCCCGACCTTCCGAGCAGCCTTTTGACACGCAACGGTTCCTCGCCGGGCTCGACGCGATCTTCGACGCGCACGCCGCCGCCAAGGCAGGGCCGTACCTGGAGCAGGCCATGATCGACGCGGAGAACGCCGGCGATGACGCCGGGCTGCTCACCGTGCTGAACGAGACGATGGGGTTCTACCGCTCGCAAGGCCGACACAAGGAGAACCAGTGGATCGTGCAACGGGCGCTGGAGCTCGCGACCCGTATGGGCATCACGGGCACCGAGGCATGGACGACCACCCTGATCAATGCGGCCACCGCCATGCGGGCGGCCGGCCAGTACGACCAGTCCGAGGATCTGTACAAGCAGGCGCAGGCGTCCAGCGAGCGCACGCTCGCCCCCAGCGACCGGCGACTCGCCGCCCTGCACAACAACCTGTCGATGCTGTACAGCGAGACCGGGAAAACGCATCAGGCCGAGGTGGAGCTGGGCGAGGCCCTGCGCATACTGGAATCGTCGAGCCCGGACGCCGAAACCGACCTCGACGTGGCCTCGACGCACACGAATCTGGCGTTGACGCTGCTCGCCGAAGACAAGCTGTCCGCCGCGAGCTGGCATGCGGCGAAGGCGTTGGAGATCTACCGCAACGGTCATCTTGAGCACAGCGCCCATTACGCTTCGGCGCTGGCCGGCTACGCGCAGGTGCGTTTCCACCAGCATGATTACGGGCAGGCGGTGGACCTGTACTGCCAGGCCCTGCAGGTCATCGAGGAATGCTACGGCAAGGACACTGATTATTACCGCATCACCGAGAGCAACCTGCGGCAGGCCGAACACGAGGCCTCCGAGCATGCCCCCGTGAATGTTTCACAGGATGTTTCACAGGATGCGAGCGCAGGTGGGAATGGTTCCGGCACGCCCGGCGCAGCACCCGCCGGCACCCCATCCGCCGCCGTTCCGTCCGCTACCGCCTCACACACCGGCACCTCACCCATATGCGGCCTCAAGCTGGCACGCGAATGCTGGAACGCCTATGGCAAACCACTCATCGCCGACAAATACCCGGAATATCAGGGGCGCATCGCGGCGGGACTGGTGGGCCACGGATCGGAATGCTACGGGTTCGATGACGATCTCTCGCGCGACCATGATTTCGGCCCACGCTTCTGTCTATGGCTCACCGACGAGGATTATGCGGCGATCGGCGAGCGCCTTCAGGCCGATTACGAGGCGCTCCCCCAATCGTTCATGGGATACGGCCCGCGCGAGTCCACCGCCAGGGCTCAGGGTGCAGGCAGGCGCGACGGAGTGTTCCGCATCGGCGATTTCTTCGAGTCGATCACCGGATACCGTCAGGCGCCAAGCACCAACAACCCGCACGAGTGGCTGATGCTGGATGAGGCGACGCTTGCCGCCGCCACCAACGGCGAGGTGTTCGCCGACCCGTTGGGCAAGTTCCTCGACACCCGGCAGGGTTCAAGACCATGCCGGAGGACGTGCGGCTGGCGCTGATATCCAAGCGTCTGGGCATGATGGCGCAGGCCGGGCAATACAATGTGCCGCGCATGCTCGCGCGCGGCGACGGTGCGGCCGCCTGGCTGTCGATCGGCGAGTTCGTGCAGGCGGCGGCATCACTGGTGTTCCTGCTCAACAATCCGATCACCGTGGGATACCTGCCGTATTACAAGTGGCGGTTCGCCGCGCTTCGGCGGCTGTCGTCCCGCATGGCGACGAGGCTCGCCGATGTGTGCGGGCAGCTGGAGACGCTGCTGCGGCTGAGCTCCGCCGCCTGCTATGGCGGTGCCGGTTTTCGGCGAGGGCGGCAAGGGGTCGGCACCGGTCGCCGAGAAGATATCCCAGACCATCGAGCACGTCTGCGCCGAGGTCGTGGCCGAGCTGCGCCGAGAAGGACTAACCGGCAGCGACGAGACGTTCCTGGAGTGGCAACGGCCATATGTCGAGGAGCACATCGCCAGCGACGCGGCTTGTCTGCATTCCCTGTGACAGGGCGTGACCGGCACGGGAGATGACGGCGGCAACGACGATAACGGACAACGGGAAAGAGACGGCGGATGAGCGACCAGCTGATCGAGCGGATAGTGCGTCATGAATGGGATCAGTTCCAGCGCACGAACAACGAGGGCGGGCGGGCCGCCTGCCAAGGCAATTGGCCGGTGTTCCGGCAGATGCGCACGAGCCAGTTCATGACATGGCCCGATCCGCTGCTGGACAGTTATCTGGCCGATCTGGTCGAAGCCGAGCGCGTCGGGCGCAATCTGGTCACGGAGAAGTACGGTCGCATGATGGAGTCCACGGCACCGCAGGATTTCCATGACAACATCGAACCGTACATACCCCGGTTGAGCGACGAACGTATCGCGACGCAGGAGCATGTCATCGCGACGCAGGTGGCGTGGGCCGAGGACTTCCGCGCCCGCTACCCGAAACTCGGCCGGGCCATGCGCGTGCTGCGCACCGCGGAGGACACCGCGCAATCCACGTCGTTCGAAACATATCTGCGCGGGGAGCTCGGCACCTACTCGGAACGCACGATGGCCCTGTACCGGCGTTTCGTCGACGATCTACTCCGGAAGGGTCGGAACCTGACCGAGGAGACGATCGCCCACACCGTCGCCCTCGCAGGTTTCGCCGATCTCGCCGAAGCGGAGGCCGCACAGGGCTGACGCGGGAATCGGTGCCTTGCCGGCAGGGCACCGGCAAGGCACCGATCGATATGTCACTCGTCATGGGGCGTTCGTGCGTTGCGCGCTATCTTTGCCAGAGACCAGATGATGGCGATCAGGATCAGCGCCCCGCCGACCACCGCGCACCCGATGGCGAACATCACGCGGGGATCCATATCGAACCATGCGAGCACGCCATTGGGGAACCTCACTCCGAACAGGATCGCCACCGCGCCGACCAGCAGCATGAACACACCCAATGTCAGTGTGGCGGCGCTCGGCCCTGTCTTGCGGATGACCGGACGCATCGGCACGTCCCGCGGCACTTGCACGTAATTTGAGCCCGCGCCCGGCTGGGCCCAGGGACCGGCCGGAGCGGCGTATGCAGGACCCGCATCCGGGCGGTTCGGTCCGTATCCGTCATGCTCTCGCGGGGGCTGCGTGCTGTACAGCGGAATCTGCTGAGGTGCCGGACCGGGCTGCTCTGTATCACCCGCGGCGAAGGCCGTGGCGGCATCAGGCTGTTGCGTGGCGCCCGCGCCTGTGGATGGCGCGGCGGCAAGAGGCTGCCCTTTGTCAGGAACATCGCCGGCCGTTGTGGCTCCGGCCGGAACATCGCCGGTTCGCTGATCGGAAGCGGCGGCGGGACTCCCGAATGCGTCGGCGGCAGGCTCGGTCTCGGTCTGGCCGTCATCCACGGGGGCCGCCGATTCGTCCGAAACCGCCCCGGCCGCAAGTGGTTCGGCAGACAACTTCTCGGTCGACGCGGAGTCAACCGGCAACGACTTGGTCTCGGTCTGCGGCACCGCGACCTTTTCTACCGGCATCGCCTCTGTCTCGGCAACCGGCAGCGTCTGTGTCGGCTCGACCGGCAACGCCTGTGTGACGGCAGAAGCCTGTTCGGACACGCCGTCGACCAGTGTCGGCAAAGCCTCGGTCTGCTCGAAATCCGCAGGCATCGCCTCGGCATTCGGAAGATGCCGTGTCATATCGTGATCGTCATTCATGATGTGCTCCTTGTATCATTCGTCCGCAGTGCTCACAGGGCGTCATCGGATGAGCATCCGCCGCTGTCATCGACATAACGGACGGCCACTTTCCCCTCGATGGTGTACGGCACGTTGATGATCAGTTCGGGCCCGCCTTCGGGAATGGTGCTGTAATCGAGGTTGGATGCGCCGCCGTCGCACGCCGGCTTCTCACCGGAACGGCCCGAGAACGTGTTGTCCAGACGCAGGAAATCGTATCCCCACTGGTTTCTGGTGATCGTATACCGGCCTCCGATAGAACCGACGAGCCGATACCCGTCGCTGCGCTTGCCGAACGCAAAGCTGCATCCTTGCGGCAAAGTCAGAATCACCCGGGCCCGATAGGCCGAGATGCGCAGGTCCCCGACCGGACACGTCGATTGTCTGACCTTTCCGTCGACATCCGTCACCTTGTGGGGGCTGATGCCGGGCACGCCATCTCGCGTCAGATCTATGCTGACGCGGTCGTCGCCGTAATTCGTGCCGACGAACCGCACGCCCTGTTGCAATCGGGCGATCTGCTGATCGGTGGCGCCATATTTCGTGACTCCGTGAACATTGACCAGCGTGCCGCCTTCGGACTGCATGGCATCCACCGTATAGCTGTAAGCGACGTTGACGCCCAGTACGCAGACCGCGACGAACGCGGCGGTCCAGGCGAGCGGAATCAGGCCTCCGGAGCGGCGTCCCATCAGGCCAAGCACCGTTATGACAGCACCCAGAGCCAGGCAGACGCCGCCAATCCACAGCGTGAGCACACGGGTCATCGATTCGATGGATGAGTTGTCGTTTGCCAGCATCAGAACCGCACTGGAGACGAGCATCAGCCCGATCATGCCGATGACGATGGCGAAACCGGCCGGCTTGCGGCGCTCGTATTTCGGTGGAAGAGGCCCCGCCGATGGGCGATACGGAGACGACTGGTACGGCATGGGAGGACGTGCGGGCCGATCGGCGGTATGGGGCTGGCCGAAGCCGTATCCCGGAGCGGGCTGCTGGAACGGCTGACGCACCGACGCTACGGAGGACTCCGCTGCACTTCCCGCGGTTTCCGGCGCGGTGGGCCCTGATGAGCCAGCCGTGCCGGCATCGGCCGCCTGCTCTCCCGTGTCCGCACCATCATAGGCGTATGACGAGGCCGGCCATCCGCGCCGGTATGAGCCGTTCTCAGAATCGCCGGTACCGCTGACGCCGCTGCCCGACCCGTATCCGCCATGCCGCCGGTTGGCGTTCTGCACCAGGGCCCACAGCACCAGCGCCGCGCACAGGGCCGCCGCGAGACCGGCACCGGGGACGGCGACCGCCAGCATCATCATGATTATCACGCCAAGCATGTTCCAATCCCAGCGCCCGTCGATCAGCTCCTCGCCGAGGATACGGCCATCCCGCGCATCGGGCAGCAGCGCCCATGCGATGGCATACAGCGCCAAACCGAATCCGCATAGCACCACGCTCGCCAGCACCAGTGCCCGCACCAGAGTCGGGCTCCATCCCACGCGCTGCGCGATGGCGCTGCACACGCCGGCGATCCACCGGTCGTCCCCGCGCTCCATCGCGCTGCCGCGGATCCACGAGAAGAACCGGTCGCTCTGCCGCTTCGGCTTCGGCTGGGGTCCGGGCGCAGGAGAGCCGTACGGATTTGAACCGTACGAATCCGAACCATTCGTGCCGGGGCCGGCGGCGCCACCCGCGTCATAGGCATACGTTGTATCGTTCATGCTTCCATTACAGCAGCAACCGGCCGCCGCACGCATCGGGGGGTACACCCTGATTGTTCCCTGAACCGGGGCGTTATGCCCCATGTCGTCTTCCCGGAGGCGCACAATGGGACCATGATCCAGCCGAACAACCCATACCGGCAGCCGCACGCGCCCCGTCGGACGCAATGGCAGGCCCGCCGCGCCCAACCGCCGTCCGCCGCGCCGAGCCTGCCATTGATGCGCCCGCGGAACGGGCGCGTCCTCGTCGGCGTGTGCCGTGGCGTGAGCCTACATCTGGGAGCGCCCGTATGGCTGGTGCGACTCGCGTTCGCCGCGGCCGCTCTCGCGTTCGGGGCCGGCGTCATCGCATACGTGTTCCTGTGGATGTTCATGCCGGTCGGCGATCCCGTCGCCGCCGCGCAGGCCATGTCGGATGCGGCCTCGACAGGTTTCGCCGAGCCGCTCTCCCGCGGTAATGCGGCATACGCCGGCACCGCGGGTGACAGTGGCCGCAGCGACGCCGACGACTCCTCGGAGGGACTGGCGGCGGCTCTGCGCCGCGCCCCGAAACCTTCACTGGTGGCATTGGCCGGTCTGGTGTTCATCGCCATAAGCGTGCTGCTGTCGTTTGCCGGCGGACGGGAGCTGATCGTGCCGCTGGCCGTCGCCGTCGGCGGCCTCGGACTGGCATGGTCGCGGTTTGACGCGGACGAGGGCAAACTGCCATCGATGCTTGGCGGCATCGTGCTTCTGTTCGTCGGCTATGCGATCTTCGTGTTCACCAGCACGGTTCCGGGGTGGGGCGCGTCCCCTCGCCGCATCATCATCGGCGGGTTCGTACTGCTGGCCGGCACGGCTCTGGCGATCGTGCCTTGGGTGAGCACGCTCATCCGCTCCCTATCCACCGAGCGCGCACTCAAGGAGCGTGAAGAGGAACGTGCCGACATGACCGCGCACCTGCACGATGGCGTGCTGCAGACGCTCGCCCTGATCCAGCTGCACAGCGACGACCCGCAGACCGTGTTCTCGCTCGCCCGGCAGCAGGAGCGCGAACTGCGCGAATGGCTGTATCAGGAACGCACCACATCGGACCGTTCGGTCAGCGCCGGGCTGAAGGCCATCGCCGCGCAGACGGAAGACGAGCACGGCAAACCGATCGAAGTGGTGACCGTGGGCGACGCGAGGCCCAGTGCCCAGACCGACGCGCTGCTCGATGCCACGCAGCAGGCGCTCATCAACGCCGTGACGCATGGCGGCGAGCCCATCTCCGTGTATTGCGAGGCCGGCGCCGACAAGGTTGAGGTCTTCGTGCGCGATCATGGCGATGGGTTCGACGTGAACGCGATTCCCGAGGGCCGGCTCGGCATCCGCGAGTCGATCATCGGGCGGATCCGACGACGGGGCGGTACAGTGGAGATCGTATCGAGGCCGCATTTGGGGCACCGAGGTGCGCATGCACATGCCGGTCGCAGGCGGACGGCAACCGAACCAGCGGGGCGATGCCACGAACGCCGGCGGGCAGCATGGACGACCGCCATCCGGCGCGGCATCATACACACGCACGCAGAGGGAAACATGATTCGACAGGTGAAGCATATGGGTCAGGCAGACAGCACAAGCATCGGACCGACATCAGGAGCGAATGCGAGGCAAGGGGCGGCCGGTGAGTTCGGCAGCGTGGAGTGCAACGACGTGGAGTCCGGCAGAGCCACTGATACGGATACCACTCCCCGCGAAGCTGCGGCGACGCCGATTCGCGTGGCCGTCGTCGACGACCATGAGATGTTCCGCGCCGGTGTCATCGCCACGCTGCAGCCGTACTTCCACATCGTCGGGCAGGCCGCCGACGTGGAAGGCTCGATCGCGATGATCGCCGACATCAGACCGGACGTGGTGCTGCTCGACGTGCACGTACCCGGCGGCGAGGGAGGAGGAGGCGCGGAGATCCTCGCCAAATCGCAGCCGCTCTCCCCGCTTCCGCGTTCCTGGCGCTGTCGGTGTCGGATTCGCCGCAGGACGTCGGCTCGGTGATTCGTGCCGGCGCACGCGGATACGTTACCAAAACCATCACCGGCGACGATCTGATCTCATCCATCAAGCAGGTGCACGAAGGGTATGCGGTGTTCTCGCCGAAACTGGCCGGATTCGTGCTGTCCGCCTTCCAGGGGGCGCCGATGGACGGGGCCGGCGGCGCGCGGGGCCGCGACGAGGAGCTGGACCTGCTGTCAGGCCGCGAGCAGGAGGTCATGCGCCTGATCGCCCGCGGATACACATACAAGGAGGTCGCCGCCGAATTGTTCATCTCCATCAAGACCGTGGAGACCCACATGTCAAACGTGCTGCGCAAATTGCAGCTGTCCAACCGCACTGAACTGACCCGCTGGGCAGCCGACCGCCGCATCGTATGAGGCAAGGCACGACCGGCGCGGCGACATTTCCATGCCGACGGTGAAACGGACGCCACCCACGTAGAGCGTTCTTCATACACTGGTAACGAACAAAACCCTATCCTCGTCGGAAGGAAACAGCATGACCGCTGAAGCAAACGTCGGTGTCGTCGGACTGGCCGCAATGGGAGCGAGCCTCGCCCGCAATCTCGCCCGTCACGGCAACAAGGTGGCGGTGTTCAACCGTCACTATTCGCGTACCGAGAAACTCATCACCGAGCATGGCAGCGAGGGCGAGTTCTTCCCCGCGAAGACGATGGAGGAATTCGTGGCATCGCTGAAGAAGCCGCGCACCGCGATCATCATGGTCAAGGCGGGCGAGCCGACCGACGCGATGATCGGCCAGCTGGCCGATCTGATGGAGCCGGGCGACATCATCGTCGACGCCGGCAACGCGCACTTCCCCGATACGATCCGCCGCGAGAAGGCGATCAGCGCCCGCGGACTGCACTTCGTCGGCTGCGGCGTGTCCGGCGGCGAGGAAGGCGCCTGCTCGGACCCTCGATGATGCCCGGCGGCAGCGAGGAGTCCTGGAAGACGCTCAAGCCGATCTTCGAGTCCATCGCGGCGAAGGCCGAGGGTGAGCCGTGCGTGACGCATATCGGCGAGAACGGCGCTGGCCATTTCGTGAAGATGGTGCACAACGGCATCGAATACTCCGACATGCAGCTCATCTCCGAGAGCTACGACCTGATGCGTCGCGCGCTCGGTATGACGCCGGCCGAGATCGGCGACGTGTTCGAGGAGTGGAACAAGACCGAGCTGGAGTCCTACCTGATCGAGATCACCGCCGACGTGCTGCATCAAGTCGACAAGAAGACCGGCAAGCCGCTGGTCGACGTGATCGTGGATCACGCGGGCATGAAGGGCACCGGCACGTGGACCGTGCAGTCGGCGCTTGATCTGGCCGTGCCGGTGACCGGTATCGCCGAGGCCGTGTTCGCGCGAGGACTGTCCGGGCAGGCCGAGCTTCGCGCCGAAGCCCAGAAGCAGGACTTCGAGGGACCGTCCGGCGTGGTGCCGATGGCCGAGGAAGACAAGGTCGCGTTCATCAATGACATCCGCGAGGCGCTGTACGCTTCGAAGATCGTCGCGTACGCCCAGGGCTTCAACGAGATCACCGAAGCCGCCAAGGTGTATGACTGGAAGATCGATCTGGCTGCGGTGGCGCGCATCTGGCGCGGTGGCTGCATCATCCGTGCAAAGTTCCTGAACCGCATCTCCGACGCGTTCGAGAACGGCGAAGCCAACGTGTCTCTGCTGTTCGCCCCGTACTTCAAGGACGCGATCGAGACCGCCGAGCGCTCGTGGCGACGCGTGGTCTCCCGTGCGATTACATTCGGCATCCCGGTGCCGGTGTTCGCCTCCTCGCTGGAGTACTTCGACGGCCTGCGCTCCCCGCGCCTGCCCGCCGCCCTGATCCAGGGCCAGCGCGACTACTTCGGCGCCCACACCTACCAGCGCACCGACATGCCCGGTGCTTTCCACACGTTGTGGGCTGAGCCTGGCCGTGAGGAAATCATTGCGTGATTTCCGGTGACAGCCGCGAGGAGACACCGAGCCTCGCGAAGCGAGACCCCAATCGTAGGGGCCGAAGGCGAGCCTGGTCATAAGCAAACACCGAGCCTCACCACAAGCCCCTCTCTACCGCTCGCAGATCGAACGCGAACCATACGAATGATGGCGCAGGCTCCCCTAGGGGCGTCTGCGCCATCGTGTTTCATCGGCACACCATTCATATCGTGTGATTCCCATTTTTCACACAGACGTTTTTCGCGCACAGTAATCGCAACCAGCCGCATCCCAACATCACCAATCAACGCCCAGTCACCGCCGGCGGTGCATATCCTCCTGTACAACGCGCGCATTGTAGGCAAACGCAGCAGTTGTACATACACCGTCCCGAGAGACCTCGCACACCATTCCTCATTTCGTTGGAATTCCAACGTTTCCAGGAACTCCGTCGGTGTACAACAGTGGGCGCAATCGTTTTCAACGGCTGTTGTACAGATTCCGCCCCGTACAACGCGCGCATTATGCCATTTCGCGGGAGTTGTACACGCATCGGCGTCGCAACCCTGCGCGCTTCTTGCGCTGCATCCCATTCGCATGCCGGACCGCACCGGGCACGCAATGAACCCTCGGGCGAGTGAACGAAATTCGCAATACGACCGGATTGTCCAGTACGATCGTCGAACCGCATCGCCATGATTGACAGACCGGCCTCAATCTCATGCCATGATGAACACCAATCAGATCATATTTCACGACGGGAGACGTGGCACGAAACGGCAAAACCGTGCATCTTTGCCGTTTCGTGCCACGGAATCCTCGAATTGTCTCGCTATCCGAAATAACAATCTTCAAATACCGAACTATCCGATAGCCGAGACAAACCTCACAGCTTGCTGGCGGCGGCCTGGTCGATGTACCAGATGAGTTCCTCGCCGTCGGCGAAGGAGCTCGGGGCCTGCGGATTGCGCGGCTGGGCGAAGGCGGCGGCAACCGCATCGGCCTTGCGCTCCCCGGACGCGAACACCCACGTGCGCCGCGAACGGGCGATCATGGGAACGGTGAGCGTCACGCGCAGCGGCGGCGGCTTCGGCGAATCGCGCACGCCGGCGACCAGCACATGCGGGTCGTCGATCAGCACTTCAGGCCGGCCGGGAAACAGCGACGCGAAATGCGCATCCGGGCCGACGCCGAACAACGCGATGTCCAGCGTGGGCTCCTCCCCCCAGCTGCTCGATCAGCTCCTTCTGGTAGGCGGCGGCCGCATCGGCCAGCACCGCATCGTTCTCCTCGTCGGTGGCTGCGGCGATCTGTGCGGCATCGCGCGTGTCAGCGGGCATCTCGTGGATGTTCTCCTCCGGCATCAGCCCGCGCTCCACCAGGATGTTCAGGAACCGCCGCGCCTGCTTGGCGTTGCGGTCGTCGCTGTCCTCGGGCACGAACCGCTCGTCGCCCCACCAGATGTGCACGCGCGAGGCGTCCAGGTCATCGGCCAGCGGGTCGGTGCCGATCGCGCGCAGCACGCGATTGCCGTCGGTCCCGCCGGTCAGCGCTATATCCACGCGGCTGCGCCCCGGTTCGGCGAGCAGGTTCCTGATCGTGGTCAGCACGCGCACGGCCACAGCTTGCGCCAGAACATCGGGGTTCGGGCATGTTACGGTTTTTCTTTGCGACATCAGTTACAGCTCCTTTGTCGTTCTGATTCGGTCTTCACGCGTCCGAAACCCGCGCCCGGGCATGGGCGCGTGACGGTTCCGTGACGCTCACGCATCGTCGTTCATTCGTTGATTCACCGATTGCCGTCGGGCCGGCGCCTTGCGGTCGAGACGCCAGCCCGACAGTGCTTATTCGGCAGGATGAATCAGATTCCATCCCTGAGTGATGACTTCAGCATACACTTCATCCGGGTCGAGCTGACGCAGCTCTTCGCTCAGGCATTCCTCAAGCGTCCTCGTGGGCACGCTGATGGATTGCGGCGACTGGCCAGGCGTGCTGATGACGGCGATGCCCTCCTTCGCGTCTGGCCGCTCCAGACTGAGCGTCCCGTCCGCGCGCGTCAGGTATACGCCGGTCACGGCGGTCGCGCCGGGCACCTCCTCCATGATGACGGGCACGTTGAGCTTCAGCCGCAGCCAGGCCGCCAGCAAATCCATGGGCAGGAAGCCCTTCGGACCGGAGACCTTCACCGTGCTGATCGGCAGGTGCGGCGGCTGGTCGAGCATGGTGGCGAGCATCGCACGCCACACCGTCAGGCGCGTCCATGCCATGTCCACGTTCTTCGGCGACCAGTTGCGGCGCAGATCCTCGATGGTGCGGTAGGGGTTCGACGAGTGCATGGCGTCGGTGATGCGACTCCTCGCCATCGCGCCGAGCAGGTCCTTGGACGGGTTGGCCGGCGCCTCGTTCGGCCACCACGCCACGACCGGCGCGTCGGGCACGAGCAGTGGGATGACCAACGTGTCGGGATGATGGACCAGCCCACCACGCGGGTGCAGCACGATGATCTCACCGGCACCGGCGTCCGCGCCGAAGCGCACCTGGGCGTCCAGATTGGAATTGTCGTACGCCGCATCCGCGTCCTCGGCGGGCTTGGGCGCACCCTCGACGGGCTTGCGCGCGCCATTTCCACGCCGCGGGGAGATGGCGATGACACGGCACGGGTGCTCGCGGCTGGCGGCGTTGGCCAGTTCCAGCGCCTGCTCCAGCTCGTCCTCGGTGGTGGAGATCAGCAGCGTCAGCACGCGACCGGTCGCCGACTCGCCGCGCTCCTCGTGCAACTCGTCGATCTTCTGCGATATCTCGCGGGTGCGGGTGTTCGGCATTTCGATAATCATGGCATCCTCCAGTGGCGTCCGTCGCGTGCGAGCATTTCATCGGCCTCCGTCGGCCCCCACGTGCCGGCACGATACGGCTGCGGCTGACCGAGCGTGGACCAGAATTCCTCGATCGGGTCGAGGATCTTCCACGACAGGTTGACCTCTTCGGTGGTCGGGAACAGCGGCGGGTCGCCGAGCAGCACGTCGAGAATCAGTCGCTCGTATGCCTCCGGCGAGCTCTCCGTGAACGAACGGCCGTAGCTGAAGTCCATCGAGACGTCACGTACCTCCATCGCCGTGCCGCCAGGCACCTTGGAGCCGAAGCGGATCGTCACGCCCTCGTCGGGCTGTACGCGGATCACGATCGCGTTCTTGCCGAGCTCGCGTGTCGCGGTCGACTCGAACGGCAGGTGCGGCGCGCGCTTGAACACGACGGCGATCTCGGTGACACGCTTGCCGAGACGCTTGCCGGTACGAAGATAGAACGGCACACCGGCCCAGCGGCGGGTGTCGATGTCAAGCCGGATCGCCGCATAGGTCTCGGTGGTAGACGCCGGGTCAATGCCCTTCTCCTCCAGGTATCCGACGACGTCATGCGAGCCCTGCCAGCCGGCGGCGTACTGTCCGCGAGCGGTGTGTGCGGCGAGGTCCTTCGGCAGACGCACCGCGGAGAGGATCTTCGTCTTCTCGGCGGTCAGGTCGGAGGCGGTGAACGAGACCGGCTCCTCCATGGCGGTCAGGGCCAGCAGCTGCAGCAGATGATTCTGGATGATGTCGCGCGCTGCGCCGATGCCGTCATAGTATCCGGCGCGGCCGGCCACGCCGATGTCCTCGGCCATCGTGATCTGCACGTGGTCGACGTAGTTGGCGTTCCAGATCGGCTCGTACATCGCGTTGGCGAAACGCAGCGCCAGCATGTTCTGCACGGTTTCCTTGCCGAGATAATGGTCGATGCGGAACACGCTCGACGGGTCGAACACCTCGGAGACCACACGGTCGAGCTCCTTGGCGCTGGCCAGATCGTGGCCGAACGGCTTCTCGATGATCACGCGTCGCCATGCGCCCTCGGACGAGCGGGCCAGTCCGCAGTCGGCGAGCTGACGCGCCACCACGGGGAACGCCCGCGGCGGCACCGACATGTAGAAGGCATGGTTGCCGCGCGTGCCCCGGTCGCGGTCCAGTTCAGCGACCGTGTCGCTCAACCGCGCGAACGCCGCGGAGTCATCGAACGTCCCCTGCACGAAACGGATGCCCTTTGCGAGCTGCTTCCACGTCGATTCGCGGAACGGGGTGCGGCAATGCTGCTGCACGCGCTCGCGGACGAAATCCCTGAAATGGTCTTCGGTCCAGTCGCGGCGTGCGAAGCCGGTCAGTCCGAAACTCGGCGGCAACAGGCCGCGGTTGGCGAGGTCATAGATCGCGGGCAGCAGTTTCTTGCGCGACAAATCGCCGGTCACGCCGAAGATCACGATGCTGCACGGTCCTGCGATGCGCGGCAGGCGCAAATCGCGCGGATCGCGCAGTGGATTGGTCCACGCGGTTGGCGTGGCGGAAACGGAATCAGTCATACGCACCATAGTAGTGATGCGCGTGCATCTCATGGCCCATTCCTCTCAGAAAGAACCATGCAATGCATCATATCGCGGGATTCTGGCGCGGCGAGAACCGCTCCGGGACCACCCCCAGTCGCTACGCGACAGTCCTCCGGGCCCTGCAATCAAGGACGGCCTTGCAGCCGCATCTCTCTGATGCGCCTGCCGGCTCATACTCGCCTATAGACAGCCCACCGGGCTGTCTACTGTACGGCTCGTCCCGCCAGCGGGGCGAAAGCTGGCGTCAGAGCGTGGGCTGGTCCGTCTCCCCGCTCTGCTCGCCGGTCTCGCCCTCATCCTCCCGCAGTCCGGATTCGAGTCTCCGGTTGTGTTCGCGGAGCCTGTCGTTCTCCGCGGTCAGCTCGTGGATGTACCGGATCTGCTGCGCTATGAGCATATCGCGCAGGTCCTTGGCCTCCGATCCACCGAAATTCTCGCGGATCGTGGCCGCGCGAATCGGCGCCGGCGGAATCAGCGGATTGCCGGTACGCGGGAACTTGTCAGCGGATATCGGCTCGGCGTCGTCATCAGCCGGTTCCATCATCTTCCAGCGCGCGATGCACCGTTCGATGCGCTTGTATCCGATAAGCGCCGGGTCAAGCCCGACGTCGCGGAATATACCCGTCGGCGAGTCCCCCGCACGATACCGCTGCATGCAGTATTCGCGGAACTGGCCGGTGTATCGGATGCGGTTCCGTCCGACGCTGTTCACGGCAGGCAGTGAACGCAGGTAGTCAATCTCGTCGTCGTCAAACTCTCTGTCTTTCATGATGGTGCCCTCCAGCACTCTTCTCATCGATAGAGACGCACATGAAACGGAGGTTCGCCGGGATTCACTGCACTGTCTTCCCCGCAGTATCCTCCGAATCGGGACGCCCGCCCTGCCTCGTGAAAGGCAGGCGGATGGCCGAGTCAGCCGCCGATATACGATTCGCGGCGTGCACGGGTCATCATCGGCGACGTGCCTGGCAGCCGTGTCTCGCCCAAAGCAGTCGCGACGGATGTCACCGCGGCGTAGGTCTCCGACTTCACAGGGACTTCCGAGGGTTCGGGGGTGTTCGGCGCGTCAGGGGTGGAGGTTTTCAGCACGGGCTTGGCATCGGCCATGGAATCGATCATGTGACCATCGACTTCGCCGGTCAGGATGACGTCGACGCCATTGGCGATGTCAAGCGTTGCGGCCAGAGCGATGTTGGCGGCCGGAGCGGCGGATCCGGCCTTGGCGGCGGTCAGCGGGGCCTCATCACCCACGCGCATGACTGGGGATTGCGCCTTGTGCACCGCGTTTGCGGCGGCGGCATCGCCTGTATATTTGCTGGATGATATTGATAATCGTTGCCTGAACCTGACGACGAAACGTCGATTTTCCCGAAACATGATACATCCTTCACTTCTTGCTTCGGGAGGGTTCATCCTACGCAAAAGCGCAAACAAGGCCCCCCCCCCCGTGATTTCGAAGTGTAGCGCCAGCGGGAAGATATTTGGGGGACTATGTTTCTAAGGGGTTATGACGGGGAGTTACGGGGGTGTCTTTGGCGGCGCGATATGGTCATGCAGGAGACCATGTGTGTGCGAGCACGTCGGTATGGCCGGTCACCCCATACAGGTGCCCGGCCATACCGCAGCCGGTCACCGGCGACGGGAGCGCGCCGTCGTGATGGAGAATCCCGCGGCAAGCATGATGCATGCCGTCACTGCGAGCAGCAGCGTCTGGGCGCCCGTCTTCGAGAGGGTTTCCGTGCCCGCCGTGCCGGGTTTGGAGGTATCGGCGTTGCCGCCGGCGCCGGGTTTGACGCCACCGGGACGCTCGGGCTGTCCGCCGCTGCCAGGCTGTTCGGGATCCTCGCCACCTCCTGGTTCCTCACCGCCGCCGGGCTGCTTGCGCTCCAGCCCGTCGCGAGCCTGAGTCAGGGCCTTTACGGCCTTGTCCAGATCGCCCTGCGTGGTGGATCGCCGTCCGCACTCCTCCTGCGCGGCGGCCAACGCCTCGGCGAACGCCTTCCACGATTCGGCAGTGTAATCGCCTTCTCTGAGAGCCTGAGCCGACGCGATGGCGTCGGACAACGGGCCACGGTCCAGACGCGCGTCGGACAGCGCGGCGATGGCATCATTCAGCCGTGCCGCAAGGGCGTCCACGTCGGACTGGGAGATGTGCGCCATGTCGGTGGCTACGGCGGCGGCAAGAGCCTCGCGCATCGTCGCCCACGCAGCCCTGTCGTACTGCGATTCGACCAGACCGTTCGCCGCCCGCTTCGCCGCATCCAACGCGGCCGCATCGATGTGCACGATTGACTCGTTGAACGCGGTCGTCGCCTGGCGCAGCGCGTCCGCCGCGGCGTCCACCTTATCGGCGTCTCCGGCGGCTGCACCGTGTGCGGCCTTGGCGTCGTCGATGGCCTGGCGCAGAGCGTCCGCGGCGCTTTGCGGATGCTGCCCCTCGTATTCGCCGACGCTGCCCGCCGTCTGCGCGTCCTCCAGCGTCTTGACCGCCGCATCCAGCACGACCTGATAGCGCTCCTGCGCGTCAAGCTGCGCGAGCGCCGTGTCGGCCGACCGCCGCAACGCAGCCGCGGCGTCATCGAGATCCTGTTGCGTCACCGTGCCGTAGGCGTCGGAGACCTGCTTGGCGCTTGCCCTCGCCTCGGCCAATGCGGCTGACGACGCGGGCAGGCCATGCGCGTCCAGAGACGCGATCAGCGCCGCGGCGTCATCGATCGCCACATACAGCGCGTTGCGGTCGAGCGACACGTAGCCGGTGCGGTAGAACTCGGACACCGCGTCTTCGACGGTCGTCGTCCACCGGCCGGCCTCGCGCGAGGTCAGTCCGGCGTCCAGCGCCGCCCGCGCCCGCTCCAGCACGACTTCGAGCTTGGTCTTCGCCGCCCGGGTGACGTTGCCGGCGTATTCGCCGACGGTGAGCTTGCCGAGCGCGGTCTCGACGGACGAGAGGTAGCTTTCCAGAGACGCCCCTGCATCCGCCTGATACAGGTACAACTCGTTGATGGCGACGGGGTTCTCGTTGAGCACGGTGATGCGTACCGCGTCGGTGTAGACGGGCCGTGCAAGGCGGGCCACGATCTCCGGCTTCATCTGCGCATTGCCGGAATAGTCGGTCAGCGTCTTCCACTGGTCGGCTGCACCATCGCCCGCACCGCCGCCGTCCTGCGGCACCACGCGGTATTCGGCCTTGAACCGCACCGGCTCGCTGTTACCGGAGGCCAGCAGGCCGAGCATGTTGATGTCCGCGGCCTTCGCGAGCGTGAATGTCAGGGTCTTGTCGGCCGTGGCCGTCAAGGTGGCCGCGCTGTTGCGGTCTCCGTCCGTCAGCTTGGCGAGGTCGGCGGCCGTGAGCGTCGAGCCGTCCGAGGCCGTCGTCTTGGCGTCGCGAGCCACGTTGCCGGGCGTCGCGTAGACCTCGATCTCGGACACCAGTGGCCATGCGGGCGAGCCGCTGGAGGGGATGCGGGCGTCGGCGATGTCCATGCGGATGCGTGTGATGCTCATGCCGACCGGCACGTCCATCACGATGCCCTGCTGTTTGCTCAGGTCGGCTTCGGTTCGTTCGGCGACCGTATGTTCGTCGCCGTTCGCGTCGATCACCTTCAACGTGAACTGCATGCTGCGGTCGGGCTGGCCTTCCTCGAACTTGAGCCGTATGCTGTCGACCTCACGGGCCTTGGCGTAGTCGAGCTGGAACCATGCCGGCGTGGCGCCGTCGCGGGACACCCATGCGGTCGCCTTGCCGTCCACCAGCGCGCCGGCGTTCTCGGGCGCGTCCTTGGTGGGCGACGACGTGATGGCGGCCGAGGTGGCGATGTTCACGCCTTCGATGGTGTCGCCGGCCTCCTGCAGCAGTTCGAGTTCGGCGAGCGCCGGCCATGCGGTGCCGCCGACCGACCCCGTGAACTCCACGGTGACGTGTTCGACCTCCTCGCCAAGATTCGCCGCATACACCTGATCGAGGGCGCCCTGGTTCTGCGTCTCGTCGATCAGTGTCCGCTCGGTACCGTCAGCGAGCCCCGCGACGACCCTGAACTGGAACAGGCGGCCGGCCGTCTCGAACACGAGCCGCACGCGGTCCACACGCTGCGCCGACGCCAGGTCGATCCGATACCAGTTCGGGTCGGACCCGTTGCCGACCCACAGCGTACCGTCGTCGCCGTCGTTGCCGTTCGACGCGGGCCGCTCGCTGGGGCCGGCGCTTGCGGCGCCGCCGAGCGCCAGGTTCGTGTACTCGGGCTGCGGCTGCGCGGCTCCCCAGACGGACAGCTCGTAGATGCCGGTCAGGTCCCGCCCGTTCGTCGAATGCAACTTCCAACGCACCTTGGAGCCGAGTATGTCGGCGGCGACCTCGTTCTTGGAGCTGACGGCATCGGCTTCACTGCGGCCTATCTCGACCCATCCCGAGCCGTTCCAGACCTCGATCTCGTAGCGCAGCGGGAAGTCGGCCGCGATCTGCTGCAGGGTGATGCCGACGCCGGTGATCGAATACGTGCCGTCGAGGTCGACCACCAGCGTGGCGTCGGTCTTGCCCGTCTGCGTCCAGCCGGTGTCGGTGTTGCCGTCGGTCACGTCCGGGACGACGGTGCCGGTGTCCTCGTCGGTCACGTCATGTCCCAGCGCCAGGTTCGTGCGTTCGACCGCGGTGCCACCGTCGGTGACGTCATCCATCGCGGTGACCGAATACTGGTCGAGGATGATCTTGCCGAGCGCTTTCTGGTCGACGTCATCCGCGGCTTCGGTCGCGAAACCATACCCGTCCTCGTCGCTTTTGCGGTTCGCCCACTGCCAGCCGTAGTCGAACCAGTCCGGGTCGGTGAAGTCGGTGCCGTGCTCCAGTTTGTTCAGCCGGTTGTCCACGTACGTCTTCCACCGCCGATAGTAGTAGTCGCCGGTCAGCCCGGCCCACTGGCGGTTGGAATAGTCGATGAGCGAGCCGTTCTTGTTCAGACCCCACGTGGTGACGAGCGCACGCGCGTTGAGCTCGAACAGGTCGGCGGTCCAATCGTCCGCGCCGTCGAGCATCGTGCGGGCGTCGTCGATCCATGCGCCCACGAGGAAGTCGTCCGAGCTGGAAAGCAGCTTGTCCTGCGCCTTGATGATGTCCAGCATCCGGGACGACAGTGTCCGGAACGTCTCCAGATCGCCCGACTTGTACGCCTGCCCGGCGAGCGGCTGGTATTCCTGGAAGCTGTTGGCCAGCACCTGCCGCATCACGTCGACGTAATCGTAGCGGAAGCCGGCCGAGTCCTTGTACGAGTCATACGCCTGCTCGAACAGGGCCGCGGCCTTCTCGAACTGCCGCTTGTCGTAATCTATGTCGCTGTGGCCCCACGTGGACGCCGAGCCGATGGTGTTGTCGGACGGGCGGGCGTTGATGATGGATTCGCTCGCACCCTGATAGTATTCGCCGTCCGTGTGCTTGTAGGCGGTGTCAAGCAGGATGTCCCACGCCTTCTCGATCGTCCCGTCGGTTCCGCCGTACCGGCGCTCGGCATACTCCTGCGTCCAGGAGCGATAGTCGACCGGATCCTGCTCCCAGGTCATGTCGAACAGCAGCTCGTAGACGATCGGCGAATTGTCGATGGCTTCGGGCGTGATGCCGATGCCGCGCATGTAACCGCTGGAGTTGTAGGCTTTCGTGATGTCCTGGGAGATCACCTCCGGCACTCCGTCAAGGCCCATGCGTCCGCCGAAGTTGTGCAACATGTTCCACACCCACGGCACGCCCTGGTTCTCCATCGGGCTGGCCTGCGAGCGCAGGTCGCTTTGCAGGTCGAGCACGAGCGCCTGGCCCTTGTCCGCGAGCCCGGAGAGCTTCGTCTCGTCGATGCCCCACTGCCACTGCTGCATCACCCACACGGCCGCCGGGTCATGGTCGAGCATCTTGCGCTGCACGGTGCGGTAGATGTCGACGATGTCGAAGCCGTCTGGAATCGTGCCGCCCTCATGGAACGGATCGACCGCGTAGTAGTTCGACACCTTGCCGAACACATTCTCCTGAGCTTTGTAGAACGTGTCGCCGACCTTCTGGAAGTAGTCCTCCTTGCCGGCCGCCTTGTCGGCGTCGGTCAGATACGTCTTGATCATGTACGGGCGGTCGAAACCGGACCATGTGCCGGACGACGCGGCCACCGACGTCGGGTTCTTCTCCTGGAAGTCGGCCGGCACCTGACCGCCGAAGCCCTGGATGACCGGCGTGATGCCGTACGCCTGCATGCGGTCGTGGATCCTGCGGCCGAGCTCGACGCGCTGCTCGAACCATGCGGCGGGCAGGGGGCCTCCGACCGAGTACAGGTTCTGCATGTAGAACCATGCGTAGTATCCCGGCCCGGACAGGTATTCGCGCACCTCGTCGTCGCTGTAGCCGTATTGGGTGAGCGTCTCGCGCAGCACCTCCTCCTGTCCGACGATGTCGAGCATGAGGTTCACGCCGTTCATCGCCGCCCAGTCGAGGAACGGCTCGTAATCATCCCAGTTCCAGAACGCCATCGTGTACGAGTAGGTGCAGAAGTTGAGCGCGTACCGGTACTCGTAGTTCGTGTATTTGAGGATTTTCCGGCCGACTGCAGGCAGGCTCTCCGGCATGGACAGCTGGGAGCCGAACAGCGGGTTGTAATCGACCTTGCACCAGTGGCGCAGATAATAATTGAGGCCGGACGCGAGCGAGACGCCGTTGTTGCCGCGGATGGAGATCCGGCCATCGCCGGCGTCTGAGATTTCGAACACGTCCTTGCCGTCAGCCTTGCCGCGCAGCTGGAAGTCGAACTTGTCGACCCACCGCTCGCCGATCACGCGGCCGACGAGGTTTCTGACCTCGGTGACGGTCTTCTCGGCGGCATAGTCGGAGTCGGTCTCTACGCGGGCCCACTCCCGGCCCCACGAGCTTGAGTCGAAGTCGGTGACGGAGATGGCCTTGGGGCTGGCCTGCTCGTCGGAGACCTTGGTGCCGTGGAAAGCGACTTCGGCGAGGTTGACCTGCTGGGCGGCGGAGTTGTAGCTGACGCTGATGCGCGCGTATGCGGCTTCGGTGGCATCGATGGGATGCGTGTCGGCGGCACCGGTCGCGGGGGCGTCATCGCTCTTGTAGGCCACCTTGCCGTAGTCGGCGCCGTCCTTGGACAGATAGACCTCGTAGTGGTAGTACGATCCGGCGAGGTTGGTGATGTCGATCTGCGAGATGCTGTATGTGCCGTGCAGGTCGAAGTCGAGGAAGCGGCGGTAGTCCTGCATCGACGAGTCTGCGGGTGACTGCCAGTAGGTCGCCGGATCGCCGTCGACTGCGGCGGCCGCAGCATGGCCGTCCGCGGCGGCACCGCGCGCCGTGACGCCGGCGATCGCCGGTTCCACAGCGCGCGCGAGACGTCCGGATGTGATCAGGCCGCACATGAGTGTCGCCATGGCGACGAGCAGGGCCGTCGCGCGACGCCGCCATGATCGGTGGCAGGTCGGAGGATGTTCGGGCGAGTGCCCACGACGATGACGAGCGGATGAAACCATCATTGGTTGCCCTTGCCTTCTCTTGATTTTCAGTAAGAACCGCACCGGCGGACATTGCCGGATTTTGTTAACAAATTATACAAAGAATGGGACATGGCGCGCCCGCGTCACGCCGCGCGACGCCGCTTTCAACCGCCCCTGTACCACACAATGCGATTTTTGGCGGTTTTTGTGCTGGTGTGGTACAGCGCCGATTCAGGACAATTCGGGCGAATTCCTCAGATCATTGGAAAATGGCGGTTTCTGTTTTTTGTTCGTTGCCATACCAGCTCAAAAACGCGTCGAAATCGCATTGTGTGGCAAACGCTGTGCCACACAATGCGATTTTGACCACAAATTGACGTGGTGTGGCACAATTCCCAGATGCCGGACCGCGGATATGCCGGCAATAGACAAAAAGGGTTCCAGGCGATGCACCCGGAACCCCGATATGCGGACAGGGCGAGATTCGAACTCGCGGTGGCTTGCACCACAACGGTTTTCAAGACCGTCTCTTTAGGCCGCTCAGACACCTGTCCTTATGTGCGCCACGAAGCGCACAAGATTCAATTATACATCCGGCGTGGATGTTCTCCGCCACCGGATGCGGTCGACGCCGAAGCGATCAGGCTTCCCACTTGGTCGGCTCGATGACTTCCTTGCCGCCCATGTAGGGGCGCATGGCCTGCGGAATCTCGATGGAGCCATCCTTCTGCTGATGGTTCTCCAGGATCGCGACGAGCCAGCGCGTGGTGGCCAGCGTGCCGTTGAGCGTGGAGACCGCGCGGGTGGAACCGTCCTCGTTGCGCTCGCGGATGTTCAGGCGGCGGGCCTGGTACTCAGTGCAGTTCGAGGTGGAGGTGAGCTCGCGGTAGCGGCCCTGGGTCGGGATCCACGCCTCGGTGTCGAACTTGCGGGCTGCGGAGGAGCCGAGATCGCCGGCGGCGGTGTCGATGACGCGGTACGGCACCTCGACCTTGGCGAGCATCTCCTCCTCCATGCTCAGCAGGTGCTGGTGCTCCTTGTAGGAGTCCTCCTGCTTGGTGTAGACGAACATCTCCACCTTGTCGAACTGGTGCACGCGGATGATGCCGGACGTATCCTTGCCTGCGGCGCCGGCCTCGCGGCGGTAGCAGGAGCTCCAGCCGCAGTAGCGCAGCGGGCCGTTGGACAGGTCGAGGATCTCGTTCTCGTGCATGCCGGCGAGCGCCACCTCGGAGGTGCCGACCAGGTACTGCTCGTCAGGCTCGCGAAGACGGTAGATCTCGTCGGCGTGGGAGTTGAGGAAGCCGGTGCCGGCCATGACCTCGGGACGCACCAGCGTCGGGGTGATGGCGAGCACGAAGCCGTGCTTCTCGGCCTGATCGACGGCCATGGTCAGCATGGCGATCTGCATGCGGGCGACCGCGCCGCGCAGGAAGTAGAAGCGGGAGCCGCCGACCTTGACGCCGCGGCGCATGTCGATGCCGGCCACGCCGGTGCCGAGGGTCAGGTGGTCTTTCGGCTCGAAGCCTTCGGCCGCGAAGTCGCGGGGCTGGCCGACCTTCTTGACGACAACGTAATCGTCCTCGCCGCCTTCCGGGGCCTCGGGTTCGACGACGTTCGACAGCTTCCACATGGCGGTGGTGTATTCCCCGGCGGCGGCGTCCGCGGCGGCCTTGTACTCGGCGACCTTGGCGGACAGCTCCTTGGTCTGCGCGATCAGCGCGGCCTTCTCGTCGGCGGGCGCGGCGGCAACCTTCTTGCCGATCTCCTTCTGCTGGGCGCGGGCCTCCTCGAACTCCTTGAGCGCGGAGCGACGGGTCTCGTCGGAGCGCAGCACCTCGTCGACCAGTTCGACGGATTCGCCGCGCTTGCGCTGGGATTCCTTGACAATGTCAGCATGTTCGCGAATGAATTGAATATCAAGCATGTGCCTAACACTACCGCCGTAAGCCGACACGGACAATACCCCTCGACCGGCGCGGCCGTTGCATCGCCGCATCCGACTACGGAGCCGGAGAACAGAGTTCCGAGCGGATTCACACGACGTTCATTGCGGCTCCATGTGCCGTCTCTTCGGGCTTCCTACGCTGGCGTTGCACATCGGTTCCCGTGCGACGACCGTTCGCGCCCTGCGACGCGTCGCGCGGGAATCTTTAGCAAGAAGGAGTATTCATGCGTATTTCAACACGCATTCAAAGCCTGCTGGTCTCGGCAGCGCTGCTGGTGCCGCTGGTGGCGACGCCAGTCACCGCAGCCTACGCGCAGCCGACCGAGGAAAAGACCGCGGCGTCCTGGTCGGGCGTCGTCATCAACGAGGCGTATCTGTCCGGCGGCAGCAAGGGCGCCGCATACAAGAACAAATTCATCGAACTGTACAACACCACCGACAATGACGTGACGCTCGACGGCACCTCGCTGCAGTACCGTCCGGCGAGCGGCACGGGCGCGAGCAACGCCGCCGCCGACCTGACCGGCGTCATCAAGGCCAAGGGCCACTATCTGATCAAGGCGGGCTCGAACGGCTCCGACGGTGCCGAGCTGCCGCAAGCGGACGCCACCGCCACCAACCTCAACGCCAGCGGCACCAAAGGCACGCGTTCCTCGCCGCCACGACAAGCAAGCTCAGCCCGGCCGTCGGCGACACCACGGCGAACGCCGACATCATCGACGCGCTCGGCTACGGCGACACCAACACGTTCGAGAAGGCGGCTGCCACCGCGCCGAAGAGCAACGCCGACGTGAAGTCGCTGAACCGCGCGAACGGCGTGGACACAAACGACAACAGCGCCGACTTCACGCTGAGCGCCGACATCACCCCCAGAAGGCACCGGCGAAGGATCCCAGCCGACACCGAAACCGAGACCCGACGCCCGGCGACTGCCCGACCGGCGAGGCCGAAATCGCGCAGATCCAGGGCACCACCGACACCAGCCCGTGTGTCGGCAAGACCGTGACCACCACAGGCGTGGTGACCGCGGCCTACCCGGACGGCGGATTCAACGGCTACACCATCCAGACGCCGGCAACCGGAGGCGCGGTCAACCTCGCCGAGCACAAGGCGTCCGACGGCCTGTTCGTATACGATTCGAAGAACGTCAAGGATCTTCAGATCGGCGACTATGTCAAGGTCAACGGCACGATCAGCGAATACTACGGCCTGACCGAGCTCAACGCGAGCTCCGTCACGAAGCTCTCCGACAAGGTCGAGGCCCCGAAGGCCTCCACCATGGCGTTCCCGAAGACCGACACCGAGCGCGAAAGCCTGGAAAGCATGCTGATCGCGCCGCAGGGCGACTACACCGTTTCGGACGTGTACAACACGAACAAGTACGGCGAGATCGGACTCGCGGCATCGAACAAGCCGTTCCTCAACCCCACCGTCAAGGGCCTCAAGGGCGACGCCGAAACCGGTGCCGCATACCAGGCCGAACTCGACCGCATCGAAGCCGAGGGCGTGTACCTGGACGACGGCTCCAGCCGCAACTTCCTCGACACGAAGTACCCGGACAACGCCGACACGCCGCTGCCGTACCTGTCGAACGACCAGCCGGTGCGCGTGGGCGAGAAGGTCACGTTCACCAAGCCCGTCGTGCTCGACTACCGCAACAGCGCGTGGCGCTTCCAGCCGACCGAACGCCTGACCGGAGACAACGCCGACGCGCAGCCGGTGACGTTCACCAGCACCCGCACCGACACGCCCGATCTGGCCGCGGTCGGAGGCGATATCAGGCTCGCCACGTTCAACGTGCTCAACTACTTCTCCACCACCGCCGACAAGACCGGCTGCTCCACGAGCAACGCCTACACCGACCGCGACGGCAACCCGGTCACCGCGAAGAACTGCGACGTGCGCGGCGCATGGGACAAGGCCAACATGGAACGCCAGCGGGCGAAGATCGTCAAGGCCATCAACAACCTCGGCGCCGACGTGGTCTCGCTGGAGGAGATCGAGAACTCTGCCAAGGCCGCCAGCTCCGTGCCGGCATCATTCAAGGGCGAGCGCCGCGACTACGCGCTCGCCACGCTGGTCGACGCGCTCAACGAGCAGGCCGGCGAAGGCACCTGGGCCTACGTGCCCAGCCCGCAGACCGTCCCCGACCTCGACGTGGAGGACGTGATCCGCACCGCGTTCATCTACAAGCCCGCCAAGGTCGCGACCGTCGGCGCAACCCGAATCCTCACCGACTCCGACGCGTTCAACGGCAAGAACGGCTACGAGCACGGCCGCCAGCCCGACGCCCAGGCGTTCAAGGCCAAGGGCGCCGCCGACTCCGACGCGTTCCTCGTCGTCGCCAACCACTTCAAGTCCAAGGGCTCGGCGAGCAACGCGCTCAACCAGGATCCCGGCGACGGCTCCGGCAACGCCGACTACACCCGTCAGGCGCAAGCCGACGCGCTGCTCGCGTTCACCGATGAGGTGAAGAGCGATCTCAAGCTGGAGAAGGTCTTCCTCGTCGGCGACTTCAACGCCTACTACGCCGAAAAACCGATCCAGAAGATCGTGGCGGCCGGATACACCGACCTGAGCGAGCAGGTGAGCGAAAAGACCGGCAAGTACACCTACGCCTACACCGTCAAGGACGAATCCGGCAACACGAACGGAGGGGTCGGCTCGCTCGACCACATCTTCGCCAACGAGGCCGCGATGCGGTCCGTGACCGGCGCGGACATCTGGAACATCAACTCCGTCGAATCCGTGGCGCTGGAATACTCGCGCTACAACTACAATGCGAAGAACCTGTACCAGGCCGATCAGTTCCGTGCCTCCGACCATGATCCGGTGATCATCGGAATCTCGGCCTCCGGCACGGCCACGCTGAATCTGCTGAATTTCAACGATTTCCATGGCCGTATCGGCAAGAACCTGACGGTGCCGTTCGCCGCTACCATCGAGCAGCTGCGCGCCGAGCACCCCGGATTCGTCGCTGCTGCTGGCGGCCGGCGACAGCATCGGCGCCTCGCTGTTCAATTCGTCGACGCAGAAGGACCAGCCGACCATCGACGTGCTCAACGCGCTGGGGCTCAAGGCCTCCGCGGTCGGCAACCACGAGTTCGACCAGGGGTACGACGACCTGACCGGCCGCGTGATCGGCACCGGCGGCAAGCGCAACGCGCAGTGGGATTATCTCGGCGCGAACGTGTACAGGAAGGGCACCGGTACGCCGGCGCTTCAGGAATACAGCATCCAGAACGTCAATGGCGTGCGGGTCGGTGTGATCGGCGTGGTCACGCAGGAGACCTCCACGCTCGTCTCCCCCGGCGGCGTCGAAGGCATCGAGTTCGGCGACCCGGTCGAGGCCGTGAACCGCGTGGCCCGTCAGCTCATCGACGGCGACGAGTCGAACGGCGAGGCCGACGTGATCGTGGCCGAATACCACGAGGGCGCCGCCTCCAACGAGGATGACGCCACCGCCAAGCCGACCATCGACGAGCAGAAGGCCGCCAGCCCGGTGTTCAAGAAGATCGTCGACGACACCGACCCGGCGGTCGACGTGATCTTCACCGCGCACACGCACATGAAGTACTCGTACACCGATCCGGCCCACAACGGACGCCCGGTCATCCAGACCGGCAGCTACGCCGCGAACATCGGCCAGGTCGTGCTCGACTACGACAAGGCCACCGGCACCGTCACCTACCGCGAGTCCGGCAACGTGGCGGTCGACACCGGCAAGAGCGACGACGAGCTCGCGGCCGCCGGCGACGACACCGTCAGGAACGTGAAGAGCATCGTCGACGCCGCCGTGGCCAAGGGCCAGGAGGAAGGCGGCAAGCCAGTCGGCTCCATCGCCGCCGACATCACCACCGCCTTCAAGGACGGCGCGCGCGACGACCGTGCCTCCGAATCCACGATGGGCAACCTCGTCGCCGACTCGCTGCTCGACTCACTGTCGTCCGAGGACCGCGGCGGCGCCGAAATCGGCGTGGTGAACCCCGGCGGCCTGCGCGCCGAATTCTGCAAGACCGGCGACAACGAGAAGTGCACGATCGCCGCCGACGGCACCATCACCTATGCCCAGGCCAACGCCGTGCTGCCGTTCCTCAACAACCTGTGGACCACCACGCTCACCGGAGCCCAGTTCAAGGAAGCCCTCGAACAGCAGTGGCAGACCGACGCCGACGGCAACGTGCCCTCCCGCCCGTACCTGCAGCTCGGCCTGTCGCACAACGTCTCCTACACCTATGATCCGAACGCGGCGCAGGGCAATCACATCACTTCGGTGACCGTGAACGGCAAGCCGCTCGACCTCAAGCGCGAGTACCGCATCGGCTCCTTCTCGTTCCTGCTGCAGGGCGGCGACAACTTCCGCGCCTTCGCCGCCGGCAAGGACACGAAGGACACCGGTCTGGTCGACCGTGACGCATGGATCGACTACATCTCCAAGAACTCGCCGCTCAAGCCGCGCTACGACCGTCGCGCGGTGGCCGTCACCGGCATCCCGGCCGATGGCAAGGTCACGGCCGGCACCTCGTTCGACCTGCAGTTCTCGAAGCTCACGCTCACCTCGCTGGGCGTGCCCGCCGAGACCAAGCTGGTCGCCACGATCGACGGCGCCGAGGTCGGCTCCGCGGCCGTCAGGGACGGCGACACCGCCGCATTGCAGGTCGCGGTTCCCGCCGGGCTGCCGGCTGGCGCGGCGACGCTCACCGTCAAGGCCGTGACCAACGGCACAACCGTGACGCTGCCGCTGACCGTCGCCGCCGGCACCTCGACCGAACCGCAGCCCGGCAAGCCCGGCCAGACCGAGCAGCCTGGTCAGACGAAGCCCGGTACGGGCGATGAACGGCACGACGGCGCGAACAACGCAGCCGGCAATGGCGGCAACGCCGGCGCCGTCGAGCAGCTGTCGCAGACCGGCGCACCCGTGGTGGCGGTGGTCGTCGCCATGATGGCGCTGCTGGCCGCCGGTCTCACCGCGGTCCGCACGTCGAAGCGAGCCGATCGCATACGCTGACCGGCCAGCTGAACTGGCCACAGCCTCCGCGTGGTGGGACGCGCCCCAACGGGCGCCTCCCGCCACGCGGATTTTTTATGCGCGCAGCGAGACCGGGGGTGGTCGCCAACACACCAAGCCACCGTCAGACTCGCTACGCGAGCCAGCTCCCACCAGCAGGAGCAAGATGACGCACCTCCCTGACAACACAAGACCGAGGCCGGTCGCCGTGGCATCCGCTTGTCCCTCTCCCCACGCATGCCCCGCCCGTGAATATCGTGTGGGAATCGTCGAATTTCGGCAGGGCGAAACCATTGCAAGCCACTTGAACGTTCACAATGGGAGGTATGCCGCTAGCCGCCATCATCACCATAGCCGTCATCGCCGGCGTCATCGTCCTCATCGTCGCCGTGACGTTCGCCCTGCGCGCCCGCCGCCACAAGCGCCTGTCGCAGCAGCTCGTCAAACGCAACGACGATCAGGTGCATTACGTCTTCGTCGTGAACCCGTCCAAGCCGCAGGGCCGCCCAGCGGCGCGCGCACATCGAACAGTTCTGCCGTGACAAGGGACTGACCGACGTGGAATTCATCGACACGCAGCTCGACAAGGACGGCCGCGCATGCGCCAAGGAGGCGCTCGCCAACGGCGCCGACGTGGTGGTCGCGGTCGGTGGCGACGGCACTGTCCGCACGGTCGCGAGCGCCATGTCCGGCACCGGCCATGCCATGGGCATCATCCCGATCGGCACCGGCAACCTGTTCGCCCGCAACATGGGTATTCCGATCGACGACATCGACGCGGCGCTCACCGTCGCCACATCGCACGGGTCGCGGCACGTGGACGTCGGCCGTCTCTCGCTGCTGGACGATCCGAAGGCCGATCACGGCCACGCATTCCTGATCATCGCCGGGGTCGGTTTCGATGCCGCCATGATCGACGACACCGACCCGCAGCTGAAGAAGAACATCAGCTGGCTGGCGTATTTCGTCGGCGGCGTGAAGAACCTGTTCACCCCGAAATACCGGGGCGACGTGACCATCACCAGCACGGACGGCAGCATGCACACCCGTCATGGCGTGGCATTCCGCACGTTCATGGCCGGCAACTGCGGGCAGATCCCCGTGTTCTCGCTGATGCCCAACGCCTCATACGACGATGGCATCCTCGATTTCGAGATCATCGACACGTCGGGCGGCATTTTCGGCTGGGCGAACTTGTTCGGCGATGTGGTGCACCAGACCATCACCGGCAAGCCCGGATCGAACCCTCTGTCGACGAATTCGACGATGGACCAGATTCAGGGAGTGAGCGCGGAGATCACGCTGGAGAAGCCGGTGCTGGCCCAGGTCGACGGCGACATGCTCGGCCGCACGCGGCATCTGCGATTCACCGTCGACCGCGAGGCGCTGTGCGTGCGCGTGCCGGAGGTCGCGCCCGACATGTCAGCGACGGGAATCATCCCGCCGATTCGCGATTGAGACGAAACCGACGCTCTCAAAACTTGCAGATAGAGGCCATTTTTCATGAAAAATGGCCTCTATCTGCAAGTTTTGAGAGCGCTACTCATGCTTACGTGCATCCGCGACGACCCGTGCGACGTGCAACGCCAGGTATGCGACCTCATCTTCGGTGAGGTTGGAGCCCAGACGCAGCGAGGCGACGGTGCCGATGGTCTGCGCGCACTGCATGGCCTTGGGATATGACTGCCGGATCGATGCGATGATCGGCTCGGGTTCCTTGTCGAGCTGCTTGCCCTGATGGATGCGTACGAACAGGTAGCGCAAATGGGTGATGAACCGGCCGACGTTGACGCTGTGCTGATCAAGCGAGACGCCGTAGGTCTGCTCGATGATGGTCAGCATCTGCTGGATGACGCCGGTCATCTTGTATGTGTCGGACAGGTCGCCGTTCGCGAAGCCGGCGTTGACCAGATGCAACGCCAATGCCACGGTCTCGCTGCCGGGCAAGACACCGTTCAGGTGACGGTTGAGTTCATTGACCAGCCGCGAGGCCTGCGCGTACTCGGACGCGTACAGCGACTGGACTTCCGCCTGCAGCGGATATGCGATGTTGACGTGGCGCTGCGCCCTCTGCACCGCACCGGTGATGTGGTCGGCGAGCGCCATGACAAGCGTGGGCTGCGATTCGGCCTGTTCCGCGAGCCCGGTCGCCGTCATGGCGTCCGTCACCAGTCGAATGATCTCCGGAGGTATCTCGGACAGCAGTTCCGCGATATGGTCCGGGTCTCGGCCGTCGGCCGGAACGAACACGCGCACGATTTTCGCGTCGTCGACGCGCTGGCCGGGTTTGGCCTGGAATCCCAGGCCGCGCCCGGTGACGATGACCTCGCGGGCACCGTCCTTGGCGAGTACGACGTTGTTGTTGAACACGCGAAGAATTTTCACGGCATTCCTTCCGGCCGCTCGGCCGTTGCGCCGATTGGCTCTTGATGCGGTCAGCGCTGGATGTCCAGCACTTCCTGGCCCGCCTGCACGTCCACGCCCGTCTTCGGGGTGACGCCGGCAAGCGCCGCGGTGTTCAGCACCGTCATCAATGTCGTGGTGCTGTATCCCGCCTCCTTGACCTTATCAAAGTCGACGGTCACCAGCGTGTCGCCCGCGTTCACGCGCTGGTTGGCGCTGACGGCAACGTGGAAGCCCTCGCCGTTCATCTTCACCGTGTCGATGCCGACGTGCACCAGCACTTCGATGCCGTCGTCGGTCTTCAGGCCGAAGGCGTGACCGGTCTCGGCCACGGTCTGCAGCACGCCGGAGACCGGCGCGACCACGGTGGAATCAGTGGGCTGGATGCCCACACCCTCGCCGAGCGCGCGGGAGGCGAACACCGGGTCGCCGGCGTCGTCGAGCGACACGACATGGCCTGCGACGGGGGCGCCGACCGTGGTGGTGCGAACGGCGGTGGCAGTAGCGGTCGCGGTGGCGGTCGCCACCGGTGCAGCGTCCGCCGGCGCCGTCTCGACGGCGGTCCCGTCAGACTCGCTGGCGGCGTTCATCTCGGCCTTCTGCTCGGGAGTACGGTAATCGAGCATGATGATCAGCACCATCGAGACGATGAACGACACGGCGATGGAGACGGCGTACACCCACATCTGGCTGAACACCGGGATGGTGAGCAGGGAGGTGAACGCGAACGCGTTGGTGGTCACGCCGCGCACCGATTCGCCGGCTGCAGTGACGGACGGGAACAGCCAGCCGAGCACCGCGATGACGACGCCACCGGCGAAGCAGCCGACCAGCATGCGCTTGTAGATCAGCTTGTAGCGCAGGTGGATGCCGTACAGGCTCGGCTCGGACACGCCACCGAGCAGGCCGGCGGCGAGGGCGCCGAGCGAGGTCTGACGCATGTCCTTGTTCTTGTCGCGGATGGAGATGAACAGCACGCCGGCGGTCGCGCCGAAGCAGGCGAAGTTCCACACGCCCATCGGGCCCTGGATGAAGTCGTAGCCAAGGGACTGGATGTTCATCAGCATCAGGGCGTTGAGCGGCCAGTGCAGGCCGAGCGGCACGAGGAACGGGTAGAGCATCGGGATCAGGATCGCGAAGATGAACGGGGCGTGGCCGTTGAGCCAGGCCAAGCCGACGCCGAGCCAGTTGCCGGCGAGGATGCCGAGCGGGCCGATGAGGAAGGCGGTGAGGGCGCCGACGATGATCATCGAGAAGAACGGCACGAACACGATCTGCACGCTGTCAGGGATAATCTTCTTGAGCCCGTGGTAGACGAGCGCGAGCACGGCAGCCATCAGCAGCGGCACGAACACGTTGCCGCTGTAGTCGTTGAGCAGCATCGGAATGCCAAACACCTTGGTCGAGCAGGAGGTGGTGCCCAGCGTGGCGCTCTTGACGCAGGTGGTCACGCCCTTCCACTTTTCGGAGTCCATCAGGTCGGCGAACTGCGGGGTCATCAGAGCGGCCATAATGGAGCCACCGAGCCACGGGTCGACCTTGAGCTTCTTCGAGGCGTTGTAGGCAATCATGATCGGCAGGAAGTAGAACACGCCCTTCCAGATGGCCTTGATGAACACCAGGCTGGTGTTGGCTTCCTCGCCCGGCACGATACCGATGGAGATGCACAGGTTGATCAGGGCGATGATGATCGACGCGCCGAGCAGCACGCCCAGGATCGGGCGGAACGAGTCGGACAGGTACTCGAAGAACGAGTCCATCCACGCGACTTTGCCGCGCACCTTGGCACGTTCGGCGGCTTTGACGTCGGCATCGGACTGCGCCTTGTCGCCGGCGACCGCGCCCTTGCCAGCGCCGACGCCCGCCATCTCGGGCAGGTGCATGATGTTCTCGTACATCGTGGCGACCGCGCCGCCGATGACGACCTGGTAACGGTCGCCGGACTGCGGCACCGCTCCCAGCACGCCCTTCATGGTCTCCAGCCGGTGCTGGTCTACTTTGCCCGCGTCGACGAGTTCGAAACGCAGGCGAGTCGCGCAGTGCGTCAAGCTCTTGACGTTGCCCGCGCCACCGATCGCTTCGATGATCTGCGATGCAGTTGATGCTGCCATCTCACATCCCTTTCCGTGAATCTTCCATTGATCCGTCTCCGGTGCCGGGCCGCAAAACAAAAAAGACCTGAGATATGGATAGTCCTATCCGTATCTCAGGTCTTGCGTCTTGTCGACTTGCAACCCTGCATCGAGTCGATTGATATGTTAACTTCAGATGAACTGCGACACGCCGATAAATCACAAAGATGGCATCGCAACTATTCGGGCGATGAGCGGGTGGCCGATGCGGCCCGCCTTTCATCCCCCTATCCGCGAAAGTCCCATCTGCGACGCGCCGGATGGGATTATGGCGGGGTTAGATGGGCGAGACCGCGCGGCACGGCGTCAGTCAGGGACGCTCCCGCGCGTCACCGTGGGCGTCGTCGGGCAGGCAGGACTTTCCCCGGATTCGCCCTCCGTCAGGGGTTTCGGTTTTCCCGCCCGTCGATCGTGCGGCGACTTCGGCGCCTTCGTGCCGCTCTTGTCCGAACCGTGCATTGTTCGAGTCATGCACATCGCCCCGTTTCGCTCGTTCCGCCGACCATATCCGGTCGCATTCCTGTATTCCTCCGTTATATAAACATCTATATAAGCATCATCGCCGGCTCACGCGACGCATGTTTCGCGGGCACCCGTCACTGTGCGCGGGTCGCGTCACGCTGTGCGACCCGCACCAAGTGACGCTATGACGAAAACCCTTGCAATCACTGGGCTTTGGGGATATCGTCACTGTGCGAGGGTCGCGCAGCGTGACGCGGCCCGCGCACAGTGACGCAAAACCCGCGCAGCGTGACGACCGGTCGGAACATAGAGCACCGACCGGCCGTATGGCGTGGAACCATTTTCGGATCTCGCCGCGCGAGACATCACCGCAATTGACGGGGCGGGCGGCGCGCTCGCGGCTCAGCCCGCACGTACGCCGCCTTACGGACGCATCACGGCGCCCATCCGCGAAGACCCGCTACCGCTACAGCGTGAACTTCCGGGAAGCGGCGGCTCCGGTCGTGGCGAAATCGGAGCCCTTGGACTGCAGCGAGGCCACGGCCGTCACCTTGTGCGAGCCGGGCGCAAGCGCCTTCGGCAGACGAACCGTCCAGGCACCGGCGTTCCCGACGATCGCGACGTAGCTCTTGCCATCCACCGTCACCGTGACCTTCGCGCCGGCGGCGGCATCGACCATACCGGATATCTGGCCGGCGGCGAGCTTGGCGAACTTCGGCTGTCCGACGTTGATGGACAGGTTGAAGCCGTGCTTGAACATCGCCTCGGCGTTGTACTTGCTGTCAACGATGGCGAAGCCACCGGCGACCGCATCGTCATCGGCCGCGTCATCGCAGGAGCTCATGTTGCCGTACGAATCCACGCCGATCGAGTAGTGGCCGGACACGATGGCACCGCCCGAGTCACCGCTCAGCAGGAAGGCGCTGAAGTGGAAGTCGTACACGTCGAGCAGCTCGCCGTTGTCGTTCACGCTTTCGGTGACCTTGTCGGCGGTGACGACGCCGCATGTCCAACCGCTGGTCGAACCGGACTTGCAGGCGGGCATACCGATGGTGACGCAGACGCGTCCCAGACCTGCAACGGGATGCCATCATCCTGCGTGAAATTACCCACACCCTTGGTGGTCAGGTCTGGGCCGGTGGTGTCTGCGCCTCACGTGGACAGCTCGGCCGGGTTCTTGTACTTGCTCGTGGACAGGCGGTCGAGTATACCGGCATCGTTGTTGTCGCCGACATGGCCGTATGCGGTCGCGCCGACGGTGTCGCGCAAATCGGAGACGTTCTCCTTGCGGCTGCGTACGTGGTGGATGCCGGGCACTACCACGAACGCAGCCGATGGCACTGTCACTTTCGACCAGCTGCCGTTCGACGCTGCCGGCACGTACGAGTACACGCTCGTGCAGGTCGCCGGCAACGCCGATGGCGTCACGTATGACAGCACCGAGTACGCGGCGACCATCACCGTGACCGCGACGGCCGACAACACGCTGACCGCCGCCGTCTCGTATGCGAAGGATGGCGAGACCGTTGACGCGGCCACGTTCGCCAACATGCACAAGGCGCCGACGAAGCCTGGCGAGCCGACGCAGCCGGCTGAGCTCGTTAGTTAAGCCCGGTACCAAGCCGACCAAGCCCAGCAAGCCGAAGGTCACGATCTTCAAGCCGCAGGTTCAGGTCGCGCCTTCCGCCGATGCGGTGAAGACGCTCGCGAAGACCGGTTCCACGACCGGTGCCATCGTGATTGCCGCCCTCTTCGCGGCAAAGGCCAATCCATCAACCTCTCGCCGGTTCCAAGCGCCTTTGATTCCCCATGCCGTTGGCATATCGGCGTCGATGGCCAACACAGACCGCCTCTGCCGTGCCATTTCCACTCGTCCCTTCCTCCCGCGTCTCCATCCCCTATGTTCCGCCCTTCGCCATCCTGTCCTCCGGGGCTATCCGTCGTACTCTGTCACTCCACTAATCAATCCTCTAGGGTCAATCGTGCTTCCTCGCATCCTTGTCGCCGTGCCCCTTTTCCGCCATGTCCCTTTCCTCCGCGTCTCTTTTCGCTGCATTCTTTTCCGCCTTCCCCCTCCCCGCCGTCATCCTCTTATCTGGTACACCGGTACATTACGGGTTCAAATAGCCGTTATTCACAATTGCATGTGCGAAATGGTCGTTTTTGGGCTTTGAAACGACCATTTCGCACGGGGGATACCAGATAACGGCTATTTGGACCCGTAATGTACCGGTGTACCTAATGACAGAGCGGATAGAGCTGGGCGCACATGGCATGCGCAGGCAGCACGCCCGGCAACATCACCAACATTCTCGAACAAAAAAATCACAATTTCTCACAAAAAACGTAACCCAAAATGACACCGGTCGTGGCAAAAATAGAAGCATGGTAGCAAAACAATGCGGGCAAGCCCGCCACCCCAGCTGATCTGATCAATGTCGACGAAGTCATCGGCAAGTACTATGACCTCGTCCCCGACCCGGCGGTTCCGGAGCAGCGTGTCATCTTCGGCACGTCCGGCCACCGTGGTTCGTCCCTGAAGACCTCGTTCAACGAGGCCCACATCGTCGCCATCACACAGGCCATCGCCGAGTACCGCAAGAAGGCCGGCGTCACCGGCCCGCTGTACCTCGGACGCGACACCCACGCCCTGTCCGGTCCGGCCGAGAAGACCGCCATAGAGGTGCTCGTCGCCAACGGCGTGCACGTGCGCGTCGACTCCCGCGGCGATTTCGTCCCCACGCCAGTCGTCTCCCAGGCGATCCTGACGCACAACCGCGCGGCCGACGGCACCCAGCGCTTCGAAGGCGAGGGCCTGGCCGACGGCATCGTGGTCACCCCGAGCCACAACCCGCCCACCGATGGCGGCTTCAAGTACGATCCGGTCACCGGCGGCCCGGCACCGGCCGAGACCACCAACGCCATCGCCGCCCGCGCCAACGAACTGCTCGGCGACTTCAAGTCCATCAAGCGAGTGCCCTACGAGGAGGCCATCAAGTCCGAGTACGTCGAGGGCTTCGACTTCCGCGAGCACTACGTCGCCGACCTGGGCAACGTCATCGACTTCGACGTGATCCGCGACTCCGGCGTGCGCCTGGGCATCGATCCGCTTGGCGGCGCCTCCGTGAACTATTGGCCGCTCATCAACGAGAAGTACGGCCTGAACATCGGCGTGGTGCGCCCCGAGGTCGACCCGACCTGGCGCTTCATGACCATCGACCACGACGGCAAGATCCGCATGGATCCGAGCTCCCCGTACGCGATGAAGGGCCTCGTGGACCAGCTCAACGCCGGTGCCTGGGACAAGTACGACCTGGTGGGCGGCACCGACCCGGACGCCGACCGCCACGGCATCGTCTGCCCGAACTGGGGCGTGATGAACCCGAACCATTACATCGCCGTGTGCGTCGAGTACCTGTTCGGCGGCAACCGTCCGGGCTGGCCGGAAGGCACCGGCATCGGCAAGACCCTGGTCTCCTCCTCCCTGATCGACCGCGTGGCCTCGTCCATCAACGCGAAGCTCGTCGAGGTTCCGGTCGGCTTCAAGTGGTTCGTGGATCCGCTGTTCAGCGGCGAGGTCGCGTTCGGCGGCGAGGAGAGCTCCGGCATGAGCTTCCTGCGCCGCGACGGCCGCGTGTGGACCACCGACAAGGATGGTCTGATCCCCGACCTGCTGGCCGCCGAGATCACCGCCAAGACCGGCAAGAACCCCGCGCAGCTGCATCAGGATCAGGTGGCTCGCTTCGGCGAGAGCTGGTACAAGCGCGTCGACACCCCGACTACGCTGGAGCAGAAGGCCAAGTTCGCCAAGCTCACCGGCGATGACGTGGCCGCCACGCAGCTGGCCGGCGAGGACATCACCGCCAAGCTGACCGAGGCGCCGGGCAATCACGCCAAGATCGGCGGCCTGAAGGTCACCACCAAGGATAACTGGTTCGCGGCCCGCCCGTCCGGCACCGAGAACATCTACAAGGTGTACGCCGAATCCTTCGTCTCCCCCGAGGCGCTCGACAAGGTGCTCGACGAGGCCAAGCTCGTCGTCGACAAGGCATTGGGCGAATGAGATCCACGCAACGCATGGCCGGGCTGGCGGCCCGTTAGCCACCAAACGACCGACCCCGAGGCCCTTTGCGGATCAGCTTCCGCGAAGGGCCTTCGCATTACACCCATGGGCCGTCTGGATGAACGCCGTGACCGGGCCCACCTCGGGTGTGGATAACCATGTGGATAAGTCCGATTCACGCTTCGCTCCGCCCACCGCATCTGATATGATGACGGTATCATAGCCGCATAGGACAGGACTACGGCTCCGACTTCGGCGCGCGTGCGTACAGTGGTGCGCCCACTCGCGTCGACCGGTCCCATCGTCGCCAAGGAAGGGGACGAAAGACGGATACACCTCGGTTTGGGCGCACCACCATCCGCATAAGTAAGGACATCACCATGACCAGCACCAGCAGCACCGACGTTCCATCCGCGATTTCCGCGGACGCCCTCATCATCGGATTCGGCAAGGGAGGCAAGACATTGGCCGCAAAGCTCGCTTCAACGGGCCGAACGGTCGTCGTGGCCGAAGCGAGCGCCGACATGTACGGAGGCACCTGCATCAATATCGGATGCCTGCCGTCCAAATCACTGATCCTCTCCGCCGATCGGGCGCGGCGAGAGGGCGCGAACCGTACCGCCGAAACCCGCGAAGCGGCATTCGAAGCCGCCATCAGGGAGAAGCGGCGCATCACCGCGATGTTGCGCGACCGAAACTACCATAAGCTGGCCGACCAGGACAACATCACTGTGATCACCGGCCGCGCGCGCTTCACCGGCACCCACAGTGCGGAAATCACCACCGCCGACGGACCGGTCGCCGTGGCCGCGGACATGATGTTCATCAACACCGGTGCCACGCCGCACATTCCGGACATCCCCGGCATTCGCACCACGCCAGGCGTATACACCAGCACCGGTCTGATGGACGTCGATGAGCTTCCGCAACGGCTGGTGATCATCGGCGCCGGATTCATCGGACTTGAGTTCGCTTCGATGTTCGCCGATTTCGGCACGGCGGTCACCGTGCTGCAGCACAGCGACGAGTTCCTGCCACGCGAGGACGAGGATGTGGCGGCCGCGATCCGTGCACAGCTGGAATCGCAGGGGGTCAGGTTCCTGTTCGGCGCGGACACCAAGGCGATCACATCGGCGGATGACGGCGTCAGGCTGTCCGTCTCGATGAGGGGCGCGTCGGGCGCCGGCTCCGAAGCACGTCTGTGCCTGTCCACCGACGCGGTGTTGGTGGCCACCGGACGCACGCCGAACGTCGAGGGCCTGAATCTCGAGGTGGCGGGCGTGGAACTCACCGAACGCGGCGCCGTGAAGGTCGACGACCTGCTGCGTACCACCGCCGACGGCATCTGGGCTTTGGGCGACGTGAACGGCGGCCCGCAGCACACGTATATCTCGCTGGATGACTACCGTGTGGTATGGTCTCAGCTGAACGGTTCCGCGCGCCCGTACACGCTGAGCGACCGTCGCAACGTGCCGTCAAGCACGTTCCTGCACACGCCGTATTCGCGTGTGGGCCTGAATGAGCGCGAGGCGAAGGCGGCGGGACTGGATTACGTGGTCAAGCGACTGTCGGTGGCCACGGTGCCCAAGGCCCAGGTGATGCGTCGACCGGAGGGCATGATGAAGGCGCTCGTCGAGAACGGCACCGACCGCATTCTCGGCGCGATGCTGCTCGCCGCCGAATCGCACGAGGTGATCAACATCGTCAAGCTGGCGATGGATATGGGCGCGCCGGCCAGTACACTGCGCGACATGATGTTCACGCATCCGACCATGGCCGAAGCGCTGAACGACCTGTTCGCGTAACGGTCGCGGATCGCGCGTGTCCGCGATACATTTACACAGCGTCCAACAAATCGGGGCTCCCCTCCTTGGATTGGAGGGGAGCCCCTTGGGTTATCGGCTAGTCAGCCTGCCGTCACGCCTCGCGGCGGCGACGGGCGTAGGCCATGGCGCCCAGGCCAGCGCACGTGGCGAGCGCGATGATGATCGCGAACACCTGCACGTCGGCGCCGGTCTTGGAGATGTCGTCACCCTTATGAGTGCCGTTCTGGGTTCCGTCGCCCTTGTTACCACCGGGTGCCTGCGACTTGAGAGTCAGGCCCTTGATGGCGGCTTCGAGCGCGTCGGCCATCGCGTCGACCTTGCTCTGCTGGTCGATGGTCAGTCCGCGCTTCACGGCCTTCTTGGCCGCCTCGAACTTCGCCACCGAGTCGGCGGTGTAGCCGCTCAGGTCCGAGGGGACCTTGGCGAGCAGGTCATCGATCTTGCCGTAGTCCGCGGACTTGTAGGCAAGCTTGGCCTCGGCGGCTTCGAACGCCTCCTTGGCTTCGGTGAACTCGGCAATCCCGACTTCGCCTTCACCGGCGGCGGCCAGCTTCTTCAGCGCCTTGTAGGCGTCGGAGTAGGCCTTGTAGCTGGCGTCGGTGTAATAGCCCTTGTCGTTGTCCTTGAGCTTGATGCCGTCCACGTAGTCCTTGACGCCGGTGGCGCGGGCATCCAGCTTGGCGACCGCGGCGTCGATGGCGGCGACGCGCTCGGCGAGCTCCTTGACGGTGCCGGACTTGTACAGCGTGTCGAGACCCTTGACGACCGGGTCGGAGGTGGTGTCGTCCTTCGCGGCGAGCAGCTTGGAGAGCGCCTCGTAGCTGGCCGTGGTGTACTTGGACGAGTCGACCTTGCCGGCTTCGGCGACCTTCGCCTTGAGTTCGACGGTGGAGACCAGGGCCTCCTTCGCCGCCTTCATGGCGTCGATGTTCTGCTGGTTGAGGCCGGCATCCCCCTTGACCTTGTCGCTCTTCGCCTTGGCGATGGCGTCGGTCAGGGCCTTGTAGCTGTCGGTGGTGTACTCGCTGCCGTTAACCTTTTCCATGTCGGCGATGGTCTCGTCGAGCACGGTGGTATCGGGCGGCGTCGTGGTGCGCACCAGCGCGTTCTCGGCGGCGGTCAGCGCGGTCAACGCGGCGGCCACCGAATCGGTGGTGCCGTTGACCAGCTTCGCCTTTGCGGCCTTGAGCGCGTCGGAGTACGCCTTCCACGAGTCGGCGGTGTAGTTCGCCTCCACGTAGTTGCTCTCGTGCGCGATCTGGGCCTTGAGGGCGGCGACGTTCACCAGCGCGGTCTTGGCGGTGGTGTACTCGGCGGTCTTGGTCTTGAACGTGGCCGGCTTGGTGCCGTCGGCGGCGATCAGGGTGTCGAGCGCCTCCTTAGCGGCCTTGAAAGCCGCGTAGGAGTTCGTGGTGTAGTCGGCCTCGTCGATCGTGGCGAAGCTGTCGACGGCGATCGTCGCGAGCTCACGCTGGTAGGTGGAGTCCTTCAGCGCGGCGAGAGCGTCATCGACGGCCTTCTTGAGGCTTGCGGCGTCTGCTGTGGACAGGTTGTTCGTGTCCTTCAGCGCTTCCTTGACCTCGTCGAGCGCGTCGGTGTACGCGGTGAACGTCACTGTCGTGTAGAAGTGGCCGTCGTTGGTGACGGCTGCGTCCACGAGCTTGCGCAGCGCGGCGATCGCGGCGGCGTCGGCCTTGGTCTGCGCGGCGTCGATGGCGCTTTGCACGGCGTTGGCTGCGGCGTCGATCGAAGCCTTGCCGACCAGCGGGCTGCCGTACACAGCCTGGGCGGTGGCCTTGGCCTCGTCATACGCGGTCTTGGCGTTCGCGGTCCAGGCGGAAGTGTCGACGGTCGCGTCGATCTTCGCCTTGAGCGCCGCCTTGGCCGTGGTGATGTCGGCGTCGGTGTCGGCCGAGTCGAGCGTGATGAACTCGGAGATCTCGGGGATGGCGTTACCCCACGCGATCTTGACGCTGAGCAGCTGCTTGCCGTCCGGCACCTTGAACTCGTTGATCGCCTGTTCCAGCGTTCCGAACGTCACCTCGGAGGTGGAGCGGGCGGCTGCACGAGCCGTCACACCGGAAGTGGTTCCGGTCGCCGCGTCGTACAGCGTACCGGTGACGGTCGCACCGCTGGCGGCACCCGACTGCACGATGCGGAACGACTTGATGTCGCTCGGGTCATCGATCTTGTAGGTCAGGGAGCCATTGGCCGCACTCGGCTTGTACGTGGTGGTCAGGTCGCCGTCGATCATGTTGCTCGGCGCGTGGCCGCGCTCCTCGACCTTGGTGGCGGAGAACGCCGCGTTCGCCTCGGTGGAGACGTAGGCGCCCTGATTCACCATGAACTCGTTGAACGCGAGTGCACGCTGCGGGTAGTCGGCGGTGGTCAGCAGACGCAGGTAGCGCATGCCGGTGCCGTTGGCGATGTCGTCCTTGCCGTAGTAGAAGACGTTCGGGTAGTTGGAATCGGTCTTCTTGTTCGTGTCGCTTATGTCGCCGAACGCGGTCGTGGTGTCGGTGTCGGACACGCCGTCGCCAATCTCGAACGCGTCAACCCAGGTCTTGCCATCGACGGACATCTGCACCTTGGTGTCGCGGATGTAGTCGTACTGCGTGTCCTGCGTGTAGATGCGCAGCGAGGTGATGTCGATCGGCTGACCGAGGTCGAACACCGCGGTGTTGCCCTGTCGCGGCTGGCCGGCGAACTTGATGACCGTGGTCATATCGCCGTCGAACGCGTTGCCGCTTTCGCGGGTGTCGGTTCCCCAATCGTTGCGCTTCTGGATGTCGGACGAGACCAGCTTGCCGAACTTGCCGACCGTGGAAAAGCCGACCTTGAGCTTGTCGACCGAGAAGGCCACTCCGTCGGTGCCATTGATCACGCGCACGTAGCGGGCGGTCTTGCCCGTGAGGTTGCCCGGCTCGACAGTGGTCCAGACGAGTCCGTTGTCGGAGATCTGCAGGCTGGGGTTTGCGTTGCCGGTGTTCAGTTCGACGTCGGTCAGATCACGGATCGCCAGCAGATCGAGTCCGGCGTACTGGCCGCCGTCAAGCATCGTGTGCGATTTGTCGAACAGCTCCGCCGTATTGGCGCCCAGCGTGGCGGTGTACCCGTGCTGCGTCTTGTTCGTGTACACCGACTTGAGCGGATCGGCGGTCTCGGGCGGGGTCACGGTGATCTCGGCCACGCGCCACCACACGTTCTTGGCGGCGGTGTTGCGGATGCGTACGTAGCGCCCGGTCACGTTGCCGCTCACCGTGGAGGTGACGTCGTCTCTCAGGTCACCAAGCTTGGTCCAGGTGGCCTTGTCATCGCTGACCTCGACGACGCCCTGGCTCGGACGGTCGTCGGGGCTGGAGGCATGACCGGTAATCGTGACCTCGCCGATCGGCTTGCTGGAGCCCAGATCGACGATCACGGCCGCGCCGGCCGCGATCTTGTCGCCGTTCGGGTCCTTGAGGTAGGTGATCGTGGACGGGTTGCCGTCGATCATCTGCTCCTTGGTGCTGCTGTAGGTGGCGTTGAGGTTCTCCAGCTGCACGCCGGTCGCCGTGTACGGAGCGAGAGTCTCCTTCTCGACCTTGTTGACGTCGATGCCCTTGATGCCGAGCCACAGGTCATCGCCGTTGTCGGCGGTGGCGATCAGTCGCACGCCGGTGACGCCGGTGATGTTCAGACCGGTGACTTTGATCGGCTCCTCGGAGCCCTTCGGGCGCTCGAACGTCGCATCCGGCACGTCGGTCCAGTTCTCGCCATCCGTGGTGGTCTGCAGCTTGGAGTGGTAGAAGTGGTTCTTGCCGCCGTTGAACGCGAAGCGGATGTTCTTGAGCGTGCTGGCCTTGCTGAACTTCACGCCGACGTAGTTGCCCTTGTGCAGGTAGTTCGGGTTCTGGAACACCGTGACCGTGCTGTCCTTGCCATCGAAGATGTCTTCGATCGAGCCGGAGGTCGGCGTGGTGAACACGTCGCTGATGTACGTCTTGGTCACGACGTTCGGGTCGGCCTCCTGCTGCACCTTGTTGGACAGGTAGGAGTCCATCGCCTTGATGAACGGCACGATGTGCTGCACGCCGACCTCGGCGTACTCGGTGTGGTTCACGTAGTAGAAGCCGTGCTTCTTGGACGCGGCGAACGCGGACTGCGCGTCGGAGTACTCCTTGAGCGTCGAGGACGTGTCGCCGTTCAGCGCGGCCTCGATGCCCGCGATGTAGGCGAGCGCGGCCTTGGTGGTGTCATCCCAGCAGTCGATCCACGGGGCGATCTGCTCGTTGGCGTCCTGCCCGGTGTAGTCCTTGCCGATGTCGCCGAGCATCTTCGCATCGCCCTTGGCGCGGTAGGTCTTGGCTGCCTTCTGCAGCGTGACGAACGCGGCCTTGATGTCGGTCAGATCGTGGGCGGTGATGGTGCCGTCAGCCAGCTTCGCCTTGGCGGCGGTCAGTGCGGGAGCCAGGTCCACGGACTCCTGCAGCGCGGTGACGCGCGAATCCATGTTCTGGTTGATGGTGTGCTTGGACAGCTCACGCAGCGCGTTCGACGCGGCGGTCGGCACGGCGGAGTTGTGGTCGACGAACGAGAACGAATCCTGCCATGCCTGGTCGGCCTCGCTCTTGCTCCGCCAGATGTTCCACGAGTAGGTGGCGTTGCCGAAGATGCCGACCTTGCTCGGCTCGGACTGCTGCATCGGGTTGAGCACGATGCCCTGGATCTTCGACGGGTCGACGCCCGGATGCAGGAACGTGTCGTAGCCGCCCATGATCAGGTGGCTCTTCGAGTTGTCGGAGCACGGCCAGTTGATCCACATGTAGGGGCCGCGGCCGACGTTCGAGGTGAACGTGTCGGTGAAGTTCTGCGAGACCTCGCCCCAGACGCGTCCGCCGGTCATGACGATCTGCACTTCCTTGGGGAAGTTGGCGAAGTAGCTCATGCCGTTGCCCATGTATTCCTGCGTGACGAACGGCAGCGTGGTCTTGAGGTCCGGGTAGGTCTTCTTCATTTCCTTGAGCCACGCGACCATATCGGTGAGCAGCTTGGTGTAATTGTTACCGCCCACGTTCGCCGCGTCATCGGCCAGGATGGCGATCTGGCGCACGCCGACCCCGATGGTCTGCGCGAACTTGTCCTGCAGCACCTTCAGATCGGCCTGATAGTTCGCCTCGGAGTTGAACCGAATCGCGTTGTTCATGAACGGGTGCAGAGCGAACACGAAACGCGTCTTGGAGGCGTTGCCGGCATCGGCGAGCGGCTTGATCTTGGTGTCGAGCTCGTCCTGCGTGTACAGCGTACGCCACTGCGAGTTGTGCTTCGGATCGTCCTTGGGGGGCGTAGAAGTACGAGTTGAGCTTGTAGTAGCCGCCCCACTTCATCAGGTTGATGCGGTCCTGAGTGCTCCACGGGTTGCCGTAGTAGCCTTCGATGAAACCGCGGCTGACCACGTCGGCGTAGTCGGTGACGGTGAAGTTGCGGATCGTCAGGCTATCGATCTGGCCGAGCACCTGGTACAGGGTGGTCAGGCCGTAGAAGCTGGCGTCGGTGTCTTTGCCGAGCACGGAGATCGTGCCGTTGTCGGACTTGAGGAAGTATGAGTCGGTCTTGTCGAAGATGGCGGAATCCGGGCTGTACTTGCTTTCGATGGCAGTCTCGGCCTTGCCATCGGAACCGTTCACGCCCACATAGACGTTGGTCTTGCCGCTGACTGCGGCGTCGGATTCGGTGACGTTCAGGTTCTTGAGCGCCGCCACTTCGTCCAGTCGGTCCTGGGTGGCTTCATCGATGTCATCGTCATAGATGACGTTGATGTCGCGAAGAATGTACTGTCCGCTGTCATAACGGATCGAATGCGGCTTGGGGTACAGCGTGTATTCGGTCGCCGCCGTATCGCCGCCTGCCGCGTACGCCGTCTGCACGCCGATGGCCACTGCCGGGCTCAACGACAGAGCCGCGGCAAGCAGGCCTCCTAATGCCTTACTGCGCATACTGGGGTTCCTTTCCTTGTCCGGCACTGGGGACGCGCCGGCTGAATCTCTCATCATTGAATTATTCGTCACCATGCTGCTTTGCATCATCGTGACACGGGGACTCGTGTGAGTTCATCATTGGTCAGTATTCAGTATATATAATTAACAAAATATCGCGACGTTTTCGGTCGTGTCGCAGCCCATCGGCGATTCATGGCCGTGACACGGCGTGCGTTACTGTTGTTGTCATGACCATCACCGTATCGACAGACGGAAGCGCCCTGGGCAATCCGAACGGCCCAATGGGCTGGGCCTGGGCCGACCACGAACTCAACATGGCACATTCCGGCGGCCATGAGCACGGCGGCGACTGCGATGCCGGCGGCGCCACGAACGGCACGAATCAGATCGGCGAATTGTGCGCAGTGCTGGAGGCGCTGCGCGCACATCCCGGCGCGGAGCCGCTGGTCATCGAGACCGACTCGCAGTACGCCATCAACTGTTCCACCAAGTGGGTGCACGGGTGGAAGAAGAACGGCTGGAAGAACTCGCAGAAGAAGCCTGTGAAGAACGCGGCGCTCATCAGGGCGATCGACGCCGAGCTGTCGCGCCGCGCCGGCTCGGTGAAGTTCGTGTGGGTCAAAGGGCACGCGGGCAACGCCGGCAACGAGAAGGTGGACGACCTGGCTCGCACGTATGCCGGCGACTGCCGCAGCGGCGTGCAGGAGGGATATCTGCCGAAGGAGGGATGGCAGTCGCTGCTGGCTTCGGAGTATGCCAAGGGAACCGACGTGCCGGAGGATGCGCAGATGCTGCTGGACGGCAAGATTTCCACGCAGGAGTACCATCTCGGGCGAGGCGGGGAATCGGGTGAAGCGGGAGCCGAGCACGAATCGGACGGCGACAACGTCGCAAAGCGAATCCGCAAGCCATCGTTGGCGGAGCTGCTTGCCGAACCCGAAGGCGTGCCCGACTACGGCGAGACCCAGTCGGACACATCATCCACCACTGCGATGTCAACTCCTACTGTTCCTATGACGACCGAATCGGACGCGACCGTCGCACTGTCATCGAATTCGGCACAGGCCGAAGGCACACAGTCCGGCAGCTTCACACGCTCTGTGGCCGAACCTGCGGCGCCGCGGCTCTCACCGACCGCCCTCACCGCGTCGGGCACGCTGCGCTTTACTCCCCCGCCATCCACCAGCCCGACATATGACGGACGGCCGCGCATCATCCACGGACTGGTTCGCGTGGACGGATATGTGAACGGCGACGGCACCATCACCCTCGACAATGCCGCGTTCTATACGGACAAGCAGGGATAGCAGCCGAATGGCGGCGGTTCTCCTCCCAAAACCCGGACGAACGGCGATGACGTTCCATGAACCGGATACTATAGAGGTGGACTTCAATCCCAAAGTTTGAAGCATGTTTCCCTCCAAGGGGAATGCACGGACATTTCAAGGAGTACATGATGGACAAGGCACAGCAGGGATGCGACTGAGAAGGCGGCCGGCATCGAAGCCGCCAAGCTGATCGAGAACGGCATGATCGCCGGTCTCGGAACCGGTTCGACCGTGCGTTTCCTGGTCGATGAGCTCGGCCGCCGCGTCAAGGAGGAGGGCCTGCAGTTCACCGGCGTGACGACCTCCCGTCGCACGCAGGAGCAGGCCGAAGGTTACGGCATCAAGATCGTGGACATCGATGATGTGGATCATATCGACATCACCATCGACGGCGCCGACGAGGTGGACAAGAACTTCAACGGCATCAAGGGCGGCGGCGCCGCACTGCTGTGGGAGAAGATCGTGGCCACGAACTCCAACAAAATCGTGTGGATCGTGGACGAGTCCAAGGTCGTCGACACCATCGGCAAGTTCCCGCTGCCGGTCGAGGTGATTCCGTTCGGCGCCGGCCACGTCATCAAGCAGTTCGAGGCCAAGAGCTACAAGCCGGTGCTGCGCCTCGACGCCGACGGCAAGGAAGTGCGCACCGACGAGAACAACTTCGTCGTGGACCTGCATCTTGAGCGCATCGACCACCCGCAGGATCTCGCCGAGGACCTGATCAACACGGTCGGCGTCGTCGAGCACGGCCTGTTCCTCAACATGGTCGACAAGGTCATCGTCGGCGACCCCAACGGCCCACGCGTAATGACCAACGGCAACAAGTGACCTAACGCGGCGAATCGCCGCCTCAATCCCGGCGCCGGCAGCCCCCCCCTATCGGAGTCTGCCGGCGCTGTCATATCCAGCTCGCTTCCGCCAGCGGGGACGAGAATGTAAAAGCCCCGCGGCCGACAGGGTCGCGGGGCTTTGTGTGCGCTCTTGCAAGCGAACGACTACTTGCGCTGGTGGCGAGTCTTACGCAGCATCTTGCGGTGCTTCTTCTTGCTCATCCGCTTGCGGCGCTTCTTGATGACCGAACCCATCGTCAGCCTCCCTTAGTACGTTAAAGATTGCAACTTGCCCAATAGTACACGTATTGAGGGACTTACGCATCCGCGCGTTCCATTTCCGCCATGAATCCGCAAATCACCCCGAATTATCACGAAATCACAGCGGGAACGGCTCGTAGAACCGCAGCACGGATTCCTTGGAGCCGGTCACCTCGAACACGGCGGTATCGTTCTGCCACAACGCCGTCGCGGTCTTGCCATCCTCACTGTCGGCCCTCACCGTGTAGCTGCCGGTGCTCTTGCCCGACACCTTGACGTCCCCGGACTTCAGCTCCTTGCCGGTCAGGTTCTTCGCCAGCTCGTCGTACTGCTTCTTCACGGTGTCGGAGTCCGACCATTGCGCGACGATGACGGTCACGTCCTTCGCCGACTTGCCCGTGGAGTACGTGAGCGTGTACTCCTCCAGCGGCGACGCGGACTTCCAGGTCTCGCTGGCGCCCGCCTTGGTGCGCGCGTAGTTGAGCACGCTGTCCGGCATCGCCTTGAGCAGTTCGGATGCGTCATCCGGCAGCGCGGTGGCCTTGATGCTCGGCTTGGTAGGCTCGGTGGCGGTCTGCTGCTGCACCTTCGTCACTTCGTCCGTCTTGTTCAATGCCCAACCGGGCCATACGAACGCGGACAGCAGCGCAAGCACGACGACCAGCGCGGCGACGATCATCACGACGATCAGCTTGCCGCGCGATGCGGAACTACCGTGCGGATAGGAAGGGGATTGAGTCTTTGCCATGCTGTGATTCTCTCACGCGCATACGACGCAACGGCATCGTTTCGCCGGCGACGTCGGCGTGCCGCTTTGTGCTAAGGTCTGCGGTATGGTGAAGTCGGCGACGCGATATGTATGCAGCGAATGCGGTTGGGATGGTCTCAAATGGGTGGGCCGCTGCCCGCAGTGCGGGCAGTGGGGCACCGTGGAGGAATTCCACGAGGCCCGTCCCGCCGCATCGTCGTCGCGCACCGCGGCGCCGGGCCGCACCTCACGCACGCAGGCGGCCGCGTCCATCGTCAGCGCGGCGACGCCCATCACCCAGATAGACACGTCCACGGCGTCACGGCTGTCCACGGGTTTCGGCGAGTTCGACCGTGTGCTCGGCGGCGGCATCGTGCCCGGCTCGGTCGTGCTGATCGCGGGCGAACCCGGCATCGGCAAGTCGACACTGCTGCTGGAGACTGCCGGCAACATCGCCGCAGGCCAGCCCAACGGCTCGGTGCTGTACGTCTCCGGCGAGGAATCGCAGGCGCAGGTGCGTCTGCGGGCGTCGCGGGTCAATGCGATGGAGCAGAACCTGCTGCTGGCGTCCACCACCGATCTCGCCACCGTGCTGGGGCTGATCGAGCGGGCGCGGCCGACACTGGCGATCGTGGATTCGGCGCAGACCATCGTCTCGCAAGACGTTGATGGCATCTCCGGCGGCTCCACGCAGGTGCGCGAGGTGGCGAGCGCGCTGATCGACACGGCGAAGACGCTGAACATCCCCGTGCTCCTGGTCGGGCATGTCACCAAGGACGGGTCCATCGCCGGCCCGCGCACGTTGGAGCATCTGGTGGATGTGGTATGCCAGTTCGAGGGCGATCCGGAAACGGCGCTGCGTATGCTGCGGGCGGTGAAGAACCGGTTCGGGCCGACGGATGAGGTCGGGTGTTTCGATATGAGTGGCGAGGGCATCGAGGAGGTCAGCGATCCCTCGGGACTGTTCCTGTCGTCCGCCGACGAACGTGTGGAGGGCACGTGCGTGACGTTCACGCTGGACGGCCATCGCAGCCTGCCCATTGAGATTCAGGCGCTGGTGACCAGTTCCGTGCTGCCGACACCGCGACGGGCGGTGGTGGGGGTCGAGACGAACCGCATCGCTATGCTCACCGCCGTGCTGTACCGACATGGCAAGGTGAACCTGCTGGCGAACGACCTGTATGTATCGACGATCGCGGGAGGACTGGCGAAGGAACCAGCCTGTGATCTGGCGATTGTGGCGGCGCTGGCCAGTGCGGCCAGGTCGAAGCCAATCGCGCGAGACACGTGCGCCATCGGCGAGATCTCCCTGACCGGGCAGATTAGGCCGGTGCCGCGGCTGGAGCACCGGCTGCGCGAGGCCGCGCGGCTCGGGTTCGCCACGGCGGTGGTGCCGCCGATGCGCAAGCGTGTCACCATCGAGGGGCTGCGCATCGTAGAGGTGACGCATCTGCGCGACGCGCTGGAGTCTCTGGGCGTCGTCTGACAGTGACGGTGACGGTGGCGACACGGCACGCGCAAGATGCGCGAGGCACGATAGCGACGCGATTCAGCGCATGCGAGCCTATGCCGATACCGTTCGGACGCAGGTGGAGAGACCGGCGTCTGTCGGGCACTCCTGCCGCGCTCAACGCGCGGAGGTCAGTTCCCTGGTCTCCTGGACGTTGCGCGTCAATTCGTCCTTGAGCGCATCGGCACTGTCGAATTTCACCTGCGGGCGCAGGAATCCAGCGAATTCGACGCGCACGTCGTGACCATACAGGTCCAGCCATTCGTCGGTGACCGCGTACGCCTCGACCACCCGCTCATTGAGACCGGTCTCTTCGTTGAAGGTCGGCTTCGTGCCGATGGAGATCGCTGCCGGCCACCGGTAGGGTGATTCGGCGGCGAGCCTGGCCTTGGATGAGCCAGAATCATACACGCGCGGAATCACCGAGGCATTGCCGCTGCCGCTGTTGCCGTCGGAGGCGTTCTCGTCGGAGCCGGCGGTCGCTCCCGCCGCGCCCAAATCGATCAGCCAGCCGGCATACACGCCATCCACCGGAATATAACCGTCAATCATGCTCCCCAGGTTCGCCGTCGGGAAACCGATTGTGCGGCCGCGCTCCTCGCCGTGCACCACCGTTCCCGTCGATGGCGTGCGCATGGCCGAGGATCTCGTCGGCGGCCTTGATACGACCATGTGCGAGCAGGTATCGCACGTTCGTCGAGCTCCACACGCGCACTTCGCGCCCCTGATGCTTCTTGCTCCACGCGCGCAGCTGCGCCTTGGTCATGCCTTCGGTCGGATCCACAGGCTCCCCAGGCTCGCTCGGCATCTGCGGGGTGACGTCGGCCGGCACACGCACATGACCTGGGCCGCGGTCGTCGACGATCTCAAGCTCGAACACGCCGGTGGCCTGCGCGAGGACTCCGATGGCCTTCACATCGCCAGCGCGGTTGGCGCCCATCGCCGCATCCGTTCCCAGCACCAGCGTGCGCATGCCCAGTTTGCCGACCATCTGGCCGAGGAAGAACCGATATGATTTCGTGGCGAACGCCAGCGTATAGCGCACGATCAGCACATGGTCCACGCCAAGGTTCTCCAGCGTCCGCAGCCGCTGGTCGACGCTGGTCAGCGCCATGGAGTCGCGGAAGCCGTCGCCCGGTTCCTGCCCGTCATGGGCGGCCGCGTACGCGTGCACGACACCGGGACGCGGGTCGAACATCACCACCACGGAAAACGCCTTGTCGGCCTTGGCGAGTTCCACCGCTCGGCGGATGACCGCCTGATGGCCGCGGTGCATGCCGTCGAACACGCCGACCGTGACCACGGATTTCCTGTTGGCACTCAGCGTCGGCCATTCGACCAGCCCGGAGGCGTCCGGGGCAAGAGTCGTGATTTTCATGGGTGATGGTGTTCCTTACATGTTGCGCCGTATATGCGGCTTGTGGGCATGGTTCCGGCCTTCCATGATACCCGCCACCAGTGCGGCTGCGCCACCGAATGATGAACTGATTTGCATCATGCCGTCCCGATGCCGTCACTGTGTGCGGGCGCCGTCACTGTGTGCGTGGACGCACAGCGTGACGCACACCCCTAAAACCATTGGAAAATAAGGATTTCTGGCATTGCGTCACTGTGTGCGTGGACGCACAGCGTGACGCACCTCGCACACAGTGACGCATTACGCGCCAAATACGGTGGCCGGCTTGGCCTCGCCACGCTTGGCGCGCTCGACGAGCGCCACCACTTCCCCGCTCTGCGGCAGATACGCGGCGGCCGTACCGTGGATGTCATAGGGGATACGCCGGCCGTACCGCAGGTTGACGGCGTCCTGATCGGTGATGGCGAGCAGCGGCATGGTGCCTCGCGCGGCATCCAGCATCGTCAGCGCCTTGCCTGCGAGCTCGTCGCCAATCACATCGAGCACGGCGCGGTTGCGGGACTGGTGGTTGCCGTTGCGGTCGGTGTACTCGCGTGTCTCCACGTGCGCGGTGATGACATTCGGCGAGGAGACGTCGAAACCGCCCACCCGCGTGCGCCGCAGCCGTATCAGGTGCCCGCCGACTCCCAGCGCCGCGCCTAGGTCGCGCCCGAGCGCGCGGATATATGTGCCCGCCGAGCAGCTGACGCGCACATCGACGTCGATCACCGGCGTCGCCTCCGCGTCATCCCGTTCCGTCGTTGCCAGCCCGTCCGCCGCCGAGACGAGCGGAAGTCCTAGCTGCCGCGTCGGGGCATAGCCGAACCGCACATCCAGCACACCGAACGCGCTGACGGTGATCCGACGCGCCTTGAGCTGCACGTCCTTGCCGTCGCGGGCCAGATCATAGGCACGTTGACCGTTGATTTTGATTGCGGAGAACGTGTTTGGCACCTGCTCGATGCTGCCGGTGAGCTGCAATGCGATGATGTCATCGATACGATCGCGCCACAGCTGCTGGCAATCCGGCAAAAACGCTTCCTGATGCGGATGATACGCGGAGCCGTCATCCGCGACCTTTGCGGCTGCCACGGCCGAACCCTTGGCCGCGTTCACAGGCCCATTCTCGCCAGCCGACTGAAGTCCACCGGCGACCGGCAATGCCAGCAGCTCTTGCCAGCGCTCGGGCGAGGTAGCCGACAGCAGTTCGCCATCGGCATCGTCGGTGGTGGTGGACTGGCCGAGGCGAATCGTCGCCTCATAGGTCTTGTCGTGTTCGACGATATGGTTCAGCAACCGCGTGGCGTTGCCGAATCCGACGACCAGCACACCGGTGGCCATCGGGTCGAGGGTGCCGGCGTGCCCCACCTTTTTCATATGCAATGCGCCGCGCGCAGCCGCGACGATGTCATGACTGGTGACGCCACGCGGCTTGTCCACGACCAACAATCCCGACGTAGGAGTCGCCAGCGCGGCGGAGCCAGCCACAGGCGAGGCTTCCGCAGCCACGATCGGAGCCTGCTCGCCGCCCGAGGCTTCGGGTACGGTCCCCATCAGTGAATCCTCTCCCGTCTCGCAGAACCGCTGATATGCGGCTCAGCGGTCGCCCGTTGCCTCGTCCGCCGCGTTCTCGGCGTCATCTTCCAGGGTCTCGACGCCGATGCCGTTGCCTTCGACGTCGTCATCGTCGAGGTCGTCCGCGTACTCGTCGTACTCGTCGTCATCGTCAAACTCGTCGTCATCGCGCTCTTCAGGATGCTTGTACGGGTCGGCGTCGCCCGCGTACTGCGCGGTCTCGCGCGCCTTGGCGATCTCCTCGTCACGCTTGTGCGCGACAGCCAGGATATCCTCGATCTCATGCGCCTCGCTCGGCACCTCGTCATAGATGAACTGCAGCTGCGGGGTCAGTCGCAGGCCGGCTTTGGAGCCGACCAGCGAACGCAGCCGCCCTTTCGCCTGATCGAGCGCCTGCTTGGCGCGCTTGCGCTCCCCCTGCTCGCGCCCATCATGCCCAAGCTGAGTCCAGTACACCTTGGCGATCTGCAAGTCATTGGTGACGCGCACATCGGTGATGGTCACGCTCGCAAGCCGCTTGTCGTGCAGCTGAGCTTCCATCGACGACGCGATCACCCGTTGGATCAGCGCCGCGACTCGTGCGGCGCGCGGGTTCGTTCCTGCCATAAAAATTCCTTTTTCCTCGATTGCGCGGCGAACCGCTGACAATATCACTCGTATCATATTCGCACATCCCCTACTCGAAGGCTCACAGCGAATCGTTCTCAATAAGAAACATGCGAGGATTGCACACATTAGCGCACAATCGAACAAACCGAAAGCCCGGAGTTCCGGCCATCAGCAGCGAATACTGTTCATTGGCGAAAAACGGGGGCGCACGAACCGTAATGAGAATGGTTCGCTGCGCCCGTCCGCGAAAAAGCGGCGGACACCCGAAAGCGCCCGCCGCCCATGTATATATGCGCCTTACTTGCGCTCGACTTCCTGCATCTCGAAGGTCTCGATGATGTCGCCGAGCTCGATGTCGTTGAAAGTGCCGAGGTTGATACCGGCCTCGTAGCCTTCCTTGACCGACTGCACGTCGTCCTTGAAACGACGCAGCGAGGAGATCTCCAGATCGTTGACCGTGGCGACGCCGTTGCGCAGGATACGGCACTTCGTACCGCGCTTGACCTCGCCGTCCTGCACCATGACACCGGCGATGTTGCCGAACTTGGAGGAGCGGAAGATCTCGCGGATCTCGGAGTGGGAGGTGACGACCTCCTCGTATTCCGGCTTGAGCATGCCCTTGAGGGCGGCCTCGATGTCTTCGATCGCCTTGTAGATGATCGAGTAGTACTTGATCTCGACGCCTTCACGGTCGGCCAGATCCGCCACCTGACGGTTCGGGCGCACGTTGAAGCCGATGATGACGGCCTTGTCGACGGTCGCGAGGTTGACGTCGTTCTGGGTGATCGCGCCGACGCCGCGGTGGATGACCTGGATGCCGACCTCGTCGGACACCTCGATCTTCATCAGGGAGTCTTCCAGCGCCTCGACGGAACCGGAGGAGTCGCCCTTGATGACGATGTTGAGCATGTCCACCTCGGACTTGGCGAACTGCTCCTTGAGGCTTTCGAGCGAGACGATCTTGCGGCGCTTCGCGAGCTGCGCGGCGCGTTCGGTGGCCTGGCGCTTCTCGGCGATCTGGCGGGCGGTGCGGTCGTCGGATGCGACCAGGAAGAGGTCGCCGGCGGTCGGCACGGACGTCAGACCCAGCACCTGCACGGGCGTGGACGGGGTGGCTTCCTTCATGTGGTTGCCGTTCTCGTCGAGCATGGCGCGCACGCGGCCGTACGAGGTGCCGGCGACGATGGCGTCGCCGATGCGCAGGGTGCCCTGCTGCACGAGCACGGTCGCCACAGCGCCGCGGCCCTTGTCGAGTCGGGCTTCGACGGTGGCGCCTCGGGCGTCCATATCCGGGTTCGCGCGCAGGTCGAGGTCGGCGTCGGCCGTGAGCAGCACGGCTTCGAGCAGCTTGTCGACGTTGGTGCCCTGCTTGGCGGAAATGTCGACGAACATGGTGTCGCCGCCGTACTCCTCCGGCACGAGGCCGAACTCGGTGAGCTGGCCACGGACCTTCTCCGGGTTCGCGCCCGGCTTATCGATCTTGTTGACGGCCACGACGATCGGCACCTTGGCCGCCTGCGCGTGGTTGATGGCCTCGACGGTCTGCGGCATCACGCCGTCATCGGCGGCGACCACGAGAATCGCGACGTCGGTGAGCTCGGCACCGCGGGCACGCATGGCGGTGAACGCCTCGTGGCCAGGGGTGTCGAGGAACGTGATCTTGCGCTTCTCGCCTTCCAGATCGACGGTCACCTGATAGGCGCCGATGCGCTGGGTGATGCCGCCGGCCTCGCGGGCGATGACGTTGGTCTTGCGGATGGTGTCGAGCAGTCGGGTCTTACCGTGATCGACATGGCCCATGACGGTGACGACCGGCGGACGCGGCTTCAGGTCCTCGTCCTCCTGCAGCTCCTCGCTGTCAAGGTCGATGTCGAACTGCTGCAGCAGCTCCTTGTCCTCCTCCTCGGCGGAGACGATCTGGATGTTCCAGCCGATCTCCTCGCCCAGGATCTGGAAGGTGGATTCGTCCAACGACTGGGTGGCCGTGGCCATCTCGCCGAGATGGAACAGCACGGTGACCAAGGCCGCCGGGTTGACGTTGATCTTCTCCGCCAGATCGGCGAGCGAGGCGCCCTGACGCAGGCGAACGGTCTGGCCGTTGCCGGTGGGGATGCGCACGCCGCCGATGACGGGTGCCTTCATCTCCTGGAATTCCTGACGCTTCGCGAGACGGTTCTTGCGGGCCTTGGACGACTTGCCGCCCTGACGGCCGAATGCGCCGGCCGCGCCGCCGCGACCGCGACCGCCGCCGCGCGACGGACCGGTTCCGGACGTGTTGGAGTTGTTCTGGAAGCCGCCGCCCTGACCAGCGCCGGTGCCAGCGCCGGCACCGAAGCGGTTGCCGCCCGCGGGACGGGCGCCGCCGGTCTGACCCGGACGGTTATGCCCCCACTGCCCCGGCTTGGCGCCCTGCGCTCCCTGACCGGGACGACCGCCACGGAATCCTCCGCGACCGCCCTGACCTGCGCCGGGACGACCGCCACGGCCGCCGCGATTGTCGTTGTGGTTGCCGTTTACAGTCGGACGGGCCATCGGGTGCGGACGGGGGATGTCGCGCGGGGTGGGCGCGTGCATGCCCTGCTTGCGGCTGAACGGGTTGTTGCCGGGACGTGGCCCCGGAGTCGACGGACGGGCGCCGCCGTTGGCGGAAGGCGCGCTGCCTGCGCCCGGCTGCTGGCCCTGGCGCGGCTGACCCTGATGGGAGCCTCCTCGGGAATCCTGCGGACGGCCGCCGGCGTTACCGCCGTGACCGGGTTGGTGGGAACGCGGGCCGGGGAAGGCGCCGCGCTGCCCTGAAGGCGCGTGCGGATTGTGACGCTGCGCGGGTGAGGGGCGGTTCTCGCCGCCTTCACGGTTCGGTCGAGCGTCACGCATGTCGCCGCGGGATTCGTTGCGATTGTCGCGCGGCGTCGTGCCGCGATTCGATGACGGCACATGTGCAGCAGGCGCCGCAGAGCGCGGTTCCGCCGGACGCGGTGCCGCGGCGGGCTTCTTGCCCAGACCGGGCTTGGCTACAGGTGCGGGCTTGACTGCGGGAGCACGATGCTCCGACGGTGCGGGAGCCGGTGTCTTGCGTTCCGCTGCGGACGCTCCCGGCTTCGCCTCGCCCTTCTGGAAGGCGTTCTTCAACTTGCGCGCCACCGGCGCCTCAACCGTCGAAGAAGCTGATTTTACGAATTCACCCATGTCCTTGAGTTTGTCAAGGACGGTTTTGCTGTCGACGCCAAAATCCTTGGCAAGCTCGTACACGCGCTTTTTTCGCCACATTACTCCTAATTCTGGGCCGCGCGTAGACTCGCGCGGCTATTTTCCGATGACGGATTCTGCCCGTTTCATCGTGCAACCATGGTCGTGTTACCTCATATCTCGATCCCGTGGCATGACGGCATAACGCATCCACACCCGGTGTGCCGTGTCCAGCATACTAGGGACGTTGGATGTGCCGTCGGCCGCGCGTCACCGCCGTGTCGCGGATCACTTGCTTTCGGCAGCGACCTTCTTCGCGTGCGCTTCGGTGGATTCGATGCCGATCTTCCACCCGGTCAGCTTCGCCGCGAGACGCGCGTTCTGGCCTTCCTTGCCGATGGCCAGCGACAGCTGGTCGTCATGGATGAAGGCGATGGCGGTCTTGTTCTTCTCGCTGATGACCTGCACGCCGGTGGCGACGGCGGGAGACAGCGCAGAGGCGACGAACTTCGCCGGATCGGCGGACCAGTCGACGATGTCGATCTTCTCCGGTCCGAGGTTCTCCATGACGGCGCGCACACGGGCGCCGCCGGGGCCGATCAGGGCCCCCTTGGGGTTGACGCCATCGGTGTTGGCGCGGACGGCGATCTTGGTGCGGGCGCCGGCCTCACGGGCGATGGCCATGATCGACACGGCGCCGGACACCAGTTCCGGGACCTCGCGCTCGAACAGGCGACGCACCAGCTCGGGGTGCGAACGGGAGACGACGATCTCGGGGCCCTTGACGCCGCGCGCCACGTTGACGACATACACGCGCAGACGCTCGCCATGACGGTAACGCTCACCGGGCACCTGCTCGCGACGGGGCAGAATCGCCTCGACATCGCCGATGGCGACATGCACGTTCGTCGGATCGCTGGCATCCTGCTGAACGATGCCGGTGACGAGCTTGCCCTTCTGGCCGGAGAAGGCGCCGAAGACCTTGTCGTCCTCGGCCTTACGGAACAGCTGTCCGATGACCTGGCGCGCGGTGGCCGCGGCGAGGCGCCCGAAGTTGCGCGGGGTGTCGTCGTACTCCTCGCCCAGCTCCGGTGCGGGATGAGGGTCATCCTCGGTGGGCTCCACCGGGATCTCCTTACGAGCCCACACGGTGAACGTGCCTGCCCGCGTGTCGAGTTCGACACGGGCATGCTTGGCCGCATGAGGTGTTTTCAGATAGGCCAGACGCAGCGCCTCTTCCAGCGCGGCGTCCAGTTGTTCGAGATCAATTCCTTGCTCGATGGCGAGCTGATGCATTCCTGCCAGGTCCAGTTCCATACTCAAGACCTCCTATGAAGTTATAGCCGTGGTGGCGCGCATATGGTCACAGTCGTCTATTAGTGTAGAGGCCTATGCAGACACGTCATTGGCCAGATCACGGCATTCCATGCCGTGAGAGGAACATATCTTCGTGGTGTCGCCGTATCGTCGCGGCACTCTGCATCACCGCCCTGTGCGGCGCCCTGAGCGCCTGCAGCGCGCCCCGGATCGATGGGCGCGCGGAGTCGGAACACCAGCCCAGCGCCTGCGAGAGCGCCTACTGGGCCGCCGACGCGTCGACGGCCACCATGAACGGCCGTCACCATATCATCATGCGATATCTCGCGGCGAAGCAGGCCGTCGGGCAGTGGAGCGAGGCTGGCCGCCACCTGCACCCGAGCGATTCGCGCAGGGCACGATCAGAAGCGCCCAAGCCGAGCATGTGGCCGTGACGCTGGGCACAAGGCTCGGTGGCAACGACACCTACCGCACGGTCTCCGACGACAGCCTGAGGCAGGTTCTGGGCATCGACCTCGACGGCGCCACCTTGGGCGCCATGTCGCTGGCCGAGGACCGCGCCGGGTTCGTCATGGAGGTGCTCGCCGCGCGGGATACGCCCGGCGCCACCCTGAGCCGGTCCGACCGGCACAAGACCGCGGGGCAATTGCTCTTCACCGCGTCCGGCTTGAGCCGCGACCCACGAGAAAAGGTCTACGACATCCAGAAGATCCTCGCCTCGCCGACCTCGATGACCGATTCCACGACCGGCCTGAGCGTGCCGACAACGGCCTTGACGGAGATCGACTGCGCCCGGGAGCAGCTCGCCGCAATGGCCGATGACGGGGCGTCGGCCAAGTCGAAGCACACCGACAAGACCGGCAACAACACCAACGGCAACGGCGATACCGACAGTGCAACTGACACCACCGACGTCAACGCCACCGATACCAACACCGTCGGCACGGAAAACGACGCACGCCTGCGTGTCCTCTCCACGCTGATCTCCTCCCACATCACCTCCGCATTCGCACTCGGCTACCCCGACATGGACGCGTTCCTCTTCTCCTGATCGCGTCACTCCCGCAGCCCTATTATGCATACAGGGGTAAAAGCAACACCCGTACGCCGCAGAAGTCAGCCCGATTGCATATGCGCAACATAACCGTTTCTTCGTAAAACGTCTCACGTTGCCGTGAAACCCGATGGAAAAAAACGCCAAACTCACCCTCGATGGCTCATCGATGAGCCAGCAACGACAACGTAGGGCCTATAGGAACTTTTGTGGTGCTTATGATCGAGGTCTGGCCTTGTACGAGTAGGCGTGTCGGCATGTCTTTTTCCCCGCGTGGAAAATGATGCGCTCCCGGTGGTGGGCTGGATGGTGTGAGAACGCCATCCAGCAAAGCGAGGAAATGCCCGGCATGCGGGCGTGCGATGAAGAAGAACGGACGGACCGGCAAGGGCACGCAACGGTGGAGATGCCGGGCCTGCCGGCTGAGCTCGACGATGCCGCAGCGCGGCCGCAGACGGGCGCGGACGCTGGAGGAGTTCCTCTCATGGCTGCCGGGGCGTCGTCCCAGACGGCGTCGGAATCCACGGGCGACGCGCGCGCCCTGCGCAAGCGGATCGCATGGTGCTGGTCAATCCGGCCGCGCATCGCCCGCCGGACGCGAAGCGCCACACGGTCATGGCCGACGGCACGTACATGGGCCACGGCTGGCGCCTGATCATCGCCATCGACGGCGAAAGCGGAGAAGTCCTCGCCTTCCAGTGGTGCGCGCACGAGGAGCTGCGCCGCTGCTGCCGGCGGTTGGAGAAACTCTTCCGCGAGGGGAAGCTCTTCGCCTTTCCCGGGCCGGCGCTTGCCGCAGGTGGGCCGGTGGCGCGCACCACGAACCGGCTGGAGGGCGGCGTCAACTCGGTCGTCAAGAACGTGTTGCGCAACCCGCGGACTGCCCGAGGAGCACATGCTCCGCGCGTGCGAATGGGTGTGCTACATGAAGACCGCGCACCCGCGGCCGGAATCATTCATTCCCGATGATCCGCTGGAGGACGGGAAAGCGACGTCGCCCGAACCGGAAGGCGACGTCTCGCCCGCATACGGGATCGGCATCGACTGGAACGAATTCCACACCGGCACGCGATATCCCAACGGCACCGACTGACGCCGAGAACCAGACCTAAAGCACCACAAAAGTTCCTATAAGCCCGAAAGAGGGTTCCGGGAGAATCCCGGAACCCTCTTTGCTGGCGGATAGGGCGAGATTCGAACTCGCGGAGGGGTTAGCCTCACACGCTTTCGAGGCGTGCTCCTTAGACCGCTCGGACACCTATCCATGCGCTGCGAAAAAACGCAACTTGTTCATTATAAGTCGATTTCCCGATTACGCAAATCAGCGCGTGGCGCACCTGCCACCGCTCCATCGAGCCTCCATCGGCGAGCTATCTACGTTTCGAGGGGTGGATTCAGCTCCTGCAAAACATCTATCTGCATTTCAAGGGGTTGGTAGTCAAGTATGACGGCTCGCTAATCCGCATGATTCCAATAGCGTAACAAGCCGAATACATCAGGTATCGCGTTTGAGCAACCCCCTGAAACGCAGATAGATGACCCGAGCAGCCTCAATCAACCCCTCGAAAGCGAGATAGCCCGCAAAACGCCCCGGGCAACCGTCCTCACAGCAGCTGCTCGTGGACGGAGGCGTTCACCCATTGGTTCTGCTGGACCTGATAGCCCGAGAAGATGCCGATGTCGAGCATGCAGTCGCGGTAATCGCGCCCGTGGGCGATGGTGATGTAGTTGTCGTCGACCATGCGGTTGTGGGTGGGGTCGAGCCCGATCCAACGGCCGTCGTGGTAGATCTCCACCCATGCGTGCGTCGCACCCTCGCCGCCCAGCAGGCCCGCGATGTAGCGGGCGGTCAGCCCGACGTGGCGGCACACCGAGAGCATCACGTGCGCGTAGTCCTGGCACACGCCCTTGCGCTGGGCGAGCGCCTGCTCGGCGGTGGTGCGGATCGTGGTCGAGGCGGGCGTATACGTGAACGCCTGATACACCTCGTCCATCACCTCCCATGCCTGATCAATCGGCGTGGCGTCGGCCGGCAGCCCGGCGATGTGCGCCCGGCACGCCGCGATCATGGCCTCGATGCACGGCCCGGGAATCGTCAGCGCCGAGTTGAACCGGTACAGCGGCTTGTAGATTTCCGACTTGATGTGGGCGTTGTCGACGAACGCGATGCCCTTCACCGAATAGCTGAATATCGTGTGAGGCTGCGGGATGAACCCGGTCATGACCACGGAATCGAACGAGTCGATGGTCGTCTCCAGTTCGACGTCCGGCTCGATGGCGACCTCCACGTCCACCACCTGCTGTCGCGGGCCGGTCGCAGGCACGCAGCGCAGTTGGAAACGATGGTCGGTGACCGGCGAGCTGAACGTCAGCTTCATCTCGTAGTCAAACACCAGTTTCTTCATGACGGCAGGCTCCTCGTCGGATAATGCTCGCAAAAATCCACTCTAGTCTAGCAGAAGCGGCGGAGGTCATCCGTCAGCTGACGGCCGCCGACCGGTCACGCTCCGATCGGCGGTCTGCCCCTCACGGACGCTTGGCGTCCATGTTCATCGCGTTGAGCATGCCCGCGTCCTTCGGGTCGCCGGTGATGGCCCGGCTGTTGAAGTCGGTGAGGAACTCGTTCAGGCGGCTCGTCAGCTCCGGGTAGCCGCGGCTCGGCAACTGCCCGAGTAGCCAGCTGATGCCGGACACGAAGCATGAGGGCAACGGCATGCCGTCGAGCGTGCGCGAGTAGGTCTCCAACTTGGCGAGCGGCGCGTCGAGCTCGCTATTGTCCAGATGGAAGCGGGTGTACAGGTCGATGCGCTCGATGTACTTGCCGATGAACACGAACGCCTTCAGTGTGATGTCTGCGGTGGAGTTCTCGATGCCGCCCCAGAACGCGAGCATGTCGTCGGCGATGTCACGCTGCGAGTAGATGTCATCCGCGCTGGCGGAACGCTCGGCGGCCTCGGTGATGTTCTTCACCGCGAGCTCGACGTACTGCAGCAGCCTCGACGTCAGCTCCGGGCGCAGCACCACGGCGTTGTTGAACGCGGCGACGATGGCGGAGCGCACCGAGTCGGGGTTCGTGCCGTCGTAGAGGAAGGAGTGGATGAACCCGTCGAAGTCCTCGAAATCCTGCGGTAGGTCGAGCGCCTTCGCGAACGGGCGGAACGCGTCCACATCGGTGTCCATCACGCGGTCGTAGAAGGGGAAGAACTGCACGAGTGTCGTGAACACGCGCTCGGTGTACCGCCCGAGCCAGTACAGGTTGTCGGCCTTCGACGCGGTGACCAGCGACAGCGAGTGCCGCTTCGAATGCGGAATGAGGTTCACCGAGGCGACCGGCTCCTCGCGCTGCTTGTCCGTGCTGCCGTCTTCGGGCGCCAGCACCCACGTATCCTTGAATCCGCCGCCCTGCGACGAGTTGACGATCATCTGGCCGGGCACTGACGAGTAGCGCGTCAGGCCGGAATACCACACGTGCGTGTTCTGCCCGGTGACCACGAACGCGCGCAGGTCGCACTTGCGCGGGCTCACCTCGCCACTGTCCGGGTCGATCACGTCGATGTCGCGGAACTGGATGACCTCCTGCGCGATAAACCGGCGCGGATCCTCCTTGATGCGGTCGGCCAGATCCTCCCGCGCGGCCTTGTCGAGCGACGAGCCGAACACGACGCCGTAGCCTCCGGCTTCCGCCACGTCCTTGATGACCAGCTCGCCCATACGGTCGAGCACTTCCTTGCGGTCCTTCTCGAACATCGGCATGTAGGTCGGCGCGTTGTGCAGGATCGGCTCCTCGTTGAGGTAGTAACGGACCATCTGCGGCACGAAATAGTAGATCGCCTTGTCGTCCGCGGCCCCGTTGCCGGGCGCGTTGATGATGGCGACGTTGCCGGAACGGTAGGCCGACAGCAGTCCGGGCACGCCGATAACCGAGTCCGGGTTGAACGCGAACGGGTCGAGGTATTCGTCGGACAGGCGGCGGTACACGGCGCCCACGCGATGCCGGTTGCCGGCATAGTCGAGGAAGTACAGCTTGTTGTCGACGACTTCCAAGTCTTCGGGGAACGCGAGTGCCGCGCCAGTCTTCTCGGCCAGGTAGGCGTGCTCGAAGAACGCCGAATTGTAGCGCCCCGGCGTGAGCACGACGGCGATGCCTTCGGTGGATACGAAGTCCATGGCCTTGCGCAGCAGCCGCGGATAGTCGCGGTTGTCGCGCACGTGCACGTCGCGGAACAGTTTGGGATTCGTACGGCGTTCGATGTCGCGCGCGAACAGCGGATAGCTGGCTCCCGACGGGATGCGCAGGTTGTCTTCCAGCACCCACCAGCGCCCGTCCTCGCCTTGGACGAGGTCTTCGCCTGCGATGTGCGCGAAGATGCCGCCGGGAGGAGTCACGCCGTTGACTTGCGGAAAGTAGCCGGCCGACGTGTACACGTATTCTTCCGGGGATGACGCCGTCGTGGATGATGCGCTTGTCTGAGTAGATGTCTTTGAGGTAGGCGTTGAGTGCGTTCACGCGCTGCTTGAGGCCGGCTTCCAGCTCGTCGAATTCGTCGGATTCGATGATGCGCGGGATCGGGTCGTATGGAAACAGCCGGTCGTGGTATTCGCCGTTCTTGTATACGCCGAAACGCACGCCGTTGCGGCTCAGTTCACGGTTGATGTCTCCTCGCCTGTTGACCAGTTCCTCGGCGAATTGTCGGGCTGACCGTTCTGTCATGGCGACTCCTTGTCTCACAGATACGCATGCTGAACGCTTATGCTCTATGATACTGAACTCGTCCCAGCGTATGCGGCCGTGGTTTCCGCATACGCTCGAAAAATCGACAATCATGTTACGAATCGGTCGCGCCGCGAACGGTTCGCCGGCATGCCGAACGTCTGCCTTCGCGCCCACCCCCGCGTCTACAGCGTGCGCTTGGCGCGTATACGTTCGGCCCGTTCGGCGAGCTCGTCGTCGGCGGGATAGGCGACGTGCTCCAGCGTCAGCCCTTGCGGCGCGATCGGCCCTGTGGAGCCCTCGCGCAGCGGCACGGCCATCTTCTCTCGGAACCAGTCGGTCGAGCGCTTGCCCATGCCGACCTGTATGCAGCCGCCGACCAGCGAGCGCACCATGTTGCGAGCGAAGGCGTCGGCGACGATGGTGAAGCACAGCAGGTCGGATTCGGCGGCCGGCGTGCGGTATCGCTCCCCCATGCCGTCGACGACCAGCGGCCGGGTGGGGATCCGCCGCCAATATGCGGTTTTGACCTCGCGAATCGTGGTACCGCCCGGATTGGGGGTGGCGAACGAGCCGAAATCATGCAGTCCGATGGTCATCGCGGCGGCCTCGTTCATCGCGGCGACGTCGAGGTCGGCGTCGAGGTGCAGCACGAAGCCGCGCAGACGCGGGTCGACTTCGCTGGCACGGTCGGCCACGCGATACACGTAAGTGCGTTCCAGTGCGGAGAACCTCGCGTCGAATCCGCTCGGCGCGACCGTCACGTCATGGATGGTGATGTCCGCGGGCAGCATGCGTTGCAGACGGTGCTTGAGCGCTACGGTCGGCGGCACGCTCATGTGCCCGACGCAGCGGCTCAGCGTTTCCTCGCCGATGTCGAGATGGCAGACCTGATGCGAGGCGTGCACGCCCGTGTCGGTGCGGCCGGCGACGGTCAGGCGCAGCGGCTCGGCGGGGTCGTCGACCGGCACGCGCGTAATCGTGTGCAGCACCCGTTCGATCTCGCCCTGCACGGTGCGAATCGTCGGCTGCTTCGCCCATCCGAAGAAGCCGCCGCCGTCATATGCCAGATCAATACGCAATCTCATCACGCCCACCAGTATATCGACGCCGCCCCGAGTCCCCTTCTCCACCTCGCGACACCCATGTGCCGATACACTGTGGGCAAATGTTGGATGTAACGGTAAACTTTGTTTATATTGGAGCAAAGTCGCAACGAATGCGGCGATGCGCTAACCAATCAACAAAGATTCCGACAATAACAGAAACAACATTAACCACATACCCAATGGAGAGATTATGCGATTGAGGAGAGTGAAAGCGGCCATAGGCAGTGTCCTGGCAGCCGTGACACTACTGAGTACGTCGCTGACCGGCGTCACGGCGGCGCAAGCCAGCGATGACAATCTTGCACTGAATCAGACCGTAACGGCCAGTTCATATGAAGTGGCGACGACTGCGCCCGAGAAGGCCGTGGACGGCGATCTCGGCACACGCTGGGGTACCGCGCAGAACAAGGCCGCAAACGAATGGATCGAGGTCGGCTTGGGCGGCACCAAGACCGTCAAGCAGATCAACATCGATTTCGAGCGCAAAGATGCCGATCAGAACATCACCAGTTTTAAAGTCGAGCTGAAGCAGGGCGACACCTATACCAAGGTGTATCAGAAGGACACCCGCGCCAAGCAACAGGAGATCATCCTGCTTGACCAGGCACAGCAGGCGTCCGCCGTGAAGGTGACCGTACTGTCCGCCGACGGCGGCACCATGAACTGGGTCAACGTGGGCATCAACGAGATTTCCGTGTACTCCGCACCCAAGGAGACCGTGCTCGACACGGCCGACACGAACCACATGCTCGGCGCCACCATGACCGCCTCCAGCAACGAGACGGCGACGCTCACCCCCGACAAGGCGATCGACCAGAACCGCACCGGTCGCAACAATCGTTGGGCCAGCGGCTACGAGACCCCGAGCAACATCTGGCTGAAGGCGGAATTCCCGCGGCTCACCGCGGTCAAGGACATCCGCATCTATTTCTTCGAGCGTGACGTGAATCCGAAGCCTACCAATGTCCAGAGCTTCGACCTGTCCTACACCGACTCCGAAGGCACCGAGCACACGCTCAAGTCCGGCTACGCGATGACGGCCTCCGGGGCCGGTTATGTCGCTGACGTCGTCATCCAGCTCGATCAGGCCGTCAACGCCCGCTCGCTCAAGCTGTCGAACTTCGCGATCAAAAGCTCCGAATACAACAACGTGAGCGTCGCCGAATGGGAGGCGTATTCGAACGATCAGGCCGAGCCGGGCGCCACGCTCGACAGCGTGGTCTCCGACCTCGAATCCAACCACCTGACCATCGAGACCGACACCGACACGCTGGCTCTGCCCACTGTGCCCGACGGCTACACCGTCAAGTTCAACGGCGCCGACTACGAGCAGCTCATCGCCGCCGACGGCACCGTCAACCACCCGCTGGTCGACAAGACCGTGCAGGTCGCCTACGTCGTCACCGACACCGCCACCGGCAACACCAAGACGACCTCCGACATCCCCTACGTCGTCAAGGGCACCAACCAGCAGCAGGAAGGCAACAACGCCAAGCCGACCATCATCCCCGAAATCGCCGAATGGCATTCGACCAGTGCCGCCAAGCTGGCGGCCTCCGCCGTGACGAAGGTCGTCTACGACGATGATTCGCTCAAGGCCGTGGTCGACGAGTTCGTCGCCGACTACAAGGACTTCACCGGCATCAAGCTGACCGCCAAGAAGGGCGCCGCCGAAGCCGGTGCGTTCAACTTCGTCAAGACCGACTCCACGGCCGCGATCGCGCAGCTCGGCGACGAAGGCTACACGATGGACATCCAGGCCGACCGCGTGGTCGCCAAGTCATCCAGCGTGACCGGCAACATGTACGCGATGCAGACGATCCTGCAGATGACCAAGCAGGACGCCAACGGCTTCGTGATCGGTTCGATGCGCGACTACCCGCGCTTCACCACCCGCGGACTCCTGCTCGACGTGGCCCGCAAGCCCGTCTCGCTGGAGATGATGCGCGAGATCACCCGCACGATGCGCTACTACAAGATGAACGACTTCCAGGCGCATCTGTCCGACAACTACATCTTCCTGGAGAACTACGGCAAGGGCGACAACGAGGACGAGGCGTTCAAGGCCTATGACGCGTTCCGTCTCGAATCCAGCCTGACCAACGACAAGGGTGAATCGCCCACGGCCGAGGACTACTCCATCTCCAAGAAGACGTTCAAGCAGTTCATCCAGGACGAGCGCGCCCTCGGCATGAACGTCGTGCCGGAGATCGACGTGCCCGCGCACGCCAACTCCTTCACGAAGATCTGGCCCGAGCTCATGGTGAAGGGACGGGTCTCCCCGATCAACAGCAACCGACCGCTCATCGACCACCTCGACGTGTCCAAGCCCGAGACCATCGCCAAGATCAAGGAGATCTTCGACGACTACACCAAGGGCGACGACCCGACGTTCGACAGCGACACGACCGTGCACATCGGTGCCGACGAGTTCCTCTACAACTACACGGCATACCGTAAGTTCATCAACGAGATCGTCCCCTACATCAAGGACACGAACACCGTGCGCATGTGGGGCGGCCTGACTTGGATCAACGACCACAAGACGGAGATCACCAAGGACGCGATCGAGAACGTCGAGATGAACCTGTGGTCCAAGGACTGGGCCGACGGCCTCCAGATGTACAACATGGGCTACAAGCTGATCAACACGATCGACGACTACGGCTACATGGTGCCCAACGGCAGCTACGGACGTGCCAACGCGTACGGCGACCTGCTGAACATCAGCCGCGTCTTCGACAGCTTCGAGCCCAACAAGGTCCGCAGCAGCGGCGGCTACCAGGCCGTGCCCTCCGGCGACGACCAGATGCTCGGCGCCGCGTTCGCGATCTGGAGCGACAACATCGACAAGAGCGCATCGGGTCTGACCGAATCCGACCTGTACTGGCGCTTCTTCGACGCGATGCCGTTCTACGCCGAGAAGACCTGGGCCGCCACCGGCAAGGAGAAGGGCACCGCCGCGAAACTCACGGCGCTGGCCGCCAAGCAGGGAACCGGCCCTCGCACCAACCCGTACTACCAGGCCACTTCGAAGAACAGCGTCTACGAGAGCTACGACTTCAACGACGGGCTCGCCGACGCCAGCGGCAACGGCCGCGACCTGACCATCGGCGACGGCAGCAAGGCCGCCGTCAAGGACCAGTCGCTCAAGCTCGCCGGCGGCTCCAGCTATGCCACATCCAAGCTCGACAAGCTCGGCAACGGCAACGAGCTGACGTTCGATGTGACGCTCCAGCAGGCTGCCAAGCCCGGAGACATCCTCTTCGAGGCCGACGCTCCGTACGGCACTCATGACATCCGCGTCATGGAGAACGGCAAGCTCGGCTTCACGCGAGAGCTGTACAACTACTACTTCGATTACGAGCTGCCGGTCGGCAAGACAGTCACCGTGACCATCAAGGTGGACCAGCAGACCACGAAGCTGTATGTTGACGGCGAATTCGTGAGCGACGCGACCGGCAAGTACATCGACAAGGGCATCGAGAAGAAGACCGGCATCACCGCCGCGACCTTCGCACTGCCGCTGCAGCGTATCGGCTCGAAGACCTCTGCGACCAACGGCGTCATCGACAACGTCATCGTCAAGAAGTCCGAGGCCGAGACAGACCAGTACAACAAGTCCTGCTGGACCGGCACGACCAATTCCGAGACCCAATACAACGACACGGAAGGTCTGCTGCGGTACGCGTTCGACAACAACCCGAGCACCATCTGGCATTCCAACTGGAAGGGCGCCACGGACAAGCTGACCGGTTCGAACTCGTTCTACGCCGAGATCGACATGTGCCAGAAGTACACGATCAACCAGTTCTCCTTCACGCCGCGTACCAGCCAGGACAGCGGACAGGTGACCAAGGCCGATCTGTACGTCAAGGCCAACGCGAACGACGAGTGGAAGCAGGTCGCCACGGATCAGGTGTTCGAGGCCAGCCGCGCCAAGAAGACCTTCATGTTCGACGAGCAGGAAGTGCGGTACGTCAAGTTCGTGGCCAAGTCCTCGAACGATGGCTGGGTCGCGGTCTCCGAGTTCGGCGTGGCGAACAAGCCGTCCTCCACCGTGCGCGTATTCGTCGCGGCCGATCGGCCGAAGGCGGTACGGTGAGCGTAGCCGCCGAGGGCGAAACCGGCACCGATACGGCCGTGGACGTCGCATCCGGTGCCTCGGTGACCGCCAAGGCGGTCGCGGCGGATGGCTACAGGTTCAGCGGCTGGTTCACGACAGCCAGTGAGACGGCGGTTTCCACCGATGCCACGTACACGTTCGCAGCCGACGGCAACACGGCTCTGACCGCGAAGTTCACCAAGGACTCCACGCCGGATCCCGGCCCGAAGCCGACCATCAGCTCGATCGCCGTCACCAAGCCGACCGTCACCGATTACAAGGTCGGCGACACGTTCGACGCCACTGGACTGGCGGTCACCGCCACGATGTCGGACGGCAGCACGAAGACCCTGACGGCCGGCGAGTACACGCTCGCAGCCACGCAGGACGGTGCCGCGGTCGCGCTTGACGAGGCGTTCGCCAAGGCCGGAAAGGTCACTGTCACGGTCACCGCCAACGGCAAGACCGCCACCTTCGACGTGACCGTGACGGCCAAGAATCCCGATCCGGAACCCGCGACGCTCAAGTCCATCAAGGTCACGTCCAAGCCGGACAAGACCACGTACACCGTGGATGAGACGTTCGCCAAGACCGGTCTCGCGGTGACGGGCACCTGGTCCGACGGCAAGACGGCGCTGCTGAAGGACGGCGAATACAAGCTGTCCGCGGTCGACGCCGACGGCAAGACCGTCGACCTGACCAAGCCGTTCACGGCCGCGGGCGACATCACCGTCACAGTGACCTCCGGCAAGCTCACCGACTCCTTCACGATCACCGTCAAGGCGAAGACCGTGACCCCGACTCCTGGCGACAACAAGCCGGGCGAGAACAAGCCCGGTGCCGACAAGCCGAAGCCGAACACGCCTGACGAGGTCGCCAAGACCGGTGCTTCGGTCACGGCGGTCGTCTTCAGCGCCCTGTTGCTGTTGTCCGCAGGCTACCTGCTGGTGCGTAAGCGCAGGATCTGACCGAATCACGTGTCATCCCCCGCGGATGACACGCTGAGACCCTGAGGGGGCTCCCGGTTCACACCGGGAGCCCCCTCTTCCGTTGCATGCAGGTACGTAATAACGTGTATATGTCATTATCGCCTACTGTTGCGTATCTAAGTGCGCGCCGAAACGACGAGTCCGCGCACTTAGATACGCAAATGGGGCTATTTGCGTTCCTAAGTGCGCACGGTTGTCGTTTCGGCGCGCACTTAGGAACGCAACCGCATCTGATGCCAACGCACCCGCTGGCGGAGGGCTGTCCGTGCAACAGACTAGGGCCCGTCAACAGCCTCCAGTACCACCCAACAAACAAAAACAGGGGCTGGAAACCAGTTACGGTTCCCAGCCCCTATCAATGTCCATGAGACGGGTCTCACTCGGCCTTGTCGGCAGTCTCCTCGGCAGCGGTCTCGGCGGGCGCCTCAACCGGAGCTTCAGCGGCGGCGGTCTCCTCGACCGGAGCCTCGGTAGCGGCGGCGACCTTGGTGGCGGCCTCAGCTTCCTTGACGACAGCCTTCTTCGGGCTTACCGGCTCGGTGACAAGCTCGATGATGGCGGCAGGCGTGGAGTCGCCCTTGCGCGGAGCGATCTTGACGATACGGGTGTAGCCGCCCTCACGCTGCTCCATCTGCTCGGCAATCTGAGTGAACAGCACGTGCACGACGGACTTGTTGCGGATGACGCGCATCACGCGACGACGGGAGTGCAGGTCACCGCGCTTCGCGAAGGTGATCAGGCGCTCGGCCAGCGGACGAAGGCGCTTGGCCTTCGGCAGCGTGGTGGTGATGCGACCGTGCTGGAACAGGCTGGTGGCCATGTTCGCGAGCATAAGGCGCTCATGGGCCGGGCTTGACGCCAGACGCGGGCCCTTCTTGGGTGTAGGCATAGTTTCTCCTTATAGCCCGTCGGATTCAGGTGGGCACATGCCCGAACGTCCGAATCCGACGGTTATATCTGTTGCGAAAGGTGACGTCACTCGTCCTCAGGCGAGAAGAACGTACCACCTTCCAAATTGTTGGTATCGAAGCCCAGCGGCGACGACTTCAGCGACAGTCCCATGGACTGCAGCTTGTCCTTGACCTCGTCGATCGACTTCATACCGAAATTGCGAATATCCAGCAGATCCTGCTCGGTGTGAGCGACAAGCTCGCCGATCGTGTGGATGCCCTCGCGCTTGAGGCAGTTGTAGCTGCGCTGCGTGAGGTTGAGATCCTCGATCGGGACGGCCATCTCGGGGTTGGTCTCCTCCGCGACGGGAGCGGGACCGACTTCGATGCCTTCGGCCTGCACGTTGAGCTCACGGCACAGGCCGAACAGCTCAACCAGGGTGGAGCCAGCGGAAGCCACCGCATCGCGCGGTGAAATGGCCGGCTTGGTCTCCACGTCCAGAATAAGCTTGTCGAAATCAGTGCGCTGTTCGACGCGCGTGGCCTCGACCTTGTAGCTTACCTTGAGCACCCGGGGAGTAAATCGAATCGACCGGGATACGACCGATCTCATCGGTGTCCTGCTTGTTCATCTGCGCCGGGGACGTAGCCACGACCACGCTCGACAGTGAACTCGATTTCGAGTTCGCCGTCGTCGGCGAGGGTCGCGATGTGCTGGTCCGGGTTGGCGATGGTGACACCGGCGGGCGGTGTGATGTCGCCCGCGGTGACTTCGCCATTGCCGCTCTTGCGCAGATACATGACCACGGGCTCGTCGTACTCGCTGGTCAGCACGATGCCCTTGATGTTCAGCAGAATCTCAGTGACGTCTTCCACGACACCCGGCAGAGTGGTGAACTCATGCAGGGCACCGGAAATACGCACGGAAGTGACCGCCGCGCCCGGAATCGAGCTCAGCAGTGTGCGGCGCAGCGAATTACCAAGCGTGTATCCGAAACCGGGCTCAAGCGGCTCGATGACGAAACGGGAACGCTGCGGATTGATGGATTCCTCGGTAAGTGTCGGACGCTGTGCGATAAGCACTGTGTGTATCCTTTCAGCTTCTGGACGGTGGTGCACTCACCTTCCGTAAGCGGTTTTGGATGGATGAGATTGCTGAGTGCTCAGACGCGACGACGCTTCGGGGGACGAACGCCGTTGTGCGCTTGCGGAGTGACGTCGGTGATGGAACCGACTTCGAGTCCAGCGGACTGGAGAGAACGGATGGCGGTCTCACGACCGGAACCCGGGCCCTTCACAAAGACATCGACCTTCTTGACGCCGTGTTCCATGGCCTTGCGGGCCGCGGACTCGGCCGCCATGCCAGCGGCGTACGGAGTGGACTTACGGGAGCCCTTGAATCCGACATCGCCACCGGACGCCCAGGACACGACTGCGCCGGACGGGTCGGTGATGGAGATGATGGTGTTGTTGAACGTTGACTTGATATGCGCCTGCCCGACGGGGATCGACTTACGATCACGACGACGAGGCTTGCGCGCGGCCTGCTTAGGAGCTGCCATTGACCCTCGTTTCCTTGTAACGAACTGTTGTTTTGGATTGGATCCGGACGATGGGTGTCACCCCGTGGCCCGAATCGACGCCACCCTATTACTTGGTGGCCTTCTTCTTTCCGGCGACCGTGCGCTTCGGACCCTTGCGGGTGCGGGCGTTGGTCTTGGTGCGCTGACCGCGCACGGGAAGTCCCTTACGGTGACGCTGGCCTTGGTAGCAGTTGATCTGGATCTTACGACGGATGTCCGCGTCGATTTCACGACGCAGATCGCCCTCGATCTTGTAATTGCCTTCGAGGTAATCACGCAGCGTAATCAGCTGCTCATCCGTCAGATCCTTGACGCGAATATCCGGGTTGATACCGGTCGCGGCAAGCGTTTCCTTGGCACGAGTGCGACCTACACCGAAAATATAGGTGAGGGCGATCTCGATGCGCTTCTCATTGGGGATGTCGACTCCGGCAAGACGTGCCATTGCGATTCCTTCTGTGTTCACGCAGGTCGTGCACCGAGTCTTCCGGTTTCCCGGCCCGGGCCTGCGTACCCGGGGTTCAGCTGTTCGCTGTGACTCAGCGCCTTATTTACTTGTTGCCGCTGGAATCTGCTCTCAGCCCTGGCGCTGCTTGTGGCGCGGGTTCGTGCAGATCACCATGACGCGGCCGTGACGGCGGATCACGCGGCAGTTTTCGCAGATCCTCTTCACGCTAGGGCTGACCTTCATGGTTTTCCTTTGCTTGTACCTATTTACTTGTAACGGTACGTAATACGCCCACGGTTCAGATCGTAGGGGCTCATTTCCAGCACGACGCGATCCTGCGGCAGGATGCGGATGTAGTTCTTCCGCATTTTGCCGGAAATCGTCGCCAGCACGATGTGCTTGTTCTCAAGTTCGACGCGGAACATCGCATTCGGCAACGCTTCCACTACCTGACCTTCGACTTCAATCACACCGTCTTTTGCCATAAGCCTTACAGTCCATTCCTTGGGTGTATTACACTTGTATGTCCGAAGACACACCAAATTTAAAGGATATATCATAACGGGTCACGACACGCCGAGGCGTGCATGACCCGTTATAATTTCTTGCTTTATCCTTGCTCCTGCCGGCGATACGACCGGCAGCGGCAATCAGTCGCTCAGCGCGGCGACGATGTTGGCCTGAATGGCGTCGATGTCGCCGACGCCGTCAATGGCGACCAGCTGGCCGCGGCTCTTGTACGTGTCGAGCAGCGGAGCGGTTTCCTTGGCGTACGTGGCCAGACGCTTGGCGATGGCCTCGGGGGTGTCGTCAGAACGGCCCTGCTCCTGCGCGCGCTTGGCGATGCGCTGCATCAGCACATCGTGGTCGGCGTCAAGGGCGACGACCTTGTCCAGCGGCGTGCCGAGCTCTTCGAGCATCGCGTCCAGCGCCTTGACCTGGGAGGCGTTGCGCGGGTAGCCATCGAGAATCCAGCCGTTCTTGGCGTCGTCCATGGCCAGACGGTCCTTGACGATCTTGTTGGTGAGCTCGTCGGGCACCAGTTCGCCCTTGTCGGTGTACTTCAGCGCCTCAAGGCCGAGCTCGGTCTTGTTCTTGATGTTGTAGCGGAAGATGTCGCCGGTCGAGATGGCGGGGATGCCGTAGTGCTCGGCGAGCAGGGCGGCCTGGGTGCCCTTGCCGACACCTTGCGGGCCCATGATCAGCAGTCGCATGTGGTCTCCTTGGTGAAAGTGAATACGTTATATATATTCGCTCCCGCTGGCGGGAGCGCAGAAGGATCAGCCTTCCTTGTGGTCGATGCCTTCGAGCAGGAAGCCGGTGTACTGGAACTGCTCGGTCTGGGCCTTGGCCTGACGCAGCGTGTCAAGGCCAACGCCCGCGATGATCAGGATCGTGGTGCCGCCGAACGGCAGCTTGGAGTTGAGGTTCAGCGCCATGATCAGCACGGTCGGGATCAGCGCGACGAACAGCAGGTACACGGCGCCGACCGTGTTGAGGCGGTTCATCACGTAGTTCAGGTAACGGCTGGTGGCGTTGCCTGCGCGGATGCCGGGGATGAAGCCACCGTATTCCTTCATGTTGTCGGCGGTCTCGTCCGGGTTGAACGTGATCGACGTGTAGAAGAAGCAGAAGAACACGATCATCAGCGCATACAGCGCGATGTACCACACCGAAGTGGTGTTGGCGAGGTTCTTGTTGATCCAGTCGACCCAGGACTGTCCCGACTTGCCGAACTGCGCGATCAGCGTCGGGATGGCCAGGATGGAGGACGCGAAGATCGGCGGGATGACACCGCTCATGTTGATCTTCAGCGGCAGGTACGTGGAGGAGCCGCCGTACATCTTACGGCCGATCATGCGGCGCGTGTACTGCACGGGAATGCGGCGCTGGCTCAGCTCGACGAAGTCGACGAAGACAAGGATGACCACCAGCACGCCGGTGACGATGCCGAACTTCAGCCAATCGCCGTTGGTGCCGTTGGTGCCCCAACCGATCTCCCACAGCTGCGGCAGGAAGCCGGAGCAGATGGACATGAAGATCAAGATGGACATACCCTGGCCGATGCCCTTGTCGGTGATCAACTCGGCCATCCACATGATCAGGCCGGTACCACCGGTCATGATCAGAACCATGACGGAGAGGTTCCACACGGAGTTGTCCGGAATCGGCGAGGAGCACATGTTGTTGAACAGTGCGCCGGACTGTGCGGTCACCAGAATCGTGGTGGACTGCAGCACGGCCAGGCCGATGGTGAGGTAACGCGTGTACTGCGTCAGCTTGGCCTCACCGGACTGTCCTTCCTTGTGCAGCGCCTCGAAGCGCGGGATGACCACGCGCAGCAGCTGCACGACGATGGAAGCGGTAATGTACGGCATGACACCCAGCGCGAAAATGGACAGCTGCAACATTGCACCGCCCGAGAAGAGGTTGACCAAGCCGATGAAGTTTTCCTGGCTACCGCTAAGTGTGTTGAGACAATCCTGCACCGTCTTGTAGTTGACTCCCGGCGTCGGGATGAACGAACCAATACGGTAGATGATGATCATGGCTAAGGTAAAGAGGATCTTGTTCCTCAGTTCCTTGGTCCGAAAGGCTTGGATTAACGTCCTCACAAGGATTCCTTTCCGTTGTGCGCGCCCGGCGCACCGAAGCAAACAGACTCTAAGCGTCGAGTCTAGCGTACGGGGTCTACCCGCAGACACGCTGGTGTCATATGTCGTATGACGAGTCGTAATGACAGATAAGGCCCTCGCCCGCGACATAAGCGGGGAGGGCCTTATCTCATTGGTCACATGCAGCGTTGCCGAACAACAATCAGTCTTCGGAAACAGAGCCGCCGGCGGCCTCGATCTTGGCCTTGGCGGAAGCGGATGCCTTGGCGCCCTTCACGGTGACGGCCACGGTGATGTCACCATCGCCGAGAACCTTGACCGGGAAACCGCCACGGACAGCGCCCTTGGCAACCAGCGCGTCAACGGTGACCTCGCCGCCCTCAGGGAACAGCTCCCCAAGAGCGGAGACGTTGACAACCTGGTATTCCTTCTTGAACGGGCTCTTGAAGCCACGCAGCTTCGGCAGGCGCATGTACAGCGGCAGCTGGCCGCCTTCAAAGCCCGGACGAACCTGGTAGCGCTTCTTCGTACCCTTGTCGCCACGACCCGAAGTCTTACCCTTGGAGCCTTCACCACGACCGATGCGAGTACGGTCCTTCTTGGCACCCGGGGCGGGCTTCAGATTGTGCATCTGCAGGAGTTCATCTTCGTTGGCCATAATCAGTCAGCCTCCTCAACGGTAACGAGGTGACGAACCGTGAGAATCATGCCGCGGGTAACGGAGTTGTCCTCACGAATCACGCTCTGGCCGATCTTGCGCAGACCAAGGGACTGGGCGGTCGCGCGCTGCTTGGGCGTGCGGTTCACCAGACCATGGTGCAACGTGATCTTCAGGTTAGCCATCACTCACCATCCTTCTGTTCAGCGGCGGCCTTGGCCTGAGCCTCTTCACGAGCCTTCTTGGCCTCGGCGATGCCGGCGGCGCGAGCGCGAAGCATCGCATCGGGGGCGACCTCGTTCAGGGCGAGGCCACGGCGGGCAGCGATCTCTTCCGGCTCCTCAAGCTGCTTGAGGGCGGCCACGGTGGCGCGAACCATGTTCACGGCGGTGGCGGAGCCCATCGACTTGGTGAGGATGTCGGTGATGCCGGCGCACTCCATGACAGCGCGCACGGGGCCACCGGCGATAACGCCGGTACCCGGGGCGGCCGGGCGAAGCAGCACGGTGCCGGCGGCATCATGGCCGATCACCGGGTGGGTGACGGTGCCACGGATGCGCGGAACGGTGAACATGTGCTTCTTGGCGTCGAGCTGGCCCTTGGCGATGGCCGCCGGGACCTCACGGGACTTGCCGTAGCCGACACCGACGGTGCCGTTGCCGTCGCCGACCACAACGAGGGCGGCGAAGCTGAACGTACGACCACCCTTGTGGGTCTTGGACACGCGGTTGATGGTCACCACGCGATCGAGCATCTCGTCGCCGTGGTTCTCCTCACGACGGTTGCGACGCTCGCCGCGTCGGCCTTCGCCACGCTGTCCACGACGGGACTTGCGCTCATCATTGTTGTTGTTCTCGGGTGCCGCAGTGTTCTGAGTCTCTTCAGCCACTTGGGTTTCCTTCACTTCGTTGTCGCTCACAGTGCCAGACCTCCCTCACGGGCGCCATCAGCGACGGCTGCGACGCGACCGGTGTACTTGTTGCCACCGCGGTCGAACACGACCTGCTCGATGCCTGCCGCCTTGGCCTTCTCAGCCACCAGCAGACCGACCTTCTTGGCGGCCTCGGACTTGGTGCCCTCGAAGCCGGCGAACTCGGCGGTCAGCGTGGAGGCGCTCACCAGGGTGTGGCCCTTGGTGTCGTCAACGATCTGAGCGACCATGTGACGGTTGGAGCGGGTGACGACGAGGCGCGGACGCTCCGGGGTGCCGACGACCTTCTTGCGAAGACGAGCGTGACGACGAAGGCGCGCGACCTTCTTGCCCTTACCTAGAATCTTGACGCTCATATCACTTACCAGCCTTTCCGGCCTTGCGCAGGATGCGCTCGTCCGCGTACTTGATGCCCTTGCCCTTGTAGGGTTCCGGAGCACGCAGCTTGCGGATGTTAGCGGCGACCTGGCCAACGACCTGCTTGTCGGTGCCCTTGACGACCACTTCGTTAGCGTTCGGCAGTTCGAAAGTGATGCCTTCCGGCGGGTTGACGGTGATCGTGTGAGAGTAGCCGAGAGAGAACTCGATGCCCTTGCCCTTGGCGACGGCACGGTAACCGGTGCCGACGATGAGCAGGCGCTTCTCGAATCCATCGTGCACACCCTTGACCATCGAGGCGATGATCGAGCGGCTCAGACCGTGCTTGGCACGGGTGGGACGCAGGTCATCCGCGGCGGTCAGGATAATCTCGTTGCCTTCGACCTGAGCGGTGATGCCCTCAGGGATGACGTAGGAATCGGAACCCTTCGCACCCTTGGCGGAGAAGTTCTGACCCTCGATAGCGACTTCCACGCCAGCCGGGATGGTGACGGGGAGCTTACCAATATGCGATGCCATGTGTCAGCTCTCCTTTCTCACCACACGTAGGCGACGATCTCGCCGCCAATGCCCCGGTCGAGGCATTCCTTCTGGGTCATCAGTCCCGAGCTGGTCGAGATGATGGCGATGCCGAGGCCACCGAGCGGCATCGGCAGGGAGTCGGACTTCGCGTAGCGACGCAGGCCCGGCTTCGAAATGCGCTTGATGCCCTGGATGGAACGCTCGCCGTTCGGGCCGTACTTGAGGGTGACCTCAAGGTCCTGGCCGACCTTGGCTTCCTTGGCGGTGAAGTCCTTGATGTAGCCTTCGCGCTTCAGGATCTCGGCGATGTTCGCCTTGAACTTGGAGTACGGCATTTCCACGGTCTCGTGCTTTGCCGCGCTCGCGTTACGCAGACGCGTGAGCATGTCTGCGATCGGATCTGTCATTGTCATGTGGGCTTGTTGCCCTTTCTCGCCGTGGTTTCCGCCGCCCTAGCGCCTGCACTGCAGACGTTCGGGCCGCGGACCTTCAGCGTCGATGTTTACCAACTGGACTTAGTGACTCCGGGCAGCTCGCCGCGGTGGGCCTTCTCGCGAAGGCAGATGCGGCACAGGCCGAACTTACGGTACACGGAGTTGGGGACGACCGCAGACCTGGCAGCGCGTGTAGGCGCGCACCTTGAACTTCGGCTTGCCGGCCGCCTTGTTCTTAAGAGCGGTTTTTGCCATATCAGTTCTCCTTGAAGGGGAAGCCGAGGTGCTTGAGCAGCACGCTTGCTTCCTTGTCGTCCTTGGTGCTGGTCACCACGGTGATGTCCATACCACGCTGGTGATCGATGCTGTCGGGGTCGATCTCGTGGAACATGGACTGCTCCGTGAGGCCGAAGTTGTAGTTGCCCTGACCATCGAACTGCTTGCCGTTGATGCCGCGGAAATCACGGATACGCGGCAGAGCCAGCGTCAGAAGGCGATCCAGGAACTCCCACATGCGGTCGCCACGCAGGGTGACGTACGCACCGATGGCCTGGCCTTCACGCAGGTGGAACTGCGCGACGGACTTCTTGGCCTTGGTGATCTTCGGCTTCTGGCCGGTGATCAGAGTGAGGTCCTTGACGGCGCCTTCGATGAGCTTGGAGTCGCGGGCCGCAGCGCCGACGCCCATGGAGACGACGACCTTCTGGACACGGGCGACCTGCATGGGGTTGGAGTACTTGAACTCCTTCTCCAGTTCAGGAACGATGACGTCCTTGTACTGCTGCTTCAAGCGCGGAGTTGCCGGCGCCTCGATAGTGCTATCGGTCATGCCAGCTCCTTTCCGGACTTCTTGGCGACGCGCACGCGCACGGTCTTCACCTTGCCGTCACGAGCCTCCTGCTTAACATTCACGCCGACGCGGGTCGGCTCCTTGGTCTCCGGGTCGACCAGCATCACGTTGGAGCGATGGATCGGGGCCTCCACGGAGACGATGCCGGACTGCTGTCCCTGCTGCGTGGCGCGGACGTGCTTCTTGACGATCTGCACACCCTCGACGATCAGACGGTCGTTGGGCAGCACGCGGGTGACGGTGCCCTCCTTGCCGCGATCCTTGCCGCGGATGACCTTGACCAGGTCGCCGCTCTTGATCTTGGCTACCATGTCAGATCACCTCCGGAGCGAGGGACACGATGCGCATGAAGCGCTTGTCGCGCAGTTCACGGGCGATCGGTCCGAAGATACGAGTGCCCTTCGGTTCACGGCCGGAGCCGAGAATGACGGCGGCGTTCTCGTCGAACTTGATGTAGGAGCCGTCGACACGACGGTGCTCCTTGACGGTACGGACGACAACGGCCTTGACCACATCGCCCTTCTTGACCGACCCGCCAGGGATCGCGTCCTTGACCGAGGCGACAATGACGTCGCCCAGGCCGGCATAGCGTCGCTTCGATCCACCGAGCACGCGAATGGCAAGGAGTTTCCTTGGCACCCGTGTTGTCGGCGACATGAAGCCGCGTTTCCTGCTGAACATTGATTCTCCTTAGCCGAGCTGGTCTCCCCGAGCACCTGCCTGCCTATACCAGCGCAGGCAGGGTGTCTCGCGGAGCCTTGCCGAACTTGTTTACTTGGCGCGCTCGATGATGGATTCGAGACGCCAACGCTTGGTCTTGCTCAGAGGCCGAGTTTCCATAATACTCACGAGGTCGCCAACGTGGGCGTCGTTGTGTTCATCATGGGCCTTGACCTTCTTGGTGGAGCGGACGACCTTGCCGTACAGCGGGTGGGTCGAACGCTGTTCGAGCTCGACGGTGATGGTCTTGTCCATTGCCTCGGACACGACATAACCGCGACGAACCTTGCGGAAGTTGCGCTCTGTAGTATCAGCCATGCTTACTTCTCCTCCGACTTGGTCTCGGTAGCCTCAGGCTCCTGGCTGATGCCGAGCTCACGCTCGCGCAGGACGGTGTACATCCTGGCGATGTCGTGCTTGACCGCCTTGAGGCGGGCAGTGTTGTCGAGCTGACCGGTGGCAGCCTGGAAGCGCAGGTTGAACAGCTCTTCCTTGGACTTCTTGAGGAAGCCCTCGATCTCTGCGTTGGTCTTCTCGTTCAGATTCTTGATTGCGTAATCAGCGGTACCGACTGCCATCAGATATCACCACCTTCACGTGCGATAATGCGGCACTTCATCGGAAGCTTGTCGATGGCGCGGCGCAGAGCCTCGCGAGCGACTTCCTCGGACACGCCGCCGATCTCGAACATCACACGGCCGGGGTGGATGTTGGCGATCCAGAACTCGGGGGTACCCTTACCGGAACCCATTCGGGCGCCCAGCGGGTGCTTGGTCAGCGGACGGTCGGGGAAGATGTTGATCCACACACGACCACCACGCTTGATGTAGCGGGTCATGGCGATACGCGCGGCCTCGATCTGACGGTTGGTCACGTACGCCGGGGCAAGCGCCTGAATGCCGTAATCGCCGAAAGCGATTTCGGTACCGCCCTTGGACATGCCAGAGCGGCCCGGACGATGCTGCTTACGATATTTGGTCCTCTTTGGGATAAGCATCAGCTCACTCCTTCGTTTCCGTTGCGGCAGGAGCCTCGGCGGCGGCCTGGGCCTCAGCCGGAGCGGCTTCGGTCGCGGCCTTCTGCTGAGCGCCGGCGGCACGGTTGCCACGGCGCGGGCGGCGATCGCCGCGACGGCCCTGACGGTTGTTGTTCTGCTGCGCCTGCTGCTCTTCGAACTCACGCTCGGTCATGTCGCCCTTGTAGATCCAGACCTTCACGCCGATGCGGCCGTAAGTGGTCTTGGCCTCGAAGAAGCCGTAATCAATCAGAGCGCGCAGGGTCTGCAGCGGAACGCGACCTTCGCGGTAGAACTCGGAACGGCTCATTTCCGCACCGCCGAGGCGGCCGGAGAGCTTGATACGGATGCCCTTGGCACCGGCGCGCATGGCGTCCTGCTGGGCCTTGCGCATGGCGCGACGGAAAGTGACGCGGTTGGTCAGCTGCTCCGCGATGCCCTGAGCGACGAGCTGGGCGTCCAGCGCGGCGTTCTTGACTTCGAAGATGTTGAGCTGGACCTGCTTGCCGGTCAGCTTTTCGAGCTTGGCGCGGACCTTCTCGGCCTCGGCGCCACGGCGTCCGATGACGATGCCCGGACGGGCGGCGTGGATGTCCACGCGCACGCGGTCACGGGTACGCTCGATGACGATACGGGACACGCCCGCACGCTCGAGATCCTTGTTCATGACCTTGCGGATCTTGTCGTCTTCGAGCACGAAATCACTGTAGCGCTCGCCGACCTTGTTGGAATCGGAGAACCACTTCGAGCGATGGCTCTCAGTGATGCCCAGACGGTATCCGAACGGGTTGATCTTCTGACCCATCTCAGCGATCCCCTTCCTTGTTGGCAACGATGACCGTGATGTGGCTGGTGCGCTTGTTGATACGAGCGGCACGGCCCTGCGCACGAGCACGGAAACGCTTCAGCGTAACGCCCTCGTCCACATAGGTCGTCTTGACGACCAGGTCATTCTCGCGGAACGGCTCACCGGCCTTGTCGGCCTTGACGCGAGCGTTGGCGATGGCGCTCTCCAGCACCTTGCGGACCGGAAGGGCCGCGGCCTGGGGGCGAACTTCAAAATGGTAACGGCTTCGGTGGCCTTCTTGCCTCGGATGAGGTCGACCATGCGGCGAGCCTTGCGCGGCGTCACGCGGACGTGACGAGCGATTGCTTTAGCTTCCATAAGTCATTCTCTCCTTTAGCGGCGGGCCTTCTTGTCGTCCTTCACGTGACCCTTGAAGGTCTTCGTGGGGGCGAACTCACCGAGCTTGTGACCGACCATGGCCTCGGTGACGAACACCGGGACATGCTTGCGGCCGTCGTGAACAGCGAAGGTGTGTCCGATGAAATCAGGGGTGATCATCGAACGACGAGACCACGTCTTGATGACGTTCTTGGTCCCCTTCTCGTTCTGCTCGTCGACTTTCTTCTGCAAGTGGGCGTCGACGAAGGGGCCCTTCTTGATGCTACGAGTCATCTTCTCGATACTCCCTTTACTTGCGGTTCTTACCATTCGGACGACGACGAACAATCATCTTGTTCGAAGCCTTCTTCGGACGACGAGTACGAACCTCACCCTTGCCCCACGGCGAAACCGGCGGCTTGCCACCGCGGGTACGACCGCCGTGCGGGTGGTCGACGGGGTTCATGGACTCACCACGGGTCCACGGACGCTTGCCCATCCAACGGGCGCGACCGGCCTTGCCGAGCTGAATGTTGGCGTGCTCGGAGTTGCCGACCTCACCGATGGTGGCGCGGCAGCGAGCATCCACATTGCGGATTTCGCCGGACGGCATACGCAGCTGGGCGTAGGCACCGTCCTTGGCGACGAGCTGCACGGCGGCACCGGCGGAACGCGCGATCTTCGCGCCGCCCAGCGGACGGAGCTCGATGGCGTGCACGATCGTACCGGTCGGGATGTTCTTCAGCGGCAGGTTGTTGCCGGGCTTGATATCGGCCTTCTCGCCGGTCTCAATGGTGTCACCCTGCTTGATGCCCTCGGGGGCGATGATGTAACGCTTCTCGCCGTCGGCGTAGTGCAGCAGCGCGATGCGAGCGGTACGGTTCGGGTCGTACTCGATGTGAGCGACCTTGGCCGGCACGCCGTCCTTGTCCCAACGCTTGAAGTCGATGAGACGGTACTGGCGCTTGTGGCCACCGCCGCGGTGGCGGGAGGTCATACGGCCGTAAGAGTTACGACCGCCGGTCTTGCTGAGCTTGCGAACCAGCGACTTCTCAGGCGTGGTGCGCGTAAGCTCGGAGAAGTCCGAGACGGACGCGTTACGACGGCCCGCGGTCGTCGGCTTATAAACGCGGATAGCCATAATATAGTTCTTCCTTTAACTTTTCTCGGCTAACCTTCAGTTGCCAAAGATGTCGATCGACTGGCCCTCGGCAACGGTCACGATGGCGCGCTTCTGGGAAACACGCTGGCCGAAACCGGTGCGGGTGCGCTGGCGCTTGCCGGCGCGGTTGAGGGTGTTGACGTTCGTCACCTTGACCTTGAAGATCTCTTCGATAGCCTGCTTGATCTGCACCTTGTTCGCGTTCGGGGCCACCACGAAGGTGTACTGGCCGCGATCGGACAGGGCGTAGCTCTTCTCAGAGACGACAGGCTTCAGGATGATGTCATGTGCTGGCTTGTGAATAGCGACCATGATCAGGCCTCCTTGGCGGCCGGCTTGGTCTTCGCGTCGATGAAGGCCTCAAGGCCTTCCTTCGTGAAGACGACGTACTGAGCCGTGACCACATCGTACGTGTTGAGCTGATCGGCGAAGATCGGGTGAACGGTCGGGATGTTGCGCACCGACAGCCACTCGTTGACGTTATCGCGGGAGAACACCACGGTGGTGAACTTGTTCTCGGTCACCGGGGTGAGCGCGGCGATGGCGGCCTTGGTCGACGGGGTGTCGGTGACACCGAAGTCAACCACGACGACGCGGCCGGCGTTGGCGCGATCGGAAAGCACGTAGCGCAGGGCCGCGGCCTTCATCTTCTTGGGGGTGCGCTGCGAGTAGTCGCGCGGCTGCGGACCGAACACGGTGCCGCCGTGGTACCACTGCGGTGCACGGATGGAGCCCTGACGGGCACGACCGGTGCCCTTCTGCTTCCACGGCTTCTTGCCGCCGCCGGAAACCATGCCGCGGGTCTTGGTGGCGTGCGTGCCCTGACGGGCGGCAGCCAGCTGGGCCACGACGACCTGATGGATCAGCGGGACGTGAGCCTGGACCTCGTCGGCGGTGTGGCCGAAGAGCTCGGCGGGCGCCTCAACGGAGCCAGTGGCCTGGCCCTTGCCGTCAGTGACGTTGAGAGTAACGTTTGCCATGATAATCAGGCTCCCTTCACTGCGGTGCGGACGAGGACGATGCCGCCCTTGGGGCCGGGAATGGCACCCTTGATGGCGAGGACATTGTTCTCGGCATCAGCGGACATGACGGTCAGGCTCTGGACGGTCGCGGTCACGTGACCCATGCGGCCGGCCATGCGCTTGCCCTTGAGAATACGGCTCGGAGTGGCGCATGCGCCGACGGAGCCGGGGCGACGTTCGTTCTTGTGAGAACCGTGGGTACGGCGGTAGGACTTGAAGCCCCAGCGCTTGATCGTGCCCGCGAAGCCCTTGCCCTTGGTGGTGCCGGTGACATCCACCTCTGAGCCCTCGGCGAAAGCGTCGATGGACAGCTCCTGGCCGGGCTCGTACTCGGCGGCGTCCTCGGTGCGCACCTCAACGAGGTGGCGACGCGGGGTCACGCCGGCCTTGGCGAAGTGACCAGCGAGCGGCTTGGTCACCTTGGTGGGATCAATCTGGCCGTAACCGATCTGGATGGCCTTGTAGCCATCGGTCTCTTCGGACTTGACGGCCGTGACCACGTTGGTGGACACATCCACCAGCGTGACGGGGACGAAGAAGCCGTTCTCGTCCCACACCTGCGTCATGCCGAGCTTGCGACCCAGCAGAGCCTTGTGGCTACCTCTTTGCGAAGTCATAACGATCCCTCCTCCCTTACAGCTTGATCTCGATGTTGACATCTGCAGGCAGATCGATGTGCATCAGAGAATCCACAGCCTTGGGGGTGGGGTCCACGATGTCGATGAGACGCTTGTGCGTACGCATCTCGAAATGCTCGCGAGAATCCTTGTACTTGTGAGGAGAACGAATAACAACAAACACGTTCTTCTCGGTCGGCAGAGGAACCGGGCCCACCACAGTGGCACCCGCGTTCGTCACCGTCTCGACGATTTTCTTCGCCGATTGGTCGATGACCTCATGGTCATAGGACTTAAGCCTGATGCGGATTTTCTGTCCCGCCATTGCCTTCCGCCCTTTCTAGCGATTCGTTGACTATTACCATCCTGCTAAAGGGCACCGGCGAGCATGACACACGAAAAATACTTTTCGCGGCCATAACCACATCAGTGCGTAGACATGCAAGAAGCCCGTCGAAACGGGCCCCTTGTTCCACGCTCGCTTTTTTAGATTCCAATTTGCGAGCCCAAAAGCAGGCAACTTGTTAATTAAAGCACCAGGGGTACCTATAGGGAATTCGGGCGTGTCGCACGCCCGAATCCTGTCATATTTCCTCAGGGCTGCCGCCCCTCGGCGTCGCCTACCGGCAGCCCACCGGGCTACCGGCCACACGGCTCCGCGGGCGTGTCGCACGCCCGAATCCTGCCATATCCCCTCAGGGCTGCCGCCCCTCGGCGCTATCTGCGTTTCGTGAGGTTGATTTGGCGCCTCGGGAACGTCTATCTGCGTTTCGTGAGGTTGTCAGAGCACGATACCCTCGGTATCACTGCCCTACGGTTGTTGGAATCATGCGGTTCCCGGAGCGCCTCTACTCTGCCATCAACCCCTCGAAATGCAGATAGCCCATTATCTCGCCTCTCAGTGCGCCGATACACCTATCCGTACGCGATTTTCAATGGGCTATCGGGAAAGGCAGTAGCCAAACGGCCCCGCGCACGGTTTTCGTGCTGTACGATGACAACCAACTTGGGAGAGACATTCAGGGAAGGGGAAGATTCCACTCTGCCAGGCTTTCGTGCACCAATATCCACAATCCATGCCTGAAGGTTCGGAAACGGCCAGTATTACGAGAACACCAGCGGCCTCGACGTGCAGGCGAAGTGGAAGGGCTGTACGACACCACCGACGCCAGCAACCCGTGGTGGAAGTACCCGGTCACCGGCGATGAGAACGAGACCGATCTGTTCGGCGGTGCTTCCGCGGCGTACAACCGCGGCGCGCTCGCCCTCGCCGCGTTGCGTTCGACGGTCGGCGATGCGAATTTCCGTGAGATCGAGAAGACCTGGGTGTAGGAACATCAGGAGCAGTTCGACCCGACTGGTCTGAAGATTACCGCGACTTACTCCGACAAGTCCACGAAGGCCATCGACGCAGCCGAACGGTGTGTCCAACCCGCTGTCCAAGACCGGTGCCAGCACGACTCCGATCATCGCCCTGGCGGCACTCGCACTGCTGACGGGCGGTGCCGCCGTGGCGAAACGGCACTCGGAGCCTGAACCGCAGCATCGGAGGTAGCCGCGAGTGCCGGAGTGATACTGGGCGGCGTCAACGCGGACACCGTATGGCTCGGTGCTGTTCGTCAAAACGATGATTCGCGAATACGGGAAGCGATCCTACTTGGTGGCCTCATGGGTGTGGCACGCGGCGCTTGCCATCACCGGGTTCGCCGTCAATATGTGGCTGGGTGTCGTCGCGGTCGTCCTGCTGACGCGGTCAGTGGCGATACCGCTGCGATTCCGCGGGCAACGCGAAACCGATGATCGCCGGCGTCACCGAAGCGATGTGCCTGCTACTGGTGTTCATAGCGGTCATCATCATCTGTCCTCACCTGGCATAGCGGCGATCCGCCTCCCCTTCCTATCCGACTCCCTCCCCCGACCATAGTCCCATTTCAGAGGCCGCAGATGGGACTTTGGCGGGATGAGGTGGCCGTGTTGTTCGTGAGGCAGGTCACAGCGCAGGCGCTCCCCTATGTGAAGCCCGCGTTGAAGCGCCCCGCGTGCTGCATTATCGTAATCACCGTGACAAAATCGCAAGCTGCACAGATCAAACCCATCACGGCGCATCACGCCAACCAGCTGTACCAGCACGGCACGCTGGCGCTGCTGGTGCCCGGACTGCTCGAAGGCACCACGACCATCGGCGAACTGCTCACCCACGGCGACACCGGCATCGGAACCGGCGAAGGGCTCGACGGCGAGCTCATCATCCTCGACGGCGTCGCCTATAAGGTCGGACAAAGCGGCGTGGCGGAACGCGTGCCGGACGATTTCACCATGCCGTTCGCGAACGTGCATCACGCCGCGTTCCAATACCAGTGCGAGCGCCGCGATATCGGCCTGGAGGATCTCAACAACCGCATCGTCGAGGCGAACGGCCGCGCCAACACGTTCTTCTCGGTCATCGTGCGAGGCACTTTCAGCTTCATCAAGACGAGGGCGGTCATCAAACAGCAGGCCCCGTACCCGACTCTGGTGGAGGTCGCCGACCGGCAGGCGATGTTCCTGCGGCACGACGTGAAGGGCACGATGCTGGGATATTTCTCGCCGGAGATGTTTCATGGAGCCGCCGTCGCCGGTTTTCACGAGCATTTTCTGTCAGACGATCGCACGTTCGGCGGTCACGTGCTCGACGCGGTGCTCGATCACGGCAAGATATACAGTCAGGTGTTCGACACGCTGGTGCAGCATCTGCCGGTGGATGATCCTGAGTATCGCAACCACGATTTCCGGCATGATCCGATAGCCGAGGCGATCACCGCCGCGGAGGGAGACAAGGCAGGTAATTGACGGATTCAGTGGGTAGTCGCGAAGAGAAGATTAGTGGAGGTAATCACTGAATCCGCGTGACCACCCACCGGCACTACGCGCCACCTCCCGCCAGCGGGAGGCAGGAATGGGATGAAATAATTGTGGGGGCCTTCCGCATAGGAAGACCCCCACATTGGTTCAATCACCTGGGATGGGTGATGTCATGCCATCGTCAGACGCGCTCGGACGCCTCTTCGGTGGCGGCCACGCCCTCGCGCTCGACGCGAATCTTGTGGCCTTCGGCCTGCGGCACGCCGTAGTATGCGGCCACGGCGATGTCCTTCATGTCCTCGATCATCGGGATGCGCGGGTTGGCCGGGGTGCACTGGTCCTCGTAAGCGCGCATGCCGATCTGGTCGAGCACGCTCCAGAAGTAGTCCTCTTCCACGCCGCAGTCCTGGAAGGACTTGTTCATGCCGAGCTTGTTGTCGCGGTAGTCCTCGACGGCCTTCGCCAGGTTCTCGACGCCTTCGGCCGGGGTCTTGCCCGGGTCGATGCCGATGATGCGGGCGATGTCCTGGTAGCGCTTGTCGGCGACGTACTTGTTGTACTTCGGCCAGCTGGTCGGCTCCTCCGGGACGGCACCGTTGTAGCGGATCACGTACGGCAGCAGGATGGAGTTGGTGCGGCCGTGGGCGATGTGGCACAGGGCGCCGATGGTGTGGGCCATGCCGTGGCACATGCCGAGGAACGCGGAGCCGAACGCCATGCCGGCCATGGTGGCGGCGTTGTGCATCTTCTCCTGCGCGTCGGTCTTGGCGAGACCCGGCTCGCCGTTGACGGACTCGGCCAGGTTGTCCCAGATGAGCTTGGCCGCGTGCAGGGCCATGCCGTCGGTGAAGTCGTTCGCGTACACGGACACATAGGCTTCCATGGAATGGGTCAGGGCGTCGAAGCCGGCGTCGGAGGCCAGCTTGCGCGGCTGGGTGCGGGCCAGCACCGGGTCCACGATGGCCACGGACGGGGTCAGCGCGTAATCGGTGATCGGGTACTTGTATCCGGTCTTGTGGTCGGTGATCACGGCGAACGGCGTCACCTCCGAACCAGTGCCCGACGAGGTCGGGATGCACACGAGCTTGGCCTTCTCGCCCAGCGGCGGGATGCGGAACGCGCGCTGCGGATGTCGAAGAAGCTTCTCACGCACGTCGGAGAAGGAGATTTCCGGGTGCTCGTAGAGCAGCCACATGATCTTGGCCCGCGTCATCGGGGAGCCGCCACCGACCGCGATGATCGTGTCGGGCCTCGAACTCCTCGCGCATCGATCTCGGCGCCGCGCTCGACGGTCTCGACGGAGGGTTCCGGCTCGACGTAGTCGATGATTCGGAAGGTGACGCGATTGTCACGGGCGCGCAGCTGGTCGATGACCTTGTCGACGATGCCGAGCTGCTCCATCACCTTGTCGCACACGATGACGGCCTTCTCGATGCCGTGCATGTCGCGCAGGTACTTGATGGCGTTCGGCTCGAAGTACGTCTTGGCCGGAATCTTGAACCACTGCATGTTATTGTTCCTCCGAGCGATGCGCTTGATGTTGATCAGGTTCACGGCCTGGACGTTGCCGGACACCGAGTTGCCGCCGTAGGAGCCGCAGCCCAGGGTCAGCGACGGGGCAATCGCGTTGTAGATGTCACCGATGCCGCCGAGCGAGCTCGGCTGGTTCCAGATGATGCGGCAGGCGTGCATGCGCAGGCCGTACTCGCGCACCAGCGCCTCGTTGTTCGTGTGGATGGCGGCGGTGTGGCCGGCACCGAGCTTGAGCATCTTCTCGCACATCTCGAAGGCCTGCTCCTTGTCGTCGGCCTTGAGCACGGCCTGCACCGGGGCGAGCTTCTCGTGGGTCAGCGGCTCGTCGTCGGAGACCTCCTTGCATTCGGCGGCGAGGATCGTCGCGTCGGCGGGGATCTCGAAGCCGGCGGCCTTGGCGATGAACTGCGGGGACTTGCCCGGCACCACGGAGTTGAGGACCGGCTTCTGGCCGGAGCCGGCGGTGCAGCCGAACATGTACTGCTCCAGTTTCGCCTTCTCGTCCGCGTTGACGAAGTATGCCTTGCGGCGCTTGAGCTCCTTGACGAGCGGCGCGTAGACGTCCTTGTGGGCGATGATGGCCTGCTCGGTGGCGCAGATCATGCCGTAATCGAAGTGCTTGGAGAGGATCAGGTCGTTCGCCGCACGTTCGATGTCCACATCGGTATCGATGTAGGCCGGAGCGTTGCCGGCGCCGACGCCGAGGGCGGGCTTGCCGGAGGAGTACGCGGCCTTGACCATGCCGGGGCCGCCGGTGGCCAGGATGGTGGCGACGCCCGGGTGCTTCATCAGCGCGCCGGTCGCCTCGATGGACGGGTGTTCGATCCACTGCACGCAGTTCTCGGGTGCGCCTGCTTCGATCGCGGCGTCGCGGACGATCTTCGCGGCGGCCACGGACGACTTCTGGGCGCCCGGGTGGAAGCCGAACACGATCGGACAGCGGGTCTTGAGTGCCAGCAGCGACTTGAAGATGGCGGTGGAGGTCGGGTTGGTGACCGGGGTGACACCGGCGACGACGCCGACCGGCTCGGCGACCTCGTCGATGCCCATGACCTCGTCCTCGCGGATCAGGCCGACGGTCTTCTGCCCGGCCATGTAGTGGGTGACGTGCTCGCAGGCGAAGATGTTCTTGGTGGCCTTGTCTTCGACGAGACCACGGCCGGTCTCATCGACGGCCATCTTCGCGAGCACCAGATGCTTGTTCAGGGCCGCGACGGACGCCTTGGCGACGATGCGGTCGACCTGCTTCTGATCGAGCTTCTCGAACTCGTCAAGGGCCTTGAGACCCTTCTTGACAAGGGCGTCGACCTCGGCTTCGGCCGCCGCGCGCTTCTCCTCGGGGCTCGGCTTGGCGGGCGCCTCGACCTGTGTTGCTTCTGCCATGAATACTCCTCGACTAGCTGTGGTTTCATTCCGTTGTCGTTGCCGCCATCACCTGGCGGATCATCCATCCACATGCTCGCTATTGCGCATCTGTGGCCTACGTCACAATCTACGTGATACACTGCGCAGACGCACACGAACAAAAACAACGGCGTTTCGTGTTTGTTTTTGGTATTTATTTGTTGCTATTTGTTATATTTAACCCTATTTTGCTGCCGATATTCCACGAAATGATATCTTTTGTTCGCTTTTTGCGACATCGCACACCATCAAACGAATTTCCGAGACACAACTTATATAAAGTATGTTTATAAAAGTTGCACTCGTCGACAAACTTTTATAAAATTATTTATTAAAAGCGGTGTCATGCGTCCGGCACCACACGGAATCGACCCAGCAACGAGGCCCCAAATGACGACCACGGACACCGACATCGCCACAACCCGAAAACATCACCAAGACGCGCAAACAGGCAGGCCATCATCCGCCACCTCGCAATGCACGGCAACGTCACCAAGCGCCAGCTGCAGCTCGATCTGCAGCTGAGCCTGCCGACCATCACCGGCAACGTCCGCGCGCTCGAACACGACGGCATCATCGCCCCCGGCCCCCTGACCGACTCCACGGGCGGCCGCAAATCCCAAAGCTACCGGTTCAACCCGAGTCATCGCACCGCAATCGGCGTCACCATGCACCGCAACACCCTGCGCCTATGCGCCATCGACCTGCAGGGGCGCCCCATCGCCACCCTCTCGCGCACGCTCCCCTATGCCAACACCAACGCCTACTACCAGCGGATGGGTTCGGCGATCAACGATTTCGCCGCGGAGACCGAAAAGGCCCACGGCCCCGTTCTCGGCGTATCCTTCGCCATCCCCGGTGCCATCTCGGCCGACGGCACCGTCATCACCTTCAACGACTCGACCGGAGCGACCGGCGTCACCATCGACACCATCGCCCAGTCGGTGCGCTACCCGCGTCAACTAATCCGCGAGGCCGCGGCCATCGCCATGACCGAAACGCTGCACGACGCCGCCATCAGCGACGCCATATGCCTGTACCTGAACCGCAGACCCAGCGGCGCGCTCATCATGAACGGCCGTCTGCACCGCGGCCCGAACCTGTGCGATGGCGCCATCGAACACATGACGCTCGTCCCAGGCGGCAAACCGTGCCACTGCGGCAGGCGCGGCTGCATGGCCGCCTACTGCTCTCCCGAAAACCTGCCGGAGGACTACGAGAGCATCCCCGGCTTCTTCAGCGTGCTGGAGCAAGGCGAGACCCATCACCGCGAGCGCATGAACGACTGGCTCGACCACGTGGCGCTGGCCATCGCCAACGTGCGGTGTGTCATCTGCGCCGACGTCGTCATCGGCGGGGAGGCGGCGCTGTACCTCGACCACGACAACATCGCCGACCTGCAGCGGCGGGTCACGGCCCTCAGCGTGTTCGGCACCGACCATTTCACCCTTCGGCTGAGCCGCAGCGACGAGAACAGCGGCGCCATCGGCGCGGCCATGCAGTTCACCGACCCCTACATGGACGCGCTGTGCGGCTGGAACACGGGCCCGCACCCGTCCTCGCCCGCTCCGACACGGACGAAAATCGACACCGCTACAATGGGTGTATGAAACACGCGATACCTCAGCGGTATGCAATCCCTCATCGCTATGCGACACGACCGGGCCTGTACTTCACGGAAGACGGCGGCGCCGATGTCATCGTCCGTTCCGAAACAGCCGATCAGGTGTGGCTCTGCATCTACGAGAAGGTCGATCAACCCACCGCCTTCTTCAACGACGCCATCCGCATCTTCGATGATTCAGCAACGCCGTTCATCAACGAAATACACGAGCACGCCGTCTGCACGCGCATCATCGAGCCCATGTACGTGCGCGAGACGTTGTTCCGCATGGATGGGCCGAACTACGGCCTGTGGTACGTGCATCTTCCCAAGGCGTGGGACGGCATGCGCTACGCCTACCGAGTGGACGGCGCGTGGGATCCGAGCAAGGGGCTGCGGTTCAACCCGTACAAGCTGCTGCTCGACCCGTATGGCAAGGGGATCGACGGCCGCATGAAGCTGTCGCCGGCCGCGTTCTCATACCAGTGCGACGTCAGCGAGGACGGCAAGGTGCGCGGCTCCGCGTTCGGGCCGATGAGCACCGTCGACGCACTGGGCAACATGCCCGTGTCGGTGGCCATCGACGACCGGGACAAGACCAAGCACGACGCCGACCCCTCGCACCCGCACGTGCCGTGGAGCAAGACCGTGCTGTACGAGCTGCACGTCAAGGGATTCACCGCGAACGCACCCTGGCTGCCCAAGGAACTGCGCGGCACGTACGCGGGCCTCGCCCACCCGACCACGCTCTCGTACCTGCAATCCCCGGGCGTCACCTCCATCGAACTGCTGCCCATCCAGGCCAAGCAGGACGAGCTGTTCCTGCAGGAGCGCGGGCGGCACAACTACTGGGGGTACTCGCCACTCAGCTACTTCTCCCCCGAGCCTTCGTACGCCACTGCCGAAGCCCAGCGCAAGGGGGCCCGGGCGGTCCGCGACGAGGTCATCGGCATGGTGCGCGCGCTGCATGAGGCCGGGTTCGAGGTCATCATGGACGTGGTGTACAACCACACCTGCGAAGGCGGCGTGGAAGGGCCGACGACATGCTGGCGCGGTCTGGACGCACTCTCGTATTACCGGCGTCAGAAGGGCAATATCGGGCGGCTTGAGGACACCACCGGCTGCGGCAACACCTTCGACTTCACCAACACGCACGTGGTGACGTTCGCCGTGGACTCGCTGCGGTATTGGGCCAAGCGCATCGGCATCGACGGGTTCCGATTCGATCTCGGCGTGTCGCTGGCGCGGCTGGACGGGGACTTCACCAAGCATCACCCGTTCCTGTATGCGTTGCGTTCCGACCTGCTGCTCGGCAACCTGAAACTCATCATGGAGCCTTGGGACCTGGGGCCGCAGGATGGAGGACCGGCGGATTCGGCATGCCGTTCAGCGAGTGGAACGACCGGTTCCGCGACACGGTGCGCCGATTCTGGATCACCGACACCCAACCGGGGGCGCCCAGCGGTATCGGCATGCAGGAGATGGCCACGCGACTGTGCGGTTCATCCGACCTGTTCGCCACGGAGCCCGGGCGCGGATGCGTGTCCTCGATCAACTACGTCTCGTGCCACGACGGATTCACGCTCACCGACCTGACCCGATACGCGGTCAAGCACAACGAGGCCAACGGCGAGAACAATATCGACGGATCAAACGTGAACCACTCCGCGAACTTCGGCGTCGAGGGGCCGTCCGACGACCCGGCGATCATCCGCAAACGCGAGCAGGCCGCCATGAACATGCTCGGCACGCTGATGCTGTCGCTGGGCACACCGATGATGCTGGCGGGCGACGAATTCGGCAACTCGCAGAGCGGCAACAACAACGCCTATGCGCAGGACAACGACATCACCTGGCTGAACTGGGACTGGATATACCAGCCCCGCAAAACCATGCAGATGCACCGCCTGGAGACGGTGTCCCGACTGCTGTCGATACGCAAATCGCTGGGACTGTACCATCACGAGGAGTTCTTCACGCGGCTCACGCAGCTCGGCCTGTTCAAGCCGTCGAGCCGCGTGCAATGGTATCTGCCCGACGGCACCACGCCGATGGATCGGGACTGGTTCGACACGACGATACGCAGCTTCGCGATGCGACTGCTCTCGCAGGATGAGGTCGATGTGCTCATCGTGATCAACGGCGTCGACGAGGTACGCCGGTTCACCCTGCCGAGCGACTGCTCCTGGCAGTGCGACTGGAGTTCCGCGACCGCGGTCGGACTGCAGCCGACGCCGGGCGATCGGCTGCAGCGTATCGGCAAGAATCAGGCGCTGCGCAGCAACTGGATCATGTCCGTCAGCGAGAAGGACAACATCCATCAGCTGTTGAAGACCGTTCAGGCGTCGCTGGCCGAGCAGGACAAGCTGGATCTGCTTGGCGCCACCACAGAGCATGCCGATGTGCTGTTCGAGGATGACGAGCAGGCCCCGGGCGTTGGCGCGGATGTTTCGGCGACCATGTCTGCGGCCAGTACCGTGCATGGCGCTTCCACGTCGGCCCGTGATGGCGGCAACGCTACGGTTAACGGGTCGGTGGTATGGACGATGCCCGCACTCAGCATCAGCGTGATGCGCAGGCTGCAGTAGAGGTGCTCATAACGAACGAGGCCCTTCCGGGAAACGATGTTTCCGAAAGGGCCTCGCGATAGCCAGAACTGGCGTATATTAACGCTTCGAGAACTGCGGAGCGCGACGTGCCTTGTGCAGACCAGCCTTCTTGCGTTCCACGACACGGGAGTCGCGGGTCAGCATGCCGGCCTTCTTCAGGGCGGCGCGGTTGGCGTCACGGTCGATGGCGTTCAGAGCGCGGGCAACGCCGAGACGGATGGCACCGGCCTGACCGGTGGTGCCGCCGCCGTCAACGAGGACGATCGCGTCGAACTTGCCTTCGAGCTTGAGCAGCACGATCGGGGAGTTGACCTCACGCTGCAGCAGCTTGGAGGGGAAGTACTCCTCCAGGGTGCGCTTGTTGATGGTCCACTTGCCGGTGCCGGGAACCAGACGCACGCGGGCGACGGCTTCCTTGCGGCGGCCGGTGCCGTAGCCCGGAGCAATCGCGGAAGTGCCGGTGCCGGCACCCGCGTTGGTCTCGGTGGTGTAGCTGGTGAGCTCCTCTTCGGTTGCCTGAACCGCGGAGTCGTTGGTGTTTTCAGCCATGATTCTCTATCTCCCTTCGGTTCACTTGGCCTGCTGCGAGACCTGAGCGATCTCGAAAACCTGCGGCTGCTGCGGGGTGTGCGGATGCTCGGCACCACGGAAGATGCGGAGACGGTCCAGCTGCACCTTGGACAGACGGTTCTTCGGCAGCATGCCCTTGACGGCAGCCTTGATGATGCGCTCCGGCTTGTTCGCCAGCAGCTCGGCGTAGCTATCGCGACGCAGGCCACCGGGACGACCGGAGTGCGAGTACAGTTCCTTGCCCATCTTGTTGCCGGTCAGAGCGATCTTGTCGGCATTGATGATGATCACGTGGTTACCGGAATCGGCGTGAGGCGCGTAGGTCGGCTTGTTCTTGCCGCGCAGCAGCGTGGCGACCTGAGTGGCCAGACGACCGAGCACCACGTCGGTGGCGTCGATGATGTACCAGTCATGAGTCAAATCGGCTGGTTTCGGAGTGAAAGTTTTCACTGGTGTACCTTTTCTTGCTTATTGTGTTCCGGGCTTGGACTGCCGCGCTGGTCAGGCTTGGCGGTTTCGGCCTCATTATCCGTGGGCTCCCTGAAAGTCCTCGATGGCGAGTGGGAAAGCGCTTTGAAGGACCCCTTAGGGAAACACAACAATCCTCTATGATAACGCCACCTTTGACATTTCGCAACGCCGCACGACACACTTCATCATCCGGCCGAACGACACCTCATGTACGGCCGGATGACATGCCCATATCGCACCCTCAGCGCCCCTGCATGACCTTGGCAAGCGAGAGCAGCCGCGTGTTGGAGAACAGCTCCTCCAGCGGCACGACATTGCCCTTGCCGTCGGCCAGCGGGATGCGCCAGTTCGGATATTCGTTGTTGGTGCCGGGCTGGTTCTGGGCGCGGCGCTCTCCCACGCCGTCCACGATGGACGCCGCGAGCAGCTTGCACGGGGAGCCGCGCAGACCGCGGTACAGCGCCTCGACGATCTCCTGCTCGTGGGCTTTCTCGTCCTTCAGCAGGTCGGGGTCGAGATAACCGTTGACGATCAGCATGACCATCATGGCCTTGTGCTCGGCGCGCGCGTTCTGCTCGAAGTCCTCGACCGATCCTTCGATCAGTCCCAGGCGCTCGCGCAGTTCGACGTGCTCGTACGCGAGATATCCGGCTGCGGGCGGCAGGTCGTGCGTGTTCACCGAAGCGAGCGAGAACTCGCGCCAATCCTTCGGGGCGCGGAACTTGCCGTCCATCTGCTCGAACCATTCGACGGCGCAACCCAGCACCTGATGCGCGGACAGCGACGTCGAGACGTGGTCCGGCACGACGCCCAGATCCTCGCCGACGACCACGCCGTGGGCGCGTGACGCCTCAAGTGCCAGGATGCCGAGCATGATCTCGGAATCGTACTGCACATAGGCGCCGTCCTTGGGCGTGTGCCCGGAGGGGATCCACCACAGGCGGAACAGGCCGAGGATGTGGTCGATGCGCACCGCGCCTGCATGGGCGAACATGCCCTGCACCATGTGACGATACGTGAGGTAGCCGGTGTTCTCCAGCTCGATCGGGTTGAGTGGCGGCTGGCTCCAGTCCTGCCCCTGCTGGTTGAAGTAATCCGGCGGCGCGCCGACCGTGGCGCCCTTGGCGAAACACTCCGGGTTCCACCACACGTCGGAGCCGGACGGATGCACGCCGACCGCCATGTCGGCCATGAGGCCGATCTGCATGCCGGCGTCCTTCGCGGCCTGCTGAGCGGCTCCCAGCTGCTCGTCGGCGATCCATTCCAACCAGCGGTAGAAGTCCAATGTGTCGGGGAACTGTCGACGCAGCCCCTGCACCTCTTCGCTGTTCTTGTCGAGGCGCTTCTCCCAGCTGTCGGCTTCGCCGGTCGGCGCGCCCCACTTGTCGTAGCACAGGCACCACGTGGCGTAGGCCTCAAGCCCTTCGGCGGACGTGCTCTTGTAGTCGTCGAACGCCTTCTGACGCTCCTCGCTGCGCCCGGCCTTAAAAAATCAGCCACAGGGCGTGCATCTTCACGCGCCACATCGAATCACGGTCGATAATCTGCGCGTCCCCGTTCAGCGGTTCGGCCTGCGCGTGCAGCTCGCCGATCTGCGATTTCAGGTCATCGCCGAGGCCGGCATATTCCTCGATCGCCTCGGGACGAATGTACGTGAAGTTGATGAAGCGGCGGGAAATCGGCAGGTACGGCGACGGGGTGAGCGGCGCTACCGGCTCGCACGCGTGCAGCGGGTTGACCAGCATGAAATCGGCGCCGGTCTTGCTGTGCGAATCGACCATGAGGGTCTTGAGGTCCTCGAAATCGCCCACGCCCCAGGATCCGGCGGACCGGATGGAATACAGCTGGGCCATCCAGCCCCACAGCTGGTCATGTTCCATGGCCGGCAGCATCGGAATACGCTCGGGGGCGCTGATCAGCGTGGCATCCTGCGTGCGGTCGCCCACGCTGACATGCAGCGTATGGTATCCCATCGGCAGATCCGCGGGTATGGTGATGGATGCCGTCGCCACGAACTTGCCGTCGACCTCGTACGCCTGCGATCCGTCTCCGGCTCCCGGCTCCAGCGCACCCTGGTATTCGTCGCCGTTTTCCAGCGTGATGGTTGCGGAGGGAATCTGCATGATACCGGTGTTGAGCAGCACACGATCTTCCTTGCCGACGACATGCAACACGGTCGGGGCGACGAGACGCCCGTGGCGCTCGCGAAGGATACGGACAACGGAATCATCGATGGCGTCATCGTCATGGGCGTCCACGCCCAACGCACCCAGCAACGCCTTCAGGACATCATCATCGATCTCGTGATAGTCGTCGCTCATGCCGATGTAGCTCGTGGCCAATCCAACCAGACGCGCCAGATGGATCAGCGGACGCGCGAGACGCTCCGCACTTTCTGTACTCTCTGTCATATTCCTTAGTGTAAGCCCGCTTTTGCGCGGCACGCTTACGTATACCGCGAATTGCGCCAGATTTTTACCCGCGATTATCGCCTGATCCGCCGGCGGTGGACGGTCGGAACGAAACGGGTCAGTACGGGGGTGGCAGGAGGGAGCGCAGGGAGGGTGTCGCGCAATGATGCGTCACGAGGCGTCCGAGGTCCGGCTCGCCGCGGCTTTCGCCACTTCGGGCGAAGGGTCGTCGCGCAACCGGTCGAGCGTCTCCTGCGAAGTGCCGGGGTTCAACGCCACCGCGCGCCGCACCATCGTCGCGAGAATCGCCGGGGCACCGGATTCCTCCGATACTCCGAGCCTTGACAGCACGTCCAGGGTGTCGGCGTCAAGATCGGTGTTCTGCGCTCCCTCCAGCCGCATCTTCCATGATGTGCGCTTGTTGCGCAGCGCCGCGTCGCGCACCTCGGGGACCTCGTCCTTGGTCAGGCGCCCCACCAGCCAGTTCTTGTCGTCCTCGTTGGCCGCCACGGCCCTGCGCACGTCCGGACTCGGGTCCGTCGACAGCTTGACCAGGATGTTCGGGAACGGCATCGTCTCCGCCAGCATGATGCGATCTTCCAACGGCGTGTGCCGGTTGCCGGCGACGGCCTCCAGCAGTGCCGTCGCACGGGAGAACGCCGCCTGATCGGAACGGTCCGGCAACGGACGGCGCGCGAACCCGGACAGTTCCGCGCTATCGGTGGAGTGCCGCAGCCGCTCATACGTGGCGGTCAGAGGCTCGAAGGGCGTGGAGTCAGTGGCGCTGTCGGGCTGAGACTGCGCTGCAGTCTGCGCTGTGGCCTCGCGCACCGTGGCCTCGTCATCATGTCGTTGCATCTCGCTCATAGTCATCACCATACCCGAGGGGTCGCCGAACCGAACCATATCTTCCGCAAAGTATTGCGTTCCTGCTGACGGGTGAGCTGAGTACCGCAAAACCACCCCCAGACATGCTGCGCATAACATCGCGCCTGTTTAGATTGCGACGGGACGGCTTATCAGTTCACCGGATTCGGGCGTCACCGTCGCGCTGAACGCCTCACGCACGCGCCGGAAAAAATTCCCGCTCACGCTCCACCGGCACCACCGCGTCCAGTACGACACGGTCACTGTACCGCTCATTCTCCAGCGCGGCCCCGCAATCCGAGGCGAGTTGACGGAACACGTCAAATTGCGGGTACTGCAGCGCTGTCGTGTATCTGCGGCACGTCTCGATGGACGCCAGTCTGGCCACCTTGACGCCCAGCGAGGCGGCGGACGAATACGCGCGAATCAGCCCGCCCGACCCCGAGCAGGATACCACCGAAATACCGGGTGACCGTCACTGCGCAGTTCATCAGATCTCCCTGCCGCAGCACGTCGAGAATGGGCTTGCCGGCGGTGCCGGATGGTTCGCCATCATCGCTCATCCTCTCCCGCACGCGACCATCGCCGTCGACGCATATCGCGGCGTACGCCACATGCCGGGCCTTGGGGTGCAGCTGGCGAACGGAATCGACGAACAGCAGCGCCTCGTCCAACGCATCCACATGGCACACATCGGCGATGAACTCGGACTTCTTCTCCACCAGTGCGTCATGCGCCGGCCGGTCGGACGTGTCAAGAACGGTTTTCATCGGTGATGTTCCACTCCTTCACGACGTTCTTGTCGGCGCCCATCGAATAGATGACGTTCCATATGCGCTGGCGCACCTGCGCATCCTGCGATTCGGACCAGCATGTGCCGTTGGGATGGTCGCTGGAGATCGGACACCACTGGTATGAGCCCTGCCGCATGTTCGCGGTCGGCACCCAGTCGATGCGGCTGACGCGCCATGGCCCCGGCCACGCCCTTGCGGCCGGCGAACTGGATGCGGGCGGTCACGCCCTGATTGTTGACGATTCTGCTGGCGGGGGCGCTGACCGTCACCGTGTTGCCAAGCCCGTAGATGATCCACGTGCCGTTGTAGTTCTCGATGGGCTGCGCGCAATGGCATCCGGCGCCGTAGATCACGTCGAACGCGCCGGTGTCCGCGAGCTCATGCGCCTCGGAGACCTGCCACGAATCGGCGTAGTCGATGTATTCCTGCACCGAATGCATGGCCATGGCCACCACGTCGGCGCCCTGTCACGGGCGGCCTTGGCCTTGGCGACGGCACGGTCGATGTCGGACTGATGCTCGGGGGTCGCCGGCTTCGCGCAGGCGGTCGACCTGCCAGTCATGGTCGGCGGTCATGCCGTTGAGCGACACCGTGCCGGTGACCAGGCCGAGCTTGCCGCCGCCCGTGGGCGAGTCGATGACCAGCGGCTTGGTGGAGTCCTCCTCGTTCTTGTACGAACCGGTCTGCGCGATGCCCTTGGACGCGAGCGTATCCCACAGGCGGGCGATGCCGTCGGCACCCTGATCCCATGAATGGTTGGTGGCGTGCGTGCAGGCGGTGTAGCCGACCGAGGCCGCGGCATCGGCGACCTCCGGCGGCACGTTGAATACCGGATAGCCGGTGTAGGGACCGCCGCGTTTGGCGATCGGCGTCTCGAACTCGCACACGGCGATGTCGGACGCCTGGATGTATGGCTTCATGGTTTCGAACAGCGGCGTGAAATCGAACGCCGTGCCGTCGGTGGCGGCGGTGTTCGCACCGGCGAAATGCTTCCACAGGTTCGGATGGAACAGCAGGTCGCCGTTGACCAGCATGGAGATGCAGTCGGTGTCCGGGCAGTCGGGCGAATTGCCATGGTGCTCCACAACCGGTTCGGGTACGGCCTGCTTGTTGTCGAGATCGACCCGGGTCACCGTCGCGGCCTTGTCCGGTTTCGCGACGGGAGCGGCGGCCTGCATATGCCGCACGACCAGCCATCCGCCGCCGACGAGCACCGCCACGATGACCAGCACGACGACGAGCGCCCTGACGGGCGAATGCGATGCCGTCGTCCTGTGATGCCCTTTTCCCCGGATGTGCCCCATCGTACGCTCCTCGCTCATCTCGTCCTGATGGTTCTCAGTCTAACGCCCGTCAGCTACTGTCCAGTAAGCGGACACGACACGCGCGGGCGAATCTCCCCTACGACACAAGCACAGACGTGCGACACGCGCGGGAAACCGGCATATGCAATCACATTGCGGCGGCATCTTTCTTACTATGTGAACGATGACATCATCGTGTCACGGTAAACGAAGGGGTAGAATGACTGCTTGGAGACGGACGGACAATGGCGTACCTCGCCCCCCCCCATGCTTCGCTATAAGGGACGGTGCGCCTTGCCCGGATGGCCGGTCGCGCGGATTATGCACGACCGGCTTTCTCATATCATGACCACACAAATCCCAGCGAACATTCAGCTTTTCGTGGCTTACCGATTCCCTACCAGTCACACAGCATCGACCCACGCACCGGCGGCTCCAGCCTGCTGCCATAATACGGGCTGCAATAGTCGTTCTTGACGTCCCTCGAGAAAGACCCGGAAAAAGCAAAAAGCCCCGGGCAAACGTCCGGAGCCTAGTCGGCGGAGACAGAGGGATTCGAACCCTCGAGCCGCTAAACACGACTAACACCTTAGCAGGGTGCCCCTATCGGCCACTCAGGCATGTCTCCATGTTGCACATTGGCGCAACAACATGGCATCTTACCATCGTCCCCCGGACTTCAGCAACACGGTGTGCCGCACGCGGCGTCATACGGGGCCTGACGGCGGGTCAACGCGCCGGATTCGAGTCGCCCGTGAACGTGACGATCCCCGCGACGATCAGCAGCAACGCCAGCAATTTCGCGGCGCCCTGCACTCCGACAGGCCAGGCCACGCGCGGGCGGCAAAGAGATTGCGACGGCCGCTCCCCAACCGGTACGGCAAGGCCCGCTCCATCCCAGCCCGGCACGGTACGATAAGGGATATGAGCACCGCACCTAGACTGGCCGCCGCCAAACGCGATTGGGGGCATGACGAGACCGGCTGCACGGTGCTGCACATCGACATGGACGCCTTCTACGCCTCGCTGGAAGTGGCACGTCATCCCGAACTCAAAGGCAAGCCGGTGATCATCGGCACCGGGACGCGCTCGGTGGTGTCGGCGGCGAGCTATGAGGCACGGCGTTACGGCGTCAATTCGGCGATGGCGAGCGCCCGTGCCCGTCAGCTGTGCCCGGACGGCGTGTTCCTGCCGGTGGACATGCACTACTACCGGATGATGTCTCGGCGCATCGTCGAAGAGGTGTTCAGCCAGGTCACTGACCGGTTCGAGCAGGTTTCGGTGGATGAGGCGTATATGGACGTGTCGGGGGCGCTGCTCGCCTGGCAACGGCCGACCCGGATCGGCGCCTGGATACGACAGGAGGTCGCCTCGCGGTTCCATGTGACCTGTTCGGTGGGCGTCGCCGCGAACAAGCTGGTCGCGAAAATGGCGTCGACGAATGCGAAGCCTGATGGCATGCTGCTGATTCCCGTCGCCCGTCACGCCGAGTTCGTACAGATGATGCCGCTGCGGGGCATACCCGGCATCGGGCCTTCGCTGGAGCGGCGGCTGGCGGAGTGGGGCGTGAAGACCGTGGCCGACCTGGCGAAGATGAGCGAGCAGACGCTGGCCACGGCCATCGGCTCGCAGACCATGGCCCACGGCCTGTATATGGCCGCGCGTGGCATGGATGAGCGTGCGGTGACGCCGTACACTCCGGAGAAGTCGATCGGCTCCGAGAGCACGTTCCCCGAGGACACGCGCGACATGCGACGGGTATGCGACCTGCTGCGCCGGTGCTGCGACGAAGTGGCGAGCTCGCTACGCAGACGCGGTCTGGTGGCGCGGACGGTGACGGTGAAACTGCGGTTCGCCGATCTGAGCTACAAGTCGATGTCACACACCATGGAACGCGCCGAGGACACGGCCGCCGCGCTGTATCCGCAATCCGTAGAGCTACTGTGCCGGATGCTGGGGATCGAGGGTGGCGTCGCCGCCATGCGGAGCCCCGGCACTCCCCTGCCGCGAGACATCCGGCTCGCCGGCATGAGCGCGAGCGGATTGGCGAGGTCGGCTGGTTCGACCGTGCAGCCGACGTTGGATGACGTGCTGGAGGAGACCGAGGCACAGTCCGCCGGAACCGTCACGCGGTCGGCGCGGCAGCGCGACGCGGAGCAGGCGCTGGACGCGATACGCCGCAAATACGGCAAGGGCGCGGCGTCGCTGGGATTGTGAGCCGGTGGGTGAGCCGACCGACGTCAGCGCGAGAGACGCCTCGCCGCGTCGGCGACGGCATCGTCACTCGCGGTGGCGGAGAAGCGCAGGCATTCCGGCGCTCCGTAGAACTCCCCGGGGCTCGCTATGATGCCGAGCGCGGCCAGATCGTCCATGTCGCGCCAGCAGTCGCCCGACTTCGCCCGCACCCACACGTACAGCGCCCCCTGCGGCATGCGGGCGTCGTATCCGGCGGACCGCAGCGCGCCGACCAGCGTCTTCAGACGGCGGCGATAGCGCGTCCATTGGGTTTTCGCCGCATCGAAATCACGCAATCCCGCGGCCATCGCGGACTGCACCGGACCGGGGATGATCTGCCCGATCTGCTTGCGGTACACCGACATCTCATGCACCAGGCCGGCGTCTCCCGCGATGAACGCGGTCCGGTATCCCGCCATGTTCGACTGCTTGCTGAGCGAGTACAGCACCAGGATCCGGTCTGCGGTACCATCGCAGACGGCGGTGTTCAACGCGCACGGGGACGTCGCCAACGACACCGGCGTCGACGCACCGGCCCCGGCACCGTCCACGTGGAAATCACGCGAATTCGACGACCAGCACATCAGGGCATAGCACTCGTCGGACAGCACCACCGCGCCGATGCGACGCGCCGCCGCGACGATATCGGACAGCCAGCCGCCGGACAGCACGCCGCCGGTGGGATTACACGGCGAATTGACCCATACCGCCTTCACACCCGGCACATGGCACCATGAGTCGACATCCGAGACGTCATCGACCTTCAGCACGCTCGCACCGGCCAGCTGCGTGCCGATCTCGTACGTGGGGTACGAGACCTTCGGCTGGACCACGACATCGCCCTCGCCGAGGTGCAACAGCGAGGCCATCAGCGCGACGGCCTCCTTGGAGCCGACCGTGGGCACAACGTCGGCGTTGATGGATTGCAGGTCCACGCCGCGCACGGCACGGAACCATTCGAAGATGGCGTCGCGCAGATCACCGGATCCGGCCGTCACCGGATAACCGTGCGCGTTCTTCGCGTCCGAGGCCACGGCAAGCGCCTCACGCACGGATTGCGGCACCGGGTCGACGGGAGAGCCCACCGACAGGTCGACGATGCCGCCCGGCACCTGTGCCGCCTTTGTCTTGTACGGGGCGATGCGAGACCAATCGTATGGCGATGAATAAGCGTGAAAGCCCATGCTGGTCCTTTCCTCGACGTCCTCCAGCCGGCCGTGGCGTGTCACCCGGCGAAGGAACCGTGCTCTATGAAAGCGGCCGCCGCACAAGGCGACGGCCTGCAGAATGATACCGGGCGGATCAGTCCTGATTCTGAGGCGGCAACGCGGCCACCTGCTCGGGATCGTGGCCGATCGGGCCGTGTGCGGAAGCACCGCCGAAATCACCGACCTCGGCGAAGAAACTCACCGCGGCATCCTTGTACCAAGCCCACTCGTCGGGCAGGTCATCCTCGTAGAAGATGGCTTCGGTCGGGCACACCGGCTCGCATGCGCCACAATCGACGCACTCGTTCGGATTGATGTACAGGGAACGCGAACCCTCGTAGATGCAATCGACCGGGCACTCGTCCACACAAGCCTTGTCCTTGACGTCCACGCACGGCTGGGCGATAACGTATGGCATGACTCCTCCTTGGCTTAGCTTGACTTACCACAGTACGCGGCAACGGGGACGCACGGTCACGCTCCCGCCTTGCTCCACCCCGCAAAAGTCCCATCTAACGCGCACGAGATGGGACTTTGGGCGGCTAACGCAGGTCCATGCCGACGACGACCGGCTCGGGGACGAGGCGGACGCCGAACGCCGCCTCCACGCCGTCCTGCACGGCATGCGCCAGCGCCGCGATGTCGGAGGCGGCCGCATCCCCGCGGTTGGTCAGTGCCAGCGTGTGCAGCGTGGACAGGCCGGCCGGCGAGGATTCGTCGACCTTGAACCCCTTATGGAATCCTGCATGATCGATCAGCCAGGCGGCGGAGGTCTTCACGCCCGCCGTGCCATCCGGCAGCGTCGCGGGGAAACGCGGGGCGTCCTGCGGCAGCCTATCGGCCGCATCGGCGGGGAAGCACCGGATTCATGAAGAAGCTGCCGCAGCTGTGCCGGTCGGGGATCGCGCACGACGGGCGTGTCCGCGCCTGCGGCCAGCTGGCGACGCTGCGCTTCGAGCGCGATGCGCACGTTGACGTCGCGCTTGGTGCCGGCCATCGCCGGCTGAAGATAACGCGCGGCATCCTCCAGCATCCCCTTGGCCGCACGGACCTTGAGCACGGCGTTGCGGATGGCCGCGGTCTCCATGCGGTCACCGACCTCGACTCCCAGCGCCTTGGCGAGCTGTCCGTAACCGACCGTGCCGGTAGTGCTGTGCCGCAGCGCGAATGTCACCGACAGCACCACGTATCGCGGCGTCGGGAAGAACTCGCCGGCCGGCACCGCCGGAGCCTGATACATGCTCGTCTTGAGAGCGCTCATACGGTATCCGAATCCCATGTCGGCAGCCGCGATGTCCAGCGTCCGCTTGTCCCGACGGTCCCACGCCTCCACGGATTCGACCGCGCCTGCGACTTCCTGTCCGTACGCGCCGATGTTCTGCACCACCGAGGCGCCGACTGTGCCGGGGATGCCGGACAGACCTTCCACGCCCTCCAGCCCGAGCTCGACGGTGAACGCGACGAAATCATCCCAGTTGCAGCCGGCTTCGGCGTTGACGTGCACGATTCGCTCGCCGTTCTCGACCGGCGCGGCCTCGTCGGGCACGGTGATCTGCCGGCGGGCGTCGCGCACGACGACGCCATTGAACGGCCCATCAGCGACCAGCAGATTGGATCCGCCGCCAATCACGCATAGCGGCAGCCCTTTGGAGTCCGCGTCCTCCACCGCTTCAATCACCCCGACGCGCGAGGTCGGTTCGATGAATCGGGCGATATGGCCGCCGACGCCGATAGTGGTCAGATCTGCAAAAACTCGTCATGCCCTCTAGGGTACACGCGCCCGTCCCGCGAGCGGCGGCCGTACGACGGCCGGGGCGATGAAACGACAAAAGCCCGACCGGTGAAGGTCGGGCTTTTACGACAAAGACTTGATAAAGCTCAGCGGGTCTCGCGGTGCACGGTCTGCTTGCCGCAACGCGGGCAGAACTTCTTCAGCTCAAGACGGTCGGGCGTATTACGACGGTTCTTCGTCGTGATGTAGTTACGCTCCTTGCACTCAGTGCATGCCAGCGTGATGCCCGGACGGATA
>ENA-OQCV01000003-OQCV01000003.1-human-gut-metagenome-genome-assembly--contig:-NODE-3-length-70792-cov-3.870049_pt1 | contig 70792 bp, 59 predicted proteins | sample MGYA00242766_ERZ504592 | MGnify/ENA primary metagenome ERZ504592 (study PRJEB26092, sample SAMD00036315) | human gut metagenome | host: Homo sapiens | study: EMG produced TPA metagenomics assembly of the...
AAGATTTGTTCCATTACGGAATCAAAGGAGAAAACAATATGACTGAAGCAACTCAGCGCACGTCCGACAACGGCGTCTCGATCTGGCTGGACGACCTGTCCCGCACCCGTATCGAGTCCGGCTCCCTGCAGGAGCTCATCAAGGACAAGAACGTCGTCGGTGTGACCACCAACCCGTCCATCTTCCAGAAGGCTCTGAGCCAGGTCGGCCCGTACGACGCCCAGCTCAAGGAACTCGGCAAGGTCGACGTCGAGACCGCCGTGCGCGAGCTCACCACCACCGACGTGCGCAACGCCACCGACATCTTCCGCGAGATCGCCGAGGCCACCGACTTCGTCGACGGCCGTGTCTCCATCGAGGTCGACCCGCGTCTGGCCCACGACACCGAGAACACCGAGAAGCAGGCTGTCGAGCTGTGGGAGAAGGTCAACCGCCCGAACGCGATGATCAAGATCCCGGCGACCCTGGAAGGCCTGCCGGCCATCACCGCCACCCTCGCCAAGGGCATCTCCGTCAACGTCACCCTGATCTTCTCGCTGGAGCGCTACGAGCAGGTCATCGACGCCTACATCGAGGGCATCGCCCAGGCTGCCGCCAACGGCCACGACCTGAAGCACATCGGCTCCGTCGCCTCCTTCTTCGTCTCCCGCGTGGACACCGCGGTCGACAAGCTGCTTGAAGCCAACGGCTCCGATGAGGCCAAGGCCCTTGAGGGCAAGGCCGCTGTCGCCAACGCCCGCCTCGCCTACGAGCTCTTTGAGAAGAAGTTCGCCGCCGATCCTCGCTGGGCTGACCTGGCCGCCAAGGGCGCCAAGGTCCAGCGTCCGCTGTGGGCCTCCACCGGCACCAAGAACGCCGCCTACTCCGACTGCAAGTACGTCGACGAGCTCGTTGCCAAGCACATCGTCAACACGATGCCCGAGAAGACCCTGAACGCTCTGGCCGATCACGGCAACGGCGCTCCGTCCATCGAGGGCACCTACGAGGAGTCCCACGCCGTCATCGACAAGCTGGCCGAGCTGGGCATCAACCTCAAGGACGTCACCGACAAGCTGGAGGCCGACGGTGTCGCCGCCTTCATCAAGTCCTGGGATTCCGTGCTGGCCGACGTGCAGTCCGGCATCGACCGCGTGAACGCCTGAGACCGACCGGTCAAGCGTGACATACGCCTGACCACATAATCGTGAGAAGCCCCCGACCCGATAACGGCCGAGGGCTTTTCACGTGATACACTGCTAGACCGCACACGAACGCCATGTCGAAACCGGGAAAGGCCGTGAATGACGCCCCTTCGTGTATCATGCCGAAGGGGATTTCTCTCGCCGCGAACATGCGCCAGCGCATCACTCAAGCAGAAACTACAAACAGAAGGACCGTCAACCACATGAACTTGCATCTGGCAGAGGCAGGACGCACGCTGATTCCCCGCAAGGATGACGAATACGGACTGCTCTCCCCCGCCATGGTGCTGATGACGTTCATCGCCGGTCTGGTCGATGCACTGAGCTACCTGGCCTTGGGACATGTGTTCGTGGCGAACGTCACCGGCAACATCGTCTTCCTTGGCTTCGCGCTCGCCCACGCACAGGGGTTCGTCTGGTGGACATCGGCGCTGACATTGGTGTGCTTCGCCTTCGGCGCGTTCATCGGAGGCCGCATCATACGCCGGTTCGGAGAACACCGGGCCCGCCATCTGCTGATCTCGTCGATCGTGCAGGCCGCGTTCATCCTCGCCGCGCTGATCGGGCTGTACCTGCTGAACCACTATTCCGCGGAACCGGCTCTGGGCATAGGCAGTATGCAGGCGTCATCGCAGCCGAGCCTCAACTTCCCCACCGCCCGCCACATCGACGTCCATCATCTGATGCTGATCGTGCTGATCGCCCCCGCGATGGGCATCCAGAACTCCACTGCCCGGCGGCTCGCGGTGCCCGACCTGCCGACGACCGTGCTGACGATGACCGTGACCGGCATCGTCGCCGACACATCCGCCCACGGCCATGAGATGTCAAAACTCGGCCGGCGCGCCGTCGCCGTATTGGCCATGTTTCTCGGAGCGCTGACGGGCGCGGCGCTACAGTCGAAAGGACATGAGGACATCATCCTCATGGTCGCTCTGGCTTGTCTGCTGGCCGTGATCGGCATGATGCTCGCGCACGCGCATTCCACGGCGGCATGGGCGACCGCCCGCCACTGACCTATTCCCCAACGCACAGCAATGTGTTGAAACTGCGCTGCCATGGGCTTATCACGGGTCGGGCCACCCGACGCGGGTGGATTCATGCCGACCGCCGGGAACCGAGTCCGAAACAGGTGCCGAGAAGACAGGTGCCGAGAAGACAGGCGCCGAGCCGCCGCAACAGAAAGCAGTACCGTTATGGCAACGACTCCCATACCAACAGACATCAACACCGCCGAATCCGGCGGTCGGCGCCGTCTCCCGTTCTCCGGACGCCTCGTCATGGCGTTCACGTTCTTCTCGATGTTCTTCGGTGCGGGCAACCTCATCTTTCCCCCGTTCGTTGGGGCGCAGGCGGGCGCTGCCACCGTTCCCGCCATCATCGGGTTCATCGTCTCGGCGGTCGGCCTTCCGATTCTCGGCGTGCTCGCCGTCACGTTCGCGGGTGGCTTCGACGAGCTCGCCCGTCGTGTGTCCCCGGCGTTCGCCTCGCTGCTCGGCGTGGCGATCATGCTCACCATCGGCCCGTGCTTCGCCATCCCACGCACGGCGACCACGTCATACGAGATGATGGTGGCGCCATTCCTGCCCTCCCGCACTGGATGGGGCGGCTGGACGACGCAGCTGGCGTACTCGCTGGTGTTCTTCGCCGTGGCTTTCCTGCTGGCCCAGCATCCCGAGAAACTGTCGGCCGTGTTGGGACGGTTCATGGGGCCGCTGCTGTTGGCGTTCATCGCAGTGCTGTTCATAGCCTGCCTGGCGCATGGTGCGGTAACACCGACGCAACCGACAGGCGATTATGCGGTGCATCAGGCGTCCCGGGGCTTCCTGGACGGCTATCAAACCATGGATCTGCTAGCTGCTTTGTACTTCGGCATCGTGATTTCGGCGAACGTCCGCGCCATGCATGTCACCGACAACACGCTTATTCGTCGGGAGACCGCATACGCCGGTCTCGGCACCGGGATCCTGCTGATCGTGATCTATGCGGTGCTCGGCTATGTGGGTGTCGTGTCCGGGAGCATTGCCTCGGTCAATCCAGCGACCGATACAGGCGCGACCGTACTCACCAATCTCACGGCCTCGTTGTTCGGCACGTTCGGCATGGTATTTTTGGGCATCGTGTTCGTCATCGCCTGTCTGAATGTCTGCACGGGTCTGATCTGCACGTGCGCCACATACTTCCACACGCGATTCGCCACCGTCGCCGGTCGCCGCGTGAGCTATCGCGCATGGCAGGCACTGTTCACCGTGTTCAGTTTCGTGGTGTCCAACGCCGGACTCAGCATGATCATCAAGGTGTCCGTGCCCGTGCTCGCCGCATTGTATCCGATTGCCATCGTGTTGGTGACGCTCGCATTGACCCATCGAATCCTCGCCGCTCATTTTTCGCGCGTGTACTTCTGGATGGTACTGCTGGTGGCCATCGTGTCATTCGCCACATGTCTGGCGAGCATCGTCACGGTATTCGGCGGCTCCCTGCCATGGCTAGAGGCCATATTGAACATGCTGCCGCTGCAGCAATTCCAGCTGGGATGGATCATTCCGGCGCTGGCAGGCTTGCTCATCGGCGTGCTTGACAGTGCTGCACATTCGTCGTTCAAACGATGACCGACTGATTCGAGGGCTATCTTCGTTTCGAGGGGTTGATTGAGGCTCGCTCAGACATCTAACTGCGTTTCGAGGGGTTGGTGCCCGAGTATAAACACCATGGGAACCGCATGATTCCAATGCTGAACACCCCGATATACTCCGGGTACCGCATTCAGGCAACCCCTTGAAACGCAGATAGATGTTCCGGGACGCCGGAATCAACCCCTCAAAATCGAGATAGGAGATGGAACGGGCTAATGAGGCGCGTAGGACGACTGGGGTGGTCATCACAAACTACGCTACGGCGTCCGACACTCCTTTGAAGGCCGTGTCATCGTATCGCCGGATACCTTGGGTCAGATTAGAGAGCTGATTAGGCTCCATCGTCCGTTTTTGGCGAGCAGGACAATGATCTTGGTCTCCGCACCATATTTCGCGATGAAATCGTCCTTGGCACCCGCTCCTTCGCATCCAAGATTGACGGTGACCGTGATATCACTACCTTCCACAGACCCCTTGAGACGCTTCCAGATTTCAGCGTCATGTCATACAGATCCTGTTGGTCGCCATCGGCTTGCTTCATCCTGTCAATCGTGGCAACGGTGACTATCCGATGCAGCGACGGCATCGCTGAGATTGCCGTACTGCACGCCGGCGTCACAGGCCACGGAAACGACCCGACCGCCGCATCCGGCAAAAACCAGTATCATGGCTAAGACCGCCAGTATTGCCGGAACCCGCATCCTCGTCTGATGATATGAACGCATCGTCATCATGTCTCCTTCGACATCAAGCCGGTGCTCGCCCGGTCCGGGCGCTCCCGCCTCCTTCCCATGACACCATTGCACGAACATGGCCCCCCCAATGAGCATTGGCAGCCGGCAATACGGCGGGCGCCGCCTTCACCGGTTCTTGGCATCATCCGCGATCCTGCCCCGTGTCAGCGAACGGTAGGTGACGTAGAACAGGATGCCCGCGACGATGCCGGAAGTCGCGTCGGAGATCGGCTCGGCGAGGAAGATGCCGGTCACTCCGATCCAGTGAGGCAGTGTCAGGGCGAGCGGCACCAGCATGATGATCTTGCGGAAGATCGCCAGGAACACGGACTGCTTGGCCTGCCCCATGCCGACAAGGGCGCACTGCGCGCCCATCTGGATGCCGAACACGCCCCATCCGGCGACGAAGACCGGCATCATGCGGGTCACGGTGCCGATGACTTCCGGCGACGACGTGAACCATGCGGCGAACACGCTTGGGAATGCGGCAAGAATCGACACCAGCACCGTGGCCGAAGTGATCTGCGCGATGAATGCCACGCGGATGGCCTGCCGCACGCGATCCATGCGCCGGGCACCGAAGTTGAACCCGATGATCGGCTGGATGCCCTGCTGGAAACCGTTGGTCAGCACACTGACCACCTGCATGAGCGAGGTGATGATGGTCATCGACGTGACATAGTCGTCACCGCCGTATCGTTGCAGCCCGACGTTGAACACCACGTTGATGAGGCATTCGGTGATCTGCATGATGAACGGCGCCAACCCGAGGGTCAGGATCGGCACGATGACTCGATTGAAGCGGATGTTGGACGGCCTCAACCGGATGGCGCTGCGCCCGGAGGCGAGGAACAGGATGATCCACACCGATGAGATCAACTGGGCGATCACGTTCGCGACGGCCGCGCCCTTTACGCCCCAGCCGAGCACGAAGATGAACACCGGGTCGAGGATGATGCTGGTGCCGGTACCGATCAGCACCGAGGTCATCGCGACGGTGGTCTTGCCCTGCGCGGAGATGAAGTTGTTGAGTCCGAGTGTGAGCTGCACGAACACCGTGCCGACCAGGTAGATGGTGATGAAGTCGACCGCATATCCGATGTTGGCGTCGCTGGCTCCGAAAGCGCGCAGCACCGGCTCCTTCGTCGCCTGCAGGATGACGGTGAGCGTCAGGGCGATGGCCACGAGGAGCGCCGCGCTGGTGCCCAGGATGCGTTCGGCCTTCTTGAAATTGCCGCGACCCAGTTCGATGGACGCCCTCGGCGCGCCGCCCGCGCCGATCAGCGACGCGAACGCGGTGACGGCCAGCAGGATCGGGAAGCAGATGCCGACGCCGGTCATCGCGGCGTCGCCGACCTCGGGGATATGCCCGATGAATAGTCGGTCGATGATGGTGTATGAGGCGTTCGCCGCCTGCGCGACGATGGTCGGAACCGACATCGTCAGGGCGAGCCGCGCGACCGGTTTCGTGCCGAGCCCGGAGCTGTCCGCCGTCATGCCAGCAGATGCCGTTCGATCCATTGCGCGACGCCGTCATCGTTGTTGGGCGGGCAGATCTCGTCGGCGATCTTGATGACCTCGGGGTTCGCGTTGGCGACCGCCACACCCGTTTCCGATGTCGTCATCATGCCGATGTCGATAAGGTCATCGCCGAAACTGACGGTACCGTCGAGCCGCACGTCCATGCGTTCGCACAGCGTCTTCAACGCCTGCCGCTTGTTCGCCAGCGGATTCATCAGCATCCACATCGAGCCTTCGGAGATCGCCACGTCGAAATCGGGCGGAACCAGCGTCTTCAGATGTGCCCATTGCTCCGACTTGGGGAAGATAATGATCTTGTCGGCGATACCGTCGGGGACGTCGGTGAAATCGGTGAATTGCCAAGTCTGTGTCTTCCAGTACACGCTCACGTCGAAGTTCGTGTAGCGCACGTCATCCATGACGACGCCGAGGCTGAGGCCGGGTATCTCGTCGAGCAGATACCGGCACACCTCGCAGGCCCGTGCGGAGGAGAAGCCGACCTTCAGCAGATGCCCGTCGGAGGGGAGCCGCCCCGAGGTGAGCAGATCGTAATCGGAACGTTCGGGCGCGAAATCAATCAGGGCACCGTTGAGATAAATGTACGCGTCGACCGGCAACTTACCCGCGTACTCGAAGCCGGTGCTCACCGGACGGGCGGTCGCCACCGCGAACCGGTAACCGGCATCGTGCATGCGTTTGACTGTGTCAATGCTGCGCTGCGTGATAAACCGCTCCTCGAAGGTGGGGGCGTCATGCAGCAGCGTGCCGTCGAGGTCGGTGACGATGAGTCGCTGTTCAGGGTTGGTCATGGCGTTTCTCCGTAAAGCCTGTCATGGGGGGAAAAAGAATCGTGCCGGTCTGCGGCTACAGCAGCCCTTCGCAGTAGGAGCGGACCAGCTCCGCGGAATGATGCAGCTTGGCGAGCTCGTCGTCGGCAAGTTCCAACTCGACAATCTCGTTGGCGCCGTTGGCACGCAGCTCGGTCGGCACGCCGAGGAACACGTCGCGTTCGCCGTATTCGCCGTCGAGCAGGGTCGATACCGGCACGATGCGGCGTTCGTCCCAAAGGATGGTCTGCACGATGCCGGCCACCGTCGAGGCGATGCCGAAGTTCGTGCCGCCCTTCGCCGCGACAATCTCGTTGCCTCGCGTACGGGTCTTCTCTTCGATCTCATGCGTGGAGACGGATGAGAATCGGTCGGCGTTGTCGCTCAGGAATCGCGTGAACGGCTTGCCGCCGAGCGAGACGGTCGACCATGCGGTGAACTGCGAATCGCCGTGCTCGCCCATCACGAAACCGCCGACGTTGCGCGGGTCCAGCCCGGTCTCCTCACCGATGATGGTCTTGAGACGCGAGGTGTCCAGCGCGGTTCCCGTGCCCAGCACCTGGGTGCGCGGCAGGCCGGAGCGTTTCCACGCGTACCATGCCATGACGTCGACCGGGTTGGAGACCATGACGATGACGCCGTTGAACCCGGATGCCATGACCCGGTCGACCACGTCGCCGACGAGTCCGATGGTGAAGCCGAGTTCGTCGAGTCGGGTTGAGTTGGCCGGTGGCTTGCGTCCGACGGTGATGACGACGATGTCGGCGTCCTTGCAGTCACCGTAGTCACCGTTGCGCACCTTGACATGCCGGTCCTGGAATTCGCTGCCGTCATCGAGATCATGGCTTTCGCCGAGCGCCTTGCCGGCGGAATGATCGATGAGTACGAGCTCGTTGCACAGACCATGGGTGACGATGGCGAACGCCGCGGTGGATCCAACCTGCCCGGTGCCGACGATGACGACTTTGTTCCTGTTCATGGTGACCATGTCAGATGCTCCTCAAACGATATCCGATAAACGTTGCCCAATGAAATGAGCCATGATCAAGTGACCATGGCTCAACGTGCTGCATACAGTGCTTCAGCGAATCGCGCTCACACCAAGTTGAATTTTGTCATCAGACCGAGGGCGATGATGATGGCGACCCAGACCAGTGCGATGAAGATGGTCCAGCGGTTCAGGTTCTTCTCCGCGACACCAGACGTGCCGGCGTTCTGGGTCAGGCCACCGCCGAACATATCGGACAGACCGCCGCCCTTGCCCTTGTGCATGAGGATGAGCAGCGTCAGCAGGATGGACGCGATGACGACGATGATCTCAAGAACGATCTTCAGAATATGCACGGGGAAACCTCCATTAAACGTACTGTGTCATAGCATAGCGCAGGGCATTGAAAAACGTGCGGATATGCGCATGTTTCCCTATCGACGTGTCGCCTTGAGTGTCAACCGGGCGATCTTCGCCAATTCGTCGGGGTCGAGCGACGCGCCGCCGATCAGGAATCCGTCGACATCCGGCTCGCCGATCAGATGCGTCGCGTTCTTGGACGACACCGATCCGCCGTATAGGATGCGCACAGTATCGGCGACGGCGGGGCCGAACATCTCGCCGAGGTCATCGCGGATGGCTTTGGCGGCCTGCTGGGCGGTGTCCGGAGTGGCGACCATGCCGGTGCCGATCGCCCAGACCGGCTCGTACGCGATGATGAGCTTCGCGGCCTCCTTGTCGGAAAGGTCACGGGTCACGTCATGCACCTGTCCGACGGCGAAGTCGAGCTCGATGCCCTGGCGGCGTTCCTCGAAGCTTTCTCCGACGCACAGTATCGGCTGCATGCCGGCCGCCAATACGGCACGCACCTGATCGACGATGTTGACGTCGTCTTCGGGATGGTACTTGCGGCGTTCGGAATGCCCGACGATGACGTACGAGCAGCCGAGGTGCGCGATCATGTCAGCGGAGACATCTCCGGTGAACGCACCCTGTGTGGTCACCGACACGGCCTGCGCGCCGTAGCGGATCTTGAGCTTGTCGGCTTCGACCAGCACCTGGACGCTGCGCAGCGACGTGAACGACGGCATCAGGGCTATTTCGCAGCGGGAGTAGTCGAAGCGTGCGTCACGAAGCAGCCATACGAGTTTCTGCACGAAATACGTGGCCTCAAGATGGTCGAGGTTCATCTTCCAATTGCCCGCGAGCAGCGGGATGCGTGACGCCATTGATGTCCTTTCCGTATGGAGCGGCTCCCCGGCGTCAAGCGCCCGGGGAGCCGAATTGCGGGTGAAGATCAGTCGAGGACCTTCAGCCCCGGCAGCTCCTTGCCCTCAAGGAACTCAAGGGAGGCGCCGCCACCGGTGGAGATGTGCGAGAAGCCGTCCTCCGGGAAGCCGAGGTTGCGCACGGCGGAGGCGGAGTCGCCACCACCGACGATGGTGAATGCGCCGGCCGCGGTCGCGTCGACGAGGCCCTGCGCCACGGCCTTGGTGCCGGCGGCGAACTCGGGAACCTCGAACACGCCCATCGGGCCGTTCCACACGACGGTCTTGGAGTCGACGATCTTGTCGTGGAAGAGCTTCTGGGAATCCGGGCCGATGTCCAGGCCCATCTTGTCGGCCGGGATGGCATCGGCGGCAACGACCTCCGGGGCGACCGGGGTGTCACCGGCCGGGAAGCCGGCGTTGACGACCACGTCGGTCGGCAGCACGAGCTCGACGCCGTTCTTCTCGGCGGTAGCGATGTAGCCCTTGACCTTGTCGAGCTGGTCCTCTTCGAGCAGGGAGGTGCCGACCTCGTAGCCCTTGGCCTTGAGGAAGGTGAACACCATGCCGCCGCCGATGACCAGGCGGTTGGCCTTGTCGAGCAGGTTCTCGATCACGCCGAGCTTGTCGGAGACCTTGGAGCCGCCGAGCACAACGGTGAACGGGCGCTCCGGGTTCTCGGTGGCCTTGGACAGGGCCTTGACCTCCTTCTCGACCAGCTTGCCCGCGGCGGCCGGCAGATCGGCGGCCACATCGTAGTCGGAGCCCTGGGCGCGATGGACCACGCCGAAGCCGTCGGAGACGAAGACCTCGCCGAGGGCGGCGATCTTCTTGGCGTACGGGGCGCGCACGGCGGGATCCTTGCTGGTCTCCTCCGGGTTGAAGCGAACGTCTCCAGCAGCACCACGTCGCCGTCGTTCATCGCGGCGACCTTGGCCTGGGCATCCTCGCCGTAGGTGTCATTGGCCAGCGGGACCTCGACGCCGAGCAGCTCGCCCAGACGCTTGGCGACCGGGGCCAGAGACAGCTCAGGGACGACCTTGCCCTTCGGACGGCCGAGGTGGGCCATCAGGATGACCTTGGCGCCTTCTTCGCGAAGCGCCGTGATAGTCGGCAGCGCGGCCTTGATACGGCCATCATCGGTAATCGTGGTGCCGTCCAGCGGGACGTTGAAATCGGCGCGCATCAGAACGCGCTTGCCCTTGAGATCTCCGAGATCCTTGAGTGTCTTCATGTGTATCCTTTCCTATCCGCATATGCGAGGAATGGCCGGTTTTAGCCAATTCGAATATTACAAGCGGCACGGAACAAAACACCGCGCCCATAGCGAACATGGACGCGGTGCATGACGGGATTTGATTCCGGCGCTTCTCAGGAGCAGAGGGACGCCGTCAGCGTCCGACGGACGCGCCGGACTGTTCCCGGTCGCGGGTCTTCGCGGTCTTGTCGGCGAGCTGTAGCAGACGGCGGATGCGGCCTGCGATGGCATCTTTGGTGATGGGCGGGTCGGCGAGACGTCCGAGTTCCTCAAGGCTCGCATCCCCGTGCTCAAGGCGCAGCTGGCCCGCGGCACGAAGGTTTTCGGGGATGTCGTCGCCGAGAATCTCGAATGCGCGGCGCACTTTCTCGCTGGCTTCGGCAGCGGCCTTCGCGCTGCGGCGCATGTTGGCGTCGTCGAAGTTCGCCAGACGGTTCGCCTTGCCCCGTGCCTCGCCGTCGGTGCGCTTGCCTGTCCACTCCCTTGCTGAGTGCGGGGCGCCCATGAGGATGAGCATGCGCTCGATGGCGTCGGGGTCCTTGAGCGTGATACGCTCCGAACTGCGCAGCTGTCGGGGCTTCGCCGTGATGCCGAGCCTGCGTGCGGCGCCCGAAAGCGCGAGGGCGGCCTCGTTCGACGGGCAGATGATTTCAAGGAAGCCGGCTTTGCCCGGGTCGGAAAGAGCGCCATGAGCCAGGAAGGCTCCACGCCATGCGGCCTTCACCTGAGCGATGTTGCCGCTGATGATATCCGCGGGAAGTCCACGCACCAGACGCTTGCGCCGATCAAGGAGGCCGGTCTGCAATGCCAACGCTGCACCGCCGCGCTCCACGTGGATCATGTATCGCTGCACCGTGGCGCCGTTGGGCGTCGAGCGAGAAACCTGGGTCATGACCGCCTCATGCCCATACAGATCCCTGATGGTGTCCTGAAGCCACTGGGCGGCCTTGAGCGAGTCAAACTGCGCTTGAACGATGATCTGGCGCTGTACCAGCCGCAGCCCGCCGCCGAAACGAATCATAGCGGTCGCCTGCGCCTTTTTCGCCGCAGGCAATTCGTTATCGATTGCGGCCAGCTCGCTTTTGACATCATCCAGAAGAGCCAAGAGCCAACCTCCTATGTCCTGTTTCTTCTCAATGTTTCCCCGGCCTGCTGGGTTCTGCTCCCTGCACTGCCACCGGCTTACTGTGATACCTAATCACTTGGACAAGAATACGCGATGCTGCCGGATTATGGAAACGAAATGTTTGCATAGTGGCTGCACGGTCTCGCTACGCGCGCGCCCGGTGCAGCTCGCGGGCCGATACGGTGACGGATATGCCGTGCGCGCGCAGCCGCCTCGCAAGTTCCTCGCTCATGACGACGGAACGATGCTGCCCGCCCGTGCATCCGATGGCGATGGTCACGAAATGCTTGTCCTCGTGAGCGTAGCCTTCCAACGCCACGAGGATGGCCCGCTCGTATGCGTCCAGGAAATCGCCCGCACCCGGACTTGACAGCACGTAATCGCTGACGGGCTTGTCTTGCCCATTGAGCTCTCGCAGCGTCGGCACCCAGAATGGGTTCGGCAGGAACCGCACGTCCGCCACGAAATCGGCGTCCATCGGCAGCCCGTATTTGAATCCGAAGCTGAAGATGTGCACGGCCACCGTGGACGGGCCGGAGCCGAGCATCGCCTCGTATAGTTTGGTCGACAGCTGGTGGATGCTCAGCGAGGACGTGTCGATGACCATGTCGGCCCGTTCCTTGAGGTTGGCCAGCAGGCTGCGCTCCTCAAGGATGCCGTCGATCAGACGGTTTCCACGCTGCAGGGGATGGGGCCTGCGCACCGACTCGTACCGCTTGATGAGCACTTCGTCGCTGGCGTCAAGGAACAGGATGCGGGCGCGCACCCCCAGGTCGTCGAGATGGCTGAGCACGGCTGACAGGTCGTCGAAATACTCGCGCGAACGCACGTCGATGACGGCCGCGAGCTTGTGCACGCCGTCCTTGCCGGCATTGGTCATCATGTCGACCAGCGGGACCAGTAGTTTCGGTGGCAGATTGTCGACGACGTACCATCCCATGTCCTCCACGCAGTCGGCGGCATGGGAACGACCGGCGCCGGACATGCCCGTGATGAGCAGGACCTCGAAGTCGTCCGCGGGCTCCGGCCTGTTCCCGCCCGCCGGCGGCACAGGCGCGCCGGCCGGGCTCATGGTTGCGTGATCGTTCATTACAGTGCCTCCTCAAGGGCATGTCGCATCGCGGGTTCCAGCACATCCGTCAGGGAGCTGTCGGCCGTGTCCGCGCCGGTCATGAGGATGACCTGCAGGATGGCCTGCCACAGCAGCATCTCCTCACCGCCGATCGCCAGCCCTCCCTTGGCCCTCCATGCGCGGATCAATGCGCTGGGGCGGGGGTCGTAGACCACGTCGAGCAGGATGCCACGCGGCCGGAAGGAGTCGTCGTTCCCGATGGCTTCGGCGACCGCGTCGGCGGCGTGGCCGGGAATCGTGCTGATGACGATGTCCGCGTCCCGCAGGGTGTCGGCCGACGCGTCGATCGTCTTCTCCTCGTATGCGATGGCGTCGCCCTCGCCGATGATGTCTGGCAGCTGCCAGTTCTTGCCCGGGTGGCGCGCCGCCACAGTGATGCGTTTGTTCGTCTGCCCGTTCTTCAGCATGACCGTGCATGCGGCGACGGCCGAGGCCGCGGTGTTGCCGTTGCCGATGACGGCGGCAGAGGTTACGCTCTTCCAACGGTCAGGCTCCCCGAGGGCCTTGAGCTCATGGTCGAAGGCGAGCACGATGCCCATGACGTCGGTGTTGTAGAGGCGGATCGCTGGCAGCGAGCCCGTTGCGGAGGTGCCGTCGGGGGTGGCACCGGGGGTGATGCCAGGTTCGGCGGGCCAGTCGAAAATCGCGGTATTGGCGACTTTGAGACGCTGCGCCCACATATTGGACGGAGTGCCATAGGGCTGAATGGTTTTCTTGAGCGGCATGGTCAGGCTCAGACCGCACCAGGTCGGATCAAGCCCTTTGAGAAATCCGTCGAGATCGCTTTCGCCGACCTCGTGCCGCTCGTACGCCCAGTCATCCAGCCCGAGCGCCTTGTATGCGGCATTGTGCAGCACCGGCGACAACGAATGGGCTATCGGCTTGCCGAGCACGGCGCAACGATGTGCAATCACGGTCATACCCCTCCTTGCTCACTGCCTATATCATTCACTGCCACCATCGTACCGTAAATGTTCTTAACAAAATCGTCATAGACCAATGAATTCCGCTGGCGGGATATGGACTTCGCGCCCCAGCGGGGACGGAGTCCATGGCGCCCCGCTGACGGGGCGGGGTTCATAGACCGCCAGCGGGGGCGAACGAGGTGTGCGGTTATTCGGCGTGAAGGGCGGTGTGGATGGCTTCGGCTTTGGCATGGCCTATGCCCTTGACCGCTTCGAGTTCCTCGACGCTGGCGTCACGCATCGCACGCACTGAACCGAAGTGGCTCAGCAGGCGCTTCTGGTAGGTCTCACCCACGCCGGGAATGCCATCCAGCGCGGAGCGCAACGCGCCTTTGCGTCGCGTCTGACGATGATAGGTGATGGCGAAGCGGTGCGACTCGTCACGCACCCGCTGCAGCAGGTACATGCCTTCGGACTGGCGTTTGAGGATGATCGGGTATTCGTCGTCCGGCACCCAGACCTCTTCGAGTCGCTTCGCCAGACCGCAGACGGCCACATCGTTCACGCCGCAATCGGCCAGAGCCTTCGCCGCGGCCATGACCTGCGGATGGCCGCCGTCGACGACGACCAGATTCGGGATGTAGGCGAAATGATGCCGGTTCGTGTTCTGCTGGACGACTCCCGCGTCCCGTATGCCGTCAGGAGACGATGCCGTCGTCGTGGATGCGGATGTATCGGACGATTCGGCACGGCGCTCGTTGTCCATGCTGTCGCCGGAGTCGCCGGCGATGTTGCCGTGTCTGAACCGTCGCGTCAGCGTCTCGTAAAGGGCGCTCAGATCGTCGAGCGCACCCTTGCCGTCATCACCGCGAATGGCGAATCTGCGGTATTCGGATTTCTTGGCGATGGCGTCCTCGAACACGACCATCGAGGCGACCTGGAACGCCCCGCCCACGGTGTTCGAAATGTCGTAGCATTCTATGCGCAGCGGTGCCTGAGCGAGCCCGAGTGCCTTCGCGACGTCGTTCATGGCCGCGGTGCGCGTGCCCATGTCGCTGATGCGGCTCATCTTGCTGCGTTGCAGCGCCTGCCCGGCGTTCTCGTTCGCCCGGTCCATCAGCGCCTTCTTCTCGCCGCGGCTTGCCACGCGGATGGTGACCACGGCGCCACGCAGCCCGCTCAACCATGATTCGAGTTCTGCACGGCGTGCCGGCTCGACCGGCACGATGACCTCGCGCGGCACTGGGGCGATTGGCGCCAGCAGGTCCGCGCGACCGGTCTGTTCCTGCCGTTCGCGTCTCGTGCGTGTCGCCTGCGCGCGCTCGACGCTGCTCTTGGCCGTCACCGTCTGCGTGCTGCCGATGGCGTCGCGTCTCTCCACGATGGAGGCTCCCCCTTCGGCCGTCGACACGCCCTCATTCCCGGAGGGCGAGGCCCATGGAAGGGTCCGTTCCATCATGAGGATCGACGTTCAATCCGTTGTCGGCGGCCACGTCTGAATACACCTGCATGATCAGGTCGTCGATGAGTTCGCCGTCGGATACGTCCTCGACGCGTTCGACGCTCCAGTTGCGTTCTCCGCGAATCGAGCCGTCACGCACGATGAAGGCGTGCACGGACGCCTCAAGCTCGTCGGATGCCATGCCGAACACGTCGGCGTCCACGTCCTGATCGAACACGACCGCGTTCTGCTGCATGACGGTCTGCAGCATCTGGATTTCGTCGCGCAGCCGCGCGGCCTTCTCGAATTCGAGTTCGGCGCTGGCGTCCTTCATGTCCCGCGTCAGCTGGGCGATGTAGCTCTTGCCGAGCCGACCGGTCATCACGCCGACCAGCTGCTCGCACATGCGCCGGTGCTCCTTGAGCGCGATTCTCCCGATGCATGGCGCCGAGCATTTGCCAATCGACGCGAGCAGGCATGGTCGCCCGGTGAGTTCGGCCTTGTGGAACACGCTGGTCGTGCAGGTACGCACCGGGAATGTGCGCAGCAGTTTGTCCAACGATTGTCTCAGCTCCCACACCTTCGCGTAGGGGCCGAAGTAGCGGGCGTCCCTTCTCTTGCGGCTGCGGGTGACCCATACGCGAGGCACGGCCTCCCCCGACGATATCGCCAGATACGGGTAGGTCTTGTCGTCGCGGAACTGCACGTTGAAACGGGGATCGAACTCCTTGATCCACGTGTATTCGAGAGTGAGCGCCTCCAGTTCGGTGCCGACGACCGTCCATTCGAGGCTACGTGCGGTGAGCACCATCGTCTGCGTGCGCGGATGCAGCAGATACAGCGGCTGGAAATAGTTGGTCAACCGGTTGCGCAGGCTTTTCGCCTTGCCGACGTAGATCACGCGTCCTTCGCCGTCCCGCCATTTGTAGACTCCGGGCTGGGCGGGGATATCTCCGGTCTTCGGCCGGAACAGGTCGCGCGTGTCCCCCAGCAGCGGAGCCCCGTTCCTGTTCACTTTGGCGACCGCATCCGAAGCGTTCGCCTCCCCGCGCAGCGAATCGGCCGCTTTTCTCCACACTTCGGGTGAATGCCGCTCGATATCGTTCGTCACAGCATGTCCTTGAGGAACTTGCCCGTCCAGGACGCTTCGCATTGCGCCACCTGTTCGGGTGTGCCCTGCGTGACAATCGTGCCGCCGCCGTCGCCTCCTTCCGGGCCCAAATCGATGATCCAGTCGGCGGACTTGACCACGTCGAGATTGTGCTCGATGACGATCACGGTATTGCCTTTGTCTACCAGTCCCTGCAGCACGAGCAGCAGTTTGCGCACGTCCTCGAAGTGCAGGCCCGTGGTCGGTTCGTCGAGGATATACACTGTCTTGCCGGTGGACCTGCGCTGCAGCTCGGTGGCGAGCTTGACGCGTTGCGACTCTCCGCCAGACAGCGTGGGCGCGGGCTGCCCGAGGCGAATATACCCCAGTCCGACCTGCACAAGCGTGTCGAGGTAGCGGGAGATCGACGGGTACGCCTTGAAGAACGTGGCGGCCTCCTCGATCGGCATATCAAGCACGTCGGCGACGGTCTTGCCGTTGTATTTGACCTCCAGGGTTTCGCGGTTGTACCGCTTGCCGTGGCATTCCTCGCATTCGACGTACACGTCGGGCAGGAAGTTCATCTCGATCTTGAGCGTGCCGTCGCCGTGGCACGCCTCGCAGCGGCCGCCCTTGACGTTGAACGAGAACCGCCCCGGGCCGTAACCGCGCACCTGCGCCTCCGGCGTCTTAGCGAACAGCGTGCGGATCTTGTCCCACACGCCGGTGTATGTGGCCGGGTTCGAGCGCGGAGTGCGCCCGATCGGATTCTGGTCGACGTGGATGACCTTGTCGCACTGGTCAAGGCCCTCGACGCGCGTGTGCTTGCCCGGCACGATGCGCGCGCCGTTGAGCTTGTCGGCGAGCACCGGGTAGAGGATCGTGTTCACCAGGGTCGATTTGCCGGAGCCGGAGACGCCGGTGACCACAGTCATCACGCCAAGGGGGAAATCGACGGTGATGTTCTTCAGATTGTTCTCCCTTGCCCCCACCACGCGAAGGCGCTTCGTGGCATGCGGCTTGCGCCGCACGGCCGGCACTTCGATGCTCCGTCGGCCGGCGATGTAATCGCCGGTGACGGACCGGGGCGCCTCGATGAGGCGCTTCGCCGGACCGGAGTAAATCACCTCGCCGCCGTGCTCGCCGGCACCGGGTCCGATGTCGACCACCCAATCCGCCCTCTCGATGGTTTCCTGGTCGTGTTCGACGACAATCAGCGTGTTGCCGAGGTCGCGCAGATGGTGCAGCGTCTCGATGAGACGCGCGTTGTCACGCTGGTGCAGTCCGATCGATGGCTCGTCGAGCACGTACATGACGCCGACCAGTCCGGAGCCGATCTGCGTGGCAAGCCTGATGCGCTGGGCCTCGCCGCCGGACAGCGTCTTGGCCGCGCGCGACAGCGTCAGGTAGTTCAGGCCGACATCGTTGAGGAATCCCAGCCGGGCCCGGATCTCCTTGACCACTTCGCCGGCGATCGTCGCCGCCGCTCCCTCCAGTTTCAGCCCATTGATCCACGCTAGCCCGCGTTCGACGGGCATGTCGCATACATCGGCGATGGATTCGCCGTCTACGGTGACCGCCAACACTTCGGGGCGCAGCCTCCTGCCATTGCACGCTTGGCAGGGAACCTCGCGCATGTACGACTCGTAGTACTGCTTCATCTGGTCTGAGTCGGTCTCGTGATACCGGCGCATCAGCGTGCGCACGACACCCTCGAATCCGGTCGAATACTCGCGCAGCCGCCCCCACCGGTTGCGATATGAGACGTTGACCTTGAAATCATGCCCGTACAGGATCGAATGCCGCACGTCCTCAGGCAAATCACGCCATGGGGTGTCCATGGAGAACCCGAGTTCGTCGGCCAGGCCCTGCAGCACATGCCCGTAGTATTCGGTCGTGGTCTTGCCGCCTCCCCACGGCTCGATCACGCCGTCGGACAGCGACTTGGAATCATCGGCGATGACCAGATCGGGGTCGATCTCCAGCTTGTAGCCGATGCCATCGCACACAGGGCAGGCCCCGTATGGCGCATTGAACGAGAACGTGCGGGGCTCGATCTCGTCCAACTGCAGCTGATGCCCGTTCGGACAGGCCCTGTGCTCCGAGAACGGTTGACGCCGATTCGGGTCCTTCTCGTCCAAGTCCACGAAATCGGCGACGTGACACCTTTGGACAGCCGCAGCGCGGTCTCGATCGAATCAGTAAGCCGCTGTCGGATGCCGTCGCAGGATCATCAGACGATCCACCACGACCTCGATGGTGTGCTTTTCTGCTTGGTGAGCTTGATGTCGTCGGACAGCTGGCGCTCCTCACCGTCGATCAGCGCGCGGGCATAGCCGTCGCCGCGCAGCAGCTCCAAAAGATCGGCGAACTCCCCTTGCGGCCGCGTACAACGGGCGCGAGAATCTGGAATCTCGTGCGTTCCGGGTTCTTCAGCAGCATGTCCACCATCTGCTGAGGGGTCTGCGCGCTGACCAGCTCGCCGCATTCGGGGCAATGCGGTACGCCTGTGCGGGCGAACAGCAGTCGCAGATAGTCATAAATCTCGGTGATCGTGCCCACGGTCGAACGCGGATTGCGGTTTGTGGTCTTCTGGTCGATCGACACCGCAGGGCTCAATCCCTCGATGAAATCCACATCCGGCTTGTCCATTTGCCCGAGGAACTGACGCGCATACGCGGACAACGACTCCACATACCGGCGCTGCCCCTCCGCGAACAGCGTATCGAACGCGAGTGATGACTTGCCGGAGCCGGACAGTCCGGTGAACACGACCATCCTGTTGCGCGGCACGGCGAGATCCACGTTCTTCAGATTGTGTTCACGCGCACCCTGGATGGTGATCTTCAGATCGTTCGGGATATGTGAGATGTCCGCCACCAATGAGGAGTCGGTCTTGCGCATCGGCGCCTTGCGGATCTCGCGCGACAGGAATGTGTCGCTGCTCATCACACGTTCGATCACGACGTCCCCGCCGCCCGATTTCGACGTCTTGCGTCCAGTCACAACCCCACCTTTCCTCGCACATCCCATCATCAACGGTAGATCATGCTCAACAATACCCGACTTCAAGACAAATGTCGAACATCAGTTCGATGGCGTGTCCCATATTCAAACACATGGACTATACACCGTCCGATCCGTGACGCCCCCGAATACGCCAAAAGCCGGACGGCCATCAGACCATCCGGCTTTGCACGGCGAAACCGCATCACGGCCGTTCCGCGACCGTCACACGATCATGCACACGCCCTCACACCCGCTGCTGCAGCCAGCCGACGAGCAGAACAATCACCTGAGCAAGCAGGCCGAGCAGCGCGAAGAAGCCAATCCACGCAATCGCGGTGGCGGCACCGTCCGAGTAACCGTAGCCGTAATATCCGGAATTGCCGGAGAACAGGTAGATGAGCCACGCGAGCACCTTCAGGCCGGCGGCCGCGACCATGGCGACGAACGCGGCCATCTTGAACCACTGCGGTCCGTGCTGCACGACGTTGAGACCGATGACCCACACCGCCAGGATTGCGGTGAGCATGAGCCACGGAGTCGAGCCGAAGAGGAGCTTGTAGCCGAATCCGCTCATGTTGTTGCCGGCATCGACAAGTCTGAGGAACGACAGGAACGTCTCGATGCCGATGAACACGACCATGAGAATGGCGGAGATCTTGGTGACCGCGCGCACGTTCATCGTGTCGAGGAAGCTCGGCCCCTGCGGCTGGGGAGCGTAGCCGGGCTGCTGCGGGTAGCCGGGCTGCTGGGGATACCCCTGCGGATACTGGTATCCGGCGGGCTGCTGCGGAGCCTGAGGAGCCTGAGGAGCACCATAAGGCGCCTGATATGCGGGCTGCTGCGGGGCTTGCGGCTGCTGCGGGCCGGGCTGCTGCGGATATGTCATGGCTAACTTCTTTCTGTGTCAGTCCAATATGATGGTTTCAATATACCGCCATTTCATGTCCGGCTGACGAAATACTCCACATATTTGACGGGTATTCGTTGTGCGATGCCACAATATTCGCTGCAAGACGACGCACGAATCCGGCACGCGCCGCCATCTATTCGCTGCGCAGCGCCCAGTGCCCGTCGCAAGCCGATTTCGTCTCGTCGTTCCAGACCGTGACGATCATCATGTTGGCGATGCTCATGCCGCCCACGATCAGCGCTATCATGCCGATCATCAGGCCCAGCGTCGTCAGCGAGTCGTCCTCGGTGTTTCTCGCCTGTGACAGGTCAGCCGACGCGGTGACGTACACGCCGGAGCCGCCGATGTTCGCCGCGTGGGCGAGGATACGGCGAATCCTTTCGTCGTTGCCTGATTTCGTGCGCACGCAGATCGCACTAATCCGGCGTATCATCTCCTCCTAGTCCGAGTATTGCGAGAACGCCCATTCGTCGCCGACGATGACAGAGCCTTTGCCGGGCTTGTCACTCCTTCCGGTACGTGCGGGATCCTTGACCAAGGTGAGTCCCTTGGCGCGACATTCCCTCACATAGCACAACGCCGCATGTCAGCCCCCCCAATCAACCGTTTACCACTCATAAGCGTTTTCTTTCCAGTAAGAGATCCGTTGAACAAGCCGGATGGGCGACCATGCCCATCTTCATACTCCGATGGCGGAATACGATACCATTCATTGCATGCCGACCATGGTTCCTATACAACTTTCATCGTATCCTCTTAATAACGTTTGAGTGTTCCATGACCAGCCGCCGGATGCTCACTCAGCTCCGAAAACCGCGACAATAATGGAAACGGATTGGCTCTCACGCAACCTACGTATCCGAGGAGGTTCCCATGCGCATACTGATCGTCGAAGATGACCGTGACCTCGCCGCCGCGCTGGACGACGCGCTGCGGTTCGAGGGGTATGCGACCCGCGTCGCATACAACGGGCTGGAAGCGGTGCGCATGCTCGCCGAGCAATCCATCGACATCGTGCTGCTCGACCGCGACCTGCCGATCATGTCCGGCGACGCGGTGATGGAGACGATCGCCTCGAACGACATCCCCGTGTCCGTGCTGATGCTCACCGCGGCAGCGCAGGTCAGGGACCGCATCAACGGTCTCGAACTCGACGCCGACGACTACCTGATCAAGCCGTTCGCCTATCCCGAGCTACTCGCGCGCATACGGGCGCTGCAACGCCGTGCCGGTAAGGGCGACTTCTCCGGCACCGAATTCTCACACAACGGCATCGTCCTCGACACGGTCCGTCACACCGTGACCCGTGACGGCAAGCCCGTCAACCTGTCGCCGAAGGAATACGGCGTGCTGCTGGAGATCATGAAGGCGGACGGCAGCTACGTCAACGCCGAGGAACTGTTCGACACCGTGTGGGCGGGCGCATCAGCCACCGACCTCACGGACGCCATCAAAACCACCGTATACTCGCTGCGACGCAAACTCGGCGAGGGCAACGGCATCACCTCCACCAGAGGAAAGGGGTACCGTCTGTCATGACCGCATCACACGCAGCAGACGCCGCAACAGACTCAGACGCAACCTCGGAGGCGGCCCCGGTCACCGACACGGCCGCGGCAACGGACGCCGCCAAAGACACCGCCGGCGGCAATGGCCATACACGCCGTCGCCGCCGATTCCCCTGGCCGTCGACGTTCCGAGGCCGGCTCATCGCCACCATATCCATCGCCGCCCTGGCGATGCTGGCCACCGTCATCATCACGCAGAACATCATCGTCTCACAGGCGGCACGGCAGCAGAAGAACAACATCGTCATGTGCACCGACAAGGACACCGGCGAACTGATCACGGTGTACTTCGACAAGAACCAGACCAGCTCCGACCTCGATCTGGAGGATGAGCCGGACGCCGTCGGCAGCTCCGCCACCGCCGTCTGCTCCCCGATGCCCTCGGTACAGGAGGATACCGTCGAGACCTCCGACCCGGAGTCCACCGTCACAAAGATTGAGGTGACGCATATCGGCAAGACGGCGAGCGCCCTGACCGACTCCTTCATCACGATGATGCAGTTCATCTCCATCGGCACGTTCATCATTTTCGCCGTGCTCTCGCTCATCGCGTCCTGGCTCGTCGGCTCTCGCCTGTCCAAACGCGTGGCCAAGATCAGCAAGCAGGTGGAGGCGTTGAAGCCCGGCGATCTCGACGCTCGCATCGCCCCCGACGGCAGCGATGACGAGATCGGCAAGCTCATCGAATCCATCAACGGCATGCTCGACCGACTGCAGAACGCCACGGAAGCGGAGCGTCGGTTCGTGTCGAACGCCTCCCACGAGCTGCGAACACCCATCGCCGCCGTCGCGACCAATCTGGACGCCCCACTGTCCCAAGGCCGTTTCCCGGCCGACGTGGAGCCCGCCATCAGGCGGGCGCTCGCCGCGAACCGTCGCGGCAGCGACCTCGTGCAGGCACTGCTCACGCTCTCGCGCATCCAGAGCGGCGTCATCGATACCGAGGACGTCACCGCCCTGCAGCTCGCCGATTTCATCGACGACGAGCTGGCCGAGGTGGAGGAGCAGGCCGATAAGCGTAACATCCTCGTCACCACGCGCGATGTCGCAAGCGACGTGCAGGTCCAGGCCAGCAAATCGCTGATGGACTTGGCCATCGGCAACCTGCTGCGTAACGCCATCATGCACAACATCAGCTCGGGCACACTCGACATCGCCGCGAGGCAGGAGCACTGCGCCATCATCGTGACCATCACCAACAGCACCGACGAAACGCTGCCGGACGATCTGATGAATCTGAAGCAGCCGTTCCACCGCGGCGAACACTCACGCATCAGCGCCGAGCCCGGCGTCGGCCTAGGCCTGTCGATCGCCGACGCCGCATGCGAGGCCATGGGCGCGACGCTGGAATTGGACAGGCCGGACGAGCAATCGTTCCGCGCCACCATCACCATCGCGTCGGCATAGATTGATACTGCGGCAACGGCCCGTCCAGCTACTTCACGTACTCTTCAAGCGTCTGGCCGGACTCATGCATCGCCTTCGCCGCCTCGGCTCCCACATACCGGTAATGCCATGATTCATACGCGTTGCCGGTCACGTCGGTCTTCCCTCGCGGATAGCGCAGGATGAATCCGTACGCCACGCGTTGTCTGCAAGCCACTGGTGCTCGTTGACGCTGTCCTTGGTGCCGGTGGCCCCGCTCGCGTTGATGTCCACCGCCAGGCCCAGCTCGTGCTCGCTGGTCCCCGGCTCGGCCACCCATTGCGACGCCTGTCTTCTCGCCTCCTCCTTCGACGCGCCCTCGTTCTGATACAGGAATATCTTCTCGTCCAGCAGCTGCCGCTGCACGGCCTCCGTACGGTACGCCGACGTGACCTCCGGGTGAAGCCCCGCGGCACGCATGTCATCGAACATGCGCTGCAGATCGGGATAGATGCGCGAATCCACGCTCTCGCCGTTGCTGAGCCTGGTCAGTTTCGGTGCCGGATAGTCGTCGGGAATCCTGTTCCACCGGTTGACGACAATCAGACTCCAGCTCGACGGAGAGTATTTCGCCTGCGCGACGCCGGGCGCAAACGGCCCCCGGCCCGCGAAACGCCCCAGGCAGAACAGCAGCGCCAGTATGGCGGCGAGCAGGACGCCCAGCACGACCGACACGCGCAGCAGCGTCCTGCGGTTCCTTCTGTTCCGGCACTCGGCGAACGTCCGAACGCGCCCGTCTCCCGTCATCATCCGTTCCATGCCTGTCGCTCCTTCACTGGTCTGCCGTCATCGCAACATCACCATAAACATTAGGATTCGTAAGGTTTCCCGGCCATCGACCACGGGACGAAACGGCTTATGATCCGCTGGGGGATGACAACCCCGAGACACCCCTGAGCCAGTACCCTGACCGCCAGTCGGCACGTGTTCGCTATGATGGACGGTTGGACTTCAACGAATACGGACAACAACAGAAAGACGAGCGGGACACATGGCTATTGAGGCGCAGGGACTTGAGATTCAGATCGGCGCGCGCACCTTGCTCCATCCCACCGATTTCCACGTCGCCAAAGGCGACAAGATCGGTCTGGTCGGTCGCAACGGTGCCGGCAAAACCACACTCACCCGCGTCATCACCGGCGACATGCTCCCCACCAGCGGCAAGGTGCGCGTATCCGGCAAGCTCGGCTACCTCCCCAGGACACGCATGCCGCCGACCAGGAGCAGACCGCGCTCGACCGCATGATGAGCGCCCGCGATATCGCCTCCATCATCAGCCGCATCCGCAAAGCCGAAAAGACATGACCAACCCGGACCCGGACATCATGACCAAAGCCATGAACCGGTACGACAAAGCCATGCAGGACTTCGACAAGGCCGGCGGCTATGCCGCACAATCCGAGGCCATCGCCATGGCCGACAGCCTCGGCCTCCCCCGAGGACGTCATGCAGCGTCCCCTCGGCACCCTCTCCGGTGGCCAACGCCGCCGCATCGAACTCGCCCGCATCCTTTTCTCCGATGCCGACACCCTCATTCTCGACGAGCCCACCAACCACTTGGACGCCGACTCCATCGAATGGCTGCGCGGATTCCTCAAGAAATACGAAGGCGGATTCCTCGTCATCTCCCACTCCACCGAGCTGCTCGACGAAGTCGTCAACAAGGTCTGGCATCTCGACGCGCAGACCGGCCAGATCGACATGTACTCCCTCGGCTGGAAAGCCTACCTCCACCAGCGCGTCGTCGACGAGGAGCGTCGTCGCCGCGAACGCGAGGTCGCCGAGAAAAAAGCCGACCGGCTCATGAAGCAGGGCATCCGCCTGCACGCCAAAGCCTCCAAGGCCGTCGCCGCCCAGAACATGATGCGCCGCGCCGAACGGCTCCTGTCCGAGACCTCCGATGCCCAGAAGCAGGACAAGGTCGCCGACATCCGCTTCCCTGAACCGGCACCCTGCGGCCGCACCCCCATCATGGCCAAGGACATCTCCAAGGCATACGGCTCCAACATCGTCTTCGCCGGCGTCAACCTCGCCGTCGACAAAGGCTCCCGCGTCGTCATCCTCGGCTACAACGGCGCCGGAAAAACCACCACCCTGCGCCTGCTCGCCCACATCGAAGACCCCGACACCGGCGTCGTCGAATACGGCCACGGCTGCAAGATCGGCTACTTCGCCCAGGAGCACGACACCCTCGATCTCAACGCCACCGTGCTTGAGAACCTCACCCACGTCGCCCCTGAGCTCAACGACACTCAGGCTCGTTCCATCCTCGGCTCCTTCCTCTTCTCCGGCGACGACGCCTTCAAACCCGCCCGGGTCCTCTCCGGCGGCGAAAAGACCCGTCTCGCCCTCGCCACGCTCGTCACCTCCCGCGCCAACGTCCTCCTCCTCGACGAGCCCACCAACAACCTCGACCCCGCCTCCCGCGACGAAATCCTCAAGGCCATCGCCAAATACGAAGGCGCCATCGTCCTCGTCACCCACGACGAGGGCGCAGTCCAGGCCCTGAACCCCGAACGTGTCCTGCTGATGCCCGACGGGGACGAGGATCTGTGGAACGATTCATATCTCGACCTCGTTGCCGAGGAGTGATGGAGTGTCGGCTGCATTGTTCCTCAGTCGCGGTACCCTCGTACCGCTTCCTTCGGTACGCCTTGCCGACACACGCATCACTTCACGGCAATCCACTGAACGAACACCACACATATCGGGCCTGTCCGTACCCTTTTGCGTGCTTAAGTGCGCGCCGGAACGACGACCGTGCGCACTTAAGCACGCAAACCACCGGTTTTGCGTTCCTATGTTCGCGCACTCGTCGTTCCGACGCGCACTTAAGCACGCAAACGCGACTTGACCCATGACCTTGCCAACGTTCCGGCGAATATCAACGGCCAAAAAACGAATGATGCCCGGTGGTTCCTGAATCTCAGGAGCCACCGGGCATCATTCGTAAGACGGCCAGACGATCAAATCACGCCGATCGGCCGATCGCACGGGCCGATGTCACTCGGCGTCGCGGTAACCGCTCGGGTTCTTGGTCTGCCAATTCATCGACGACGCAGCCATGTCGTCGATGCCGAGCTCGGCCTTCCAGCCGAGTTCACGCTCGGCCTTGGAGGAGTCGGCGTAGCAGGCGGCGATGTCGCCGGGGCGACGCGGCTTGATCGCGAACGGAATCGCGTGGCCGGCAGCCTTCTCGTACGCCTTGATGACCTCAAGTACCGAGTATCCGTGACCGGTACCCAGGTTGTAGGTGAACACGCCGGGGCCCTCGACCTTGTCGATGACGGCGACGTGGCCCTTGGCCAGATCGACAACGTGGATGTAGTCGCGCACGCCGGTTCCGTCGGGCGTGTCATAGTCGTCACCGAACACCTGAACCTCCTTGAGCTCGCCGAGTGCAACCTTGGCGATGTAGGGGGTCAGGTTTGCCGGGATGCCCTTCGGATCCTCGCCGATCAGGCCGGACTCGTGGGCGCCGACCGGGTTTCGAAGTAGCGCAGGATGACGACGGTCCAGGAGTCGTCGGCAACGTGCACGTCGCGCAGGATCTGCTCCTCGAAGAACTTGGTCGTGCCGTACGGGTTCGTGGTGCCGCCGATCTGGCTCTCCTCAGTCAGCGGCAGCTCCTTGGGCGTGCCATAGACGGTGGCGGACGACGAGAAGATGACCTTCTTGACGTCGTGGGCGCGCATGGCCTTGAGCAGCACGATAGTGCTGTTGAGGTTGTTGTCGTAGTATTCGATCGGCTTGGCGACCGACTCGCCGACGGACTTGAGCGAGGCGAAATGAATCACCCAGTCGATGTCGTTCTCGGTGAAGATGCGGTCCATCAGCGCCTCATCGCGGACATCGCCCTCGTAGCGCTTGACGGTCTTGCCGGTGATCTCCTCGACGCGATCGAGCGCCTTGGGCGACGAGTTGCTGTAGTTGTCCACGCAGACAACGTCGTACCCCTTGTTCAGCAGCTCGACATCGGTGTGCGTACCGATGTAGCCCGCGCCGCCCGTTACCAGAATGGTAGTCATGTGTTCCTCCTTGAAAAACAACTGTGGATGACTCCAACAGTCATTCTAATGCTGAGTATGGAATCCGAGGCCTTCCATGAAGTCCCGGGTGAGTTCCTTGTGCTTGAACACGGCCGTGTTGCCCAGGATGCGCTCGCATACGCTGCCGAGTTCGTCCTGCACCGCGGCGTGGATGGCGTCGCGGTCACGCTCGCCGTTCAGTGTCGCGGTGAGTTCGTCCCATTCAAGCGTGAACTCGCCGACCTCTTCCGGCAGCGGATTGCCCTCGGCGAGGGCGTCCTCGATCAGGCCAAGCTGGTTGATGAGACGGCCGGGCAGGATGAACAGCCCCTGCGCCTCGATCAGGCCGATGGGCTCCTGCTTGACCGGCCAGAACTCGGGATGCGCGTGGAAGATGCCTTCCGGCAGTTCCTCGCTGACCGAGTTGTTGCGGAAGATCAGGCTCATTTCGTAGCCGCGCTCGGTGATGATCGCGCTGGGCGACACCGCGGAGCGCTTGCCGTCCTCGCCTTCGCAGATGATGTCCAGCTCGGGGTTGGAGTAGTTGATCCAGCCTTCGCGGATCTTGTCGCACACCTCGATGATCGTGTCGCGCGATTTGGCGACCACGCGCACGGCGGTGCCGGGCCAGTCGAGGATCTCGATGGTCGCGTCCGGGTATTCCGGCAGCGTCATCGTCGCCCAGGCGGCCGCCTTGTGCATCGGCAGCAGTTCGCCGCCGCCCTGGTAATGGTCGTGGGCGAGCACGGAGCCGCCGATGCGCGGCAGCGCGGCGTTGCACCCGAGGAAGTATCCGGGGAACCGGTCGACGAAGTCAAGCAGGTGCCCGAACGTGGAGCGGCTCACGTGCATGGGCGTGTGCTCGTCGTTCACGCAGATGCCGTGCTGGTAGAAGTACCCGTACGGGGAGAACTGCCAGAACCACGGTTCGTCGCCGAGCGTGGCGGGGATGGTGCGCAGCGTGCGCTTGTTGCGCCCCGCGAAGCCCTCGTTCTCATGGCAGATCGTGCATGCGGGGTATCCGCCGGCCACCGAGTTGCCCGCGGCGGCCTTCTTCATGTTCTTGAATTCGGGCTTGGCGAGGTTGATGGTGATGACCAGGCCGTGGGAGTCGAAGCGCGGGTTCTTGTCGAGCACGCCCTTCTTGACATAGTTGTTGGCGACGCAGTAGTCGTAGAACCAGCGCATGGCCTCCATGCCGCCATGTTCGCGTTCCACTGCCTCGAACCGGTCCTGCACGGCGGACGGCGTGCCGGAGAGCATGCCCATCACGATGTCCGCGTACACGGGTCCTTCGTCGGCGTCGAACAGCCCCGCCGCGACGGCCGCGGCGCGGAACCGCGTCAGCAGGTCATCGGGCAGCGTGTCGTCGCTGGTCGCGCCGGTGGGACGGTACGAGTCGAGCGAGAACAGCTCGAAGATGCGGTTGCGCGTCCAGTCGGCATCGCGCGGGTCGAGTTCAAGCCGCTTGCGCGCGAAGTCGACGAGCGCGTCGATGCTCGCGTAGACGGCGTCGAGTCCGCCGCAGGCGCAGTCGTCCTTCTTCTCTTCCGTGGTCATCAGCGGGCGGTCCTTTCCATGACGTCGTCGACGATGGCGCGAATCTCGTCGGCCTTCTGCTCCATCTCCTGCACGAGCTTGATCTGGGTGCGAGCGCGCACGAGGTTGTGATCGGGGTACTTGGTGGCGAAGTACGTGTCACCGGCGAGGTAGTCGGCGAGGAAGCGCATGCCGCATTCCATCGTCATCATGTTGCCGGCGAACGCGAGCAGCTCGGCCTCCTTGTCGGTGATGCTGTCGCGCACCTTGCCGACGAAGCCCTCCGCGTAGGCGCGGAACAGTTCGGTGCTGAAGTGGACCTTGTCGAGATCCTTCTCGTCTTCAAGCGCGGTGGACGCGCCGAAGCGGATGGAATCGCCGAAGTCGAACAGCATGGAACCCGGCATGATGGTGTCGAGGTCGATGATGGCACGGGCCTTGCCGGTCTTCGCGTCCATCAGGATGTTGTTGAGTTTGGTGTCGTTGTGGGTGACGCGCAGCGGAACGGAGCCGTCGGCCAGCCCGTCCATGATGCGGGAGTACTGGTCTTCGTGGGCGAGGAAGAAGTCGACCTCCGGCTTGCAGGTTTCGGCGCGGCCCATCTTGTCGGCTTCCAGCGCAGCCTTGAAGTCGCGGAAGCGGCTCGGCGTGTCGTGGAAGTGGGCGATGGTCTCGGTCAGCTGGGAGGCGTCGAAGCCGGCCAGGAAGTTCTGGAACTCGCCGAACGCGGCGCCGGACTCGCGGAACACGTCGGCGTTGGGGACGAGGTTGTAGGAGATGGTGCCTTCGATGAACTTGTATATCCTCCAGGCGCCGTCCACCTCCTCGTTTTCGATGTAGCTCGCGCCGTCCTTGGTGGGGACGATGTCGAGCGTCTCCTGGTTCTTGGAGCGCAGGTAGGCGGTGACGAGTTCGATGTTGCGCATCAGGTGCACGGTGTCCGGGAAGATGTCCGTGTTCATCTTCTGCAGGATGTACCGGTGCTGATCCGTGTTGATCAGGAAGGTGACGTTGATGTGGCCGTCACCGTATGCGGTGATGCCCTTGACGTCGCCGTCGATGGCGAACTGATCGACGATGGCCGCCAGTTTCGGATCAATGTCAGTCATGTGGAACCCTCTTTTCCTTGTTGTGCCGCAGGTTGCCGCCGGTCTTCACCGCCACAACGACCCCCTATCTGAAGCTGCTGTGCCACTGCGACGCAGCAGCTGTTGGCGCATACGCACCGTTATTTGTTAATTATAGTTACATAAATGACAAACCGCCATTCTTCGGCGTTTATAGTTCCTGAATCCCCTTTTCTATTGCTATAATATAAAGACTGTGGATTTGAACATGACCACACCGCAGCTCGCATGATCCGAATCATGGGCGCTCTGACAAGAAACGACTGAACCAATGACCTCGTACGCCAACACCATCTCGTTCCCCCTGCACACGCCCGGCAGGACGACGAAGGCAAGTCCCGCCGACGTGCGCCGCAACAACCGTTCCCTGGTGTTCGGGCTGCTGTTCCCGAACGGGCAGCTATCCCGCGCCGACCTCGGGCGGCAGACCGGACTCTCGCGCGTGGCGATATCGGGAGTCGCCAACAGCATGCTCGACGAAGGGCTGATCTGCGAGAGCGGTTTCGACGTCAACGCCTCCGGCAAGGGCAAGCGCGGCACGCTGCTGAGCATCGACACGTCGCGTCTGCACATCATCAGCGTCGACCTGTCCCAGGAGCATCTGGTGCAGGGAGCCGTGACCGACCTGCTGGGCACGCCACAGCAGCGCATGGAAATGGCGCTCGGACCGGATAACGACATCAACACGGACATGATCGTGCAGCTGGTCGACCAGCTGCGCACCGACATCGACGCCGACACGATCATCGGCATCGGCATAGCGGTGACTGGTGTCGTCGAGGACGGTGTCATTCGCGAATCGACGGTGTTGGGATGGCGGGGCCTTGATCTGAGAGGCATGCTGGAACGTCGTTTCGGATTCCCCGTCACCATCAGCAACGACGTCGTCTGCTCCATGCTCGCGGAGCGATTCTTCGGGCATGGCGACAAGAGCATGCTGTTCATCAAGATCGACCGTGGCATCGGTGCCGCGACGCTGATCGACGATGTGACTGTGATCGGGCAGAACCATGCCGGAGGCGAGATCGGGCATATCTCCCCTCGACCCGGGAGTCGGGGGTGTTGTGTCCGTGCGGCAAGCGCGGGTGCCTGGAGACGATGGTCACATCGCCGGTGATTCGCGAGCGGATTCGCCGCGCGTCGACGCCCGAGGAGCAGCTGGACATCATCCGATCCTGCGGCGAGCAGCTCGCCGCGGCGCTCGCCATGCCAATCGGCCTGCTCGACATCAACGACATATGCGTGTACGGCCCGCCGGACATCGTGAACGCGGCGTTCCTGGAGGCGACGCAGCGCCGTGTGGACATGGTGTCGTCGTCGAAGTTCCACAAGCATACCTCCGTGCGACGGTGCCAGGTGGGTTCGGATATCGCGCTGCGCGGATCCGCCATCGACGTGGTTCATCATTACATCGAGAACGGTCACTGAGAGAACCACCGAAAGGTCCTTGCGATATGAATCGAGGGCCGCTCCCCCGTTCAGGGAGCGGCCCTCGATTCATGTTCTGCTCACATCCGGCCGTGCGGCCCGGGTGGTTTTGGAAACTCCGTCGCCGGTACCGGTGTGCCTATCAGGCCTCCGGCGCGGCCCACGCGGCGCCCAGCGCTCCGACCGGCTGGTCGAGTTGCGCAAGCTTGATGCGTTCGCCGAGATGCAGGCCCGTCAGGAACGGGCAGGTGCGCTCGCGCACGCGCAATTCGTCCAGGGTGACGTCGATGAGCGGCTGGCCGGTCTTCGCCATGCCACCGCCGAAGATAATCATGCGCGGGTCATAGGATTGTGCGACGATCTGCACGGCGTCGACGATGGCATGGGTGACCATGACGAGTATGCGCTGGGCGTCAGGCTCGCCGCGACGGGCGCACTCGATGAGATCCGGCATCGGAGGCTTGCCTTCGACCGGCCAGTGACGGCCGACCGACGCTCCGGAGCACACGGTCTCAAGACAGCCGCTCTGCCCGCAGGGGCACGGGAAGCGGTTCGGGTCGATCGGGATATGGCCGATCTCGCCGGCGGCCCCGCTGAAACCGTGCTGGACGACGCCGTCGACGACGATGCCCGCGGCGAGTCCGGTGCCGAAGTTGAGGAACACGATGGTTCCTTCGGGGTGGGATCCGCCGACCATACGCGCGGCGCCGACCGCGGCCGCATTGACGTCGTTCTCGACGTGCACGGGAATACCGAGGCGCTTGCCCGCTTCGGCACCAAGCTCCAGCGTATCGATGTCGAGGTTGACGACGTTGTCGACACGACCGGTTTCTGGATTGACCTGTCCGGGGATGCCGATGCCGACCGTGGCGACCTGATCGAACAGATCGCCGGCCACCTCATGGGTGATCGATACGACGTCGTCGATGACCTGCGCGTTGCCGCGTCGTGCGGGAATGCGCACGTCGTTGCGAACATTATCCTGCGGATCGACGAGAACGGCCTCGATCTTGGTGCCGCCGATGTCGATGCCGACGCGGAAGCGGTCGGCAGGTGTCTGCTGTGCTGTATCCTGCACTGTCATGTGTTGTGTCCTTACGTAACAGCGGATATGCGCGGTTCGCACATCCTTGACGAATATGTGGGGCAAGGCATATCGTCATGCCTTGCCCCACCGATGGGTCTGAGTGTCAGGGCCTCCGGAGGAAGGAGAAGGAAAGCACGGAAGCCCTGATCCTCAAGTCTTGCTGTCCGATCCATCTGTCCCCGTCCGTCCCGCATCATGCCGCGGGACGGACGGGGACTGCACAGATCAGAGGTTGCGCCAAGCGATGGCGCTCTGGTCGAGGTCGAAATGCTCGACCGAACCGTCAGGCAGAGCCACATCCGTGGACTGCGGACGGTCGGTGTTGTTGATCACGCAGTACTGGCCGGCATCGGGGAACACCGCGACCTCGCACTCGGGGTTGGTGGAGCTGTATGCCGTGTACTTGTCCTCGTTGTGGGAGGCCCAGAACAGGATTCGCTCCAGCAGACGGGCGTTCGCGGCCGAGTAGGGCAGACCGGAGACGTATACGCCGCGGCCCTTGCCGTACTCGTTGACCGCGAGCTGCACCTGACCGCCGTCGGCGCGCAGCAGCGTCACGTCCTCGTTGACCGGGAACGTGTCCGCGATCGGCTCGCCGAAGTCGATGCCGCCAAGCTCGCCGATCGCCTGACCGCCGCCGCAGCCCGACAGGGGCTTGCGGTATCCGGCGTCGAGGAAGCCCTGCAGCACACCTTCGCCCAGGTGCACGTCGGCGGTGATGAAGTGCTCCGGCGTGACGGCCGGGAAGTACTTGTCCACCGACAGCGTCTGGTGACGCTCCTCGTCCACACCCAGCACATCGGCCAGCTGGAAGAAACGACCCTGGAACTGCTGGGCGCTCGGCTGGCCCACGCCAATCAGGGCGCCGCCGCCGTGCACCCAGGCACGCAGCGTCGCCGCAAGGCGCGGCTCCTCGGCCCACACCGAGCCACCGGAGAACGCGGTGTCGACCGGGCCACCGGTCACGATCACGTCGATGTCGTCGGCGACGCCATGCTCCAGCACGTCATCGAAGCTGATGAACCGCACGTTCACGCGCATGCCCGACAGCGACTCCAGAATGCCGTAATACGAATACGTCTGCTTGTTCGGCAGCGCGTGGGCGACCGTGAACGCCATCCACGAACGCATCTTGCCCCACGAGTTCAGAATCGCCACGTTGAGCACGCCTTCGGCGGCGACTCCACCGGTACGGTCATGGATGTCGCGGAACTCGTCGGCGATGTGGGTGACGGTATCGACGAACTTCGGGAACTTCGCGGCCAGCGACAGGTATCCGCCGTAGCCCATGCGCGAAATCGGGGAACGCAGGATGGCACGACGGGCCTTGCGCCAGTTGTCGAGACCTTCGATGCTCGGATCGTTGCCCTCGTAGAACGTGTCGGGGAAGAAGTACGGCAGGAAACGACCCTCCGTGTACTTCACGCCCGGGATGTCCGCGATCATGCGGGTCGTGGTGCCGTCACCGATCGAACCGACGACAGCATCCAGACCCAGATCCTCGAAACCATCCTTGTACGGCTCGGTACCGATCCACTGGTCACCCAGGAACATCATTGCTTCCTTGCCGGCCTCGTGCGACAGCGATGCGAGTTTCTTCACGTTCGCGCGTACGAAATGGCTCAGGAAGTCGATCCAGTCGCGCTGCGGCTTGCGCGGCACGCGCCACGCGGAGTTGTACGAGCCCTCGTTGACGAAGTCTTCGGGACGCAGGCGGTAGCCGTACTCCTTCTCGAAATCGTCAAGCGCGGTCGGGCTCACGGTGCAGGCGCAGCCGAACCAGTCCACGACCTTCTCGCGCTGCTTCTGGTCGAACAGCAGCGTGAACTGGTAGAAGAACGTCGTGAAACGCACGACATCCACCTGCGGGTTGTCCTTGAGCCACTGCTCGAACGTGTCGAACACGAACTTGCGCGTCGCCGGGTGGTAGATATCGAACGGAATCTCGTGCTCCTTGTCGCCCCACCCGTTCGTCAGGTGGTTGTACATCTCGACCGGATCCCAGATGATGTACGCGAGGAACGAGACCGTGTACTCGTGCATCAGTTCCGCGCCGGAGACGTGCACTACGCCCGCTTCGGCGTCCACGGTCCACTGCTCGGTCGGCACCACGGCGCCCGTCGAACGGTCCACGACTTCCCAGTACTTGTGCGGGTCGGCGTCGAAGTTCGGCTTGAGCTGCTCCTCGAAGAAACCGTCCATCAGAGACACGTCCACCGTGTCGCTCTCCGCCAGCGCACGCTTTGACAGCAGGTACACCTGCGGGGTCTCGTCCATGTGCAGCGTGATCCACTCGTTGTGCGCGCGGGTCGGGAAGTAGGCCGTGTAGACCTTCATACCCAGCGCCACGACCTCGTCGTCCAACTGCGTGCCATCCGAGTTGCGAACCGCGTCGGCACCCCACAACCGGGCCAGTTCCGCGGTCTTCTCCGCGAAGTTCGATTCACTCGGAATCGTAAAACGGCCAGAAGTTGACATCAATGTTCCTTTCTGTGCTCTGGAACGTTTCTTCTATTTTGTCTGCCGCGGCGTTATCGCAACGGCAAGACATCCATTATATCCATCGTACCGGCAAAGGCCGGAGCCGGCACATAGTTACCGGCCCCGGCCTTTACGGCGTGTCATTCAGCGAGTGGCACGCTTGCGGACGATCATCGTGGTGCCGGCGGCGACGACGGGCACGGACGAACCGGTCTTCGCGACGCCTTCGGTCTTCGGCTGCTCGTTAGCGCCCGGCTTGGCCGGAGTCGTCGGCTTGCTTGGCTCGACTGCCTCGTCGGTCACGTTCAGCGACACCTTGCGGGGGGCGACGGACGCAAACTCGAACTGCAGACCGTAGTTGCCCGCGTCCTTGCCCTTGAGGAAGTCGGCGGCGATCTTCACCGTGACCTTGTCACCCTCGCCGCTCACCGTGTAGTCTCCCTCGTCGAGGCTGCTCAGCACGTTGCCTTCGGAGCCGATCCAGCGGATGGACTGCAGCTTGTCACCGTCCAGCGTGACGGTGTACTCGGGCAGCGTCTCAGGAGCCTGCTTGTTGAAGTTGCTGTTGACGACGGCGACAGCCGGCTTGTGCGAGGAGGCAGAACCGGAGCCGTTGTGCACCTGGATCTCGCTCATCGTCGGCGCCCACTGCACGCCGGCCTTGACGGAGTCGAGGCCCACGCGCAGCTTGGAGGAGGTGTATGCCTTGTCGAGGTTGGCCTTGGCTTCGGCGCCATGCCGGCGAGCTTGCCGGCCGGGGTGTCGGAGCCGCCGGAGAAGCCGACGAACTTCGGGTCGACTTCCAGACCACGCTTGTCCTCAGGCTGGGTGTCCGAAGCCTTGCCGCCGGCCTCGTAGTAGTCGTTGTTCGAGAACGCGGCCTTGGCGAGCGCGTCGGTCTTGCGGTACCACTGCGTCGGCGTGGTGGAGGTGTTGCAGAACACGTTGTTCATGAAGTAGACGGTGTCCTTGAAGACCTCGTCGTGGAAGTGGACGCCCTTGGAGGCGTCGAACACGAGCAAGTTGGCGGCGTAGGCGCTGGTCTTGCCCTGGCCGGTCAGCGCGGTCTTGGACGAGATGTCGACGATCGCGCCCTTCGATTCGCGCAGGTACGGGGCGCAGCGGTGGGCGAGCTCGTAATAGTGCGTGAGGTTGCCGTGCAGCGACTGCTCGAATTCGCGCCACGAGGTGTGGTCGAGGTCGAGGTTGTCGTTGCGGTCCGCGTTGTTGACCAGACCGTCGATATGGCCGTAGGTCTTCACCACATCCTCGACGATCGGCGCGATGTCGTCGGTGTCGTTGAGGTCCATCAGATACGTGCGGTAGTTGTCGGTGATGGCCTTCATTTCGGCGTCGAACTGCTCGGCGGCGCCGTCGTCTCGGTTGATAACCGCACGATGGCCCCTCCTTGGCCAGTCGCAGGGCGACGCCCTTGCCGATGCCCTTGAAACCGCCGGTGAGGATGACGACCTTGCCTTCCAGATGCAAATCCATGATGTTTCAGTGTCCTTTGTTGTGTTCGTGTCCGTGCGAGCCGCGGCACCGCGGCGCTGCGATCAGCCCTTGTACAGGCACCGTTCGGCGGCTTCGAGTTTCATGTCGACGCCCGAGCCCGGAGCGGTCGGGGCCTTGTAACGACCATTGACGATCTCAGTGGGATGCACGAAGTATTCGTGCTGGTTGTCCACATATTCGATGACGCGATCATCCCATTGTCCACTGACCGCCAGGTAATCGGACATGGCGAAGTGGCGCACCGCCTCGCACAGGCCGACACCGCCGGCGTGGGGGCACACGCGCACGCCGAACTTGTTGGCGAGCAGGTATTCGAGCACGATCTCCTGCGGCCCGGCGACGCGCGTGGCGTCGATCTGCATGACCTTGAAGCTGCCCGCCTGCCGATACTGCTTGTCCATGATGCGGTTCTGCATCTGCTCGCCGGTGGCGGCCGCGATCGGGTCGATGGCGCGCTGAGCACGGCGCCCGATGGCCATGTGCTCGACGCCCTTTTCCGGGCCGAGCCAGCGCAGCTGAGAGTCGTGGACGAACATGTCCCATGCGGCGCGCATGTCGTCGAGCAGGTTCTCGACGTTGCGGCCGACGAGCATGCGGGAGAGCGAGTCGATGCCAGCCACGACCACGTCGTTGCCACGGCCGACAGTGACACGGCCGACAGTGAAAACGAAGCCGCTGCCGCTCAGGCCGCCATCCGCGTCGGTGGTGATGACGACGTATGCCGAGGATAATCGGGGTCCTTGTTCATCGCGTCCGAGCCCGACAGCGTGCTGGACGTGGGGAAACGCAGGTCGTAGGTTTTGACTCCGATGATGGTGCTCATGTTGGCCCCTTCGCCTCAATGGTTCTCGATGTATTGCGTTTCGTTCCCATCATACACTTTTTTTAGAAAAATCATCACTTATTCTAGAAATTTTCTTTCATCTATCTCGAAACGCTTTACTATAGTGTGAAGTGCGTCTGCAACGAACGCAGACACACCCACAATGAAGTACGGGAGAAACGGAGCAACCGATGGCAGGCGATATGAAAAAAACCGCGGGTCAGTGAGATAGCGAAGCTTGCCGGAGTCTCCACCGCGACCGTATCAAAGGTCATCAACGGGCGAGAGGGCGTATCCAGCTCCACAAGGGCGCGCATCGAGAAAATCATGGAGGAATCCGGGTACTCCAAGTCTCTCGTCACCACGAAGACATCACAGACCATCGAGCTCGTGCTCACCGAGGTCATGGCGAACGGTATCAACGCGATGATCGCGGAGACCTCCGAATATGTGAAATCGATGCCCATCGGCATCACCATCACGCAGACCGGGCGGGGCAAGCGCAGCGAGGAAAGCTTCCGGGAAATCCTCAACCGCAATCCCCTCGGCGTCATTTGCTGCTGTCCAACGCGACCGAACGCGCAAAAAACACTATTGCGTTCGCGCAACATTCCCTTCGTCATTATCGACTCCATCGGCGAAGGGTCGCAGGACACGCTCGGCGTGGGCATCGACAACTGGACCGGCGGGCTGATCGCCACCGAGCACCTCATCAAACTCGGTCATCAGCGCATCGGCATCATCACCGGCCCGCAGAACGCAGAATCCGCTCAGGCCCGCTACAGTGGCTACGCCACCGCGCTGCGTCGCGCCGGGATCCAGCTGGATCCCGAGCTGGTCGCCTACGGCGACTACATGCCGGAACGCGGCTACGAGTGCGCATGCCAACTGCTCGACCTGCCCGCCGCCAAACGGCCGACTGCGATCTTCGCATGCAACGACGTCACGGCGCTCAACGTGTACCGCGCCGCCCGCCAACGCGGCCTGTCCCTGCCCGCTGACCTGTCGGTCGTCGGCTTCGACAACGTGTACCCGGCACAATACCTGTACCCGGCGCTCACCACCATCAGCCAGCCGTTCGATATGATCGCCCGCAAGGCCGTGGACATGATTCTCGACGCGCGTGCAGGCTCCGTCGCCGACCACTACCTGATCCTGCCCACACGCCTGGTCGTCCGCGAAAGCACCACCGCCCCCAAGAAGAGCTGACCGGTCGCGAGGCGGAGACAACCGCCGCGACCGGCTTTCGCCGCAACATCTCCTATCTGCGTTTCGAGGGGGTGATTTTGCAGTCTGGGGACATCTATCTGCGTTTCAAGGGGTTGCCAGAACACGATATGCGGAGTATTCCGACCTGTTTCTTGCTGGAATCATGCGGTTCCCGTAGCGTTTATACTTGGCTATCAACCCCTCGAAACGTAGATAGATGTCCGGCGCATCCCGAATCACCCCCTCGAAACGCAGATAGACCACGGAAAAAAGGCTCCATGCCGATGGTATGGAACCTTTGCTGGTGGGCTCGAAGGGATTCGAACCCTCGACCTTCTGTTCCGGAGACAGACGCTCTATCCACTGAGCTACGAACCCGAGACATCGCTCGCCTTGCGGCAAGCAACTGTATTACTGTACACCATCCCACTCCCAACATGTCGACAATTTCGCGGAATTCCCGGGTTTACGCGCTCCCGCACCGACTACACTGGAGTGGTATGGACATCGCCATGAACGATTTCGAATATGAACGTCGGTTCTTCTGCAGGGCGCTGCCGCCGGAACTGGATGACGGCGAGCCGATGCTGATCGTGCAGAGCTATTATGTGCACGACGGTAATTACGCGTTGCGAGTGCGGCTACAGACACACGGGGTGCGCATCGATATGAACGCCGACACCAATCCGATAGCCGTACTGAGGCAATACCGAGACCGGTTCACCGAGGCGTTCGTCACCGTCAAGGGGCCGTCGGTGGGCGGCACCCGTTATGAGGCCGAACGGGAGATCGACGCCCGCATAGCCGCGGAACTGGTGATGCGCGGAGGCTGTCCGATTATCAAGAACCGGTTCTCCGCATGGATCGGCGAGGACGGATGGAGCCTCGACATATTTGGCGGCGCGAACGCCCCGCTGGTCGTCGCCGAGGCGGAGCGTAGCGGACCCGTGACCAATCTGCAGATTCCATCGTTCTGCGTGACGGAGATCACCGATCAGGCGCGGTTCAGCAACGACGGACTGGCTTCGCGGCCGTTCTCGCAGTGGGCCGCGGACTTCGACGCCGAGCTGCACCGGGACGGGCCCCGATTCCAAACCCAGTTCGGCCGTAACCGCATGGGACTATAAGGCGTAGACCACAGGCCCAAAACCGCTGAAACCGCCACGATGCAAGAATTGGCACCGCGGCGGTTTCAGCATAATGACATATTTCGGCGCGATGGCGCTCAGTACATCAGCGTGGCAAGGCGGCGACGGGCACGCTTGACGCGCTCATCGGTCGCTTCGGGAATCATGAAGTACTCCAGCAGACGCTCGCGTACCGGCTCGACCTGATCGGTGTGACCGTCCGCCAGATAATCCAGCAGACGGGAGAAGGCGTCCTCGATCTGGCCGCCGATCATGTCCACATCCGCCACGGCCAGCTGCGCTTCGACGTCATCGGGACGATCTGCGGCGGCCTTGCGTACCTCGCGCACGTCAGCGGTCGCCGAACGCGCCAACAGCAGCGCCTTCGCGCGCTCCCGCGCGGCGAGCGTGTCATTGGGGTTCGCCTGCAACACCTGCTCGTAGGCCGCGGCGGCACCGGCGTAATCGCCCTGCGCCGCAAGCTGGTGCGCTTCCTGATGCTCGGGCGGCACCACGTCGGCACCAGCCGCCGCACCTGCGCCGTCACCGGTACCAGCACCGTCACCGTCGGCCGAGTCCGGGTCGCCGGAATACGGCGCAGTACCGTTCACGCCGGATTGCGCGGCCACCGAAATTAGCTTGGGGATGACCTGATCGACGATCTGCTTCAGCTCGTCATCGCCCGGCAGCCCCTGAAGAATCGGCATCGGGCGGCCACCGATCAGCGCGAACAGCGCCGGTGCGCCCTGCACCTGGAACGCCTGCGCGATCGATGGGTAGCTTACGATGTCGATGCGGGACAACTGAATCTGCCCCTTGAGCTTGTTCACCGCGTCGCCGAGCGTACGGGCCATCGGGAACAGACGGTCATCGGTCGGGATCCACAGCAGCAGCAGGATCGGGAACGTGGCGGAGGTCTGCACCATCGCCTGGAACGTGTTCTCGGTCGTGTCGATGACATAGCCGCCCGCGGCCGGCGCTCCCCCGGCCTGCCCCGGCTCCGCCTTCACCTGATGCTTCAACGATTCGAGATCCACCGCGCCCGCGAGTGACAATCCCGGATGAAACTCCTGCTGCTGTGCCATCATGCCTCCATTTTCACGACTCATACCGGCCCGCGGTCTGCGCCGCACGCCGTTCCGTCACATCCATGCCGCGCGAAAATCGGCGCGGCCGCATACCTGCGACCACCGTCGATTCCGTTGCGAACATCGTTGACGCATACCACTATATAGGCCACGGCGTCTCACCGCCTCCGGTTACGCTGCAAGCGCCCGATTCCGGTGCTTGGCAAGTCCGTGCGCCGGCCCGAGTCCGGCGTCTACTGCGCCTCGACCTTGACCGCCTGACGATCGCCCGCCACCACGGTCACCTTCTGATCCGACCCGGCCAGCGGCACGAATATCGCCACAACGTTCACATAAGTGGCTTTCAGCGAACTGGTGGCCTTCTGATTCGTCATCTTGAACAGCGCATCCTCGTTCGGGGCACCCCGGCAACGACTCACGGCCCTCGCTCATGGACCGTGTCCACTCCGAGTTGATCTGCGCGACGACCAGGTCACCGCCACGAGGGGAGCGCATCACGGCGATCTGGTCGACGACCGGCGCGAACACCTCCTGCTGCGTGCCCTTGTTCTGGGTCACACCCTTCTGGCTTTCTTCCTGCTGCTTGACTAGCGACTGGCGGAACTGGTCATCCTCGAAGCTTCCCGCGTATTTGCTGTTCGTGTTGTTCTGCAGCACATCGGCGTATCGCTGCACCGCCTGCTTGGGGGTCATGACCAGATTGGAGTCGTTGGCATCGCCCATGACATTGCCCTGCTTAGCGGGCGCGAAGCCCGGCAGTGACACGTCCTCAAGCAGTCGGGCGACAGCCCACAGCTTGTAGTTCTGCCGGGCGGACTCCTGCCGCATCACCAGCAGACGCTTCGCCTGCTGGTCCTCGGTGGTGGTGGTGACGGTGAAAATATACCTCGGCCATGCGTTGTCGGTCGGGATGACCACCTGCGTCACATCACTGGGGATAGTCGCCAACGGCGTGACATCCTGCTGCGTGTATTGCGCAATGTTCAATTGGGCGGTGCGGATCTCCAGTTGCGAGCCGGACACGCGCGCGGCGAGCCCGTCGGCGCTTTTCGCCTCGTTCGCCTGGTTCAGCACGTCAAGGATCTTCCCGCGGATCTGCTTCTCCTGTGCGACGGTCACATCGATGATCTCGTTGTCCTTCACCGACGGCGCCACGGTCTGTGGCACCTGCCCCTCGCAGCCTGCAAGGCCGAGCGTCAGAGCGCAGACCATCGTCGCCGCCAGGGCGGTGGTTATGCGTTTATTCATTGGAGCTCCCCTTCGTGTCATCATCGGATTCCTGCGAAAGCCGCGCGAAATACGTCTGCAGCTCGCTGGCGGTGATTACCGACGTCGCCGAATCGTCGGGCTGGTCCATGGCCTGCACGTTCTGCTGGTCGGCGACAAGGTTGCGGCTGCCGGGATCGACGACCTTCGGCTGGGAGATTTCCGACTTTGCCGGCGCGCCCGCACCGGGTTTCCCACGATGCGCGGCATGACGGCGGCGCTTAGATTTCGGCTTGAAACTGACCGCCGCCTTGAGACTCGCGACACTGCCCGCCACCGCCTGCGAAACGGCGACCTCCTCTGCCTGCTTTTCGGCTGCGGAACCACTCACCATGCGCTTGCGACGCTTGTGCGGCGGCATGGCGAACAGAGATGCGGCCAGTACGGCCAGCAGCGCCAGCAGTCCTCCGGCGAAATAGAACGGCATGGCGAAATCAGGTAGAGTCTGACGCACCCAGTTCATGCGCACCGTCGCGTTCGAGGACTTGCCCAAGTCGATGATGGCTACGGTACCGCTGTCGGACGCGACCTTGGTCTCCGCTTTCACGGTGCCCGTCCCGCACGTCACGGAAGTCCACATATCGGAGTCCTTGAACGCCACTGCGTCATCGCCCGCATCGGCCGCAGACCCCTGCGCGGAGACCTTCGTCGTCGCGAGCGTCGTCCATTCGTTCAAGCCGGTGACGCGCACATATGGCTGCCCGGCGAGCCAACCGATCACATCTTTGTTCGACCCCAGAGCAAGGCATACTTCCCTGTCGGACGAACCGGCATCGGCGGAAACCGTCACCTGATTGTCCACCAGCGGCAGCACGCCGGGATCGGTAACGATATATTGCGTCCCCTTCACCGCGGCACTGGCCGCGATCTGAGAGCTGGGCTTCCAATATGTGGCGTTCATAATGCCCAGACCAATGCATGCCACAGCCAGAAGACCAAGGATGGGCGTCACCACGCCCCGCATGATGCGGGCATGGCGCGTCGGACGGGCGGCCGACTTGGACTTTCGCTCGTCACGCTTGCGCTCTTTTGATGTCTGTTTCTTCATAACTCACCCATTCTACAATGCAGGGCATAAAGCCCCGGCGAAAAAGACGTTTCCAAAGAAAAATCAGGGTTTTCCGCTAGTGTGGTGACCATGCGTAAGTTGACACAGACATCCACGTTCAAGCGCGTACTCGCGGCCGTGTGCACGGTCGGCCTGTGCGTCACACTCGCCGCGTGCGGCTCCGGCGATTCCGGCTCGTCGTCAAAGAAATCCGGCGACGACTCCTCGCAGTCCTCCGGCTCCAGCGCATTGAAGAACATGAAGAAGATCGCCGGCATCACCGCCACGGGTACGCTGGGCGAGAAACCGAAGGTCTCCTTCAAGGCACCGAAGACCGTCGACAACAACAGCTATGCCGTGCTGCAGGAAGGCAACGGCGCCACTATCGCTGATGGCGACCGTCTGTGCTCGCAGGGCATCGCCATCAGCGTCAAGGATGGCACCGAGCTTGCGAGCAGCTGGGAGAAGAACACACCCGATTGCTCCCTGGTGCTGGAAAAGGGCACGGTGAGCGACGCCTACTATGAGCTGCTGAAGGGCCGCAAGCTCAACACGACGATCGCGTACGGCGTCAATGACTCCAACTCCAACGGCACGTCGTACATCATGGCGCTGACCTACGTTTCCAAGTCGAAGGATCTCACCAAGGCCACAGGCGACGAAGTCACCGACATCCCGTCCGATCTGCCGAAGGTCACGCGAGCGAAGAACGGCAAGCCGTCCATCAACATGAACGGGTACAAGGGAAGCAGCAAGCTGGTCTCGCAGGCGCTGATCAAGGGCAAGGGCAAAAAAGTCACGAACAACAACACCGTCAAGGTGAAGTACACCGGATGGCTGTTGGACGGCACCCAGTTCGACTCGTCATGGGACAAGAACACCACGCTTGAGGCCGACACGTACAGCGGCGGCAACCATCAGGTGATTGAGGGCTGGCAGCAGGCCATGGTCGGCCAGACGGTCGGCTCGCAGGTGCTAATGGTGATTCCGCCGAACTTGGGTTACGGCGACACCGCCCAGGGCTCCATCCCCGCGAACTCCACGCTGATCTTCGTGGTCGATATTCTGGCCGCCTACTGACAGGCGACCGCGACAGTAGCTGAAAGCCGCCCGGCGCATGTGTGTGCCGGGCGGCTTTTGTATATGCGGCGGCAAGAACCACCCCACGTCAGTCAAAGACTGACAGCCCCGCCAGCGGCGGGCGGTTTCACTTTGCCCCCGCTGGCTGTCAAGCGCAGCGAAACTGGGGAGTCTAGTAGGGAATCGAAATACGACATAGGGGCTTCCCGCGCGTGCGGGAAGCCCCCTATGAAGGTTGAGCCGATTGGCGTTGATCAGGCGAGAGCCACCGGATCGACCGGGACGCCGGGGTTCATCGTGGAGGTGATGGTCACCTTCGTGATGTAACGGCCCTTGACGGTGGCCGGCTTCAGACGCTTGACTTCGTCGGCAACGGCCTTGAAGTTCTCGTCCAGAGCGGTCTCGTCGAAGGAGAGCTTGCCGATGAGGAAGCTCAGGTTGCCGTTCTTGTCCACGCGGAACTCGATCTTGCCGCCCTTGATGTCCTTGATGGCCTTGGTGACATCCATGGTCACGGTGCCGGTCTTCGGGTTCGGCATCAGGCCACGGGGCCGAGCACGCGGCCCAGACGACCGACCTTGCCCATCATGTCCGGGGTGGCCACGACGGCGTCGAAGTCGAGGAAGCCGTTCTGAACCTTCTCGATCAGGTCGTCGTCACCGACGATGTCGGCGCCGGCCTCGACAGCCTCGGTGGCCTTCGGGCCACGGGCGAACACGGCGACCTTGGCGGTCTTACCAGTGCCGTGAGGCAGGTTGACGGTGCCACGGACCAGCTGGTCGGCCTTGCGCGGATCCACGCTCAGACGGTACACGGCTTCGACGGTCTGGTCGAAGTTGTAGGCCGGCATGGACTTGAGCAGAGCGATAGCCTCGTTGGCGGTGTAAAGGTTGTTGCGATCGACCTTCTCAGCCGCTTCGCGGTACTTCTTGGAACGCTTAACCATGTGTCCTTCTCCTCTCAGTCGATAACCGTGATGCCCATCGAGCGAGCGGTGCCCGCGATGATCTTCATGCCAGCCTCGACGTCGCGGGCGGACAGATCAGCCATCTTGATCTCGGCGATCTCGCGCAGCTGCGCCTTGGTGACGGAGCCGACCTTATGGGTCAGCGGGTTTTCGGTGCCCTTCTGGATACCGGCGGCCTTGAGCAGCAGAGCCGCTGCAGGCGGGGTCTTCAGAATGAAGGTGAAGGAGCGATCCTCGTAAACGGTGATCTCAACAGGGATGACCTGACCCATCTTGTCCTGCGTCTGCGCATTGTACTGCTTGCAGAAGTCCATGATGTTCACGCCATGCGAACCCAGAGCCGGACCCAGCGGCGGGGCAGGATTGGCCTTGCCAGCCTGGATCTGGAGCTTGATCAGCGCCGAGACTTTCTTCTTGGGAGCCATTGTATGGTTCTTCTTTCTATGAAGCGGTGATGTCGGCACCCGCGGCGGTCGCCCGCAGCGGATTCCTCCCGCAACGTATATTGCTGTGCTGTGCTAGCGGATTCGCATACACGTATCCTCCAGACACAACTTTTCTATTATGCCTATGAGAGCGGACAATATCGCGGCATCGCGGGTGCGTGCGGCCGTTCATATTTCCCGGATTATCGGCAGGGTCATTAGGCTCGGATCCGTCGCATATGTGAAGAGCCGCTACGCATGTGCACAGCGGCTCATTGGTCACGCTTCACGCCGATCAGGCGCGGAACGCGGAAGACCTAGAAATCTCAGGCCTGCGCGGTCTGCCCCGGGTAGGAAGCGTCCGAATCGAGCTGCTGGTAAACCGGAGCGGCAGGCGCCGACTGCTCATACGCAGTCGGGGCGACCGGTGCGGTCGGGGCCTGCGGTGCAGCGGGAGCCTGCGGAACGCCGGCATCGGACACCGGGGCGGCAGGTGCCGGGACCGGAGCACCGGGGAATGCCGTCGGCACGTACTGCGGCTGGGCGGAAACACCCGGCACCGCGACCTTCGCGGCCTTCTTCTGATTGACGAACGCAAGCACGGTGCCGACAATCAGGCCCAGCGCCGCGATGACGAGCAAGTATGCACCAATACCGAAAGCCACCGCATTCTTCGCGTAGCCGGACGCTAGACTTCCCAGACTGCCATAGTTGCTGCCGAACTCGTCCAAGCTACTGTTGATCTTGCTCTTGGAATACACCATCTCAAAGATGCTGAGTACCAGCACCAAGGCGGAAATGATCATTGCGGGGAGGTGCTTCTTGAAGAACGTGAGCGCCGCGATGGCAAGAACCGCAACGAGGACAATCCATCCGTCCCCGCCTTGGAACAGGCTGGCGCTGTATCCAAACGCCGACACGAACGGCACGATGCAGGCGATGATCGCCAGCACGCCGGCCACGTAGGTGATGATGGAAATGAAGTCGAATGACTGGCCTCCGACGGTCACGTTCTTGCCACCCAGGTTCTGGGCGAAACCGGCGACGGAGTTCTGGATGTTCGCCGCGTAATCGGGGGTTTGCCGGCGCCTGATAGGGTGCCCCTGCAGGCGGCACGGGCTGGGCAGGCGGCACGGGTGCGGTGTACTGCGGCTGCTGATAGGCCGCGTTTGCGTCCGAAGCCGGCTGAGCGGGCTGCGGGCTCCATAAGAGTTGTTTCCAGTGGGGAAACCGGCATTGGGATCTGTCATATGTGCCTTCTTTCGTTCGGTCAAGCGCCAACGCCCAACATTGACCAACATAGCATATAACCGATATCTAATACGGTTTTGCCCATTTTGCGCGATGCCGCCACCCCGAAAAGGCCCTACAGACGGCCGCAATCATGACACGCAGTATACATACCGACTGTCGGTATGTATACTGATGACATATCGAAAGGAGGAACCATGGCACGCAACCCGCACCCCGAGGTGACGGAACGCCGCATCCTCGCCGCCGCGAAAAAGCTGTTCGCCGAGAAAGGCTACGACAAGACCTCCATCCAGGACATCATCGATAAGCTGGGAGACCTGTCGAGAGGCGCGATCTACCACCACTTCAAGTCCAAAGAGGCCATCCTCGAACGACTGAACACCGACGACTGGCACGCCAGCCAGGCCCTGTGCGACGAGATCGCGAAACGCGACGACATGAACGCGATGGAAAAGCTCCGCTCGCTGTTCGCCAACTCGCTGGGAGACGCCGCGCACCTGGCGCTCGTCAAGGCCACCGTGCCGTTCTTCGACGATCCCGCCACATTCACCGCCAACATGCGATTCTGGTCAACCGAGCTGCCGAAAAACTTCGAGCCATTGATCGAGGAAGGCCAGCTGGACGGCTCCATCCCCACCGAATACCCGCGCGAAAGTGGCGCAGCTGCTGGCCCTGCTATGCAACTATTGGCTGATGCCATGCTTCTTCCCCGCCACGCGCACGCAGCTGCGGTATCGTCTGCAATGCCTCGCCACCATGCTCGACGCGCTGCACGCGCCGGTCTTCGACCAGCATCTCATCGATCTCGCCACGGACGGCATGATGGCCTTCGCCGGCGACGGCAGCGGCAGCGCCGCCGAGCAACAAGACGGAGGCGGCACCAGTCCGGTAAGCGACGCACACTAGACGACGCTGACTCCGGGGCAGGACGCGGCACGAATGTTTCGCCCCTGCTCCAGCACCGATTTACATACCGTCAGTCGGTATGAATGATTGCCGATGAACCACCAACTCCGGCGTCAAAATCGTCCGCCCCAATACATTGCCGTGCCATCCATCAAACTCACGCCAAATCCACCAACGCAAAACACCGAGACCAACTCGCCACCAGCAGCAAAGGAACCCACCATGCCCACCACACCGGCACAACCCTCCGAAACACAGCTTCCCGCGGCACAGCACGAAACAGAGCAACCCAACACTTCCCCCGAACCGCAACCGCAGCCGCAAGCGCAGCCAAAGGCCGCGCATCCGCTGCGCTCCCGCAATTTCATCCTGCTCGTCGCCGGGCAAGGCATCTCGCTGTTCGGCAACATGATGCTGCGCTTCGCCATGTCGATGTGGGTGCTGGACGAGACCGGCTCAGCCACCGCATTCGCATCCATCCTCGCCATATCGTTCGTGCCGATGATCCTCGGCGCCCCGTTCGGCGGCGTGTTGGCCGACCGGATGAACCGCCGCACGCTCATGGTCATCCTCGACGCGGCATCCGCCGTGACGGTCGCGCTCGCGCTCGTCTGGTTCTCCGCCGCCGGATTCAGCATCATCGCCGTGGGCGTAATGCAGGTGGCGCTATCGCTGCTCGGTATCTTCGAGACGCCGACCGTCGAATCCGCGCTGCCGCAGATGCTGCGCCAATACGGGGATGCGACGCTGAACACCAGCGCCGCGATAGTCAGTCAGGTGCAGCAGGTCAGCGCACTGATACCCAGCTTCCTCGGAGGCGCCGCGTACTCGTTCTTCGGCATCCGGCCGATGATGGCCGTCTCCGTGGCGGCATTCGCCGGCGCGGCGGCCATCGAATGCTTCATCCGGCTTGGTATGCCCGAACGCGACGAGAAGATGCCGACGCCACTCGACGATCTCAAGGCCGCTCTGCGGTTCCTGACCCGGGGAAAAATCCGAACCTGCTGAAAATGGTCCTGCTCGCCTCCGCGCTGAACTTAGTCGTACTCGGCTATGGCGCCGTCGGATACGCGTTCGTCATCCGCACGCAATGGGGGTTCGACGCGACCGTCTACGGCATTGCCGACGGACTGATCAGCGTCGCGGCCCTGATGGGCATGCTCATCGTGACGATGATGGCCGGACGGCTGAAAATTGGCCATATGACGAAGATCCTGACATTGCTCGGACTGACCGTCATCCCCCAAGGCGTGGCCTGCATGCTGTCTGGCGGCAACTGGACGCGGCTGATGGCGCTCGTGGCCTTCGCCTGCATCGGCGATGTCATCTGCTCATGCGCGAATATCATCGCCGTGCCCGCAATCCAAATGCGCACGCCCGATGCGATGCTCGGTAAAGTGATGGCGCTGCTGTCTGCGCTGGCCATGTGCATGCAGCCGCTCGGGCAGATGGCGTACGGCTGGGCGTTCGATCATCTCCCCGCCGCCGCGATATTCATCGCGTCAGGCGCAGTGCTCATCGCTATGGCGTTGCTGTCCGCGTCGCTGTTCGCGCACTTCGACGACTGACGACGGCGGGGCATCCTTTTCATCGACCATAATCAGTCACAGAGAAGGCCCCGATTCCTTCAGCGGAAATCGGGGCCCTACAGGCTCTCTGTACCGTTACTCGAAATCGGCACCGAGCGCGGCGAGCTTGCCGCGGAAATCCGCGTAGCCGCGGTCAATCAGCGAAATGCCATGCACATTGGACGGGCCGGACGCGGCAAGCGCCGCAATCAGATGGCTGAAACCGCCACGCAGATCCGGCACGTCAATATCGCGGCCGGTCAACGGGGTCGGTCCGAAAATCACAGCGGAATGCTTGAGTTGCGCTGCTGGAAACGGCACGGCAGCGAGCCGAGGCACTCGCGATACAGCTGAATCGTCGCACCCATCTGCACAAGCGGCTTGGTGAAGCCGAATCGGTTCTCATACACGGTCTCGTGCACAATCGACAGGCCATTCGCCTGGGTGAGCGCCACGACCAGCGGCTGCTGCCAGTCGGTCATGAAACCGGGGTGCACATCCGTCTCGATGGCCACGGGCTTGAGGTCGCCGCCCGGATGCCAGAAACGGATGCCCCTGTCGGTCACCTCGAACTTGCCGCCGACCTTGCGGAACACGTTGAGGAACGTCATCATCTCCGGCTGCGTAGCACCCTTGACGGAAAATGTCGCCGCGCGTGGCGAGCGCCGCCGACGCCCAGCTGGCGGCCTCGATGCGGTCGGTCAGCGACGTGTGCGTGAAGCCATTGAGCTCCTTGACGCCCTCGATGCGGAACGTGCGATCCACATCCACCGAAATGATCGCGCCCATCTTCTGCAGCACGGCCACCAGATCCATGATCTCGGGCTCGATTGCGGCACCCGACAGCTCGGTCTTGCCTTCGGCGAGCACGGCGGCCAGCAGCGTCTGCTCGGTCGCGCCCACGGACGGGTACGGCAGATGGATCTTCGCGCCGTGCAGGCCGTTCGGAGCGGTGATGTGAATGCCGTCCTTGTGCTCCTTGTCGACCGTGGCACCCAGCTTGCGCAGCGTTTCCAGATGGAAATCAATCGGACGGCCGCCGATCGCGCAACCTCCCAGCGCCGGGATGAACGCCTCGCCGAGACGATGCACCAGCGGGCCGGAGAACAGGATCGGAATGCGCGAAGAGCCGGACAGCGTGTCGACATCCGCCACATCGGCGAGCTGCACATGCGTCGCGTCGATGTTGACGATGCCGTTGGTGCCATCCACCTCCACATCCACGCCATGCAGGCGCAGCAGATCGGACACCACATGCACATCGCGAATCTCGGGCACGTTCTTCAGCACCGATTTGCCGGGGGCGAGCAGCGCCGCGACCATCGCCTTGCTCACGAAGTTCTTCGCGCCACGCACCTTGATCGTGCCGTTCAGCGGTTTGCCGCCGACCACATGCAGGACATCGTTCTCCGATTCCGCCATCCTCAACACTCCTATTCATTCGCCGGGCCACCCCGGACATCACATCCATTAGTTTGCCATACGGCATGTGGCGGGCACGTGAAATGCGCCGGAAGCCGATTACCATGTCGCAGCGAATGGTTCTCAATAAGAAACGTGCGAGTCCCGTCGTCGGCAAAACGAACATGATTGTATGCATATGGCCGATATTCCAACGAGTAAGCCGATGTTCGTTTTGTTCGCAAATGTGAGGAGTACTCGCACAAACGCTATTGAGAACGATTCGCTGATACAGCGGATCAGTCATCCGCCTTGATCTTGCGGGCCAGCTCGGCATCCCACATCGCGCCGGTAGCGCTCATCACCGCATCGGCGCCGGCCGCGCGGTACGCCCGGTAATCCTCTGGCGCCACGACACCGCCCACGCCGATGATCGCATAGTCAAGCCCCAGCCGCTCGCGAATCGCCGCAAGACGCGACACCATGTCAAGGCCTGCCCCGCGAATCGCGCTGCCGCACACACCGCTGCGGTCGCGCCCCTTGCCGGGCAGCGCCTGCCCGCCGTTCGCGTCGACGAGCCGGGCCGAAATCCGTATTGATCGTGCTGAACGCCTGCACCGTGCCGCGGGCGGCGGTCTGACGCACCATGAGCTCCAGAGCGGCATCGTCAATCACGCGGCGATCCGGCCCCCAGCCACCCTCGGACCTCGGCTCGGCGGGATATACGCCAGCTTGACGATCAGAGGCCGGTCGCCGATTTCGCCCTTGACGGCCTCGGTGATGCGGCCGACCAGATGCGGGTCATGGCACAGCAGGCGATTATGACCCTCGTTCGGGCAGCTCGTGTTCATCTCCATGAGGTCGGCGCCGGTCTCGCACACCAATCGTGCGGTTGCGACATGATCCGCGATATAGTCGTCGCCGCTCATGCCCTCCACACGCGATCCCTGGAAGCTCGGTAGCAGCACCTGCCCCGGGCCGGCCGCCGCGATGGCCCGGCGCATGTCCGGCTGCCACTCATCCGGGTCGCGGGACGGCACACCGAACGAATTCGAAATGGAAATCGGCAGGCGATAGTCCGCGTCCGCAAGCACGCCCTCATCAAGTTCGGCGCTGCCCGGCGTCAGTGAGCCGTCGGCACTGGTCGGGTGCACGGCCAACACGTTCGGGAACGGATTGCACCCCCACGCGCGCGAGCGCACGGTCTTGTACGTGGCGATGTCGAACCCCATGCGGAACGCGGCCGTGGTGAACCGCTCGTTGAGCAGCGGCCCGGCCGGAATGCCGAACGGCAGGTCAACGGGGATGCCAAGGAACGACGACTTCGCCGGCGAAGCGGCCTCGCCGGCCGGCACATCACCGCGCAGCGCCGCGGCGAACTCGCCGAACGGGCCGCGCGCATAATTATCCCCATAACTTAAGTCAACGTTGTAAAACGGCTCGAAATCACTCATGGCTCTCCAGACACTCAACCGACGCCGGACCGCTGCCGGCGCCACAAACACGACGATATACCCACTGTAAAAACAGCGGCAGACCCGCAACGCCGGGAGCATTCGCCAGGCCGTCTGCCAGGCTGGTCAGACGCCCATCATCGCGGTGACGAACGACAGTATCGTGATCGCCACATTCACGATCACGAAAATTAGGAACGCAGGCGACGTCCACCCCCAATACGTTCCCGGCGCGCTGCGGTTCACCCGCCGATAGGCGCGCAATCCCCCGCCGTATTTCACCAGCACGACGATCAGGCCGATGATCGAAACACCCAAAAGTCCCAGCGTATACGCCGTGTCCCCCGCGTCGCCGAACAGGCCCGCCAGCCACGGCAGCACGCCTCCGAGCACGGCGTTGTTGAACACGTGCAACACAATCGACCACACCAGCGAATACTCCATCGCCACGAACCCGAACAGCAAACCGCAGCCGAACGCGAACAGGCCCTGCACCACATCGTCATGGAACAGGCCGAACATCAGCGCGCTGGTCACGATGGCGAAATTCCGGCCGAGCGGCTTCAGGCCGCGCATCAGCACGCCACGGAACACCAGCTCCTCGGCGACCGGCGCGGCAAGGCCGACATACAGCCACATCCAAATGTTGGTCGAGGCCTCGCTGATGTTGTCGGATGTGGGCGATTGCAACGTAGTGCCGAACATCGAGAAGCCGAGCTGGATCAGGACGATCGCCGTCTGGATCGCCATGACCAGGATGATGAACGTCAGCAGCCACGATGGTTTCATACGCGCATGGCCGGGCTCGCCGAGCCAGAAGTCGCGACGGAATATCATCCTGCGGCGCATCGGCAGTATGAAGCCCATGCCGCCGAGCACCGTGAGCAGCATGATCACGCCGGTCAGCTGCACGAGGGCGGCGCTGAGCGACTCGGCCGTCAGCGTTCCTCGCCCCGCGGCTCCGCTCAGGCCCAGTATGATGCCGATGACGAACGAGGCCAGTACGTTCACGCCCATGAACACGCCCTGGTAGGCGAATATCAGGCCCGCGTGGCGGGTGACGGTGCCTCGCAGCCAGCGGCGGCGGGCCTTGACCGGGTCGATCGGGACGGGCTGGGCGACAGGGATGGGCGGCGCGACGGGTCGTTGCGCCGAGGAATATGGAGGATACGGAGGGTATGGCGGGTACAGCTGTGACGGATATGGCGGATACGACTGGATCGGCTGGCGCATCCCCGGCTGACCTGTTCCTGACGGAATCGGAGGCATCGGACGTGGCTCAGAAGCCGATGCCCATTGTCCCGCCACCGGCGGCTGCGAGTGGCCGACCGGCTGAGGCCGGTTCACGGATTGCGGCGGATTCACAGGCCGTGAATACGGCAAAGGTTGCGGCGTTTCGCCGGCCGTCCATTGCATCGGCTGCCCAACTTGCTGCGGGGCGTCACCGGCAGGCATCTGGAGTTTTTCGGGGATTCCGTCTCCAGCAGCCGACTGCCGCTGGCCTTCCGGTTCCATCTCATCATCAGGTTGCCCATGGGCCTGTTGCCGATCGTTCATGCTCATGGTTCAACAGTACGCCGTGTATCGCCCATCAACGTTAGTGTCGACATCTCATGTGGGCCCGATATGCCTGTGGGCGACATTTTCAAGCCTTGATTGGCGATATCTCGCTTTCAAGGGGTTGATTCGAGTCCCATGGGACATCTATCTGCGTTTCAGGGGGTTGGTGGCCAAGTATGAACGCCTCCAGAACGGCATGGTTCCAATGGCGATTGACGCTCAATACTCCAGGTATCACGTTTCGGCACCCCCTCGAAACGTAGATAGATGTTTCGCGGCCGTCGAATCAACCCCTCGAAATGCAGATAGCGTCGGATCGTAGACCTCGAATCACACTCACGATGTGGAACCACCCCCAGTCGCTTCGCGACAGCCCTTCGGGCCCTGCAGTCAAGGACGCCCGTCCTGCGGGCGCGACCTTATTCGCTCGCCGGCCGGCTCGCCTTCGCCTACGGACGGCACCACCGGCCGTAAGGCCGACTGGGGGGCAAAAACACCGGCAAAACACCATGTCAACGCAAAGGCCCTCCGAAGAGGGCCTTTGCACATTGCGGTTATTCCGGAATCACTCGGAGTCGCGGGATTCCTCCGAACCGGCGTCGGAGTCATCCGCGGCCGGAGCGGCATCATCGAACTGCACGGTCTGCGTATCAGCCGTATCAGCACCATCGGCCACCAGTCCGCTCTCGGCGGCGCCCTCGTCCTCGCCCTGCACGTGTGCGCCCGTAGCGCTCTGACGCTTCCGGGCCACGGTGACGCCCACGCCAATCGCGGCCAGCACCACGACAAGCACCACGACGATGGCGATCGACGCACCCGTGTCGGACAGCCCCTCCTGCGGCACGGCAACAACATCAGCGGCATTGGCAGCGACACCGGTCGCGCCCATGGCAGCGGCCGTCGCCACCGCGGCGACCACGCTCATCAGCTTCTTACGCACGCTCATCACGTCCTTTCCTTTACGAACATCCAAGCACCGATGGTATCGCGACGAATTGACTGTTGCGTGGGGAAAAACCTTCAGCCCAGCAGGGCGAGCAGGTCGTCCTTGGTGAGCGCGGCCATCGACCGTCCGGTGGCGGAGGACGCGGAATCCACGAACCGTTGCGCGAGGTCTGTCTTGCTGCGCTGGAGGTTGAGGATGCGCTCCTCGATCGTGTCCTTCGCCACGATCTGATACACGTTGACGTCCTGTGTCTGTCCTATGCGGTGGGCGCGATCGGTGGCCTGATCCTGCGCGGCCGCGTTCCACCACGGATCGGCGTGCACGACCACGCATGCGCCGGTCAGGTTCAGGCCCGTGTTTCCCGCCTTGAGCGAGATCAGGAACACCGGCGTCGCGTCGGCGTTGAACCGGTCCACCAGCTCCAGACGGCGTTTCTTCGGCGTCGCTCCGGTGATCATGTCGTATTCCACGCCGTCGGCCCGCAACCGTTGCGCGATCAGGTCGAGGTAGCTGGTGAACTGCGAGAAGATCAGCATCTTGCGGCCGGCATCACGGCAGGAGTCCACCAGTTCGATGATGGCGTCCAGTTTCGCGGAGCTTACGGTCTTGCGCGCCTTCGACTGTTTCACAGGCTGTTTCACGGACTGCTGTGGGTCTTTCGCGGCGGATTGCACCCCTGCGCTCAAGGCACTGGCATGCCCGTCGGCGTTCTCGTATATCAGCCGCGGGTCGCAGCATACTTGCCGCAGTCGGGTCAGCTGCGCCAGAATCTGGATTTTGCCGGTGTTGAAATCGGCCGGACGCTGCCTCAGGATGACCGAGCGCAGCTGCTGCTCCAGTGCCGCATACAGCTTGCGCTGCTCCCCCTTGCAGCTGCACTGTGATGACGTTCTCGATCTTGTCGGGCAGATCCTTGAGCACCTGCGACTTAAGACGGCGCAGGATGAACGGCCCCACGAACGATTGCAGTTTCTTCTGTGCGGTCTCGTCGCCGCTCAGCACCGGCATCTCGAACCGTTCGCGGAAATGCGCGTACGAGCCGAGCATGCCGGGCATCAGGAAATCGAAGATGCTCCACAGCTCGCTCAGCCGATTCTCGATCGGAGTGCCGGTCAGGGCGAAACGATGCACTGCGGTGACGGAGCGCACGGCTTTCGACACCTTGGTAGCGGCGTTCTTGATGTACTGTGCCTCATCGAGCGTCATGCAGTAGAACTCAAGTCCCGCATAGTCGTCGATGTCGCGCCGCAGCAGGTCATACGAGGTGACGAGCACGTCGGGAACGTCGTCGGACGCGGCCGCGGCCGATGCCGGCCTTGCGGATTCCCGCGTCGGAGACACACCGGTGTCCTGCTGTGCGGCGCGCACGCCGTCAAGCATCGCGCGACGTTCCGGTTTGGTGCCGGCGATGGCCTCCACGCGCAGCTCGGGAGTGTGCTTCGCCACCTCGGCTACCCAGTTGTACACCAGCGAGGCCGGGCAGACGATCAGATTCGGACGGTGCTCGGCCCGGGACTCCTTATGCCGCGCAAGCAGCAGCGACAGCAGCTGCACGCTCTTGCCCAAACCCATCTCGTCGGCGACGAATAGCCCCCGAATCCCTTGTCGCACACGGCATTGAGCCAGCGGAACCCCTCGGCCTGATACGGCCTCAGCACGGAGGCCAGCGCAGCGGGAACGCGGTACGCGGACGGATCGATCACGCGCAGGCCGTCCAGGTATGCGGTGAAGCTTGCGTCCTTCGCGTCGTCGTCGACCTGATGGTCCAGATAGTACGCCTCATAGGCGGGCACCGTGATCGAGCCGGATTCCAGATCGGCAGCCCGCAGTCCCAGGTCATCCGCGATCTCGTCGGCGTCGGACATATCCACGTTGCGCATGTCGACGAAGGAGCCGTTGCGCAGCCGGTGGAATCTGCGGCGCCGACGGTAGCTCGCCAGCAGGCCCGGCACGTCGTCCGGGTCGATTTCGTCGGCGATCGGCGATATCTCCACGAGCCCGGATTTCACCGAAAGACCTATGGAGATCGTCGGGCGCGGCATGGCGGTCAGGCCGTCGAACGCGGGCGTCGCCATCACGTCGCCCAAACCGCGCAACACCGCCAATCCTTCGGTCAGCAGACGGTATATCGCCTCGTCGTCGGACTCGGGGATGGCGGCCACGGCACCGGACGGGCGCGGGAAATAGTGGAGCATCGCCTCGACTGCGAGTCGCTCCATCTCCTTGTCGCGCATGGACGCGTCGACGCCGACGCCGTCGAACACGTGGTAATGCTTGTCGCCATAATGAGCCTGCGCGTCGCACATCACCCCGGCGCGGTCGCGGTCGAGGTAAAACGCGAGCCTGCAGGGCACGCGCATTTTCGCCAGCAGCTCGGGCGGCACGTCGATGATCAAGCCGCCGTGCGCCGGAACTCCGGTTTCACGCCCAGCTGGCGGCACGAGCCGGTCAAAGACCGATGACGCGGCGGAACCGTCCTCCGCGTTCGGACCGGCGGATGCGCCAATGGCGTCAACCGCCCGCCCGGCCTCGTTCTCCTGGCGGGAGACCAGTTGCGGCAGTACCGTGCGCACGAAACGATCCACATCACTTTCGCTCAGATACATCGCCTCGCGATCGTTTTCACCGCACAGCAGGCTCAGCAGTGCCCGTTTCTGCGCAAAATCGGCATCGCACCGGTATATCGTCGCACGATCGACGCTCAGCAGCGCCCGACCGCCCGACCCCACGCCCGCGCCCGATTCGGCTTGGGAAAACGGCCGCGCGATCACGTAATGCGAGCGCTGTCCTTCAATGAATCGTTCCACGCGCTGCGCATGCCGTATCACGTAACCGGCTGCCGCCGTACTGCCGTTCGAGGCCTCGGGATCGTCGCCGCGTTCCACCGCAAGGCCGAGATCGGGATTGCCGTCCACGACTGATACGCGCATCGTCGGCGCGTAGAACCGTGCCGGAGCCGTGTATTCCACCGTGTCTTCGGTGCCGACGTACGTATCGAGCAGTTCGGCGACCTCACCGTCCGACAACGTCAGCGTCGCGTCATCCGACTGACGCCGGTAATAGTAGGAGTATGCGCTGTTGTCGTTGTTGATGACGGCGCGGATGTCCTGCGCGCGGGAGAGCACGTCGAGCAGGTTCCGCGAGCGCTCGTCAAAGGCGTCGCGCGAGTGCACGAACGCGAGCTTCTTGCCGTATGCGACGAACTCGCGGTTTTTCACGGATTGCAGCAGCGAGGCGATGTCCTTGACCACATAGGAGATGCCGCGCGACGGCACTTCGATGCGGAATTTCGCCACGCAGCTGTTCAGCGAGAAACTCAAGGAGAGCCGCAGCGACACGCTAGCGATGGGCATGAACCGCGCCGTCTGGGCTGCGCCGGCGACACCTCCGGAATCAGCCAGTCCGCCGATTTCCTTCAACAGGTCGAGCTGCCGGCTCTGCGATCTGCGGGTGCGCTCGTCGTCCTGCTGCCGCATGAACAGGTCAAGCGCGCGGGTCGTGCGCACGGCAGGTTGCCGGGGAACCAAGCCTGCAGCTCCGCGACCGATACCGTTCGTGGAGCCGTTACCGTCGTCGGCCGCGGCGAAGTCATCCGGATGTTCGTTGTACGCCATGACCAGCGCGATGACATGCTTGCACACGCCCCGGAACCGGCCATATGCGGGGCATGTGCACGATGACTGGCCGACCTTGCCCGCGTCGGTGTCGATCGCGGCGGAGACGCGGTAATCGTCCGCGTACCGGTCGGCGCCTTTGACCAGCGCTGTCAGGCGTACGTTGGCCCGCGCACCCGTCAGCATGGTGCCCGAGGTACGTGGCGAATCCGGCACGTTGAACGATACGGCCATGTCGTGCATACGCCCGGATTTCAGCACGTCCTTCGCACGAAAATACACGGCGTTGCCGCCGAGCCGGCGCAGTTCGGCGTCGTCGACGGAGGGCGGCAGCGGCGCGGCACCGGCAGTGTCGTCTGCCATGTCGGCGTACGAGCCGCGAGCGCCGTACGTGACGCCGTCATCGTCGGCATCACCGTCGGAGAAGTCGCGGTACTGGCCGCCGCCGGAGCGGGAACCATACACGGACGCATGCCAATCCATCAATGCCCCTTCCGTTGCAGCGGGCGACAATCACGCCCGTGCATGCCATCATGACCGGCCAACATCCCGGTCGATATACGGATACGACATTAACAGGTTTCACTCCGCTCAACCAACACCGGCGCAAAGGCATCGCTGGCTGAAGCTGGCCCGATCGGTCAGATGATGCCGCGGTCGCTCAGCGGGCCCGCCCAGTCGCCCTTTTCGGGCTCGCGGGCGGACTGGATGGGTTCCTCAGCCCAATGCTTGGCGGGGATGGTCTTGGGCTTGAACGGGAACTTCTCGGCGCGCATCTTCTCGTAGGCGGCGATGTCGTCCTCATGCTGCAACGTCAGGTCGATGTCGTCGTAGCCGTTCATCAGGCGCCAGCGCACGTAATCGCCGACCTCGAACGGCAACGTCACGTCGCCGCAGGTGACGGTGCGCTGCTCGAGGTCGACGGTCATCTGACGACCGGGCTCCTCGTCCAGCAGCTTCCACAGGAGTTCGACGGACTCCTGCGGCATGATGGCCGCCAGCACGCCGTTCTTGGCGGTGTTGCCGTAGAAGATGTCGGCGAAGCTCGGCGCGATCACCACGCGGAAACCGTAATCGTGCAGCGCCCACACCGCGTGCTCGCGCGATGAGCCGATGCCGAATTCGGGGCCGGCCACGAGAATCTGCCCCTTGCCGGCATATTCCGGCTGGTTCAGCACGAAATTCGGGTCGCGGCGCCAGGCGTAGAACAGCGCGTCATCGAAACCGGACTTGGTCACGCGCTTCAGGAACACCGCGGGGATGATCTGGTCGGTGTCGACGTTGGAGCGGCGCAGCGGCACGCCCACGCCGGTCAATGTGGTGAGTTTTTCCATGGATATCAGGCTTTCAATTCTTGCCCCCGCTGGCGGAGGCTGTCGGCTTTGCTGACTTGGGGGGGGTGGCGCCAGTGCGCGGCACTCCGACCCACCCTCAGTCAGTCTTCGACTGACAGCTGCTGCCAGCGGGAGCCAATGTGCAGTATTTACAGGTCGGCGGGCGACGAGATCGTGCCGCGAATGGCGGTCGCGGCGGCGACGGCGGGCGACGCGAGATGCGTGCGCGAGCCCTTGCCCTGGCGTCCTTCAAAGTTGCGGTTCGATGTGGAGATGGAGCGCTCGCCCGGCACCAGCTTGTCCGGGTTCATGCCCAGGCACATCGAGCAGCCGGCGTTGCGCCATTCGGCGCCGAAGTCCTCGAACACCTTGTCGAGTCCTTCCTTCTCCGCTTGCAGGCGCACGCGCGAGGACGCGGGCACGACGAGCACGCGGTGGATGTTCTCGGCCTTGTGGTGTCCCTTCATGATCGAGGCGGCCTGGCGCAGGTCGTCGATGCGGCCGTTGGTGCACGAGCCGATGAACACGGTGTCCACGGCGATGTCCTTGATCGGCATGCCGGGCTTGAGTCCCATGTAGGTCAGCGCCCGCTCGGCGGCGGCGCGCTTGGTGGCGTCGGCGATCTTGTCGGGCTCCGGCACGTTCGCGGTGATTGGCAGGCCCTGGCCGGGGTTGGTTCCCCACGTCACGAAGGGGCCGAGCTTGGTCGCGTCGATGTCCACGACCTTGTCGAACACGGCGTCGTCATCGGTCTTGAGCGTCTTCCAGTAGGCGACGGCCTGATCCCACAGCTCGCCTTCGGGCGCGTGCGGACGGCCCTTGAGGTATTCGAACGTGGTCTCGTCCGGCGCGATCATGCCGGCGCGGGCGCCCGCCTCGATGGACATGTTGCACACGGTCATGCGTTCGTCCATCGTGAGGTTGCGGATCGCCTCGCCGCGGTATTCGATGACGTAGCCCTGACCGCCGCCGGTGCCGATCTTCGCGATGATCGCCAGAATAATGTCCTTGGCGGTGGCATCCGCCGGCAGCTTGCCGTTCACGTTGATCGCCATCGTCTTGAACGGCTTGAGGCTCAGCGTCTGCGTCGCCATCACGTGCTCGACCTCGGAGGTGCCGATGCCGAACGCGAGCGCGCCGAACGCGCCGTGCGTGGACGTGTGGGAGTCGCCGCACACGATGGTCATGCCCGGCTGGGTCAGGCCCAGAATCGGGGCGAACGCGTGGACGATGCCCTGATCGGCGTCGCCCAGCGGGTGCAGCCGCACGCCGAACTCCTTACAGTTCTTTTCCAGCGTGCTCAGCTGCAGGGCGGATGTCTTGTCCGGGTTCGGACGGTCGATGTCGACCGTCGGCGTGTTGTGATCCTCTGTGGCGATCAGCTGATCGACGTGACGCGGCTTGCGCCCGGCCAGGCGTAGACCCTCAAACGCCTGCGGGCTCGTTACTTCATGCATGAGCATCAGGTCGATGTACAGCAAATCGGGTGCGCCGTCGCTCCCCTGCCGCACCAGATGGTCGGCCCAGACTTTCTCGGCCAATGTGGTTCCCATTCGGGACCTCCTCAAATTTCCTCGCGCAAGGTATTGCCCTCACGCTTTTTATGTGGTAATAAGCGTATGGGCAAGGGCACGTCGAGAACTTCCCTAGGCCGATATATGAGATAAATACATGGCCATAAAACGGCGAAAACACGGCGATGCTTGAATTATTCTTGTTTTTGCGGTTCTTGTCGAAAATATCGCGACATTACCGGCCTGCCATTAACAGAAAAGCGTCTACGTTACTTTTGCATTTCATTATGTGAGATGGCATAATGCTTCATTATGACTTCTCTGACGCAACCACTGGCCACAAGCATGGCCGATGAACGACAGCGTGCCGGCGACGAGATGCATGACGACGGCACCGTGACCAGCACCATGGCAGCGGACGCCATCGAGTACACCATCAGCGGAGAGATCCATTCCGGCGTCGGTGTACTCGACAAAACCGTGAAGATTTTGGACGCGCTGGAATCCGGTCCCGCGACTCTCGGACAGCTGGTGTCGGCCACCGGCCTGGCGCGACCGACCGCTCACCGTCTGGCGATCGCGTTGGAGCGCCACCGCTTCGTGCTGCGCGATCAGCACGGACGATTCGTGCTTGGCTCGCGTTTCGCCGAGCTTGCCGCCGCAGCGGGCGAGGATCGTCTGCTGACCGCGGCGGGGCCGATTCTGCAGACACTGCTTGACCGGACCGGCGAATCCGCGCAAATCTACCGCCGTCAGGGCGATCAGCGCGTGTGCATCGCCGCGGTGGAACGCGCCAGCGGCCTGCGCGATTCGATTCCCGTGGGCGCGATGCTGTCGATGGAGGCCGGGTCGGCCGCGCAGATTCTGCTCGCCTGGGAGGATTCCGAGCGGCTGCATCAGGGGCTGAGGCACGCCAAGTTCACCGCCGCGAAGCTCGCCGCCGTGCGCAAGCGCGGTTGGTCCGAATCGGTGAACGAGCGCGAAGAGGGCGTCTGCTCCATCTCCGCGCCGATCCGCAACGCCTCCGGTCAGGTCATCGCCGCGATTTCCATTTCCGGCCCGTCCGGCCGTATGGGCAACTCGCCCGGGCGCCGTTACGCCCCGCTGGTCATGGCCGCCGGCAAATACCTGACCGACGCCCTGCTCAAGGCCAGCTCCGTTCGCTGACAGCGCCGGCGACGGACGGGCGCAGAGCCCAGCAGGCTGTCGAGCGCAGCGGATCAGTGGAGCGCCCTCGCTGGCGGGGGCGCTCCTTGGCATCAGACAATGCCTGACGACTCAGCCCGTCAGCGGGGGCGTCCCTTTTTGGCTCAGATCTTCTTCAATGCGGCGGCGACCCCGGCGAGCAGGCCGGGTTTCCTCAGCAGATTGACGCCATCGGCGGCGTTCGACTGCCCTTCGACCGCATAGGTGTACGCCTTGTTGGAGCTCGGTTTTCCGACCAGCTCGCCGAATGTCAGCAGCTGCGTCCGCGGGCTGTACGGGTGGCGGATGTCGAACTCGAACAGTCTTGCCGCACGATTCGCCGCGGCCGGTCCGTACGAGCCGAATCCGCAGGTCGGCGTCGCCACCAGCATCATCCCGTTGAGCGAGCCGACGAAACCGTTGCGATGGTCATGGCCCACAACCACTCCTATATATCCGTCCGTGTCGCGCAGTGCGGCGAACTCGCCGCAATCCTCGTCAGGACAGCTCACGCCTTCGCCCAGATAGCCGCCCGGGAGCGTCCGGTCATCATCGAGCACGTAATACTGCGCATCGTACTTGCGATACCCCTGTATGGCGTTATCGGCGTTCGCCGGCATGGCCTTCAGCACGTCATAATACTGCGGCAACGGCATATGCTGGAACACCAGGGAGCGGACGCCGAGCCACCGCGGCACGTCGTGCACGAAACGCAGCGCGGCGTCGCTCGGCCGGCCATAGCCGCCCTCCCGTGCGTAATCGCCGGAATTGAGCACCACCAGACCCAGCACGGCACGTTGGCGATCCTGATCCATGACAGGCATTGCGAACGTGCCGGGCTCGCATGCGGCCACTGGCTGATCCGGCAAACCGGATGACGGCACCGAACGCACCAGGAAGCCGGGATTCGCGGCGGAATCGTCCATATTGCACGGCGGGTTGATGCATCCCGGGAACTCACGGTACAGCGCGTCCAGCTCGGCCGGGCTCAGCCCGCACTGCGCATCATGGTTGCCGTAGGTGACGGCGAATGGTATGCCGCGGTCGATCAGCGGCTGCAGGAACGCACTGATGCCGGCACGCACCTTGGCCCGCGTGCGCTCGATCTTGCCGCGCCGCGCCGGCTCCCACTGCCGCTTGCGGAACGTGTCGCGGTACGCGTCGTCGTATCCGGCGATCTGGTTGCCGGTGAATATGACGATGTCGGGGCGCGCGGCGTCCAGCGACGCCTCGATCAGCCGGATGGTGTCTTTGGAGACCTTCGGACCATCCTGTATGTCCGCCAGCTGCAACACGCGGAACTTGCCGGAACGGTGGAACTGGAGATGTGCCCAGACGCGCCGAGATGGACACCGGGCGCTCGTCATCGGGGCCGCTAGCGGATGCCGGCGCTGCAATCTGGTTGAAATCCGTCATAACTCACAGCGTAGTACATACCACCTTGACCGTGCCTGACAGCACTATGGCGTGTCTTGAGCGGGCCGGGACACTGAGTTACGGGTTGAAATCGCCGTTCTTGGCAATTCCCCGTGTGAAATCGCCGTTTTAAGGTTCAAAACGGCGATTTCACACGGGGAATAGTAGATTTCGGCGATTTCAACCCGTATTTTGGACGGATCCGGCCTATAGGCCACGAATCCGCCGGCTGAATGCGCCGGGAAACAAAAAAGCCCCCGCTTCCGCGAGAGCTTCATTCGCTGGGATGCCTGGACTCGAACCAAGAATGGCTGAACCAGAATCAGCTGTGTTGCCAATTACACCACATCCCAATTTGGCTAGATGCTGTAACCGATTGGGATTATAGCACCTTCGTACCCCCAACCGGATTTGAACCGGTGTTGGCGCCGTGAGAGGGCGTAGTCCTAGACCGCTAGACGATGGGGGCTTGAGTTATCCGCTGTGCGGCGTGCCGCGCAACAGATGAAAACTATACGGCAATATCCAGCCCACTGCAACTCACGGCGTGTCGCGAGGATTTCCAACGGTTTTGGGACGGGCTCTTGACCACCGACGAAATCCGATAGACTCCAAAATATCCCAACCAATCTAGTCAACAAAAGCGTTATGCGGTAACATCGAACGAGACGGCACGATGCAGATACGTTAAGGCTGCATCTCCACCGACCATCATCGAGGATGGCGAAACGGCTCACGTCAATTGAGCCACAAAGACTGTCAAAAAAATCCTTATATTGCAACGATATAAGACATGCACTGACGGATTATCACGAATCCTACTGATGAATTTGCATGAATCCTATTGATGAATTATCAGACACTGTATTGATGAAATTGCAAATGAGACAATGATGATACCACGGACCATCGCGCAAGAGCTCATCCCGATGCTGTCATGGTTCCCGGTCGTCTCAGTGACAGGACCACATCAAAGCGGCAAAATCCACGCTCATCAAAAACATGCTGCCCGATTACGAATACGTCAATCTTGAAGACGAAACCACTCGCATCAGCGCCATCGATGACCCGGTCGGGTCATTCGATCACACGGCGCGAAACTCATCATCGACGAGGCGCAACATGCTCCGGGACTGTTCTCGCAGATCCAGGTCGCGGCCGACGAACGAGGCGGCATGGGGCAATACGTGCTGTCCGGCTCGCAAAACTTCCTCATGGAGAAGCGCATTAGGCCAATCTCTGGCGGGGCGCGTGGGCATGCTTCAACTGCCGCCCCTCTCGCATGAGGAGGCGATTCAGCCGGAACCCGACCTCACCGCGGACGAATTCATGTTCCGCGGCGGCTATCCTCACCTCTATGACGCGTCAACGCCGAACGACATCTATTTCCACGACAATGGCCTGCTCAACTATCTTCTCGGGATTCATTCTGCGGAAGAGCTGCTGAACGACCCCAAGCGCGGTGATGTGTTCGAGAATCTCATCATTTCGCAAACCGTGAAGCGATACCTCAACAAGAACAAAGACGGCGAGCTGTACTTCTACCGCGATACCAACCAGAGCGAAATCGACCTCGTAGACGCTACGCAGCGCCGTAGCCCCACCCTCATAGAGATCAAATCGAGAATGACTCCGCGACCAGATTTCTTCAGGCATCTCGCCACCGTCGGGGAAGAACTGGGCGTGCCGGTCGATCGCAGAATCGTCGTGTATCGAGGAACAGAAAACTTCACGGGTAAGAACGGGAGGTATGTTACGGCGGAGCGTTATTTGGGGCGGTAAATCAGCGGAGGAGTTCTGCCCGCCTGATCGGCGGAGACTCCCCAGTCGCTTCGTGACACCCCGTGCGGGGGCCAGTATTGCCTACTCGTATGTCGGCTCGCCTTCGATTACGAACGACACCTCCGTTCGCTTCACGGCTCAGCCCGCCAGCGGAGGCGCAAACTCCGCAGATAGCAGACGGCGGGCGGCGTCTTGCGACAGCCGCCCGCCGGATTCCGCATGCGCACAAGCGCTGCGTTACATCACAGGTGCTCGCGCAGGCCCTTCAGTCGAGCGATGGTGAGCGGCTTGCCGACGATCTCCATCGACTCGAACAGCGGCGGGGAGACGCGACGGCCGGATATGGCCACGCGAACCGGGCCGAAGGCGAGACGCGGCTTGTACCCGCCATCCTCCACGAGTGCCTTGTTCAGGGTCTCGTGCAGGTTGTCGGTCTTCCAATCGGCCTCGTCCACGCCCTCAAGCGCGGCGACGGCGGCATCGAGCACGTCGGCGGCGGAGTCCTTGAGCTGCTTCCTGGCATCGTCCGCAGGCTCCAGGTACTCCTCGGTGGACAGCAGGGAGCCGACCATGCCGGCGACCTCGCCCAGCAGGCGCACGCGCGGCTGGATCAGCGGAGCGGAGGCGGTCAGGACGACCTTCTCGCGGTCGGTCAGCGCATCCCAATTGTCGGCCGAGACCACACCGTCGCGGTGCAGGTACGGCACGGAACGGTTGAGGAAGTCCTGCGGCTCAAGCATTCGGATGTGCTCGGCGTTGATGGAGATGGCCTTGTCGATGTCGAAGCGGGCCGGGTTGGCCTTCACGTCGCGCACGTCGAACTTGGCGATCATCTCGTCCATGGAGAACACGTCACGGTCGGGGGCGATGGACCAGCCGAGCAGAGCCAAGTAGTTGAGCAGACCCTCGCGGATGAAACCGTTGTCGCGGTGGTTGAACAGGTTGGACTCCGGGTCGCGCTTGGAGAGCTTCTTGTTGCCCTGGCCCATCACGTACGGCATGTGGCCGAACAGCGGCATCTGCTTGGCGATGCCGAGCTCCATCAGGTAGCGGTACAGCACGATCTGACGCGGGGTGGAGCTGAGCAGGTCCTCGCCGCGCAGCACGACGTTGACGTCCATCATCGCGTCGTCGACCGGGTTGGTGAGCGTGTACAGCGGATCGCCGTTCGGGCGCATGATGACATAGTCCGGCACGGAACCGGCCTTGAATTCGATGGTGCCGCGGATGAGGTCGTCGAAGGCGATGTCCTCGTCGGGCATGCGGATGCGCAGCGCGGGCTTGCGGCCCTCGGCGCGGAAGGCGGCCTTCTGCTCCTCGGTGAGGTCGCGGTCGTAACCGTCATAGCCGAATTCGGCCGGGCGGCCGGCGGCGAGGTTGCGCTCCTTGATCTCGTCCGGAGTGGAGAAGGACTCATAGGCGTAGCCGGCTTCGAGCAGCTTTGCGGCCACATCCTTGTAGATGTCGCTGCGCTCGGACTGGCGGTACGGGCCGTGGGGGCCGCCCACGTCGATGCCCTCGTCCCAGTCGATGCCCAGCCAGCGCAGGGATTCGAGAATCTGGTTGTAGCTTTCCTCGGAGTCGCGCACGGCGTCGGTGTCTTCGATGCGGAAGATCAGCTTGCCGCCGGTGGCGCGGGCTTCGGCCCAGTTGAACAACGCCGTACGGATCATGCCGACATGCGGCGTGCCGGTCGGCGATGGGCAGAAGCGCACGCGAACATGAGCCGGAAGTTCTGGTTTGGTGTCTTTTGAATGTTCAGCTTCAGTCATACGTTCCATTGTGCCGCGCCAACGGGACGTGAGCCGGTTCACTCACTTTTGGTCAATCGGTCTCACGGTCGCGCCGTCGATGGCAGAAGGAACGGCTGCTGGTATGGCGGTCGAAGCGCCGGCTTTGATGGCGGCTTCGACGGCGTTGCGCATGAAGGTTGCTGCGTCGTCCTGCCGATGGGTGACTGTCGGATTCCATGTACGGCGATGTATCGTCAATCCGGCAAGTGCACCTCGGTCAGGATATTTCGGCGCGCTCAGGCGGCGAGACCGGCGAACAGCGTCGCCCAATCCTGCGACTCGTCCTCGCGGGTCTCGCGCTGGTCCATGACCTTGTTCTGATCGTTGTTCATGATCGTTCCCTTGTATTGCTACTTATACAGCTCCAATTGCTTGTTTCGATTCCATCACCGCAACCGAAATTATCGTTGATACTCATATATCGCAACCACTGGCAAAACGCAAATCGTGTTAGCGCGCACAGCGAGTCGTCACACAATCCCTACACTCATGCATGTAAACGGTCACACGCGGCACTCCCCGTTGCCTTGTTTACACCCCTTTCATTCCGCCGCTCGCTCCCGACAGTCAATGCGGTGCGCCAACTCCTTCCATGCTGGTTCGCCTCGCAAGCCCGCCCCTCCTACTTGTCAGCGCGCTGGATCCTTCCAACCATTCCCGCCCGAGACGCACCGTTTCTGCTGATTGCGCATTGCCCACCTACCCCGTGTTCGTACATGCCGCGCCCATTCACACCGCTACCTTCACCCGGTTTCTTTGGGACTGCCCCATATCTTTGCTGCGCCGCAAGACCCACATACATGCCTACACTCCCGTCACTCCCCGAGTTACGTCCTTAAGTGCGCGCCGAAACGACAAGCGCGCGAACATAAGGACGCAAATGCCCCTGTTTGCGTCCCTATGTGCGCACGGTCGTCGTTTCGGCGCGCACTTAGGGACGCAAACGAGCGGATTCGTGCTCGTACACTGGAGATTCCACGCTTGACGAGCTTCATATCATCGAATGGCATCCCCACCGCCATTCACTCATCATCGACAGTGCACTCGCAATATGTCGCAGCCAAGCCACAACATAATCAAGCGCCACCACACGAAAAGAGTCCGCAACACCACTTTCTCGGTTTCAAGGGGTTGATCGCAGCCCTCGCAGACATCTATCTGCATTTCAAGGGGTTGCTTTTCGTCAATCCTCCCTATATTGATGGCGATATTCCGCCCCTCATACTTCGTATACTGGCAGACAGCAACCCCTCGAAACGTAGATAGATGTTTGGGCGAGACGAAATCACCCCCTCGAAACGCAGATGCCGCTTTCGCGCCGAAGGATGAAGTTCCTGTTATCCGACCGAGTCACGCGAAGCCCAAACACGTGCGAATATGAGGGAACAACCCATGAAACCGTTGCAACGCCACGACAATCTGGCTGGCACATCACATCCAGCCGGCCAAATCGGCGATGGTCAGCCCGCGATAGTCAACGATTGCCTCATCGCACAGCCCACTGTCGCTCATATCCACACGAGCATGACCGGTGACCGCGACCACCGTCGCGCCCGACGCCCGAGCCGCCGTCAACCCGGGCTTGGAATCCTCGAAAACCAGACACTGACCAGCACCCGACGCATCGGCCGGCAGCCCGACCATCGACGCCGCACGCCAATACGGCGCCGGATCGGGCTTCGGCGTCACATCGTCGTTGCCGCACACATAGCCGACGAACGCGCCCTTAGGCGCCTGCGCCATCACATTCTCGACGATCTCGCGCGGGGAGCCGGTCACCAGCACGGCCGGAACGTGCGCCGCCGCCAGACCGGACAGCACATCGCGAACGCCCTCAATCCACGGCAGACGCTCCTTTTCCATGCGCAGCACCTCATCGGACAGGTGCCGCACGATTGCATCGCCATCCCAATCGACCCCCTGCACCGCGCAGCAGACGCACGGTCTCGGGGAACGGCCGCCCCCTGCAGCGCATCGGCGAGCGTGTCGCTCCATTCCCCGCCACAGGAGCGCACCAAGGTCTCCTGAGAGCGCACCCAATACGGATCGGAATCGATCAGCGTCCCGTCCAAGTCGAAGAACACGGCCTTCATCATCGGCATCCTCCTTGATTTCACAAGCCATTTCACGAGCCACTAGCATCGTAGCCCATGAACCCAGCGGGGAAACGGTCCGCCCCGAGAACAGCAGAAAACAGCAATGCCCCGGCAATCCGGCAAACACATGTCCACCGGCGGGAGACATGCCATGGCGGCCCGATGCCGCGCCGTCACACCGACTCCTGCGCGAAGCCGCCCGTCGAGACATACCACGATCCCCCGCATACCGCTATACTGGAGAACGTTCGCGCGGTTGGTGGCAGCAGCCGTGCCAGACATCAGAGAAGTAAACGCATTGCAAGGCGATATGTGTCGCGCTGCGATGCGACGGGTCTGATTCATGTCGCGCGGGCTCCTCACCTTCCCGCCCGGCGTGTGTCAGCCGGCAGGCGCACGATGTGCGCAGAAGGCAAGGAGACAGAAGATGAAGACAGTCAAGGGCTTCAGCAAGATCGTGGCGATGGTTGGGGCCGTCGCGCTCGGCCTGACGCTCAGCGCCTGCGGAAACACCAATTCCGCGAGCAACACCGATTCCAAGAACTCCGGCTCCACGCCGACCGTGTCGTTCATGCTCGACTGGACGCCGAACACGAACCACATCGGTCTGTACGTGGCTCAGAAGCTCGGCTATTACAAGGATGCCGACGTCAACGTGAAGATCCTGCCGACCGCCCAGGCCGGAGCTGAAACCAGCGTCGAGAACGGCGTGGCCAACGTGGGCTTCACCACGCTGAGCAACGTCGCCGCGTTCAACTCGCAGGGCGCTGACCTGAAGTTCGTGTTCGACCTGACGCAGAAGCCGGTCGCCCGTTGGTGCGCGCTGGCGTCCCGCACCGACATCAAGACGCCCAAGGACCTTTCCGGCAAGACCTTCGTCAGCTTCGGCTCCGCCGAGCAGACCGCGGTCGTCCGCCAGATGATCAAGTACGCTGGCGGCACCGGCGACATCAAGACCGCGACGGCCGGCACCAACACCTTCGAGACGCTGACCAGCGGCAAGGGTGATTTCGGCGGCTTCTACGTGACCTGGGAAGGCGTGGAAAGCGAGCTGAACGGCCCGAAGCTCAACTGCTTCGTCGCCTCCGACTGGGGCGTGCCCGGCAACCCCGACCAGCTGGGATTCGCCGTCAAGGGCTCCTGGCTCAAGGACTCCGCCAACGCGGATGCGCTGAAGAAGTTCATCGCCGCCACCAAGAAGGGCTACGACTACGCGCTCGCCAACCCGGACAAGGCCGCCGACATCCTGGTCGAACAGGCCAAGGAAGCGCAGCTTGACTCCAAGCTGACCCGCACCTCGATGGAGGAGATCGCCAAGAACAACTACTGGACGACCGACGATCCGAAGTCACTGCCCGGCACCACGAACTTCGATGACGCGCAGCCGTACCTGGAGTTCCAGTACAAGGCCGGCACCTACAAGGACCAGGACGGCAACGATCCCGCGTCCGCGCCGCAGGCCAAGGACCTCGCGACCAACGAGTACGTGGGCTGATCCGGCTGCAGCCAGTCCGGCCGCAGCCAATCTAGCTACAGTTCAGCGAATCCGCGAGCACAGGTTCGTCACAGCCGGCCGGGCCAACCTCCACTCCCCTTCGGTCCGTCACGAGACGGGACGGAGGGGAGTTTTCCGACTCTCGTAACGATTCCGGGGCTCTTCTCCCTCCTACCGGCCCATCTCCCTCCGTCAGCCCGTCAGCCCGCCAACCCGTCAG